>OLRZ01000014.1_pt1 | contig 150535 bp, 126 predicted proteins | sample 1671931 | NCBI WGS metagenome assembly OLRZ01 (sample SAMEA3136627, study PRJEB25190) | human gut metagenome | reverse complement strand
CCGCCAATATCATCCTGCACTGCGAAGGCAAAGTGGTGGTTTCGGGAATTGGCAAATCGGGCCACATTGGTAAGAAAATCGCCGCAACACTTGCCAGTACCGGCACACCGGCTTTTTTTGTCCATCCGGCAGAAGCACTGCACGGCGATCTGGGGATGATTGAAAGCCGCGATGTGATGCTGTTTATCTCTTACTCCGGTGGCGCGAAGGAACTGGATCTGATTATTCCGCGTCTGGAAGATAAATCTATCGCGCTGCTGGCGATGACCGGCAAACCGACGTCACCGCTGGGCCTGGCGGCAAAAGCGGTGCTGGATATCTCCGTAGAACGCGAAGCCTGCCCGATGCACCTTGCGCCGACCTCCAGCACCGTCAATACCCTGATGATGGGTGACGCGCTGGCGATGGCGGTCATGCAGGCGCGCGGATTTAATGAAGAAGATTTTGCCCGCTCCCACCCAGCCGGGGCACTGGGCGCTCGCTTGCTGAATAAAGTGCATCATCTGATGCGCCGTGACGATGCCATCCCACAGGTGGCGTTAACCGCCAGCGTGATGGATGCGATGCTGGAACTCAGCCGCACCGGTCTGGGGCTGGTGGCGGTATGTGACGCTCAACAACAGGTACAAGGCGTCTTTACCGACGGCGATTTACGTCGCTGGCTGGTAGGCGGCGGGGCACTCACCACGCCAGTTAATGAAGCGATGACGACAGGCGGCACCACGTTACAGGCGCAAAGTCGCGCCATCGACGCCAAAGAGATCCTGATGAAGCGCAAAATCACTGCCGCACCGGTGGTGGATGAAAACGGCAAACTCACCGGCGCAATTAACCTGCAGGATTTCTATCAGGCCGGGATTATTTAATCCTTCATTCCCAGACGTTTCGCCAGCCGATGCAGGTTGGCGACGTCGGTTTCCAGCATCCGCGCGCAGGCAGCCCAGTTATGATGATTTTGTGCCAGTGCCTGGCGAATAGTTTCACGCTGGAACGCTTCTGTCGCTTCACGCAGGTTTTGCTTAACAACGGGCACCGCCGCCGCTTCTGGCGGCGGCAACGTCACCTCAGGAAAAGCAAAATGTTGCGCCTCAAGAATCACTTCATCGCCGTTGCGGGTGGCTCTCGCCAGCACTACCGCCCGATGAATAGCATGTTCCAGTTCGCGCACGTTCCCCGGAAAACGATAGTGTTGCAGTAAATTTCGCGCTCCGGCACTTAATACCACGCGGGAGAGCCCCAGCCGCAAACGACACTGCTCGCAGAAATACCCCGCCAGCAGAATGACATCATCGCCCCGCTCACGCAGCGGCGGCACCGAAAGTGGAAACACGCTCAGGCGATGAAACAAGTCAGCGCGAAATCGCCCTGCCAGCACCTCTTCGCGTAAGTCGCGGTTAGTCGCCGCCAGCACGCGCACATCGACCCGCAAACTACGGTCATCGCCAACGCGCTGAATATCGCCATACTGCAACACCCTCAGCAGCTTGGCCTGCAATGCCAACGACAACTCGCCGATCTCATCCAGAAACAGAGTGCCGTTATCCGCCATTTCAAACTTCCCGCTGCGGTTACTGATAGCGCCAGTAAACGCTCCTTTCACATGCCCGAACAACTCACTTTCCGCCACACTTTCCGGCAGTGCAGCACAGTTGAGATAGACCAGCGGATTCACCGCCCGTGGCGAGGCTTCATGAATCGCTTTCGCCACCAGCTCCTTACCGGTTCCCGTCTCACCGCTGATCAGGACGTTGAGATCGGACGCCGCCACAATCTCAATCTCTTTTTTCAGTTGCGTCATGCCAGGGGACAAGCCAATCATCTGCGTCTGTTTCACCGCTTCAAACGGCGTGGCATCGCCTGGCATCATATTCTGGCTTTCCAGTTGTTCAATCAGCAACGCATTGCTTAACGCTCCCGCCGCCAGCGCAGCAATCAGCCGTAGCTCTTCGTCGCTGAAAACATCGAACTGATCGGGCTGCATCCCGTCGAGCGTCAGTGCGCCGATCAGGTTTTGCCCGGCAAACAATGGCAGACCAACGCAGGCGTGAACCTTCAGACTCTCCTGCCCAGGAATCAAACCGTCATAGGGATCGGGCAATTCGCTGTCTGCGGGAAAGCGCACCACATCCCCGGCGCGGGCAATCGCTTCCAGCCGTGGATGCCCTTCCAGCGCAAAGCGTCTACCGAGTACATCCTTTGCCAGACCGTCGATGGCAAGCGGAATAAACTGCCGCGAATCGTAACGTAGCAACGCAGACGCATCGCACTCCAGCACCTGACGTAGCGTGGTGATCAGGCGCTGAAAACGATCCTGATGACCAATCCCACGCTGCAATTCGATGGCGATATTCGCCAGCACATCAACGGAAAAACTCATCTTTGCCTCACTGTCAATTTGACTATAGATATTGTCATATCGACCATTTGATTGATAGTCATTTTGACTACTCATTAATGAGCATAATTTTATTTATATAGTAAAAACAATCAGATAAAAAACTGGCACGTAATCTGCAATTAGCAAGACATCTTTTTAGAACACGCTGAATAAATTGAGGTTGCTATGTCTATTGTGGTGAAAAATAACATTCATTGGGTTGGTCAACGTGACTGGGAAGTGCGTGATTTTCACGGTACGGAATATAAAACGCTGCGCGGCAGCAGTTACAACAGCTACCTCATCCGCGAAGAAAAAAACGTGCTGATCGACACCGTCGACCATAAATTCAGCCGCGAATTTGTGCAGAACCTGCGTAATGAAATCGATCTGGCGGATATCGATTACATCGTGATTAACCATGCAGAAGAGGACCACGCCGGGGCGCTGACCGAACTGATGGCACAAATTCCCGATACGCCGATCTACTGTACAGCCAACGCTATCGACTCGATAAATGGTCATCACCATCATCCGGAGTGGAATTTTAATGTGGTGAAAACTGGCGACACGCTGGATATCGGCAACGGCAAACAGCTCATTTTTGTCGAAACACCAATGCTGCACTGGCCGGACAGCATGATGACTTACCTGACAGGCGACGCGGTGCTGTTCAGTAACGATGCTTTCGGTCAGCACTACTGCGACGAGCATCTGTTCAACGATGAAGTGGATCAGACGGAGCTTTTCGAGCAGTGCCAGCGTTACTACGCCAATATCCTGACGCCGTTCAGCCGCCTGGTAACACCGAAAATTACCGAGATCCTGGGCTTTAACTTACCAGTCGATATGATAGCCACTTCCCACGGCGTGGTATGGCGCGATAACCCGACGCAAATTGTCGAGCTGTACCTGAAATGGGCGGCTGATTATCAGGAAGACAGAATCACCATTTTCTACGACACCATGTCGAATAACACCCGCATGATGGCTGACGCTATCGCCCAGGGGATTGCGGAAACCGACCCACGCGTGGCGGTGAAAATTTTCAACGTCGCCCGAAGCGATAAAAACGAAATCCTGACTAATGTCTTCCGCTCAAAAGGCGTGCTGGTCGGCACTTCGACGATGAATAACGTGATGATGCCGAAAATCGCCGGGCTGGTGGAGGAGATGACTGGTTTACGCTTCCGTAACAAACGCGCCAGTGCTTTCGGCTCTCACGGCTGGAGCGGCGGTGCGGTGGATCGTCTTTCCACGCGCCTGCAGGATGCGGGTTTCGAAATGTCGCTTAGCCTGAAAGCGAAATGGCGACCAGACCAGGACGCTCTGAAGTTATGCCGTGAACACGGTCGCGAAATCGCCCGTCAGTGGGCGCTCGCGCCGCTGCCGCAGAGCACGGTGAATACGGTAGTTAAAGAAGAAACCTCTGCCACCACGACGGCTGACCTCGGCCCACGGATGCAGTGCAGCGTCTGCCAGTGGATTTACGATCCGGCAAAAGGCGAGCCAATGCAGGACGTTGCGCCAGGAACGCCGTGGAGTGAAGTCCCGGATAACTTCCTCTGCCCGGAATGCTCCCTCGGCAAAGACGTCTTTGAAGAACTGGCATCGGAGGCAAAATGAGTAACGGCATTGTGATCATCGGTTCGGGCTTCGCCGCCCGCCAACTGGTGAAAAATATTCGCAAACAGGACGCCACTATTCCATTAACCCTGATTGCCGCCGACAGCATGGATGAGTACAACAAACCTGACCTCAGCCATGTTATCAGTCAGGGGCAACGTGCCGATGACCTTACCCGCCAGACGGCGGGTGAATTTGCCGAGCAGTTTAATCTGCACCTGTTTCCACAAACCTGGGTGACGGATATCGATGCCGAAGCCCGTGTGGTGAAAAGCCAGAATAATCAGTGGCAATACGACAAGCTAGTACTGGCAACCGGTGCCAGTGCCTTTGTCCCGCCTGTGCCTGGGCGTGAGTTAATGCTGACGTTAAATAGTCAGCAAGAGTATCGCGCCTGTGAAACGCAACTGCGGGATGCCCGACGCGTGTTGATTGTTGGCGGTGGTTTGATTGGTAGCGAACTGGCGATGGATTTTTGTCGTGCAGGCAAAGCGGTCACGCTAATCGACAACGCTGCCAGTATTCTGGCGTCGTTAATGCCACCGGAAGTAAGCAGCCGCTTGCAGCATCGGTTGACGGAGATGGGCGTTCATCTGCTGTTGAAATCTCAGTTACAGGGGCTGGAAAAAACGGATTCTGGCATTCAGGCAACGCTGGACCGCCAGCGCAATATCGAAGTGGATGCGGTAATTGCCGCCACCGGACTGCGCCCGGAAACCGCCCTGGCACGACGCGCCGGGCTGACGATTAATCGCGGCGTTTGCGTCGATAGTTATCTGCAAACCAGTAATACCGATATTTACGCGCTGGGCGATTGCGCGGAAATTAACGGTCAGGTATTGCCGTTCCTCCAGCCGATTCAACTTAGCGCGATGGTGCTGGCAAAAAATCTTCTCGGCAATAACACGCCGCTGAAACTCCCGGCGATGCTGGTGAAAATCAAAACGCCGGAATTACCGCTGCATCTGGCAGGCGAAACCCAGCGTCAGGATTTACGCTGGCAAATTAATACCGAACGCCAGGGAATGGTGGCGCGCGGCGTTGACGATGCTGACCAGCTTCGCGCCTTTGTGGTCAGTGAGGATCGGATGAAAGAGGCATTTGGATTGTTGAAAACATTGCCGATGTAGGTGGGCTACTGTGCCTAAAATGTCGGATGCGACGCTGGCGCGTCTTATCCGACCTACGGGGACGCATGTGTAGGCCGGATAAGGCGTTTACGCCGCATCCGGCAATGGTGTCCAAATGCAACACGTTTTATCCGTTCTGGACTTCACCCGCTAACCAACGCGCCGCAGCAATAACCCCCTGCCCCAGAGACAAACCGCCATCACCCGCCGGTAAACTCTGTGGAAAGAGCAATGTGAAATCAGCGAGATAATGCGCCAGACGTGCACGCAGCAAACGGTTATGAATAACCCCGCCGCTAAATACCAGCGTAGTGATACCACGCATCGTGGCCTGCTCACGCATCAACGCGGCAAAACCCTGCGCCAGCGCATCATGAAACGCCCACGCGCGTTGATTAACCGGTGCCTGCCAGTTCAGCCACTGCTGCCAGAAAGTGGCGAGATCCAGTTGATTGTCCACCCGCGGCATTGTCACCGGATGCGTCACTCCGTGGCATGAGGCTGCGAGCGCCTCCAGAGCACAAGCCGCTTCACCTTCATAACTTAACGTGGCTGGCGCACAGCCCAGTGCCGCCGCCACTGCATCGAAAAAACGCCCACACGATGACGCCAGCGGCGCGTTAATTCCACGCTCAATGGCCCGCGCCAGCACGCTCCAGTTTTGCTGTTGCACACTCGCTGTTTCGGGATAATTCTGCCACTCCGGCACAAAGCGCAGGCACTGCGCCAGCAGGTTTCGCCACGGCTGCTTCGCCGCCAAATCGCCACCAGCAAGCGCCACTGCAGGCAAGCCGCCCAGGTGCTCACATTCGCGATAGTTCACCCGCAGGCACTCGCCGCCCCACAAAGCGCCATTCTCCCCCATACCGATACCGTCGAGCGTCAAAGCAATGACATCACCGCCATCCAGCGGCCACTGATGCTCTGCCAGACACGCCGCTGCGTGGGCATGATGATGCAGCACCGTTTGCGTCGGCAGATTCATTTCGCGCGCCCACTGGCTGGAGACATAGCCCGGATGTGCGTCATGCACAACGTATTGCGGGGTGAAATCGTAGATGTTTTGCATCAGGCGTAACGCTTCGCGCCACTGCATCTGGATGCCATCGTCACTTAAATCGCCCAGATGCTGACTCAACACCGCTTGTTCACCGCGCACCAGGCAGAAGGTATTTTTCAGATCCGCGCCGAGACACAGCACAGGCGGAACATTTTTAAAGCCCGGAGGCAAAGCCAGCGCATCCGGCACATACCCCCGCGAACGGCGCAGCATTTCGCCGCTTTCGCGCACCACCGAATCATCCATCCGCTGCACGATGTCGCGGTTATGTATCAAGAATCCGTCGGCAATGCCCTGCAAATCCGCCAGCGCCTGTTCGTTGCTGATAGCTGGTGGTTTACCGCTCAGGTTGCCGGAGGTCATCACCAGCGGGCATTGCAGTTCCTGTAACAGCAAATGCTGGAGCGGGTTCGCAGGCAACATTACCCCGACTTCGTTAAGGTCAGGGGCGATATCATCACAAAGCTCAGGAACGTATTTTTTATCCACCAGCACAATCGGCGCGGCGGGCGTGGTAAGCAACTGGCGCGCAGCGTCTGGTAAACCGTCAGCCACTGGCAACATGACCGCCAGCGGTTTCGCCGGGCGATGTTTGCGCGCCCGAAGTGTCGCCACCGCGTTACTGTTACGTGCATCGCAGGCAAGATGAAATCCGCCAATCCCTTTGATGGCGACAATTTTGCCCATTTTTAACTGTGCGATAGCTGCCTGTAATGCCGCCTCTTGTTCCGCATGTTCACCATGACTTACCCATTCAAGATGCGGGCCACACTCCGGGCAGGCCACCGGCTGGGCGTGGAAGCGACGATCGAGCGGGTCACGGTACTCTTTGTCACAGGCCGGACATAGCGGAAACGCCGCCATCACGGTAAACGGGCGGTCGTAAGGCATGGCGCGAATAATGGTGAAACGCGGGCCGCAGTGGGTACAGTTGATAAACGGATAACGATAACGCCGTTCGCCTGGGGTATTCATTTCGGCAAGGCAAGCAGGGCAAGTAGCGGCATCGGGAACAATTTGCGTATTCATGGTGCCGCCTGTGCTCTGGCGTATAGTGAACTCGGTGGGCAGTTGTGACCAGATAAACGGCTCACGCTCGACGCTATCAATACGCGCCAGCGGCGGGCAGTGCTGATACAATTGAACAAGAAACGTTTCCGGGTCTTCCCGCAGCCGGACTTCTACGCCATCGCCGTCATTACAGACATCGCCGTGAAGATTTAATTGCTGTGCCAGCTGCCAGACAAACGGACGAAAACCGACGCCCTGCACTTTGCCACGAATACGCAGTTGGACACCGCAAGATGTGTTTTTTGCCATTGAGTTATTCCCGCCATCATGAATTGCGTAACCCGCCCTGCCGGACACGACAGCGTCGCATCCGGCAGTCACAGGTCGGCGATACCGCCCGCTCCGTATTCTACGAATATTTCCGGGAATTCCTTTGATGCCAGAACAGTTCTGTAAGATTTTTAGAACATCAGCGCCGTACGGCGGCGTTTTTCTGCGCTCAGTTGTTCAAGTTTATTACGATCGACACAAATCAGCGCATGAGTCGGGCAAGCCGCCATACACGCCGGGCCGTCTTCACGATGGTTGCACAGGTCGCATTTATTGGCTTCGGCTTTGTCAGCCCGTACATTCAGACCCGCGCCGCTGTTGCGGATCACCGGACGTACCACCACTTCCATCGCACCATACGGGCAAGCCACAACGCAGGTTTTGCAACCAATGCAACGTTCCTGCATCACATGAACAAACCCTTTATCACGGCTGATAGCACCATTCGGGCAGACGTTAGCGCACGGTGCATCTTCACACTGACGGCAAACTGTCGCCGTGGAAATGTTCACACCTTTAATGACATGGATACGCGGTAAAAAAGTTTCCGGGGTCAGCGATGCACAGTCCTGATTTTCCTGATGAGAAACCACGCACGCTACTTCACAGGTACGGCAACCAATACATTTACTCGCGTCAGCAATGATGAAACGGTTCATCAAATTCTCCAGCAATGACAGTTAATGCGCCGATACATTCACAAATCATGCCAGTTTTTAATTTACTGTTATTTAAGGAAATTAATTTCTGTAATGCAGGAAAGACGATGTCATCGACACTAGTGACGATGACATGTGATGACAATGTTTATCGCGAAGGAGCAATGAGTGAGTCGCGGCGGATCAGTTTTCCGCTGAAGGTTTTCGGCGGTGAGAAATCCCCGCCATCGAGCATAAAAATCAGCCGTCCAATAATTTCCTGAATCATCTCAGTCACCGGAATTTTTACGCTGGAGAGCGCCGGAACGGTGTAGGGGGCAATAGCGATATCATCGAATCCGATAACTGACACCTGCTCTGGCACCGCTACGCCGCGCTCGTGTAACGCTTTCATCGCACCTATCGCCATATCGTCGTTACTGGCAACTAACGCGCTAAATTTAGCCCCACGTTCGAGCAACATTTCTACCCCTTCGGCCCCGCTGGCAGGCGTCCATTTACCGTTAGCGATAAGTTTTTCATTGAGCGCAATACCATGCTGCGCCAGCGCGTCTTTATACCCGGCAAGACGTTCAATGCTGGTGGGGGAATCCATCGAGCCGGTAAGGAAAGCAATCTCCTGATGCCCGGCGTTTATCAACTCTGCCACGGCGTTAAAACTGGTCTGTTTATGATCGCACCAGACGCTATGGCTGCTGTTTTTGCGCAGGCGGCGATTAAGCACCATTATCGGCTGACTGTGCGCGTCAATGATGTCATCGATCTCATCCACGCTTAAAAAACGCGGGTAAATCATGATCGCGTCGCAGCGCAGATCCAGCAGATACTGAATCGCCTGGCGCTCTTCTTCTGCGCTGTGTTTACCATCTGCCAATAGCAACTGCCGCCCTTTCTCTTCCGCCATTCGCGCGGCATGAAAGAGTAATTCACTAAAATAAATGCCGTGGTAAAGCGTGTTGGTCACTACCAGCCCCAGCGTCTGAGTACTCTTCGCCGACAGATTGCGCGCCAGCAAGTTTGGACGGTAACCGCTCTCTTCTACCGCCTGAAACACGCGATCTTTAGTCTCCTGGCTGACGTAGCCATTACCTGAAAGCACGCGGGAAACGGTCGCTTTTGAAACCCCGGCGCGCTTCGCCACTTCCAGCATCGTCGTCATCATTTTCATCCCTTTACACGCAATCAACGCAGTGTACTGCACCGTTTGCCGATTGTCCTTGCACAATCGGCGGGAAAAATATTCAGGTGACCGGTTTCACAAATATAAAAAATGAACAATTCACTCTCTTGCTTATTTAGTGACAACTATTCATGATTTTGTGAAACCGGTTTCTTAATTCCGTTTCAGCATCGGCATTTTTCCGTCACGTCGACTGATAACAACTACATCTACCCTACTGATAACAGGATAAAATCCGATGGCCAAAAATTATGCGGCGCTGGCACGCTCGGTGATAGCGGCACTGGGCGGCGTTGATAACATCTCGGCGGTCACGCACTGTATGACGCGGTTGCGCTTTGTTATCAAAGATGATGCGCTTATCGACAGCCCGACGTTAAAAACCATCCCCGGCGTGCTCGGCGTGGTACGTAGTGACAACCAGTGTCAGGTGATTATCGGCAATACCGTTTCACAAGCCTTTCAGGAAGTCGTCAGCCTGCTGCCGGGAGATATGCAGCCCGCACAGCCCGTGGGTAAACCCAAACTCACGCTACGTCGCATTGGTGCGGGGATCCTCGATGCGCTGATCGGCACCATGTCACCGCTGATCCCGGCGATTATCGGCGGATCGATGGTCAAACTGCTGGCAATGATCCTCGAGATGAGCGGCGTGCTGACAAAAGGATCGCCGACCTTAACCATTCTGAATGTGATTGGTGACGGTGCTTTCTTCTTCCTGCCGCTGATGGTCGCGGCATCTGCCGCCATCAAATTTAAAACCAATATGTCGCTGGCGATTGCCATCGCGGGTGTGCTGGTACATCCGAGTTTTATTGAACTGATGGCGAAAGCGGCCCAGGGTGAACATGTCGAATTTGCCCTGATTCCGGTCACCGCGGTGAAATACACCTACACGGTGATCCCGGCGCTGGTGATGACCTGGTGCCTGTCATATATCGAACGCTGGGTGGACAGCATTACACCGGCGGTGACCAAAAACTTCCTCAAACCAATGCTGATTGTGTTGATTGCCGCACCGCTGGCAATCCTGCTGATTGGCCCGATTGGTATCTGGATCGGTAGCGCCATTTCGGCGCTGGTTTACACCATTCATGGTTATCTGGGCTGGCTTTCAGTCGCCATTATGGGCGCGCTGTGGCCTCTGCTGGTAATGACCGGGATGCACCGCGTCTTTACGCCAACCATCATTCAGACCATTGCCGAAACCGGCAAAGAAGGGATGGTCATGCCGTCAGAGATCGGCGCTAACCTGTCGCTGGGCGGTTCATCACTGGCAGTGGCGTGGAAAACGAAAAACCCGGAACTGCGTCAGACGGCGCTGGCTGCGGCGGCATCAGCCATTATGGCGGGGATTTCCGAACCGGCGTTATATGGCGTGGCGATCCGCCTGAAACGTCCGCTTATCGCCAGTCTTATCAGCGGTTTTATTTGCGGCGCGGTTGCCGGTATGGCGGGGCTTGCCAGCCACTCAATGGCAGCGCCGGGGCTATTTACCAGCGTGCAGTTCTTCGATCCGGCGAATCCAATGAGCATCGTCTGGGTGTTCGCGGTCATGGCGCTGGCGGTGGTGCTGTCGTTTATCCTCACACTGTTGCTCGGCTTTGAGGATATTCCTGTTGAGGAAGCGGCTGCCCAGGCGCGAAAGTATCAGAGCGTACAACCGACCGTCGCCAAAGAAGTAAGTCTTAATTGAGGATGAAAATGTCAGTATTTCCAGAAAGTTTTTTATGGGGCGGCGCGCTTGCCGCCAACCAGTCTGAAGGTGCGTTCCGTGAAGGTGACAAAGGTCTGACCACTGTCGATATGATCCCACACGGCGAGCATCGAATGGCGGTGAAACTGGGGCTGGAAAAACGTTTTCAGTTGCGAGATGACGAGTTTTATCCCAGCCATGAGGCGACGGATTTTTATCATCGTTATAAAGAAGATATCGCCCTGATGGCAGAGATGGGATTCAAGGTTTTCCGTACCTCAATTGCCTGGAGCCGTCTCTTTCCGCAGGGCGATGAAATCACGCCCAATCAGCAGGGCATTGCTTTTTATCGTTCTGTCTTTGAAGAGTGTAAAAAGTACGGTATCGAACCGCTGGTCACGTTGTGCCACTTCGATGTGCCGATGCATCTGGTCACCGAATATGGCTCCTGGCGTAACCGCAAGCTGGTGGAGTTTTTCAGCCGCTACTCCAGAACCTGCTTTGAAGCATTTGATGGTCTGGTGAAATACTGGCTAACCTTCAATGAAATCAACATTATGTTGCATAGCCCGTTCTCCGGCGCGGGTCTGGTGTTTGAAGAAGGTGAAAATCAGGATCAGGTGAAATATCAGGCCGCGCATCACCAGCTGGTTGCCAGTGCGCTAGCCACCAAAATCGCCCATGAGGTTAACCCGCAAAATCAGGTGGGCTGTATGCTGGCGGGCGGTAACTTCTACCCTTACAGTTGCAAGCCGGAAGATGTCTGGGCGGCGCTGGAGAAAGACCGGGAAAACCTGTTTTTTATCGATGTGCAGGCGCGGGGCACGTATCCGGCTTACTCTGCCCGCGTATTCCGCGAAAAAGGGGTAACCATCAACAAAGCACCGGGCGATGATGAAATCCTGAAAAACACCGTCGATTTTGTCTCTTTCAGCTATTACGCCTCGCGCTGCGCCTCGGCGGAGATGAACGCCAACAACAGCAGTGCGGCGAACGTGGTGAAATCGCTGCGTAATCCGTATCTACAGGTGAGCGACTGGGGCTGGGGAATTGATCCACTCGGTCTGCGTATCACCATGAATATGATGTACGATCGTTATCAGAAGCCGCTGTTTCTGGTGGAAAACGGCCTGGGCGCAAAAGATGAATTTGCTGCCAATGGCGAGATTAACGACGACTATCGCATCAGCTACTTACGCGAACATATCCGCGCAATGGGCGAAGCGATTGCAGACGGCATTCCGCTAATGGGCTACACCACATGGGGCTGTATTGATTTAGTTTCCGCCTCTACGGGTGAAATGAGCAAACGCTACGGCTTTGTCTTTGTTGACCGTGACGACGCAGGCAACGGTACGCTGACGCGCACGCGTAAGAAATCATTCTGGTGGTATAAAAAAGTGATTGCCAGTAATGGGGAAGATTTAGAGTAGGTAACAGTGCCGGATGCGGCGTGAACGCCTTATCCGGCCTACATGTCGCACGAACCATGAAGGCCCGATAAGCGCAGCGCATCGGGCAATTTAGCATTTGGCATCAGAGCTGGTTCACCCCATCAAGAACATCCCTGTCCTGATTCCTTAATGAAAAACTACTCTTCTTCCACCGCTAACTGCGCGAAGCCGCCATTTCCTTCCCAGCCTTCCAGTCGTTGATAAACGGTTTCTACCGCATCTTTAATCGGCTGGGTCATCGGGTAGTAAAAGCCGACGATATCCGGCTGAATGCCGAGGAAAATCACTTCGCCAATATCTTCTTTCAACTGGTCGATAAGGTAATTCAACGGCATGTTATGGGTAGTCATCATAAACATCTCGGCGATATCATCCGGGTCGATGATGCGGATCTCGCCGGGGTTTAGCCCCATATCCGTGGCGTCGACAATCAGCAGTCGTGTCGGGCGCAGTTCACGGATAGCGACGATGTCGTTTTCCGGTGCGCTACCGCCGTCAATCACCACCCAGTTACCTTTCGGCGCGGCGGCGCACTTTTCCGCCAGCAGCGGACCTGCGCCATCATCGCCCATCATGCTATTGCCAACACAGAGTAAAACGTCAGTCACGCAGTCTCCTCACCATCAAATAGATGGCGTTTTCCTGATGAATATCATGCAGCATACTTAACAGCATTGTACTCCATTCCTGCTGCTGCGAAGTTTGCGCTGCCCGGGCTTTATCGAATGCGTTGGCCAGCATCGGCACATGGTTAATGTCGATGACGATCTCACCATATTTCGGCACGCCTTCCATTTTGCGGCGGGCTTCACTGCCTGCCTCCAGAGTGGCAATCCATGCCAGATATTCATCCCACGGGCAGGTGAGCGCCGCTTCCAGGCAATCGATAACCCCAAGGTGGTGACCAATCGCCAGGCTGTAATAGACCACCTGCTGCGCCTCGGCGGGCGTGGCATCGTTCTCATCAATAAATTTACGGCTCAGTTGACTGAACACCACCTTTTCACTCATCGGATACGCGCCTCTTCAACAACATGATTCAGATGGCTGACAATCTCGTTCAGACGCGGATCGTTTTCCGCTTCCAGCCAGCGTGCAACCTGTTCTTCGCCCTGCCCTAACTGTGTAAGGTAATCATCGGCAATCTGACGACCGTAACGATAACCCGCCAGGCGACGTGCTTCGCGATCCACTTTCACGCGCAGCGGCTGCACCATATCGCCATGCAGGATCTCCGCCGGTTGTTCATCCAGTTCACCCGGCCCACGGGCGTGAATTTTCTGCTCCAGCAGGCCGAGCGCCATTGCAAAGCCGTACAGCGTGGCGGCAGGCGTTGGCGGGCAGCCAGGGATATAAACATCCACAGGGACAATTTTATCCGTACCGCCCCACACGCAGTAGAGATCGTGGAAGATCCCGCCGCTGTTACCGCAGGCACCGTAGGAGATACAAATTTTCGGGTCCGGCGCGGACTGCCACGCACGCAGCGCAGGGGATCGCATTGCACGGGTGACCGCGCCGGTAAACAGTAAAATATCCGCATGACGCGGTGAAGGAACGACTTTAATGCCGAAGCGTTCTGCATCAAACAGCGGCGATAAAGTGGCGAAAATTTCGATTTCGCAACCGTTGCAGCCGCCGCAGTCCACGCGGTAAACATAGGCAGAACGTTTGATTTTTTTCAGTAACGACGCCTTCATGCTGGCGATGGATTCATCCACCGTCATGGGGACCGGAATGCCGTTGGCGTCACGGGGGCCTAATAAATTGCTCATCAGATGGCCTCTTTCATATGGCGAGTCAGTTCAATACGGTCGGACGGCACCAGGCATTTCTGGCGCTTACATTCCGGGCAAGTCTCAAAGCTTTCGCGGTGGTTTTCCGCGCGGCTGTCGCCGTTGTGCTTAAGCAGCGCAATGGCGTAGTCGATCTCTTTCTGGACGGCGAAAGGACGATTGCAGACGCGGCAGTTGCACAGCGCGAAGCGGGACTGTTGCAGGAAGTCTTCTTTCTTCCACACCGCCAGTTCGTACTCTTGCGACAGTTTGATCGCCGCCGTCGGGCAGACTTCTTCGCAGCGTCCACAGAAGATGCAGCGCCCAAGATTAAACTCCCAGGCAAGCTCTCCTGTGGCGAGGTCAGTTTCAACCGTTAAGGCGTTTGACGGGCAGGCATTGACGCAGGCCGCGCAGCCGATGCACTGCTGCGGGTTCTGCTCTGGCTTACCACGGAAGTTTTTATCAACCGCAATCGGCTCCAGCGGATAAGACGAGGTCGCCGTGCCGGTTTTGATGACTTTTTTGATAAAGGTAAACATGGCGATTCCTTATTTCAGCGGCGAGTTTTTACGCTCAATGCTGTAACGCTCGAGTTCTTTGTACGGCACCACTTTGCTCTTCTTCTTACGCACATCGACCACGGTCATGCGGTCGGTACAGGAGTAGCAAGGGTCGAGGCTACCGATAATCAGCGGCGCATCGGAAACGGTGTTGCCGCGCAGCATGTAGCGCAGGGTCGGCCAGTTCGCGTAGGTCGCGGCACGGCAGCGCCAGCGGTACAGCTTCTGGTTGTCGCCGGTCATGCTCCAGTGGATATCATCGCCGCGCGGCGCTTCGGCAAAGCCCAGCGCAAAGCGGTGCGGAATGTAGGTAAAGCCTTCCACCATCAGTGGGCCACCCGGCAGGTTATCCAGACCGTAGTCGATCATGTTCAGCGCGGTATAGACTTCGTTGATACGCACTTTCAGACGGGAAATAACGTCGCAGCCCTGCTCGCTGTGGACTTCCATTGGCAGCAGGCCATAGCCGACAAACGGGTGATCGGCGCGGGTATCACGGGCGTGACCGCTGGCACGGACCATCGGGCCGACGTTACTGAAGTCGCGAGCGATTTCCGGGTCCAGACGACCAATGCCGACAGTGCGCTGTTCCATGTTCGGAGTGCTCAGCAGCACATCCACCAGCTCCTGCACTTCACGACGCATCTGTTGTGCCAGCTGGCGGGTCTGGATCATGTCGTCTTTCAGCAGATCGCGACGAATCCCGCCGATCAAGTTCAGGCCGTAGGTTTTACGCGCACCGGTAAGGATCTCTGCCATTTTCATGGAGGTTTCACGCACGCGGAAGAACTGCATAAAGCCGGAGTCGAAGCCGGTAAAGTGACAGGCCAGGCCAAGGTTGAGCAGATGCGAGTGCAAGCGTTCTACCTCCAGCAGAATGGCGCGGATCATCTGCGCACGTTCTGGCACCTGAATACCCATCGCGTTTTCCACCGACGTGGTGTAGGCGGTGCTGTGGGCAAAGCCGCAGATCCCGCACACACGGTCAGAGAGGAAGGTCACTTCGTTATAACCCATACGGGTTTCCGCCAGTTTTTCCATGCCGCGATGGACGTAGAACAGACGGTAGTCGGCGTCGATAATGTTTTCGCCATCGACGAACAGACGGAAGTGGCCCGGTTCATCAGAAGTGACGTGCAGCGGACCAATCGGCACGACGTTGTTTTTCTTGTCGCCCAGTTCGTTGATGAACTCGTAGGTTTCAGCATCGGTGGTCGGTGCCGGACGCTGACGATAATCCATGCTGTCTTTACGCAGCGGATAAAGTTCATCCGGCCAGTCATCCGGCAGCACCAGACGACGTTCATCCGGCAGACCAACCGGAATCAAACCGTACATATCGCGCACTTCACGCTCGCCCCACACCGCCGCCGGAACGCGCGGCGTCACGGACGGATATTCCGGTTTGTTGGCGTCAACTTCGACGCGAACCGTAATCCAACACTTAGTGCCCTTCTCCATCGACAGCACGTAGTAAACGGCGTAATGACCATTCAGTTTGCGTTCGTCGTTACCAAACAGCACCGACAACCAGCCACCCTGTTTGTAGTAAAGAAACTCCACCACTTCCGGCAGGTAGTTCACCTTTACGGTGACAGTCAGCTGATCTTTGGTCTGCCAGGCGTGGTCCAGCACGACGCCCGGAAATGCCTCATTCAGCGCGGCGAGATAATGTTGACCTAATTTTTCTTCAGACATGCTCAAACTCTCTTTAATCACGCCGCCAGCAAGGAGACGAACGCTAAAAATGCAAAGCCAAACCCAGCCCAGGTAATGCGCGGAGTAATATCAAGACGCAGACGGGCCATGCTGTTTTCGAACAGCGCGATAACCAGGACGCCGACCACCAGTTTTACGATGGCAATCACCAGCGCCAGCAGCAGTCCACCGGCGGTGAAGGTTTCCATTTGTCCCCACGGAATAAACACCCCGACGAACATCTGCAACACCACCAGCTGTTTCAGGCTGATACCCCATTTCATGACGCCAAAGCCGCTGCCGCTGTATTCAGAGAGCGGGCCTTCCTGCAGCTCCTGCTCGGCTTCCGCCAGGTCGAACGGCAGTTTGCCCATTTCGATAAAGGTGGCGAACGCACAGGCACAAAGCGCCAGTACCAGCGGGATGCTCTGGCTCAGCGGCCAGTGATAAACGGTGTCGGTGATGTTGCTGATGTTGGTGGAACCGGCAACCTGTGCGGCAACCCACAGACCAAGCAGCAGCATCGGTTCGACCAGCACGCCAAGCATCGCTTCACGGCTCGCGCCGATAGCGGTAAACGGGCTACCGGTATCCAGACCAGAAATGGCAAAGAAGAAACGCGCGATGGCAAAGAGATACAGTAAGGTAATCAAATCACCCAGTTGCGGCAGCGCAGAACCGACGGTCACCACCGGCAGCGCAGTAGCGATAGTCAGCATGACGCCCACCATCACATACGGCGTCAGGCGGAACACCCAGCCGGAGGCATCCGGGCCGACGCTCTGACGCCCCAGCAGTTTGATAATGTCGCGATACTCCTGCAACACGCCCGGCCCGCGACGGTTATGCAAGCGGGCGCGCGCCACGCGGGTTATACCGGAGAGCAGCGGCGCAACGGCAAATAACACCAGCGCCTGAATTAACGGATATAAAACACTCATTCTCAGGCTCCTCGTGAAACAATAATCACCACCAGTACCGCCAGTTCAACCAGCGCCATCCGGCGGAACAGCAACGCACTCCCCTCGCACTGCCAGCCCGGCACCAGAGACACCGGATTCAGCCATTTGCGTAGTTTCAGCACCGGCGCAAACGCCTGTTTCACCGGCATGGCAAAACCGTGAGCGGTAATCACCATTGATTTTTCGTGGTCGTAACCGCACACCCAGGCCGCACCGCGGGAACGCGATGGCAAACGATCGCCTTTGCAAATCGCCATAATGATGAATGGCAGCAGCGGGCAGGCAATCAGCAGCAACGTGATCATCGGTTGAGAAACGGTGGTGTTAGCAGGCTCCAGCGGCAGAGGTACAGCAGCAGAGAGCATCGGCAGTAGCCACGGCGCAGCAACACCGCCAATTACGCAGCAAATCGCCAGTGCCACTACGCTTACGCTCATCAGGAGCGGCGCACAGGTGGCGTTTTCGGCTTCTTTGGTACGCGGCGCGCCGAGGAACGTGACGCCATAGACTTTCGCCATACACATCACCGCCAGCGCACCGGTAATTGCCAGCCCCACAGCGAGCAGCGGCCCCAGCAGACGGGCAACAAACGCGCCACTATTGCTCAGTTTGAAAAATGATTGATAGATAACCCATTCCCCGGCAAAACCATTCAGCGGCGGCAGCGCAGCCATTGCCATCAGCCCGACTAACATGGCGATGGAGATAACCGGCATTTTCTTGCCAATACCACCGAGTTTTTCGATATCGCGATGACCGGTACGGAACCAGACGCTCCCCGCCCCGAGGAACAGTACGCTTTTGAACAGGCTATGGTTAAGCAGATGGTACAGACCACCGACCAGGCCAAGAGCAATCAGCGCCGGTTGTTCGAGCGCGATACCCGTTACGCCAGCGCCCAGCCCCAGCAGGATGATGCCGATATTTTCCAGGGTGTGGTAAGCCAGCAGGCGCTGGATGTTGTGCTCCATCAGCGCATACAGACCACCGACAAACGCGGTGATCATGCCGAGCACCAGCAGCGCGATCCCCCACCACAGCGGTGCATTACCGCCCAGCAGTGACAGGGTTAAAATGCCCAGCAGGCCAATTTTCATGACTACCGTAGAAAACAACGCGGCAGCTGGCGCAGAGGCGTTCGCATGTGCCTGCGGCACCCAGCCGTGCAGCGGAATAATCCCGGCCAGCAGGCCAAAGCCAATCACTCCGAGCAGCCAGATATCGGAACCGAGCGGCAGCTGTTGCATACGCATATCCAGCAGGCGCAGATCCAGCGTGCCGTAACGCTGCCACAGCAGCCAGCAAGCAATCGCCAGCAGCAGAGTGCCAAGACGCCCCAGCGCAAACCACAGTTTGCCCTCTTTGCTGTTGCTGGTGAGGAACACCGCGCACAGGGCCATGATTTCGGCCATTACCACGAACATGCCGAGGTTGCTGGCAATGACGGCGCAGACGGCGGCAGCCATCAACATATTGATCTGCAAGCCGTTGCACTTCACCTGCGCGTGGCGATGCCAGTCAATGTTGTAGAGGCTGACAAACAGACCGCACAGACCGAGCGTAATCAGCCAAATCGCGTTAAGCGGAGAGATTTGCACATCGTAGCTTACCAGCGACAGCGCACCGCTCACGCCAACCGCGCCAGTCAGTACAGTGAAGCCCGCGGCTGCCGTATACAGACTACCAACCGCGCCGCCAATTCCAGCTATCCAGCCACTTAACGCTTTTTGAAAAGAAAAGAGAAATGCCAGAACAGCGGCGGCGACAAACCACGCCACGCCGCTATTGATCAGGGAAATTGCGCTCATTTAGCCTCTCCACTTTGAGCCTGCTGAAACAAGGTGAGATCGCCAAAGTCCGTGTTAAAGGTCAGCTCACGCTTACGTTTGCTGACGCGGGCGATATCGGTGTTATCCACCAGATGCAGGGCTTTAGTCGGGCACATCCGCACGCAGGCCGGACCTTGTTCATCAAAGCTACAAAGGTCACATTTGACGGCGATCGCGCGAATACCTGGCACCCAGTCAAGCAATGTGCTGACACGCGCCGGAGCAGGCGGTGCCGGTGGCGCTTTCGGGGTATTGGCGTTTGCCGGAATATCCAGCGGACGGCTGCCGGAAAATTCAATTGCGCCAAACGGGCAGGCGATGCCGCACAGCTTGCAGCTTACGCACAGGCTTTCATTCAACTGCACGGCCCCATCAACGCGGGTGATGGCGTTAACCGGGCAGACCACCGCGCAGGGTGCATCTTCACAGTGGTGACAGAGCTGCGGCGCAGATTCTTTTTCATTCAGCATCACTCTCAGGCGCGGCATTGATTGCAGGCCGTGCTGGCGATGCGTCTCTGAACAGGCGGCCTCACAAGTGTGGCAGCCGATACAGAGCGTGGAGTCAGCAATTACAAAACGATTCACCAGGCATTCCTCAGGTGATTGTCATTTTTGACGAAAACATGCCGATGAAATGTCATTTTCGACACTCATCGACACGCCCATCCCCAAACAGGCGTAACGCCTGCAAAACGGGCAAAGCCTCAGCTCATGCTGCCGGGCTTTGTCCCTTTACCAGTTGGCTTAAATTCACCGGCACATTGTTTTCAATAGCGGTGTATAAGCTGTCGTAAACGCCAGCGATTTTTTCGAGATAGTGTTCCAGAACCTGTTCGCGATCGCGGATGTTGACCTTGCCATCAATCATGCCGTCAATGCTCAGTTGCGCCTGCGCAATCCGCTGTTTGTCTTCGCCATCTTTTGTTTCGACGTAATACTCGATGGTGTGGCTGTTAAAGCCATCCGCCAGGGTGACGTAAATGCGAAAATGTTCAAAAAGGACGAAACAGAGTTCTTTGTCCGGCGCGCAGCTCATGGCGTGATGCAGGCGCGCTTTCGATAACGTGATCCCCTGAACCAGCGAATTGCAGTAGATGTGCCACTGGTCCTGTAGGCGACGATGCCGCTGTGCGATGTAATCGGCTTTCTCGCTTATTTCCCAAATAGTCATTGTCAGGTTACCCGTTTAACAGAGATGCCAGCTTTAAGCATTTTTTGTGCCAACTTTTAATTTATTGTTATTAAAGAGATTTTTAAGCTAAAGATGAATTTCGTCGCCGTGTCGACGTGTCATTTCGACATCATCGACATTATTCACCGCAGGGATAATCAACACTGGCACAATTATTGCTTGTAGCTGGCAATAGTTAATGGGAGGCGATATGCACGAAATAACCCTCTGCCAACGGGCACTGGAATTGATCGAACAGCAGGCCGCAAAACACGGCGCAAAACGCGTAACTGGGGTCTGGCTCAAAATTGGCGCATTTTCTTGTGTCGAAACCAGCTCTCTTGCCTTTTGTTTTGATCTGGTTTGCCGCGGCAGCGTGGCGGAAGGTTGTAAACTGCACCTCGAAGAACAAGAGGCCGAATGCTGGTGTGAAACATGCCAACAGTATGTGACGCTACTGACCCAGCGCGTCCGCCGCTGTCCACAGTGTCATGGTGACATGCTGCAGATTGTGGCAGACGACGGTTTACAGATTCGGCGGATAGAAATAGACCAGGAGTGAGCGATGTGTACAACATGCGGTTGCGGTGAAGGCAACCTGTATATCGAGGGTGATGAACATAACCCTCATTCCGCGTTTCGTAGCGCGCCATTTGCCCCGGCGGCACGCCCGAAGATGAAAATCACCGGCATTAAAGCGCCTGAATTTACCCCCAGCCAGACTGAAGAAGGCGACCTGCATTACGGTCATGGCGAAGCGGGCACTCACGCACCGGGCATGAGCCAGCGTCGGATGCTGGAAGTCGAAATTGACGTGCTGGACAAAAATAACCGTCTGGCTGAACGCAACCGCGCGCGCTTTGCTGCCCGCAAGCAACTGGTGCTCAACCTGGTTTCCAGCCCTGGTTCCGGTAAAACCACCCTGCTGACGGAAACCCTAATGCGCCTGAAAGACAGCGTTCCGTGCGCAGTTATTGAAGGCGACCAGCAAACCGTGAACGATGCCGCACGCATTCGCGCTACCGGCACACCAGCGATTCAGGTGAACACCGGTAAAGGCTGCCATCTTGACGCACAGATGATTGCCGACGCCGCACCGCGTCTGCCACTGGACGATAACGGTATTCTGTTTATCGAAAACGTTGGCAACCTCGTATGCCCGGCCAGCTTCGATCTCGGTGAAAAACACAAAGTGGCGGTGCTTTCCGTTACCGAAGGTGAAGACAAACCGCTGAAATATCCGCATATGTTTGCCGCCGCCTCGCTGATGCTGCTCAACAAAGTTGACCTGTTGCCGTATCTCAACTTTGACGTTGAAAAGTGCATCGCCTGCGCCCGCGAAGTCAATCCAGAAATTGAAATCATCCTTATTTCCGCCACCAGCGGCGAAGGGATGGACCAGTGGCTGAACTGGCTGGAGACACAGCGATGTGCATAGGCGTTCCCGGCCAGATCCGCACCATTGACGGCAACCAGGCGAAAGTCGACGTCTGCGGCATTCAGCGCGATGTCGATTTAACGTTAGTCGGCAGCTGCGATGAAAACGGTCAGCCGCGCGTGGGCCAGTGGGTACTGGTACACGTTGGCTTTGCCATGAGCGTAATTAATGAAGCCGAAGCACGCGACACTCTCGACGCCTTACAAAACATGTTTGACGTTGAGCCGGATGTCGGCGCGCTGTTGTATGGCGAGGAAAAATAATGCGTTTTGTTGATGAATATCGCGCGCCGGAACAGGTGATGCAGTTAATTGAGCATCTGCGCGAACGTGCTTCACATCTCTCTTACACCGCCGAACGCCCTCTGCGGATTATGGAAGTGTGTGGCGGTCATACCCACGCTATCTTTAAATTCGGCCTCGACCAGTTACTGCCGGAAAACGTTGAGTTTATCCACGGTCCGGGGTGCCCGGTGTGCGTACTGCCGATGGGTAGAATCGACACCTGCGTGGAGATTGCCAGCCATCCGGAAGTCATCTTCTGTACCTTTGGCGACGCCATGCGCGTGCCGGGGAAACAGGGATCGCTGTTGCAGGCAAAAGCACGCGGTGCCGATGTGCGCATCGTTTACTCGCCGATGGATGCGTTGAAACTGGCGCAGGAGAATCCAACCCGCAAAGTGGTGTTCTTCGGCTTAGGTTTTGAAACCACTATGCCGACCACCGCTATCACTCTGCAACAGGCGAAAGCGCGTGATGTGCAGAATTTTTACTTCTTCTGCCAGCACATTACGCTTATCCCGACGTTGCGCAGTTTGCTGGAACAGCCGGATAACGGTATCGATGCGTTCCTCGCGCCGGGTCACGTCAGTATGGTTATCGGCACCGACGCCTATAATTTTATCGCCAGCGATTTTCATCGTCCGCTGGTGGTTGCTGGATTCGAACCCCTTGATCTACTACAAGGCGTGGTCATGCTGGTGCAGCAGAAAATAGCGGCCCACAGCAAGGTAGAGAATCAGTATCGTCGAGTGGTACCGGATGCCGGTAACCTGCTGGCGCAACAGGCGATTGCCGATGTGTTCTGTGTCAACGGCGACAGCGAATGGCGCGGCTTAGGCGTGATTGAATCTTCTGGCGTGCACCTGACGCCGGATTATCAACGATTCGATGCCGAAGCACATTTCCGCCCGGCACCGCAGCAGGTCTGCGATGACCCGCGCGCGCGTTGTGGTGAGGTATTAACGGGCAAATGTAAGCCGCATCAATGCCCGCTGTTTGGTAACACCTGTAATCCTCAAACCGCGTTTGGTGCGCTGATGGTTTCCTCCGAAGGAGCGTGCGCCGCGTGGTATCAGTATCGTCAGCAGGAGAGTGAAGCGTGAATAATATCCAACTCGCCCACGGTAGCGGCGGCCAGGCGATGCAGCAATTAATCAACAGCCTGTTTATGGAAGCCTTTGCCAACCCGTGGCTGGCAGAGCAGGAAGATCAGGCACGTCTTGATCTGGCGCAGCTGGTAGCGGAAGGCGACCGTCTGGCGTTCTCCACCGACAGTTACGTTATTGACCCGCTGTTCTTCCCTGGCGGTAATATCGGCAAGCTGGCGATTTGCGGCACAGCCAATGACGTTGCGGTCAGTGGCGCTATTCCGCGCTATCTCTCCTGTGGCTTTATCCTCGAAGAAGGATTGCCGATGGAGACACTGAAAGCCGTAGTGACCAGCATGGCAGAAACCGCCCGCGCGGCAGGCATTGCCATCGTTACTGGCGATACTAAAGTGGTGCAGCGCGGCGCGGTAGATAAACTGTTTATCAACACCGCTGGCATGGGCGCAATTCCGGCGAATATTCACTGGGGCGCACAGACGCTAACCGCAGGCGATGTATTGCTGGTGAGCGGTACACTCGGCGACCACGGGGCGACTATCCTTAACCTGCGTGAGCAGCTGGGGCTGGATGGCGAACTGGTCAGCGACTGCGCGGTGCTGACGCCGCTTATTCAGACGCTGCGTGACATTCCCGGCGTGAAAGCGCTGCGTGATGCCACCCGTGGTGGTGTAAACGCGGTGGTTCATGAGTTCGCGGCAGCCTGCGGTTGTGGTATTGAACTTTCAGAAGCGGCACTGCCTGTTAAACCTGCCGTGCGTGGCGTTTGCGAATTGCTGGGACTGGACGCCCTGAACTTTGCCAACGAAGGCAAACTAGTAATAGCTGTTGAACGCAACGCGGCAGAGCAAGTGCTGGCAGCGTTACATTCCCATCCACTGGGGAAAGACGCGGCGCTGATTGGTGAAGTGGTGGAACGTAAAGGCGTTCGTCTTGCCGGTCTGTATGGCGTGAAACGAACCCTCGATTTACCACACGCCGAACCGCTTCCGCGTATATGCTAATAAAATTCTAAATCTCCTATAGTTAGTCAATGACCTTTTGCACCGCTTTGCGGTGCTTTCCTGGAAGAACAAAATGTCATATACACCGATGAGTGATCTCGGACAACAAGGGTTGTTCGACATCACTCGGACACTATTGCAGCAGCCCGATCTGGCCTCGCTGTGTGAGGCTCTTTCGCAACTGGTAAAGCGTTCTGCGCTCGCCGACAACGCGGCTATTGTGTTGTGGCAAGCGCAGACTCAACGTGCGTCTTATTACGCGTCGCGTGAAAAAGACACCCCCATTAAATATGAAGACGAAACTGTTCTGGCACACGGTCCGGTACGCAGCATTTTGTCGCGCCCTGATACGCTGCATTGCAGTTACGAAGAATTTTGTGAAACCTGGCCGCAGCTGGACGCAGGTGGGCTATACCCAAAATTTGGTCACTATTGCCTGATGCCACTGGCGGCGGAAGGGCATATTTTTGGTGGCTGTGAATTTATTCGTTATGACGATCGCCCCTGGAGCGAAAAAGAGTTCAATCGTCTGCAAACATTTACGCAGATCGTTTCTGTCGTCACCGAACAAATCCAGAGCCGCGTCGTTAACAATGTCGACTATGAGTTGTTATGCCGGGAACGCGATAACTTCCGCATCCTGGTCGCCATCACCAACGCGGTGCTTTCCCGCCTGGATATGGACGAACTGGTCAGCGAAGTCGCCAAAGAAATCCATTACTATTTCGACATTGACGATATCAGTATCGTCTTACGCAGCCACCGTAAAAACAAACTCAACATCTACTCCACTCACTATCTTGATAAACAGCATCCCGCCCACGAACAGAGCGAAGTCGATGAAGCCGGAACCCTCACCGAACGCGTGTTCAAAAGTAAAGAGATGCTGCTGATCAATCTCCACGAGCGGGACGATTTAGCCCCCTATGAACGCATGTTGTTCGACACCTGGGGCAACCAGATTCAAACCTTGTGCCTGTTACCGCTGATGTCTGGCGACACCATGCTGGGCGTGCTGAAACTGGCGCAATGCGAAGAGAAAGTGTTTACCACTACCAATCTGAATTTACTGCGCCAGATTGCCGAACGTGTGGCAATCGCTGTCGATAACGCCCTCGCCTATCAGGAAATCCATCGTCTGAAAGAACGGCTGGTTGATGAAAACCTCGCCCTGACCGAGCAGCTCAACAATGTTGATAGTGAATTTGGCGAGATTATTGGCCGCAGCGAAGCCATGTACAGCGTGCTTAAACAAGTTGAAATGGTGGCGCAAAGTGACAGTACCGTGCTGATCCTCGGTGAAACTGGCACGGGTAAAGAGCTGATTGCCCGTGCGATCCATAATCTCAGTGGGCGTAATAATCGCCGCATGGTCAAAATGAACTGCGCGGCGATGCCTGCCGGATTGCTGGAAAGCGATCTGTTTGGTCATGAGCGTGGGGCTTTTACCGGTGCCAGCGCCCAGCGTATCGGTCGTTTTGAACTGGCGGATAAAAGCTCCCTGTTCCTCGACGAAGTGGGCGATATGCCACTGGAGTTACAGCCGAAGTTGCTGCGTGTATTGCAGGAACAGGAGTTTGAACGTCTCGGCAGCAACAAAATCATTCAGACGGACGTGCGTCTAATCGCCGCGACTAACCGCGATCTGAAAAAAATGGTCGCCGACCGTGAGTTCCGTAGCGATCTCTATTACCGCCTGAACGTATTCCCGATTCACCTGCCGCCACTACGCGAGCGTCCGGAAGATATTCCGCTGCTGGCGAAAGCCTTTACCTTCAAAATTGCCCGTCGTCTGGGGCGCAATATCGACAGCATTCCTGCCGAGACGCTGCGCACCTTGAGCAACATGGAGTGGCCGGGTAACGTACGCGAACTGGAAAACGTCATTGAGCGCGCGGTATTGCTAACACGCGGTAACGTGCTGCAGCTGTCATTGCCAGATATTGTTTTACCGGAACCTGAAACGCCGCCTGCCGCAACGGTTGTCGCCCTGGAGGGCGAAGATGAATATCAGTTGATTGTGCGCGTGCTGAAAGAAACCAACGGCGTGGTTGCCGGGCCTAAAGGCGCTGCGCAACGTCTGGGGCTGAAACGCACGACCCTGCTGTCACGGATGAAGCGGCTGGGAATTGATAAATCGGCATTGATTTAACTGCAAATTGCCGGACAGATCTGCCTGTCCGGCATACTATTCATGAGGTTTTTTCGGACGATATTTTTCCGGCAGTTCTGGCACCGGACGCTTGTCATCGATGAGATGACGCACGGTTAAGATCGGATGACGCCACAGCATTCTCGGCCCGGCCCAACGCATAATCTGTTTCATCTCTTCACGCTTTGCAGGCTGGTAACAGTGCACCGGACACTGCTTACAGGCTGGTTTCTCTTCGCCGAACACACATTTATCCAGCCGCTTTTGCGCGTAAACAAACAACGCCTCGTAATGCTCCGGCTCCGCTGACGCCTGCGGGCATTTCGCTTGATAAAGATCGATCATTTTTTTAATCGTCAGTTTTTCACGAGAGATACGCTTGCCGGACATGCTGCCTCCACCTCATTAAGATGTATTTATATTACATCTTAATCTTAAAGGGCACTATGACTCCAAAGAAGAAGGGTTAGCCAACCGATACAATTTTGCGTACTTGCTTCATAAGCATCACGCAAAAGCTGCAAAACAGCATCTTTCCCGGAACCAGCATCAAGAACTCGCCGTTCGCTTCTTCCCCTGAAATGATTAACTCCGGTATCATGTGCGCCTTATGTGATTACAACGAAAATAAAAACCATCACACCCCATTTAATATCAGGGAACCGGACATAACCCCATGAGTGCAATAGAAAATTTCGACGCCCATACGCCCATGATGCATTGGTGTGTTAATGCTGATTATTAAAGATAATTTTCCACCAGAAAATAAAAACCATATTTCAACCTACATTTATGTAACTATCTGATTTTAAGAATATTGTTTGCTGTACTCATCCAGCGTTATACTCCCTCTGTTTTCCCATCCATCTAATAACACAGGGCATCCCCATGAGCCGATACCATGTATCCAGCAGTGAAGGCCAGTATGAGAAAGACTCTGGCGAGCAGGTTTTGGCTAATAAGCTGGGGATCGCTACTTCTGATGAGATGGATGAGGTTGAACTTGTCCTGTTAGAACAACTCTACCAGTCTGTTTTTGAAGAACAGTTCCCGGAAGGACAACTCAGCGTAGCCCTGCTAAAAAGCTGGCATCGCCGCTGGTTAGGTAACATCTACGAGTGGGCTGGACAAGAAAGAGCGGTTAATATCAGCAAAGGCGGCTTTATGTTTGCCCCCTCAGCACAGTTGCCAAAACTGCTGAACGAGTTCGACACGAAGTATCTGACTCAATACACGCCGTGTAGCGGCATGGACGAAGAACAACTCATCACCGCTATCGCCATAACCCATGTCGAGCTGATACTCATCCATCCATTCAGAGAAGGAAACGGGCGTTTGTCGCGACTATTAGCCGACGTTATGGCCGTTCAGGGAGGATACAAACCGCTGGATTATAAAAGCTGGGAGCAAAACAAAACCCAGTATATCTCGGCTATCCATGCGGGCGTATCAATGGACTACGAGCCGATGAGACACTGGGTCAGAGAAGCATTAAGAAGGGGCTAAACCGCAAGACGTAAATGAGCAAATTTTTTGCGTGTAGCTTCAAGGGAAGCTTCGATCTTCGCGGAGGACTGCCCTGTTTCAACAGCCGTAGATGTTGCTACTGAGCGAACGATGTCAGCACGAGACGGCTTAGCATAGCTTGCCTGAGTTTTTTTGTTGTTGCTCATAATTACTCCTGAAAAGCAAAATCTGGGCTGAAAACATCATCTAAGCATTATACCAAACTTTCTGCGCGAATTCACATTAAGCCCCGTCAAAGACTCACTCATCGGCCAAGCCCTTTAAGTAATACATCAAGTATGAAACGATTGGCTAAACGGGCAACATCCTTATCAGACAGGTAAGCAACTGAATGTTTCTCAAACGCCCCCATGCTTTCGATGACAGCATTCTGTACGGCCTGAGGATAATCCCCAAGCATGATTTGCTCGATATCGTTATGGCGAAGTTGATCCATCACAGAATCATTTTCGGAAACTTTAGCCGCCACGCCATCAAGCCATACCAGCTTGTCAGCATCAGTCGTTTCTTCGCCAAACAACTCATTTAGCTGTTCCAGAATGTGCGATAATAGATCTTTCGGCCTTTCAGCAATTGAGCCACCGACGCTGGTGATCCCTTTAAGTCCTTCTCCCCCTTCTTGTAATTTCAGATCCTGGGTGCGCTTTTCCCACAGTTTATAGTGTGTTAGCTGTACCTGACTGATATCAAGATCGTCATCAAGCCGCTCCTCTCTTAACAACGGCAGCAAGTGGCGAGCAAAGACATTTAAGCGTTCCAGTTCTTCATCTGCCAGATCGACAATTTGCGAAGCAAACTCGTAAAAACGGATAAAGCTATTCATATCTTTTTTGAACGTATCCAGCACGTCCTTCGCTTCACGAGCTTGCTTAACACTACGTTCGCAGTTTACTCGCCAAGTTTCATCGCCGCTTTTCTTTGCATCTTCGAGTGTCGATAACGCCCCTCGTAATACATCCATCGCGGAGCGGTAACGATGAGTAAAACGATCTACCGCTGGTTTACAATACCCCGTTAGCGCTTCAGGACCACGTTTCGGGTCAAAATAAGCATCAGAAAAATTAATCACTTCATGCCATTGCCATATATGCTGTTCATTCAGCTTATGGAAAATGGCATAAACAAGGTTGGGATCGGATACCTGCACCAGTTCGGCATTCTGATAATACTCTTTAAAATCAGCCAGAATATCCTGAGGATCATTAACAAAATCAAGAACAAATGTGCTGCTTTTCCCCGGATACGTACGATTAAGACGGGATAGTGTCTGAATACAATCCACGCCCTTGAGTTTTTTATCAACGTACATGGCGACCAGTTTGGGCTGGTCAAAGCCTGTCTGGAATTTATTAGCGACCAGCATCACCTGATAATCATCAGTATCGAATGCTTTACGCATATCCCGACCTTGCAGGCCAGGGTTCATCGAGTTTTCCGTGTAGCTTTCGCCCTCATCGACAACTTCACCTGAGAACGCCACCATTGCTGTTAAACGTTTATAGCCTTTTTCTCGCACATAGCTATCAAACGCCTGCTTATATTTTACTGCTTCGAGGCGACTGCTGGTTACTACCATCGCTTTCGCTTCGTGATTTAGTAAATGAGCAACATGCTCACGGAAATGTTCAATGATGACCTGTGATTTCTGGGCAATATTGTGAGGGTGTAAGCGAACCCACTTGCTCAACTGCGTTTTGGCTTTTTTGCGGTCGACTTCTTTATCTTCGGCATCATGTGCCAGACGATAAGCCTGCCCATAGCTGGTGTAATTTTTCAGAACATCCAGAATAAACTCTTCTTCGATCGCCTGTCGCATTGAATACAGATGAAATGGCTTCGGTTTATTGTCATTCGCCAAAGGCATTTCGGGATGAGGCGGTCTACCAAACAGCTCTAACGTCTTGGCTTTAGGCGTGGCAGTAAAGGCAAAATAGCTTATATCAGAGGAACCTCTGCGAGCCTCAAGCGTCGCATTGATAACATCCTGACCATCCATTTCTTCTTCATCTATTTTTTCCGCCATCAGCACTTCGCGAAGCTGTCGAGCAGTCGTTCCCGTCTGACTTGAGTGTGCTTCATCAGCGATAACAGCAAAGCTTCGTCCTTTCAGACCAGTACTTTCCTGAATAGCTTTGAGCACATGCGGGAAAGTCTGGATCGTCACGATGATAATTGCCGTACCAGACGATAAAGCCTCGGTTAGTTGCGAAGACTTACTACCCGACTCACGGCTGATTTTACAAACCACACCATCCTGATGTTCAAACTGGTAAATCGTGTCCTGCAATTGACCATCCAACACAGTGCGGTCTGTAATAACGATTACCGAATTAAAAAACTTGTTACCATCCGGGCGGTACAATGACGCTAACTGATGGGATAACCAAGCTATTGAGTTGGATTTACCGGAACCAGCGCTATGCTGAATAAGGTACTTTTGCCCTGTTCCCTCCACGCGAACGGCATTCAGCAATGACTGAACAGCGACCCATTGGTGGTAACGCGGGAAAATCAGGGTTTCCTTGATTTCCTGATGACCAAGCGCATCATCAACGCGCTTTTGCTCCAGATGTAAGTAGCGCCCCAAAATACGCAGCCAGTTATCCGGTTGCAGGATTTCCTGCCATAGATAGGCTGTCGCATACCCCTCTAATGGTTGATCGTTACCCGCCCCGCCTTCTGCGGTTCCCCGGTTAAAAGGCAGGAAAAAGGTTTTCTTTCCATCCAGTTTGGTGGTCATCGCCACCTCATACTGATTGACCGCAAAATGGACCAGCGCACCGCGTTTGAAGGTCAACAGTGGTTCTGGTTTATTTCCGGTTTTTGGCTGGCGGTCATTGATATACTGTAGTTTTGCCGCATCAAGCGATTGTTTAAACGCCGATTTCAGTTCAAGTGTGGCGACAGGCAACCCATTCAGGAACAATGTCAAATCAATGCGGCCATCATAACCATTGGGCGAATAAATCAGTTCAGGTACTACTCGTAAACGGTTAGCGCAATAGCGAACCAGCAAGTCTGGATTAAGGTCATGATCGGGTTTAAAGGTGCAAAGCTGAAAACGAGCACCGCGATCCGCTAAGGTATGTCTCAGCGTCCACAAGGTTCCTTTAGCCGAAAGATGTCTCTCAACCGCGTTGAGAAAATGTACATCTGTATCTTTTGGATAAATTCCGCAAAACTTGTCCCAGACTTCCGGCTGGGTTTCCTGTACATAAGCAAGCGCATCTTCTGGATAAATCGCCCTTTCACGATCATAGCCGGATGAGCTTCCAAATAACCAACCACTGGATGATAGTTGCTCAATAATGTGATTCTGGAATAATAGTTCTGCGGATTTAGATACCATATCAGTTCTCTTGATACGCTTGCTCAATCAGTAACTTAGCTTTTGCTAAATCTGCCTGATTATGGACAACCACCTCAATATCACCGGTTCCCCAGTGTCCCAAATTAGTAACATCTCTGACGATATCAGAGATGATCACCTGCTCCGGTTTTAGTTTCAGGTAAAGCTTGACGTGTGGTTCTTTGGCTGTGGGCCATATCACGACGCTCAGAAAATTCTTTATCTTCTGAAACGCAGTATAAAGCAGTAACTCTTTGCGCTGAACCTCATCACCCAAGCTATCAGCAAAATCACAGATATTCTGATAAAGCGCAACCAGTTCAGGGGAAGACTTATCCAGACGATAGCGTTGAGCATTTTTCTTCTGCTTCGGCACCTGATTCTCTATTGCAACAGGCTGAGGCTTGTGAGTCTCGGTAGCAGCATTCACCAGCTCAAACATCAGGAGATCAGGGTTAAACAGCTTATAGCGGATAAGATTGATATTGCGGTTAATCTGCGCAACGGCATGCTCGTCATATTTGGTAAAATCTGCCGCAATGCAAATCACACGGGCATTGGACCAATCGATATCGTCAGCAACCTGTTTGCCAAACTTATCCATCACCAGCCAACGGAACTCGGCCTGATGATCTAATAGCCAGTCCAGATAGAACAACCCCTGATTAATGACGTTCTCGTTACTCTGACGTTTATATTCGATAATCACTGGCGTGTTGTTTTCATCCAGCCCCAATGAGTCAATGCGCCCCTTATGGGTCTTGCCTGTGCTGTATTCTGTCGCCAAAAAACGTACCCCAAGGAAAGCCTCCATATGAGACTCGATCAGTTTCTGAAGATCTTTTTCAATGGCTGCTGATTTTCCCGGAAGTTCAGAGACACCGTTTTTACCATAACGAAAGAGCTGGATATCACTCATGCAGCGTCCTTAGCAGCGGGTTGCCAGTTGCGTACATCGATTTTACCTGTTACGGCAGCGGAAATTAGGGCGGAACGACGCTCCTTTAGCAAAGATATTTGCTGTTCACAATGCATCACAAGGGTATTGAAACATCGTTTTTTTTCTTCAACATCAGCAACAATAACTTTCTGCTCATTTAATGGCGGTAGCGGGATAATATATTTTTTCACGTCAGAACAAGTTATTGCGGCCTTTGTACTGCCCCCACCAGATGATTCAAAACGAATCTGATCATATTTACTTTGAAGCCATAAATGAAGATATTCTGGTAATATTTTATTTTTTGACAAAGGAGTCATATAAGCAATATGCTGATTAATAGTGGCATCCATCATCAATAACGCGGAGGTACCTCTCGTTTTCCCTTCCCCTGTAATTGCAATGATGACGCTACCTTTTTTTACTAAAGGTAAACTGCACTCCAACAATGCTTTTGAAGTGACAAATTGCTCTGCATTAGTAACAATATCATCGTTTACTTTAGAGCTATTAAGCCATGGGTAATCACCTGAAAGCCAGTAGGATTGATTATCTCTATTAGGAGTACTGCCATTACCAACTTTACAAAGCCAACCTATCTGGGATACCCCCCAGTGCTCAGGCACTTCACCTAACCACTCATTTCCTGAAACTTTGAGCTTAACACGATGATTTAACCCTCTTCTTACGACATCAGAAATCACCGCTTGCCGTTTTTCTTTCAGAAGTTCAATGAGTCGAACTTGTTTGTCGATTAATAGGTCAATCTTATCCAATTCGTAATCTAAAAATTTCGCAATACACTCCTGCTCAACTACTGAAGGCAAAAGTACAGGCAATGATTGAAAATCATCTGTTTTAATTTGTAATGAATTTGGTCTTATACCTTGCATTTGCGAAGTATAAGCCATGACGTATGGATTTGAACGCAACAAATAATGTATATATTTCTTATTAACATTTTTTGTAAACCTATATGCCCTATATGCAGGACTAACATATCCTTCATAATCGGAAACACCTAGGCCAGAATAGTTAAGCCACATTGTATTAACAACTAACTGCCCTTTTCTCACAACACGGTATTCTGCTACTTCTTCAAGCGTTCTTTTCTTTGCCTCATCATTGTACTCTTTTACTTCTACTCCCCTATAACCGGATACAGATAACATCTGCCCAACAGGCTCCACACCATTTTTTTCATTACTTACTTGGAACAAGTATTTGAATTTCTCAAGTGTCCATCTAGCAGGGATCTCTCCAAGCCATTCCACACAAGAGTCTTTATATTCTGAATATGCTCTGTACTTCACGAATGGACCTCCGCCAGCAAGACCATAATTTCTCTGCTCACTTCATCCAAGTCGCGATCAATCTCTTCCAAGGAACGTGGCGACTGATACTGATAAAAATAGCGGTTAAAAGGAATTTCATAACCCACTAAACCGACCTGTCCATCATAAGGATCGGTTTTTTCGATATCGATCCACGCATCAGGTATATAGGGTAATACCTCGCGTGTGAAATACGTTTCAACAGATTCACTCAACGGCACATTTTCATAATCACGCAAACTGGCGTCAGGTTCTGGCTTACCCTTAGTTTTACAAACTTCAGCATTCTCATCTGTTTCACTTAAGTGTTTTATCAACAACTTAAACTGAGCAGCAGAAACTTTCGGCAATGCTTTTTTGAATTTTTCCCGGCTTAAATATTTATCATCCATTGCATCCAGAGCGGCTAATAACTCTAAATCACCATATTTGGACCAGTCTTTATCCGCCAGCAACGCTACGCGACGATCAAGATCGCGTGGATAAAATGCCAGCTTAAGCGGTCTTTCCACCGTAATACGGCGATAGCCAAAATCAGAGGTTTTAAACAGCTTAACATTAGCCGAAGGTTGATAGCGCGTATACTGATTCACAATCTCGTCAATCTGCGCTTCCGTTAACTCTTTACGCTTACTACCAAGAGATTTCCGCATCGGCGCAAATTGCTCCGTGGCATTAATCAGCAGCACCTTGCCCTTACGTTCTTTCGGTTTATGATTGCTGAGTACCCAGATGTAAGTCGCAATCCCGGTGTTGTAGAACATATCGGTCGGCAACGCGACAATAGCATCCAGCAGATCCTGTTCCAGCACAAAGCGGCGGATCTCGCTTTCACCACTGCCCGCACCTCCGGTAAAGAGTGGCGAACCATTAAGAATGATCCCGATACGGCTGTTATCGTTCATCTTACTAATCAGGTGCAGCAAGAACAGCAAAGAACCATCGGATACTCTCGGCAAACCGGGTCCAAAACGCCCATCGTAGCCCTTTTTATGTTCTTTGCGGATAACGGTATCAATCTTTTTCCAGTCAACGCCAAACGGTGGGTTGGACAGGCAGTAATCAAAACGCTCATTCCAGAGCTGATCGTCAGAGAGGGTATTACCCAGCTTGATATTGCTGATATCTTGTCCCTTGATCAGCATGTCCGCTTTACAGATAGCGTAAGACTCTGGGTTTAGCTCCTGACCATAGGCCCGAAGGCTGGCACTGGGATTTATTCCATGCAGGTATTCCATACCACTGGAAAGGAAGCCGCCTGTCCCGGCAGTAGGATCGTAGATGCGGCGGATCAGTCCCGGTTTAGTCAACGCTGCATCGTCGTCCGCAAACACCAGAGAGGTTGTCAGTCGCACGATATCCCGTGGCGTAAAGTGCTCACCCGCCGTTTCGTTAGAACCTTCTGCAAACCGGCGGATCAAGTCCTCAAATATCAGCCCCATATCGTGGTTACTGACAGAAGAAGGGCTCAAATCAGCCTCGGCAAATTTTTTGGCTACTTTGTAGAGTAAATTGGCATCATCAAGCTGCTGTATAAACTCATAGAATTTAAAGTGTTCGAAGATCTCACGCGCGTCATAGCTGAATGAGCGAATGTAACGTTCAAGATTAAGTCGTGGCTGTGTTTCCCCCAACTTACTGAGGTCCAACGGCGAAGTATTGTAAAAGTGTTGCCCGGAAGCGTGGCGAAGAATTGCATCGGCAGCGTTCTCATCAAGCTTTTCAACCACAGGTAACTTATCAAGTACAGCCTGTTTGGTAGGCGCAAGCACGCACTCAAGACGACGAAGAACGGTAAATGGCAGAATCACTCTGCCATACTGAGATTGCTTGAAATCACCACGTAGTAAGTCAGCGACGGACCATAAGAAAGCCGCCATTGAAGAAAAATTAGTCATTTTATTACCTCTTGATTTTGCCCTATTGTCCACGTAAAAGCGGAGAGGACAAGAAGAAGTGAAAACTGCGAAGTCTTTTCTCTTGTAAGGCTACATACGGGTGACGTGTCGTGGATTACTGGAATCGCCCACATGAACAGAAGTGCTAATGCTTTTTCTCAATCAAAAGGTATGGATGGGACCAGATACTGATGGAAACATTACTTATTATTGGAGGACACATCTGGGCTGTGAAACATTTAAGCCAGATGTAATCTGACACCATGACCGACGATATTCACTGAATAGTGTTGATACACCCATATAGATATACATACCCATTGAGTGTATCAACTGATGGCTTACATGCGTCTAAACGCTTATGGACATCCTGTCTTATGGACAAACTACTTACGGGTTCTCACCCCAGAAGTAAATGTCAGTCCAGTAAACCCCATCTCATCCTGCTTACATAGCGCCCGTGCCAGTAGAACAGGTGGCAGCCTGTGCTTGCGGGTCCTCCTTTTGCCAACCTCATCAGGGTAGGGTCTTACTTCCTGCCACATCCCCTTGAAACAGTAAGTTACCTGCGCATCAAAATCCCTTAGTTTTTGGCTTTTCATTGGTCGACTAATTATCCCTGCTCTGGCCCGTATATTTTTGTCTCTTTTCATCGCCTTCCTTAGCGTTTTGAGCGCGCCAGGCTCTCTTGGCATCAGCAGATGCAAATGAGGCATCCAGCGCTGAATATCGGTGTGAAAATCCAGCTCATAGCCCCCCACTATTTTGTCCGTAAATCCGGCTCTTTTTACCATCTTGTAGACCCGTTCCCGGAATTTCTTATGGTCCCAGCAACTGATCTGCTCTTCTTCCAGCATGGCATCGTAATAAACCAGCGTAACCACTCTGTACGCGCTCATACACCCCCGCAGCGGGGCCAGTTCAGCCAGTTTACGTAACCTGTGCAGGCGGAAGCACTGTGGGCACGCAGCACTGCCACATGGCTTATCTAACATACAGGCTTTAAGTTTCCTCTTTAGCCGAAGAGCCTTTCCTCGCCACTTTTTGTGTGCTTTTCTGACTTCTTTGCTTTCATTCTCGTTATCATTCCTGTCCTGCTGGACAGCTTTTTGTATTGCTCTTATACGGTACTGGCGCTCTTTCTCCATCCGATCCCGGGTTTCAAACCCTGGAATGGTGAGAGCCAGCTTTTCCAGTTGGCGCTCTTCTTCTGTCAGCGATACGTATACTGATCGCGCAATGCGGTCTTTTGCACCAAACATATCAGCAGCCTCCTGTAGTGACGCGGGAAGCAATCCATTCACTGACGTCACTTTCCAGCCAGGCTACCGCTCGCCCTCCAGTCAGGGATTTAGGGCGTGGAAAAGTGCCTTTCTCAATCATCCGGTACAACGTGGCGCGGCTCACCGCACAGCGCTCCAGTACGACCCGAATTTTCACCAGTTTCATCTCGTTCATATTTCTGCACTCTTGAGCAGTTCAAGGAGTGCCTTATTCACAAGATCGAAATTCGGAAGCTGCGGCTACGTTTTGGGACGTCTGCAAGCACGTTAGACGTTTCATTGTCGGGCCGACACTTGTGTATGATCAATGTCGGCCAGACATGGGAGATGCTAGAGTGGTTAAAATGGCTAAAGAAGGGAGCCACACATGGCAGGGAAAAAACAGATGAGCCGCCAGCAGCGGTCGACAAAGATGCGGACAGATGCGGGACTGACCCAGGTGAAAGTTTATCTTGACGAAACCACACTGGAATTACTGGCGTTACTTCAGGAAAACTTGTCAGAAGGTAAAATGAAGGGCGATGAAATCAATATGTTCCGCAGTATAGCTGTCACTGCCGGTATCCACAGTCAGGCAGAAGCATGCTTAGGGGAAAAAGTGGTATCAGACATTGTGGCTAAAAATCTGGGCACTGAGTGCAGAGCCAGCGAAGCGACAGACAATCCTCATAAGTTCTTTCTCCGGACGATGATTAACAAGCTTTACGAGAAAGGTCAGCGTAATACACATAGACGCAGACTTGCAGAGGTTGCTGAAATCATGAATGAAAGCAGCTACAGAGCGCCGAATAGGAAGAAAGGGGAATGGAGTGAAAATGATATTAGTCAGTATGTAAATAATGACATACAACTGGAAAAATGATGCCTCAGCAGAGGCGCCAGGCGGTAAGACTGTACACTGCAAGTATCTCTGGAATACCCAGGCCGCGAAGTACGATAGTGTCATTCATCAGGAGTGGTGAGTTGGTCGTACTTTCCCGGCTTCCCCATAGCACTAAGCCCGCCCTGGACGTGCCTGTGAGTCATCAAAAATAGTCCCTGGCCCCGTTTGATTGTTTAGCCAGCAGGTGACGAAGGCCATCCCCCCCATTACGATTTACCAGCAACAGAACGCTCGGGAGGCCCTGTCCAGCATACCTCGGCCCCTGTAGTCATAGCGGGTGGTTGTGGCGATATCGGCATGACCTGCCAGTTGGCGTACCACGTTGAGGTCGGTTCCCTGTTCCAATAGTTGTGTAATGAACGTTCGTCTGAGGTCGTGCGGGGTAAAATAGTCCACGCCAGCGGCCTGGCGTAGCTGTGCCAACAGCCCCGTCAATCCGGTAGTGGTAAGCCTACGTGGCCCAAGCCGGTCTGCCAAGCTGATACGACTGAATAACGGCCCCTCATGCCCTCCCCGGCACTTTAGCCAGCGCCGCAGCTGTGTCCAAACCTTTACGGCAAGGTGAATATCACGACTTTTGCGCCCTTTCCCCTCCCTGACCCAAACGATCCCCGTGGAGACGTAAATATCCTCAACATTAAGGGCAACCAGCTCACCCGCACGCAGCCCGGCACCACACAGAAGCAATAAAATGGCCCGCTCGCGCTGACAGCGCACGGAGGAATACGTCGCTGCCGCCGTCAGCATTGACCGGATTTCATGGCGGGCCAGCGCACGCCCCTGCCGACAACCGTCACCACTGACCCGCCTGACGTTGCGTATCCGCTCCAGCATATCAGCATCCAGTATCCCCATACTGAAGGCCACTCCGGCAACTGACTTCAGCGCCGACAGCGCCATGTTCACGGTAGCAACAGCATAGCCCTCATTCAGCAGCGCCGAGCGCACCAGCATCACCCCCGTGTAGTTCAGCATCTGCCAGGGGTAACTGTCGATATCCGAGCCCGGAAGCAGGATACCGGCACAGCGCCGAAGCTGGCTTTGCATCCCCTTGCGCCCGGCAGGCGCCAGACCTGCCAGCCAAAGCTGTGCCGGATTGGTGGTGGAGACGTTTTGCAGGCGTACAGTTTCCGCGCGCCTGCCCTTGTGGTTCGAGGTCATAACATCATCCTTAATACTGAAAAATGGAGTATCCCGGCCATGCAGGCCGGGGAAGCAGTCAATTCATCTGGTAATGTCATTCAGCCCTGCGTGGTCATTTTTTCACGCCATAGCGTTGCAGATAGTGGTTAAGACCCTGCCCGGCTCCGGGCTCAAAGTTCCAGACCCGCCAGATAAGCTGACCTTCAGCATCGCGTATTGCCAGCCGAAAGTGGGTATGCTGGTCATCCTCAATAGCGACACGGTCATACGCTGACACAACACGCTCCGCATCCTGTCGGGTGAACGTGTCCGATGGCAGCAACGGCAACGGCGCTCCGGGTTCAGCGATTGTGGCGCGGTCCGGGGCAGACCTGCGCCCCTGCGTGATATGGCTGACGGCCTTATACGTTCCCCGATTCAGAAGCCCGGTGGCTTTTCGCGCCCGGAGAACATCAATAGTAGTAATCAATGGGGAGCCAAGGATAAAGCCCGCATTGTCCCGGTCTGTGCGTACCAGATCATACATCTCAACGACAGCATTCAGGGCCTCCGCCATGGGAACACCGGCTTCAATATGCGCCTGAATGGTGTCTTCCTCGCCAAACGGCGTATCGCTGAGGGTAAGCCCGTAGTGCTGTGCCAACAGGTGAGTCAGCAGGGTGCGCCAGACTTCAGCAGGCGACAGGCAGCACGATGCCACCCGTGTCGGTGAGACAGGTTGTTTTTTCATGACAGTATTCTCGTGATAATGTGGGTAGTATTGAAAAAGGCGCGAACATGAACGGCAACCCGGCCCGCGCTTATGGAAATCCGCCCGGCAGAAGAGAGAACGGATATGTTCAGTCCTGTGTTGCTGGAACCGGGACAGGAGTGGGATAAATGGCGATATATACATAGCCGCAGGAGCCAAGCGTATCAGCCTCACAAGTCAGTTCCTTCGCCTGCAGTGTGATGCCCTTCGCCCTGCGCGGCTCCAGCTCACCAGACAACAGCATGCCTTCCATCTGCTTCATGAACAGCGGAAAGGCCTGGTCCAGATGGCGTGCATCGCTTTCGCTGAACACACCGCTAAACCCGGCCCGGTCGGCCAGAAAATGTAGGTTGTGGCCTTCCTGTACCAGTCGTGCACCAAACAGCGGCGTCACATCACGCCAGAGCCCCCACCAGGGGGTTGCTGGCGACGGTGTATGTGTTGAATGGGTCATATTTGTGTCTCCATATTCCAGCCAGTGAGATACGCCTCCGGCAGGGCTTTATTATCTTCAGTTCAGCTTTCCCACATCACGCGGGTGGTGTAGACCCCGCTGGCGTGATAGCTCAGGAAGTTGCGCTCCCACAGGGTGTATAGCGCCCGGGCCTCAGACGGGGACAAATCCCCTGTACGGCAGTGCCAGACATAGCCCTGCGACCAGCTGATATCGATGATTTTCTCAAGCTCGGGATAAACGTTGCCGACATAGCCAAAATCGGTGGCGTAGTCCAGACACCACTCGTCCCCCTGGTGAACTAGCCGGATTTCCACCGGGTGATAACCGCCCCGCTCCACGCTGTAGTCCGGGTCCCGGAAGTTGAGCGTAACGGCGGTGACGCGATGTTTACTGGCAGGTATTTCGCCCGCCTCTGCCATCAACATGTCGAACAGCTGCAGACTGACAGGCAGCACAAAGCCTGCCGGTTGAATAACGGCATTGATGTTCATGGGTAAAACCTCAGTATTTACAGTTTAAAAATGAAGGGATAAGGCGAACGTGGATTACCGTGGTTAATGTGTATTAAACCAGGTAACTCACAGTAACCCGTGTTCAGCGAAAGACCAGGCTTTGTCGCCTCCCACAATGAGATGGTCGGTCACGCGGATATCCAGCAACGCCAGTGCGTCTGTAATTTTTTGGGTAATGAGTTTATCGGCCTGGCTCGGTTCAGGCTCACCACTGGGATGGTTATGCACCAGTATCACAGCAGCAGCGTTGTGCGTCAGTGCCAGGCTGACTATTTCGCGGGGATAAACCATCGTCTGGCTCAGCGTACCGGTAAACAATGTCTGGTAGCCGAGAATATGATGTTGCTGTGAAAGCATTATCACACCAAAAGATTCACGGTTTTCAAGCGCCAGCTTCATCACCAGCCACTGACGTACATCTTCAGATGAGGTGATTTTTCGGCGATTGCGAAACTGGCGGGTCAGCAAAGAATGGGCAAACCGGATAATCTGTTCGCGGGTAACCGGCTCCAGCGTCTGATAATGACCGCTACGATCACTTGCGATAAACGTCATGATGTACTCCTTACCTTTTAGTTCAGAATTCACGTTCAACAAAGTAAATGGCATCCGGCAGCAACGTATGGCGCTTCAGCTCAGGTTGTACTGAAAACGTGTCCTTTCGCTGGCTGCGTATCCCCAGGCTATCAAACAAAAACAACCGGGTAGCATCGGTACGAACCACCACTGACCAGTGCCATGTGGTCCCCATAATCACCACGCGCTGCGCTTGATTCTCCGGTGAAGCCAGCCAGTCGCTGATATCATGAAATATTCGGTGAGTTCTCAAGGTTCGATAACGGAAGGGAGTATGAAAATAGAGGGGATAATGTTGGGCGTAATGCCCTCTCAGCAGAACATCTGCTATCAGGTGGTCCATCTGCTCTTCATCCAGGCCAAGCGTCAGGAGATCAAATAAGTCCCATCGTCGCTTATAGCTGCTTAGCAGGCGGTACATTAATTTTTCCCGCCTTACTCTGCCGTCATAGAGGTAACTCAGGGTATTAATCAGGCTGTAGATGCCACACAAATAGTCATGCTGTCCCTGGCGGGACGCATGAACGTCTCGAGGAAGTGTCATTGTAAATTTCCGGGATAAGTGATGGCTGTGAACCAGCCGGAATGGTGGTGATACAGTGGCTGAGCGCATGATGGCTGCCACTGTATAAATTATAACAAAATCAATATATTAATGCAAGTGATTCTTGTTATCACTTATCCAGCGACTCCTTCACTTGTTACTGGTTAACGTCTCCTTCAGACAGGTCCCTTGCAACCTGAGCCAGAGCCTGCTGCAAAAGTTTATCCCTAGAGGCCGGTTTCATGGTACGGAACAACTGTATCCACAGGTTAAGCTGCTCGTCTGCTGAGGTATCTGCCGCATCCCGCTCACTTTTCAACGCCATCCCTGCCGCGCTGATATGGTACAGAAACCCCTTCCCACTGGTGCGTTTGCGGCGGATTTCCGGATGTAGGGCTGTGAGCTTTTCCAGACGTAGCCGCGCCCCTTTCGCTGTGCCCGGCATTCCTTCCATTCCGGCAAACTGCTCTGCTGTAAGCCACTCCCCCCTGTCCGTCATTCCGGCATCACAGGGCTCAGTCATCTGTTCACTGCTCATAAAATTTCACCTCTTATCAAAGCGTTAGTTAAATGAGCGCAAATAACCATAAAAGGAACTTGATAACTTCCTTTTGTTCGCTTTTAATATCTCCGGTACTAACAACCCGGAGTGAATACATTGAGTAACTCAACAGATTCGCAAAAAAAGCGAAGTAAGGGAAGTGCTGTTAACTGGCACCGGGCAGATATTGTCGCCGCCCTGCATAAGCGGGGACTTTCCCTGTCAGCTCTCTCCCGGCAACACGGGCTGGCTTCCAGGACGCTGAATAACGCTTTTGAGCGCCACTATCCGCGGGCGGAAAAGATTATTGCGGAGGCACTGAACACTACGCCCGAAACCATCTGGCCTGAGCGCTATGCAGGTAGGTCTGTCAAAAACGAAAGCTGAAGGAAGCAGGGTATGTCGACCACCATTACTGAAGTAACGGAATGCTTTGAGTACCTTTTTAGTTCCCTTTACCGGAAAGCATTTGTCAAAACCCTGCGCCTTAACGAATGCAGTGAACGGGAGTTGCTACCGCTGGTACGCTGCTACCTGCTGGGTTGGTTTGCCGACAGCGTCTCACCGGAAGTCCGGGGGAAACTGCCCGGCAGTATCTCCGGGCATGGCTATATTGATTTCGTCATTGACGATGTGGCGGTGGAGTTCGCCGTCCGTAAGCCAGGAGCCGCCCGTTCTGCACTGTCAGCCTCAGTCAACAGCACGGAGGTAAAGAAACTGATGAAGTATGACGGCAAAGCCCTGCTGGTACTGTTCGATTTTTCTGACACGCCCTATACCGAAGAACAGATTGAGTCCTTCAGAAACTGGCCCTCCCTGGGCCGAGGCAACCATCGTAAATCAGCGTTCAATGTTGCGTATTTCTTTGTGGAAAAACGCAGCCCGCTGACACCCAGGAAAATCACCAGAAATATCCGCATCCGTTAACGGTAGCGCGCATAACGGATAATGAAAACGTCAATGAAAGGAGATCACCGAAGATGAGGAAAACCGCTGCCATGTTGCTTCTGGCATTTTCAGGTTGTGCCGGGGCAAAAACACTCCCCGCAGAAAATTTGCAGGGGCTGTATGAGGCTTATGCCACCCTGAATACCTGCCACCAGTATGGTTACACTGGCGATGAGGCCTTAACCGCACTGGACAAACTTATCCGCAGCAATCGCTATCAGGATAATACCGGCAACATCATGACATTAACGAAGGACAATATTAACTATTACCATTCCCTTCAGGACCGCTTTATTCTTGAGCAGCAATTCAAAAGCGAAGGAATAAACCAGAGCGGTATCCGGCTCCAGATAAAAACCCTCTGCGACCAGATGAACGCCGCTGTTGGTGGGAAGCTGGGTGTGAAAACTCGAGTTATTTCACCGGATGACCTTCCCGCCAGCGCAAAACCTGTTTTTGACAAACCGGCCACTGACAGTGCCCCGGCAATTCCGGAAGACCGACCGATGACATGGGACAACAGCCCGGTCCAGGGTATTCCGGTTCAGTGAGGGGTAACACAATGAAGAAGCATATTATTACCGCACTGCTCATCACAACAGTATCCGCTCCGGCGCTGGCAGCGTACCCGGTAAGCCAGCCTGCTCAGGCCGCAGAAGTGATGGTCAGTATGTGCCAGCAGCAGCGTTCGGGTATGGACAAGAACCAGGCCATCCGTAAAGTCTATGGCACCGTAAGCGACTGGCCCATAGCTTCAACAACTGAAGTTGCTGCTGCGATGGATGAAGGATGGAATTTTGCTGTACAAAATCCAGAGATAAGTTGCGACAGAATTTATCCCATGATGATTGACATGCTGGATGGGAAAAAGGATTGAGAAACCAAGCTTAACTTAAGTTGGCAAAACCAATCTGCATCAATTGAAATTTCACATAGCGATGTGCCCTCCAGCAGGGCACAATTATTATAAACCGTCTGCTATGAGCGAAAAGCGGACATTCCTGTACAAAGCATGGCGTTGGAATACAGTAAGATCATTGATTAATAAGTGAGTCGAATCAGAACAGTAGCCAATGAAACAAAAAAATTCGCAAACGTAACCAAGACTGGATATCAAGGCAATTGAAACGTGCGCAAAAGAGGAAATGCCGTTAAGTTTCTTTATTAACTTTCCCTCAATATGAGCAACTGCTTGTAATGGTGTGCGCCTTAAACGGCATGGTCGTCTCAAGCCGGACTGGAGTCGCGCATTGTTTCATTAGGGTTGGGGAGAAGTGCCTATTGTTGGGCAAAAAGTAGTGTTTACTGGTTTGAGGGATTTGATAAGGAGCAATTGCCTGTTGAATGGGGTGCGCTGTGGGAAGATGCCTGAATATATTGGTTTTGATTTGATCTCACAGTGCAACACACAATCAACTCTTACAGTCTGCTGTGAGCAAAAATTGCACATTTCTAACAGCCTTCCGTGTGAATCAACGAGGAGCAGGTCACTGGCACAGAGGGGACGTTTAACCCCGTCCGGCCTCCGCTGAATTGGCTGCCAATTCCGTCCGGTCGTACCTGCCTGAGCCGTCTACTTCAGTAAAAACTGAATCAGCATAGCAAACATATATACTGTCGCTGCAATTTGTATTGTTCGCACTCCCCATCTGAGATATCGCCATTTATGACGTTCTCTGGCATCGGCTTCTTCAATGGTGGATTCAGTATGCTTTCTTCTCTTTGTCCTGAATGGATCAATTACCCATAGGGCAAGAATAAAGAGAACGATTGTTTTCTGAAGTATGGGATGATCCACGAAGAGTGACTCCGGCCTGCTCGCTGATACAATCAGAATAGATGAACAATCCCGAAATAATCAACACTAAATGTATGGCAATTATTTATTTTCGTCCTGGCTGGATTTTGTGACCTGCTCCCAACAAATTAACATAGCACAATGTAAGCAAGTTCTGCTTTTGGCACGAAGCGGACTTGTTAACTGGGTTGGAGATCCGCTTTGAGCGAGAAGTGGGCCTTCGGTTATATCATTTCCTTTGTGCAAATAGTTATCATCACAATCGCAATCTGTGAGTGATTATACCAAGCGGATGGCAACACCAGTTACAACGTGGCAAATACGCCACAGCCCCCTGATGTAATTAATCCAGAAGGGTATCTAAATAATCAGCCCATATCTGCAACCATTTTTTACACTCAGCATCATATTTATATAGATTATAAATACCTTCTACCCCGCCTTTGGTATGCCCAAGAACAGCCTCAGCGACTTCATTAGGGCATTGTAACCGTGATAACCCTGTTCGTACCGTCCGCCTTAAATCATGTGGCCTCCAACCGGGTATATCTAGCATTTTTCCTGATTCCCGCATACGCCAAGCGTTCTCAGTGAGATATTTCTGCTGTATTGGCAACTTCGTACGGGATGAAGGGAACAAATAAGCATCGGAATTGAGTCGTAAAACCTTTAAAAAATCAATGGCCTGATTAGGTAGCTGCACATAGCGTTCAATGCCTGTTTTTGTTTCACGTAGGTGTATTGTCCCCTTTTCAAGGTCAACATCCTTCCATGCCATTTTGCAGACTTCACCGGTACGACACCCGGTCCAGAGAGTCAGACGTAACACGTTTTTGATCGTTGGCGTGTAAGCCGAACCCGGAAGCCATTTAAGGAATTTTGCAAGCTCGTCCTCGCTCAGTACTCGTGTTCCACGTCCGTTTGTGAGCTTGATTCTGGTCTGTCGTAAGCTGGATTTTGCTAACAGCGCCGGATTCGCGAAATTATCATCAAATCGCCCAAGGCCGATTGCAAATTCATATGCGAGTGAAAGCTCCCTCAGTACATTCCCAGCCTGTACGGTTGCACCTCGAGCTACAATGTTATTGATTAAATTAATGACATCCTGGCGCGTAATCTCAGCAGCATTCCGGGTTCCTAAGCTTTTAACAGCGTCACCATAGAGAGTACGACGAACCTCAGCCTGCCCTTTCGGCTTTCTGGCACCGGGAATGACCTTCCCGTCCTTCGTTTTACGATCCTCAATACGTTCGGTAAGATACAGTTCAACCAATCCCTGTACGGTCAATTCAGGGATCTTAGCCTGTTCAGCTTCAATCGCACGCTGGAGCTTATCTTGTTTGAGTTCAGTCGCAGGGCACCGACCTTCCTGTCGGAGGAGCTTTAATTCGTGGAGTTTGAGACGTGCAGCAGCTAGAGAAGTCTGCGGAAAGTTACCAATTTTAACCTGAGCAAGCTTGCCAGTCAGAGGACTTGTGTAACGGTAGAAAAAAGACTTAACCCCAGTTGCACCGCAGGAGACACGTAAGCCACGATTTTCGCCTACATCAGCCTTATCTTTGTCGCCAGGCTTCATCATTTCTACCGCTTTAAACGAAAGTGGCTTTCCCTCTTGTTTTCCTACCATAAAGACTCCGTTATCATGCACCTTATGCAGTCATGAACATAAATGTAGGTTGCACTGTGTGTGCCCATATTTTACCAAGTCACAGGTTGGCAAGCTACACTTTAACCTACATTTAAATGTAGGATTTCATGATATTCGATGAGACATAGTGAAACCTAACGATAACCACAAAAACCACTAACTCATTAAAAATTAAGAAAACGGACATCACAAACCGATGAGTACAATAGAAAATCTAGACTCTCACACCCCAATGATGCAGCAGTATCTCAGGCTGAAAGCCCAGCATCCCGAGATCCTGCTGTTTTACCGGATGGGTGATTTTTATGAACTGTTTTATGACGACGCAAAACGCGCGTCGCAACTGCTGGATATTTCACTGACCAAACGCGGTGCTTCGGCGGGAGAGCCGATCCCGATGGCGGGGATTCCCTACCATGCGGTGGAAAACTATCTCGCCAAACTGGTGAATCAGGGAGAGTCCGTTGCCATCTGCGAACAAATTGGCGATCCGGCGACCAGCAAAGGTCCGGTTGAGCGCAAAGTTGTGCGTATCGTTACGCCAGGCACCATCAGCGATGAAGCCCTGTTGCAGGAGCGTCAGGACAACCTGCTGGCGGCTATCTGGCAGGACAGCAAAGGTTTCGGCTACGCGACGCTGGATATCAGTTCCGGGCGTTTTCGCCTGAGCGAACCGGCTGACCGCGAAACGATGGCGGCAGAACTGCAACGCACTAATCCTGCGGAACTGCTGTATGCAGAAGATTTTGCTGAAATGTCGTTAATTGAAGGCCGTCGCGGCCTGCGCCGTCGCCCGCTGTGGGAGTTTGAAATCGACACCGCGCGCCAGCAGTTGAATCTGCAATTTGGGACCCGCGATCTGGTCGGTTTTGGCGTCGAGAACGCGCCGCGCGGACTTTGTGCTGCCGGTTGTCTGTTGCAGTATGCGAAAGATACCCAACGTACGACTCTGCCGCATATTCGTTCCATCACCATGGAACGTGAGCAGGACAGCATCATTATGGATGCCGCGACGCGTCGTAATCTGGAAATCACCCAGAACCTGGCGGGTGGTGCGGAAAATACGCTGGCTTCTGTGCTCGACTGCACCGTCACGCCGATGGGCAGCCGTATGCTGAAACGCTGGCTGCATATGCCAGTGCGCGATACCCGCGTGTTGCTTGAGCGCCAGCAAACTATTGGCGCATTGCAGGATTTCACCGCCGGGCTACAGCCGGTACTGTGTCAGGTCGGCGACCTGGAACGTATTCTGGCACGTCTGGCTTTACGAACTGCTCGCCCACGCGATCTGGCCCGTATGCGCCACGCTTTCCAGCAACTGCCGGAGCTGCGTGCGCAGTTAGAAACTGTCGATAGTGCACCGGTACAGGCGCTACGTGAGAAGATGGGCGAGTTTGCCGAGCTGCGCGATCTGCTGGAGCGAGCAATCATCGACACACCGCCGGTGCTGGTACGCGACGGTGGTGTTATCGCATCGGGCTATAACGAAGAGCTGGATGAGTGGCGCGCGCTGGCTGACGGCGCGACCGATTATCTGGAGCGTCTGGAAGTCCGCGAGCGTGAACGTACCGGCCTGGACACGCTGAAAGTTGGCTTTAATGCGGTGCACGGCTACTACATTCAAATCAGCCGTGGGCAAAGCCATCTGGCACCCATCAACTACATGCGTCGCCAGACGCTGAAAAACGCCGAGCGCTACATCATTCCAGAGCTAAAAGAGTACGAAGATAAAGTTCTCACCTCAAAAGGCAAAGCACTGGCACTGGAAAAACAGCTTTATGAAGAGCTGTTCGACCTGCTGTTGCCGCATCTGGAAGCGTTGCAACAGAGCGCGAGCGCGCTGGCGGAACTCGACGTGCTGGTTAACCTGGCGGAACGGGCCTATACCCTGAACTACACCTGCCCGACCTTCATTGATAAACCGGGCATTCGCATTACCGAAGGTCGCCATCCGGTAGTTGAACAAGTACTGAATGAGCCATTTATCGCTAACCCGCTGAATCTGTCGCCGCAGCGCCGTATGTTGATCATCACCGGTCCGAACATGGGCGGTAAAAGTACCTATATGCGCCAGACCGCGTTGATTGCGCTGATGGCCTATATCGGTAGCTACGTACCGGCGCAAAAAGTCGAGATTGGCCCGATTGACCGTATCTTTACCCGCGTAGGCGCGGCAGATGACCTGGCTTCCGGGCGCTCAACCTTTATGGTGGAGATGACTGAAACCGCCAATATTTTACATAACGCCACCGAGTACAGTCTGGTGCTGATGGATGAGATTGGGCGCGGAACTTCCACTTACGATGGTCTGTCGCTGGCGTGGGCGTGCGCGGAAAATCTGGCGAATAAGATTAAAGCGTTGACGCTGTTTGCCACCCACTATTTCGAGCTGACACAGTTACCGGAGAAAATGGAAGGCGTCGCCAACGTGCATCTCGATGCACTGGAGCACGGCGACACCATTGCCTTTATGCACAGCGTGCAGGATGGCGCGGCGAGCAAAAGCTACGGCCTGGCGGTTGCAGCTCTGGCAGGCGTGCCAAAAGAGGTGATTAAGCGCGCACGGCAAAAACTGCGTGAGCTGGAAAGCATTTCGCCGAACGCCGCCGCTACGCAAGTGGATGGTACGCAAATGTCTTTGCTGTCAGTACCGGAAGAAACCTCGCCAGCGGTCGAAGCTCTGGAAAACCTGGACCCGGATTCACTGACTCCGCGTCAGGCGCTGGAATGGATTTATCGCTTGAAGAGCCTGGTGTAATAACAATTCCCGATAGTCTTTTGCTATCGGGAATATTAACGACAACTGACGAATAAAATAAAAACACCCTGTATAATAGGAAAGCTTATTTTACAGGGTAAAACCATGCCATCTACACGCTATCAAAAAATTAATGCCCATCACTATCGCCATATATGGGTCGTTGGTGATATTCATGGTGAATATCAATTATTACAATCCCGCTTACATCAACTCTCTTTTTGCCCTGAAACCGACTTACTTATTTCGGTAGGCGATAACATCGATCGTGGGCCGGAGAGTCTTAACGTGCTGCGCCTGCTAAACCAGCCCTGGTTTACGCCGGTTAAAGGCAACCACGAAGCAATGGCGCTGGATGCGTTCGCGACCGGCGATGGAAATATGTGGCTTGCCAGCGGTGGTGACTGGTTTTTCGATTTAAATGATTCAGAGCAACAAGAGGCAATAGATCTGTTGCTGAAATTCCATCACCTTCCACATATTATTGAAATCATTAATGACAACATAAAATATGTCATCGCACATGCAGATTATCCGGGTGATGAATATCAGTTTGGTAAAGAAATAGTAGAAAGCGAATTACTCTGGCCTGTTGATCGTGTGCAGAAATCGCTTAATGGCGAGTTACAACAAATAAACGGCGCTGATTATTTTATATTTGGACATATGATGTTTGATAACATTCAGACGTTCGCTAACCAGATTTATATTGATACCGGCACGCCGAAAAGCGGGCGGCTGTCATTTTATAAAATAAAGTAGTCTCATGCTTCTTCTGTGAAGCATGAGTAACCAAATGTTATTGCAGGCCATTATTCATTTTTCGCTACCAGCAAAGAGAGATCCTGCTTCGCCAGCGCGCGACTGGCACTCTCCGGCAAACCGTCGTCTGTGATAATCTGATCAAACTCGCTTAATGGTAACGCCAGCCATGTCGCCACCTGACCATATTTCGTCGCATCACAGACCAAAACTCGCTGGCGGCTGGCACTGGCAATCGCCCGTTTCACCGTGACTTTATCTTCCGCTGGCGTAGAAATCCCCCGCACACTCCATGACGATGCAGAAATAAAAGCCTGATCAATCATCAGGCTGCGCAGCATGGTCGCAGCGGCTTCCCCGACACAGGAACGGTTTTCCCGACACACTGCACCGCCAGTGTGAATAATTGTGCAATTACTGTTGTCGAGCAAGTAGTCTGCAATAACGAAATCGTTTGTGACCACAGTCAGTGACTCCATGTGAATCAGATGCTGTGCTATCGCTAACGTGGTCGTTCCCGCATCCAGATAGATACAACTTCCCGGCTGAACAAGACTTGCCGCCAGCTTGCCAATAGCCGCTTTTTGCGTCATTGCCAGCGCAGTTTTTACCTGATGAGAAGGTTCATGCGCCACGCGTCCCGGAGACTGGACGCCTCCGGACACCAGCACAACGGCTCCCTGCTGCTCCAGTTTTTGTAAATCCCGACGAATGGTCATATGTGACACATTCATTCTGTCCGTTAGTTCAGCAATACTGACAATGCCTTTTTCAGCTACCATCTCAAGGATGATTTGGCGACGCTCTACGGGTATCAACTTTTGCTCCTTCCTTTGTCCTGCTGACATTCTACGCTATTTGCCTGCGAAACGTGCGCGGCGCAACTAACGCTTAGTTCACATAAAATAACACACAATGTTAATTTATGTGAATCAGCTCACCATATCGTTATCTTCCAGCGCTTATATTCACAATATCAAACAAAATATCACTTAAATTAACAAGGAGAGCAGATGAAAACGGGATCTGAGTTTCATGTCGGTATCGTTGGCTTAGGGTCAATGGGAATGGGAGCAGCACTGTCATGTGTCCGCGCAGGTCTTTCTACCTGGGGCGCAGACCTGAACAGCAATGCCTGCGCTACGTTGAAAGAGGCAGGTGCTTGCGGGGTTTCTGATAACGCCGCGACGTTTGCCGAAAAACTGGACGCTCTGCTGGTGCTGGTGGTCAATGCGGCCCAGGTTAAACAGGTGCTGTTTGGTGAAACAGGCGTTGCACAACATCTGAAACCCGGTACGGCAGTAATGGTTTCTTCCACTATCGCTAGTGCTGATGCGCAAGAAATTGCTATCGCTCTGGCTGGATTCGATCTGGAAATGCTGGATGCGCCAGTTTCTGGTGGTGCAGTAAAAGCCGCTAACGGTGAAATGACTATCATGGCCTCCGGTAGCGATATTGCCTTTGAACGACTGGCACCCGTGCTGGAAGCCGTTGCCGGAAAAGTTTATCGCATAGGTGCAGAACCGGGACTAGGTTCGACCGTAAAAATTATTCACCAGTTGTTAGCGGGCGTACATATTGCTGCCGGAGCCGAAGCGATGGCACTTGCAGCCCGTGCGGGGATCCCGCTGGATGTGATGTATGACGTCGTGACCAATGCCGCCGGAAATTCCTGGATGTTCGAAAACCGGATGCGTCATGTGGTGGATGGCGATTACACCCCGCATTCAGCCGTCGATATTTTTGTTAAGGATCTTGGTCTGGTTGCCGATACAGCCAAAGCCCTGCACTTCCCGCTGCCATTGGCCTCAACAGCATTGAATATGTTCACCAGCGCCAGTAACGCGGGTTACGGGAAAGAAGACGATAGCGCAGTTATCAAGATTTTCTCTGGCATCACTCTACCGGGAGCGAAATCATGATCAAGATTGGCGTTATCGCCGATGATTTTACCGGCGCGACGGATATCGCCAGTTTTCTGGTGGAAAACGGTCTACCAACGGTACAAATTAACGGTGTTCCAACAGGTAAAATGCCGGAAGCAATCGACGCACTGGTGATCAGCCTGAAAACGCGCTCCTGTCCAGTGGTTGAAGCCACACAGCAATCGCTGGCGGCTCTGAGCTGGTTGCAACAGCAAGGTTGCAAACAGATCTATTTCAAATACTGCTCTACTTTCGACAGTACGGCGAAAGGTAATATTGGCCCGGTTACCGATGCCTTAATGGATGCTCTCGACACGCCGTTTACGGTCTTCTCTCCGGCCCTGCCGGTCAACGGACGTACGGTTTATCAGGGGTATTTGTTCGTAATGAATCAACTGCTGGCCGAATCCGGGATGCGCCATCACCCGGTAAATCCCATGACCGACAGCTATCTTCCCCGTCTGGTTGAAGCGCAATCCACAGGGCGCTGCGGCGTCGTTTCGGCACATGTTTTCGAACAAGGTGTGGATGCCGTTCGTCAAGAGCTGGCTCGCTTACAGCAAGAGGGCTACCGCTACGCGGTGCTTGATGCGCTGACCGAACACCATCTGGAAATTCAGGGAGAAGCCTTGCGCGATGCCCCACTGGTAACGGGCGGTTCTGGTCTGGCGATTGGCCTGGCCCGGCAGTGGGCGCAAGAAAACGGTAACCAGGCTCGCAAAGCAGGGCGTCCGCTCGCTGGGCGCGGCGTAGTGCTCTCCGGTTCATGCTCTCAAATGACCAACCGCCAGGTAGCACATTACCGTCAAATTGCACCAGCCCGTGAAGTTGATGTGGCACGCTGCCTCTCAATTGAAACTCTGGCCGCTTATGCACACGAACTGGCAGAGTGGGTTCTGGGCCAGGAAAGTGTACTTGCTCCACTGGTTTTTGCCACCGCCAGCACTGACGCATTGGCAGCAATTCAACAGCAATACGGTGCACAAAAAGCCAGTCAGGCAGTAGAAACACTGTTTTCTCAACTAGCGGCGCGGTTAGCAGCGGAAGGCGTGACACGCTTTATTGTCGCAGGCGGTGAGACCTCCGGCGTAGTCACACAGAGCCTGGGAATAAAAGGGTTTCATATTGGCCCAACCATTTCCCCCGGCGTGCCGTGGGTAAACGCACTGGATAAGCCTGTCTCACTCGCCCTTAAATCTGGCAACTTCGGTGATGACGCCTTTTTTTCACGAGCCCAAAGAGAGTTTTTATCATGAGCGATTTCGCAAAAGTAGAGCAGTCTTTGCGAGAGGAGATGACGCGGATTGCCAGTTCATTCTTTCAGCGCGGCTATGCAACCGGTTCGGCTGGCAATCTGTCGCTGCTTTTACCTGACGGGAATTTACTGGCGACACCGACAGGTTCATGCCTGGGCAATCTCGATCCGCAGCGGCTTTCCAAAGTCGCCGCGGATGGCGAATGGTTAAGTGGTGACAAACCCTCGAAAGAGGTGCTCTTTCATCTGGCGCTGTATCGCAACAATCCGCGTTGTAAAGCGGTGGTGCATTTGCACAGCACATGGTCGACGGCGCTTTCCTGCCTGCAAGGGCTGGACAGCAGCAACGTTATTCGTCCGTTCACACCATACGTGGTGATGCGGATGGGAAATGTCCCGCTGGTGCCTTATTACCGACCGGGCGATAAACGCATCGCACAGGATCTGGCGGAACTGGCAGCAGACAATCAGGCTTTTTTACTGGCAAATCATGGCCCAGTGGTTTGCGGTGAAAGCCTGCAAGAAGCCGCCAACAATATGGAAGAGCTGGAGGAAACGGCAAAGCTGATTTTTATTCTCGGTGACCGCCCGATCCGTTATCTGACCGCAGGTGAAATTGCGGAATTAAGGAGTTAATGCAATGCCTCGTTTTGCAGCTAATTTATCCATGATGTTCACCGAAGTGCCTTTTATTGAACGCTTCGCCGCAGCGCGAAAAGCCGGGTTCGATGCTGTGGAATTTCTGTTTCCCTATGACTACTCCACCCTGCAAATCCAAAAGCAACTGGAGCAAAACCATCTGACACTGGCGCTGTTCAATACCGCTCCCGGAGATATTAATGCGGGGGAATGGGGATTATCCGCCCTTCCCGGACGTGAGCACGAAGCACACGCAGACATCGACCTGGCACTGGAATATGCATTGGCGCTCAATTGTGAACAAGTCCATGTGATGGCAGGCGTCGTGCCCGCTGGCGAAGATGCTGAACGGTACCGGGCAGTATTTATCGATAATCTCCGCTACGCTGCCGACCGCTTTGCGCCACACGGCAAGCGAATATTAGTTGAAGCACTCAGCCCCGGCGTTAAGCCTCATTATCTCTTCTCCAGCCAGTATCAGGCACTGGCTATTGTTGAAGAAGTTGCGCGAGATAACGTGTTTATTCAACTAGATACTTTTCATGCGCAAAAAGTAGATGGCAACCTGACGCATTTAATCCGCGACTACGCCGGGAAATATGCGCACGTACAAATTGCCGGACTACCTGATCGACATGAACCGGACGATGGAGAAATCAACTATCCGTGGCTGTTCCGCCTGTTCGATGAGGTGGGATATCAGGGCTGGATCGGTTGTGAATATAAACCTCGTGGCCTCACCGAAGAAGGGCTTGGCTGGTTTGACGCCTGGCGCTAATTCGTTAAATCCCTAATTACAACGTACCCATACATCCCCCCATCTACGGATGGGGTAGGTTAACTATAACTTTCAGACAGGGTTTCCCATGTCCACAATTACATTGTTATGCATTGCGTTAACTGGCGTAATCATGCTGTTGCTGCTGGTCATCAAGGCAAAGGTACAACCATTCGTTGCTCTGCTCCTCGTCAGCCTGTTAGTCGCACTTGCGGCGGGTATACCGGCGGGCGAAGTGGGTAAAGTGATGATCGCCGGGATGGGCGGTGTGCTTGGTTCCGTCACTATTATTATTGGTCTGGGCGCTATGCTGGGGCGTATGATCGAACACTCTGGTGGTGCAGAGTCACTGGCTAATTATTTCAGTCGCAAGTTAGGTGACAAACGAACTATCGCTGCGCTGACTCTGGCAGCGTTCTTCCTCAGTATTCCCGTCTTCTTTGATGTCGGCTTTATTATTCTTGCGCCAATCATTTACGGTTTTGCCAAGGTTGCCAAAATATCGCCACTCAAATTTGGCCTGCCTGTCGCTGGGATCATGCTCACTGTTCACGTGGCGGTACCGCCGCATCCAGGCCCTGTCGCCGCAGCGGGGTTACTCCACGCAGACATCGGCTGGCTAACCATCATCGGTATTGCGATTTCTATTCCCGTAGGGGTTGTTGGCTACTTTGCAGCGAAAATAATCAATAAGCGCCAATATGCGATGTCAGTAGAAGTACTGGAACAGATGCAACTGGCTCCGGCCAGTGAGGAAGGCGCGACAAAATTAAGCGATAAAATAAATCCACCGGGCGTCGCGCTGGTCACCTCGCTAATTGTTATTCCTATCGCGATTATCATGGCGGGTACGGTTTCCGCAACACTGATGCCGCCTTCGCATCCCCTGCTTGGTACGCTACAGCTGATCGGCTCACCAATGGTAGCTCTAATGATTGCGCTGGTGCTGGCATTCTGGTTATTGGCTTTACGTCGCGGCTGGAGCTTACAACACACCAGCGACATTATGGGCTCAGCCCTTCCCACTGCGGCGGTAGTGATTTTGGTTACTGGTGCTGGAGGGGTATTTGGCAAAGTGCTGGTGGAATCGGGCGTCGGCAAAGCCCTTGCCAACATGCTACAAATGATTGACCTGCCTCTGTTACCAGCCGCATTTATTATTTCACTGGCGCTGCGTGCATCGCAGGGGTCAGCAACCGTAGCAATCCTGACAACCGGCGGGTTACTCTCAGAAGCGGTGATGGGATTGAATCCGATTCAGTGCGTATTGGTGACGCTGGCAGCCTGCTTTGGTGGGCTTGGCGCGTCACATATTAATGACTCAGGGTTCTGGATTGTGACCAAATATCTGGGGTTGTCGGTAGCAGACGGTCTGAAAACCTGGACAGTGTTAACGACCATTCTCGGTTTTACCGGATTCTTAATTACCTGGTGCGTATGGGCGGTAATTTGACCTTAATAAAAAGGTCCGATGGGCATCGGACCTTTTATTGTGCACAGAAAAGGCCAGCCTCGCTTGAGACTGGCCTTTCTGACAGATGCTTACTTACTCGCGGAACAGCGCTTCGATATTCAGCCCCTGCGTTTGCAGGATTTCACGCAAACGGCGCAGGCCTTCAACCTGAATCTGGCGAACACGTTCACGGGTGAGGCCAATTTCACGACCTACATCTTCCAGTGTTGCCGCTTCGTACCCCAGCAAACCGAATCGACGTGCCAGCACTTCACGCTGTTTGGCGTTCAGCTCGAACAGCCATTTGACGATGCTCTGCTTCATATCGTCATCTTGCGTGGTATCTTCCGGACCGTTCTCTTTTTCATCGGCCAGGATGTCCAGCAACGCTTTTTCGGAATCACCACCCAGCGGGGTGTCTACCGAGGTAATGCGCTCGTTAAGACGAAGCATACGGCTGACGTCATCAACTGGCTTATCCAGTTGCTCTGCGATCTCTTCCGCACTTGGTTCATGGTCCAGCTTATGGGACAACTCACGTGCGGTTCGCAGGTAAACGTTCAGCTCCTTTACGATGTGAATCGGCAAACGAATAGTACGGGTTTGGTTCATAATCGCCCGTTCAATCGTCTGGCGAATCCACCAGGTTGCGTATGTTGAGAAGCGGAAACCACGTTCCGGGTCAAACTTCTCTACCGCGCGGATCAGCCCCAGGTTGCCCTCTTCGATAAGGTCCAGCAACGCCAGACCACGATTGCCATAACGGCGGGCAATTTTTACCACCAGACGCAAGTTACTCTCGATCATCCGGCGGCGAGAGGCGACATCTCCACGCAGTGCGCGACGCGCAAAATAAACTTCTTCTTCGGCCGTTAACAGTGGTGAATAACCAATCTCACCAAGGTAAAGCTGAGTCGCGTCCAACACACGCTGTGTGGCTCCCTGCGATAACAGTTCCTCTTCGGCCAAATCGTTATCACTGGGTTCCTCTTCTACTAAGGCCTTTTCGTCAAAAACCTCAACTCCGTTCTCATCAAATTCCGCATCTTCATTTAAATCATGAACTTTCAGCGTATTCTGACTCATAAGGTGGCTCCTACCCGTGATCCCTTGACGGAACATTCAAGCAAAAGCCTGGTTCCGCCGATTTATCGCTGCGGCAAATAACGCAGCGGGTTTACGGATTTCCCCTTGTAACGAATTTCAAAATGCAAGCGTGTTGAACTGGTTCCGGTGCTACCCATGGTTGCTATTTTTTGCCCCGCCTTCACTTCTTGTTGTTCCCGGACCAGCATTGTGTCGTTATGGGCGTAGGCACTCAGGTAATCATCATTATGTTTGATGATAATCAGATTACCGTAGCCGCGCAGCGCGTTACCAGCATAAACAACGCGGCCATCTGCGGTCGCGATAATTGCCTGTCCTTTGCTGCCTGCGATATCAATCCCCTTGTTGCCCCCCTCAGAAGCGCCAAAGGTTTCGATCACTTTGCCCTCAGTCGGCCAGCGCCAGGTGGAGATAGGCGTACTGGTTGATGTACTGCTGACAGTTGGCTCGGTTGTGCTTGCTGTTGGTACCGTTACAGGCGCTGTGACCGTGGTCGCAGCTGGCTTGTTGTTCGGCAACATTTTGTTAGCACTCTGTTCACCCGAAGATTCAGAATACGTAATTGTCGGTTGCGACGCAACGGTGGAATTTTGTGCAGGCTTGATCACAACTCCTTGCTCTGCTGCGTCGGCCTGGGTAATGGCATTTCCGCCAGTGATTGGCGTACCGGAAGCATTACCCACCTGCAAGGTCTGACCAACGTTCAGCGCGTATGGTGCCTGAATATTGTTGCGCTGAGCAAGGTCACGGAAATCGTTGCCAGTAATCCAGGCGATATAGAAAAGTGTGTCGCCTTTTTTCACGGTATAGGTACTGCCGCTATAACTGCCTTTCGGAATGTTCCCATACTGACGGTTATAGACGATGCGTCCGTTTTCCATCTGTACCGGCTGCTGAGCTACTGGCTGCACTGGCTGGATTTGCGGTTGTTGAGTAGCCTGAATTTGTGGCTGCTGTACCGGCTGAATTTGCGGTTGCTGCGCTGTAGACGTCGTCCCCATTTTCGGCGGCGGCGTAATCAACATACCAGAATTAGTATTTGCAGGCGCATTGCCATTAACGGAGCTGACCGGTGCCGGTGGATTTGAAGTGTCAGAACAGCCTGCCAGCCATAGCGAAACCAGTGACAAAGCCGCAATGCGGCGAACGGTGAATTTTGGGCTTCCCGCGCTCATTTATCCCCCAGGAAAAATTGGTTAATAACCAGTGACATAATTACCGTGCAAGGCACCCTACTGAACACTGGAAAAGATGTTCACGATACGCTGACCTGCGGCAAAATAACCAGGAAAAATCCAGGTATTTCCTCACGTTTTAAGCCAGCTCACCCTTCACTAAAGGGACAAAGCGCACGGCCTCCACGGTATCGATAATAAATTCGCCTCCCCGACGACGCACCCGTTTCAAATACTGGTGCTCCTCCCCTACGGGTAAGACGAGAATCCCGCCTTCGTCCAGCTGCGTCATTAGCGCAGTTGGAATTTCCGGCGGTGCCGCCGTAACAATGATAGCGTCAAACGGCGCACGTGCCTGCCAACCTTGCCATCCATCGCCATGACGGGTTGAAACATTATGTAAATCAAGATTTTTCAGGCGGCGACGTGCCTGCCACTGCAAGCCTTTAATCCGTTCAACCGAGCAAACATGCTGGACAAGATGCGCCAGGATTGCCGTTTGATATCCCGAACCGGTGCCAATTTCCAGCACCCGCGACTGCGGCGTCAGCTCGAGTAATTCGGTCATTCGCGCCACCATATATGGCTGCGAAATTGTCTGCCCCTGACCTATCGGCAAGGCGATATTGTCCCAGGCTTTTTGTTCAAACGCTTCATCAACGAATTTTTCACGCGGCACGGCGGCAAGTGCATTCAGCACCTGCTCATCCTGAATACCTTGCGCACGTAATTGATCCAGAAGTGCTTGTACGCGTCTGCTTACCATTGCGTGCCAACTCCCACGCTGTTTAACCAGTCTGAAACCACATCTTGCGCGCTATGCGCAGTTAAATCCACATGCAGCGGCGTGATGGAGACATAGCCCTCATCTACCGCAGCAAAATCGGTCCCCGGACCGGCATCACATTTACCGCCCGGCGGGCCAATCCAGTACAGCGTATTGCCGCGCGGATCTTGCTGCGGGATCACCTGATCTGCCGGATGTCGTGTACCGCAGCGCGTCACGCGAATACCTTTGATTTGATCCAAGGGTAAATCCGGAACGTTAATATTAAGAATACGCCCGGTGCGCAGCGGCTCTTTACACAGTGCGCGCAAAATTGAACAGGTTACCGCCGCGGCAGTGTCGTAATGTTTATGCCCGTCAAGCGAGACGGCAAGCGCCGGAAAACCTAAATGACGGCCTTCCATCGCGGCGGCTACCGTACCGGAATAAATAACATCATCCCCCAGATTCGGCCCGGCGTTAATTCCGGACACAACAATGTCCGGGCGCGGACGCATCAGAGCATTCACGCCAAGATAGACGCAATCGGTCGGGGTTCCCATTTGCACAGCAATATCACCATTTTCAAAGGTAAACGTGCGCAGGGAGGATTCCAGTGTCAGAGAATTTGAAGCGCCGCTGCGGTTACGATCGGGGGCGACCACCTGAACGTCAGCAAACTCACGCAAGGCTTTCGCCAGCGTTTGTATACCGGGTGCATGTACCCCGTCATCATTACTCAGCAATATGCGCATAATCACCTGTTGTGTTGATAAGTTCCCTTACAACGCTGGTTGCAAAACTACCCGCCGGAAGCCAGAAACGGATCTCTACGGTGACGTCATCCCACCAATTCCAGCTTAATTGTTGCGGATACAGCAGCATCGCTCTGCGCGCGGCTTCAACTTTTTCGCGCACCAGTAAAGCTTGTAATTCAGTTTCTGCGGCGACAGCTGCTTGTTCGAATGCCAGCGCTTCACGCTGAGTTCCCCATTCGCCACTGCCCGGCAATGCGGCGGTTATCATCAGCTCTTTATCGTTAACGCGACGCTGTAATTCCGCCAGTTCTTCGGTGGTTGCGACAAACCAGCTACCACGTCCGGCTAATTGTAGCGCATCGCCGTCAACAACTTGATTAACGTCTGCTTTTTTGAGGCGCTCAGCAACAATCTGATTAAACAACGCACTGCGGGCTGCCGACAACCAAAAACTCCGTTTATTGCGATCGCGCACCGGAGTATTGGTTTGCGCCCAGCGCTGCGCACCCTGCAAGTTGCTACCGCCAATCCCAAAACGTTGGGCACCGAAGTAGTTCGGTACACCTTTTACGCAAATATCGTTCAGACGTTGTTCAACGTCATCGCGATTGCTCACTTCGCGCAGAACCAGGGTAAAGGCGTTTCCTTTCAGCGCCCCTAAACGCAGCTTGCGCTTGTGCCGCGCATACTCCAGCACCTGGCAGCCTTCCAGTTGAAAGGCGCTCAGATCGGGCATTTCCTTGCCCGGCACGCGAGCGCATAACCACTGTTCCGTAACAGCATGTTTGTCTTTTTGCCCAGCGAAGCTGACTTCACGGGCATGAATTTTCAGGAATTTCGCCAGTGCATCCGCCACAAAACGGGTATTGCAGCCGTTTTTGAGGATTCTAACCAGAATATGCTCACCTTCACCATCAGGCTCAAAGCCCAAATCTTCCACCACCACAAAGTCTTCCGGATTGGCTTTCAGCAGCCCGGTGCCTTGCGGTTTACCGTGGAGGTAAGTGAGATTATCAAACTCAATCATTTTGTTGCCTTAATGAGTAGCGCCACCGCTTCACAGGCAATCCCTTCCCCACGTCCGGTAAATCCCAGTTTTTCCGTAGTAGTGGCTTTCACGTTAACATCATCCATATGGCAGCCGAGATCTTCGGCAATAAACACGCGCATTTGTGGAATGTGCGGCAACATCTTCGGTGCCTGAGCGATGATAGTGACATCGACGTTGCCAAGGGTATAACCCTTCGCCTGAATACGACGCCAGGCTTCGCGTAGCAGCTCGCGGCTATCGGCACCTTTAAATGCCGGATCGGTATCCGGGAACAGCTTGCCGATATCCCCCAGCGCCGCCGCGCCAAGCAATGCATCGGTCAACGCATGGAGCGCCACGTCGCCATCAGAATGCGCCAGCAATCCTTTTTCGTAAGGAATGCGTACGCCACCAATGATAATTGGGCCTTCACCGCCAAAGGCATGTACGTCAAAACCGTGTCCAATTCGCATTATGTATTCTCCTGATGGATGGTTCGGGTGAGGTAAAACTCGGCCAGTGCCAAATCTTCCGGGCGCGTGACTTTAATGTTATCCGCACGGCCTTCGACCAACTGAGGATGGAATCCGCAATATTCCAGCGCCGAGGCTTCGTCGGTAATAGTCGCGCCTTCATTTAGAGCGCGCGTCAGACAGTCATGTAACAGCTCACGAGGGAAAAATTGCGGCGTCAGCGCGTGCCATAAGCCGTTGCGATCAACGGTATGAGCAATGGCATTTTTGCCCGGTTCGGCACGTTTCATAGTATCGCGCACTGGTGCGGCGAGGATCCCCCCCGTGCGGCTGGTTTCGCTCAACGCCAACAATCGCGCGAGGTCATCCTGATGCAAACAAGGACGAGCGGCGTCATGCACCAATACCCACTGCGCGTCGCCAGCGGCTTTCAGACCTGCCAGCACGGAATCGGCACGCTCATCACCGCCATCTACAACGGTGATTTGCGGATGATTCGCCAGAGGAAGTTGTGCAAAACGGCTATCGCCAGGACTTATGGCAATGACGACTCGTTTCACCCGGGGATGCGCCAGCAGCGCATGCACCGAGTGTTCAAGAATGGTTTGATTACCGATTGAGAGATATTGCTTAGGACATTCCGTTTGCATTCGACGGCCAAATCCGGCCGCCGGAACCACGGCGCAAACATCCAAATGAGTGGTTGCCATGTTAATTCCCGGGCTGATTTATCGATTGTTTTGCCCCGCAGACTGTGCGCGCTTCGACGCGTCAGGCACCAGACGATAAAAAGTTTCGCCCGGCCTGGTCATGCTGAGTTCATTACGCGCACGCTCTTCGAGCGCCTCCTGGCCGCCATTGAGATCGTCAATTTCGGCAAAAAGTTGATCGTTTCGCGCTTTAAGTTTCGCGTTTGTAGCTTGCTGTGCCGCCACATCATCATTGACGCGGGTATAGTCATGTATACCGTTCTTACCGAACCACAGCGAATACTGTAGCCAGACCAGAATAGCCAGCAACAGCAGCGTTAGTTTACCCATCCTGCCCCCTGAAAAACGGCATCATCATCCCATGCATCCGAAGACGACTCTACATCCTCTGTTGGGGATACCGCGACAACGCGGGCAAATGTACCACATTTGTCCATTGTTACGTATACCCAGGGCGTGCAGAACATAATCTCATTATTAGTTACGGTTTGAATTATGAACAGAGGAGACGGGAAAGTACAAATTAGCCCAGTAGCCACATAAACAGTGCGCCAAACATAATGCCTACTGTCACCAGGGTGAAAACAATACTGTAGCGTAGCTTTCCGTCCATCAATGAATGCAGCGCAATCCCCACCACTACCGCGACGGGCATCAGCGCAAGAAAGAAAGGCCAGGTGTAGATAAAGAAGAACAGCGTGTTAGAGCCATAAATCAACATCGGCATCGCCAGCGCAAATAACCAGGAGATAAAACCGACCACGGCACCAGGCAGTGACCATGTGGTTTCTTCATCCTCAGTAAGGCTGTCGTTATTTGTTAGTGTAATGTTATGGCTATTACGCATATTTGATCCTGTTACTTTGACGAACCGGGCATGGAAACCCGGTGGTGTCTCAGGATCTGATAATATCGTTCTGTCTCAACAGATCTAATAATTGCTGTACCAAATTTGTTACTAATTGTTCACCATTGAGATGAATTTCTGCCGATTCAGGCGCTTCGTAAACGGAATCTATTCCCGTAAAGTAGCGCAGTTCACCGGCACGCGCTTTCTTATATAAGCCTTTTGGATCGCGGGCTTCGCAAATCGCCAGCGGCGTATCGACAAACACTTCGATAAAGCGCCCTTCTCCTACGCGTTCACGAACCATCTGGCGTTCGGCGCGGTGTGGCGAGATAAATGCGGTCAGCACCACCAGTCCGGCTTCAACCATCAAATTCGCCACTTCACCGACGCGACGGATATTCTCTTTACGATCGGCATCGCTAAAACCGAGATCGCTGCATAATCCGTGGCGAACATTATCGCCATCCAGCAGATACGTACTGACGCCGAGTTTATGTAACGCCTCCTCCAGCGCCCCGGCGACCGTTGATTTACCGGACCCGGAGAGGCCGGTAAACCACAGCACTACACCACGATGACCGTGGTGTAGCTCGCGTTGTTGCACAGTGACCGGATGGCTATGCCAGACGACGTTTTCGTCATGCAGCGCCATTATTTATCCCCCAGCAAATCGCGCGCGCCCCAGTGTGGAAAGTGGCGGCGAACCAGGGCATTCAATTCCAGTTCGAATGCACTAAATTCAGATGGCGCAGCAGTTGCCTGGCTAACTGGCTCATGCACCATACCGGCACCTACGGTCACATTGCTCAGGCGATCGATAAAAATCAGCCCACCGGTAACCGGGTTTTGCTGATAACGATCTAACACCAGTGGCTCGTCAAAAGTGAGATCCACCAGGCCGATGCCGTTCAGCGGCAGGTTTTCAACTTCGCGTTGGGTAAGGTTATTAATATCAACCTGATAACGAATGCCATCAACACGAGCACGCGTCTTCTTACCGGCAATTTTGATGTCATAACTCTGGCCCGGGGAAAGCGGCTGTTCCGCCATCCATACCACATCCACCGACGCGCTCTGCACAGCTGGTAACGCTTCGTCTGCCGCCAGCAGCAGATCGCCACGGCTGATGTCGATCTCATCCGTCAGCACCAGGGTGATCGCTTCTCCGGCAAAGGCTTCTTCGCGATCGCCATCAAAAGTCACGATCCGGGCGACGTTTGATTCCACACCAGAGGGCAGCACTTTGACTCGTTGCCCGACTTCTACGCGACCGGATGCCAGCGTTCCGGCGTAACCACGAAAATCGAGATTCGGGCGATTAACGTACTGCACCGGGAAGCGCATTGGCTGAGCATCCACCACTCGCTGGATCTCCACGGTTTCCAGCACTTCGAGCAGTGTTGGACCGCTGTACCACGCCATACTTTCACTTTGCGAAGCCACGTTGTCGCCTTCCAGTGCAGAGAGCGGCACAAAGCGGATATCCAGATTACCCGGCAGCTGCCCGGCAAAGGTCAGATAATCTTCACGAATACGGGTGAACGTCTTTTCACTGTAATCCACCAGATCCATTTTGTTGATCGCCACGACCAGATGTTTGATCCCCAACAGTGTGGAGATAAAACTGTGACGACGGGTTTGATCGAGCACGCCTTTACGGGCATCGATCAGTAAGATCGCCAGTTCACATGTCGATGCGCCAGTCGCCATATTGCGGGTGTACTGCTCGTGCCCTGGGGTGTCGGCGATAATAAATTTACGCTTCTCGGTAGAGAAATAGCGGTAAGCCACGTCAATGGTGATGCCCTGTTCGCGCTCAGCTTGCAGGCCGTCCACCAGCAGTGCCAGATCCAGCTTTTCGCCCTGGGTGCCGTGACGTTTACTGTCGTTATGCAGCGATGAGAGCTGATCTTCGTAGATTTGGCGGGTATCGTGCAGCAGGCGACCAATCAGGGTACTTTTGCCGTCATCGACGCTACCACAGGTCAGAAAACGCAGCAGGCTTTTATGTTGTTGCGCAATCATCCAGGCTTCGACGCCGCCTTCATTGGCGATTTGTTGTGCAAGTGCGGTGTTCATCTTAAAAATACCCCTGACGTTTTTTCAGCTCCATAGACCCCGCCTGGTCGCGGTCAATCACGCGGCCCTGACGTTCACTGGTGGTAGAAACCAGCATCTCTTCGATGATCTCCGGTAGTGTTTGTGCATTTGACTCCACCGCACCGGTCAGCGGCCAGCAGCCCAGCGTACGGAAACGCACCATCCGTTTTTTAATCACTTCGCCCGGTTGCAGGTCGATACGGTTGTCATCAATCATCATCAACATACCGTCGCGTTCCAGAACCGGACGTTCCGCAGCGAGATACAGCGGCACAATGTCGATATTTTCCAGCCAGATGTATTGCCAGATATCCTGCTCGGTCCAGTTAGAGAGCGGGAAGACGCGGATGCTTTCGCCTTTGTTAATTTGCCCGTTGTAGTTGTGCCACAGCTCTGGGCGCTGATTTTTCGGATCCCAGCGATGGAAGCGGTCACGGAAAGAGTAGATTCGCTCTTTAGCGCGGGATTTCTCTTCGTCACGGCGCGCACCACCGAAGGCGGCATCAAAACCGTATTTGTTCAGCGCCTGTTTCAGGCCTTCAGTTTTCATAATATCGGTATGTTTCGCGCTGCCGTGCACGAATGGATTAATCCCCATCGCCACGCCTTCCGGGTTTTTATGCACCAGCAGCTCGCAGCCGTAGGCTTTCGCCGTACGATCGCGGAACTCATACATCTCGCGGAATTTCCAGCCGGTATCGACATGCAGCAACGGGAAAGGCAGCGTACCTGGATAAAACGCCTTGCGCGCCAGATGCAGCATGACGCTGGAATCTTTACCGATAGAGTAGAGCATCACCGGATTTGAGAATTCTGCCGCCACCTCGCGAATAATGTGGATGCTTTCCGCCTCCAGTTGCCGCAGGTGAGTAAGTCGTATTTGATCCATAACCGTTCCTTTGCAATACCGCTATTTTCTTGCCATCAGATGTTTCGACTATAGGGAGCGTAAGAGAACGAATGAAATTACCAATTAGAATGAGTAGTTCCTTAACGGAATAACGATTTGGCAAAGCTAATATCAAAAAGTGCTTAAGGCACCGGATTTCGGGCGTTTAGGAAGATTTGAAATTGTTTTAGCGCAGCGGCAGTTTCATACTATGGCGGTAAAAAAATTTGCATGGTATTTAAGGACTCACTATGTTTTCCGCATTGCGCCACCGTACCGCTGCCCTGGCGCTCGGCGTATGCTTTATTCTCCCCGTACACGCCTCGTCACCTAAACCTGGCGATTTTGCTAATACTCAGGCACGACATATTGCTACTTTCTTTCCGGGACGCATGACCGGAACTCCTGCAGAAATGTTATCTGCCGATTATATTCGCCAACAGTTTCAGCAAATGGGTTATCGCAGTGATATTCGGACATTTAATAGTCGGTATATTTATACCGCCCGCGATAATCGTAAGAGCTGGCATAACGTGACGGGAAGTACGGTGATTGCCGCTCATGAAGGCAAAGCGCCGCAGCAGATCATCATTATGGCGCATCTGGATACTTACGCCCCGCTGAGCGATGCTGACGCCGATGCCAATCTCGGCGGGCTGACGTTACAAGGAATGGATGATAACGCCGCAGGTTTAGGTGTCATGCTGGAATTGGCAGAACGCCTGAAAAATACGCCTACCGAGTATGGTATTCGATTTGTAGCGACCAGCGGTGAAGAGGAAGGGAAATTAGGCGCTGAGAATTTACTCAAGCGGATGAGTGACACCGAAAAGAAAAATACGCTGCTGGTGATTAATCTCGATAACTTAATTGTTGGCGATAAATTGTATTTCAACAGTGGTGTAAAAACCCCTGAAGTAGTAAGGAAATTAACGCGCGACAGGGCACTGGCAATTGCGCGTAGTCATGGAATTGCCGCAACGACCAATCCGGGTTTGAATAAAAATTATCCGAAGGGTACTGGCTGTTGTAATGACGCCGAAGTTTTCGACAAAGCCGGTATTGCCGTACTTTCGGTAGAAGCAACAAATTGGAATCTTGGGAATAAGGATGGTTATCAGCAACGCGCAAAAACAGCTGCATTCCCTGCGGGAAATAGCTGGCATGACGTAAGACTGGATAATCAACAACATATTGATAAGGCACTTCCAGGAAGAATAGAACGTCGCTGCCGTGATGTTATGCGGATAATGCTACCGCTGGTGAAGGAGCTGGCGAAGGCGTCTTGATGGGTATGAAAATGGGAGTTGGGAGTTCTACCGCAGGGGCGGGGAACTCCAAGTGATATCCATCATCGCATCCAGTGCGTCCGGTTTATCCTCGCTGACGCGGGGAACTCTTGGTTGTTCGGCGTTTTGAAGAGAACAAAAACGGTTTATCCCCGCTGGCGCGGGGAACTCTTCCCGCGCGATTGCGATCGCCATCGTCCGATCGGTTTATCCCCGCTGGCGCGGGGAACTCTATATAAACGAGGTGAATTTATGGAAACTGTACGGTTTATCCCCGCTGGCGCGGGGAACTCGACAGCAAACCAGTTACCCGAACCCACCAGCCCGGTTTATCCCCGCTGGCGCGGGGAACTCACGTAACGAGGCACTGGACTGCCGAAACTACGCGGTTTATCCCCGCTGGCGCGGGGAACTCATCGTAGTTATACTCGCAGCAGTAATGCCGCCCGGTTTATCCCCGCTGGCGCGGGGAACTCCACCCATCTTCCCTTATCGCCGGGTCGCGGAACGGTTTATCCCCGCTGGCGCGGGGAACTCTCTAAACATAACCTATTATTAATTAATGATTTTTTAAGCCAGTCACAATCTACCAACTTTACAGTATCACACAAACAACACATCCATTATGTTAAAGAGCACTTAATCCATTGATTAAAAAGGTAAATATTTAAAATAACTCTATACAAACTAAAATCTACCAAACTTTACCGCAATAATTTTCACTCCAACGAAAAATTAACGCCACAGAATTTGTAGAGAATGATAATGATTAGTCCAGGATGGGCAAAATTGAGGTTTTTCAGAGGCGACAAAATATATAAATGAGTAGAAGTCTTTACAGGTTCCACCCATTTATAACGCTTATAAATGTTTAATCAGGCAATATTTAAATATTTATGGGTTTGCATCGACAAACGCCAATTACGCGCAATACAGGTTTCAATGCACAAACGTGTGGCATCATCCTTTTGGCTAATCGGCTGCAGTGCAATGACTCGCGGTTTATCATCGGTCAGCGTTGCCAGTAGTTCATCCAGTGCTTCAATATCGCGTACGCGCCCCACTGGATGCTTGATTTCGTTGGCTCGCTCCAGTGCCTGTGACAACACTTCATAGCCGCCGCGCATGTTCAGCTTTGGCGATACGGTAACCCAGGTATTCGGTGTGCAGCGTACTTCATGAGTACCACTGGTTTCGATCTGGCAGCTAAAACCGTTCTTTTCGAGCAGATCAGTCAGTGGTAGCAAATCATGAATGCAAGGCTCACCACCCGTAATCACCACATGCCGCGCGGTGTATCCCTGGCGACCAATGATAGCCAGCAAGTCTTCACTGCTCGCCGCCCCCCACTTATCACTCTCTTTGGTCTTCGCCAGAATGCTGAAAAGGGAGACTTCCCGATCCTCAAGCTTTTCCCAGGTGTGTTTGGTGTCGCACCAGGCACAGCCAACCGGGCATCCCTGTAAACGAATAAAAATGGCGGGAACGCCGGTAAAGTAACCCTCACCTTGCAGGGTCTGGAACATCTCGTTAATCGGGTACTGCATAGCATTCTCTGTGAAGTGGATAATTGTTAATTATTGCAGATCCTGCCACAACAATCATGTCTTATTAACATTCTGTTACATGCAGATTTAAAGAAAAATGCGAAACATATCGTTAATAATTAAAGGGAGTAACGTATTATGTCAGAAGAAAATAAAGAAAATGGATTTAATCATGTCAAAACATTCACCAAAATTATATTTATTTTTTCTGTATTAGTTTTTAATGATAACGAATCTAAAATTACCGATGCCGCCGTCAATTTATTTATCCAGATTTAATGAGAAATTTATAATGCGCTATTTCATACTAATGTTCACTTTCGTATGTTCCTTTGTTGCAGCCCAACCAACTATTGTCCCACAATTACAGCAACAAGTTACGGATCTTACGAGTAGCTTAAACTCACAAGAAAAGAAAGAACTGACGCACAAGTTAGAATCTATTTTCAATAATACCCAAGTGCAAATTGCCGTATTAATTGTTCCCACAACCAAAGACGAGACAATTGAACAATATGCTACAAGAGTTTTTGACAATTGGCGTTTAGGAGATGCCAAACGTAATGATGGGATACTGATCGTTGTTGCCTGGTCGGATCGCACTGTCCGCATCCAGGTAGGTTATGGGCTGGAAGAAAAGGTAACCGATGCTCTGGCTGGAGATATCATCCGTAGCAACATGATACCCGCATTTAAACAACAAAAATTAGCTAAGGGATTAGAGCTAGCTATAAACGCTTTGAATAACCAACTCACTTCACAACACCAATATCCGACTAATCCTTCAGAAAGTGAATCAGCGTCTTCCAGTGATCATTATTACTTTGCTATTTTTTGGGTATTTGCAGTGATGTTCTTCCCTTTCTGGTTTTTTCATCAAGGCAGTAATTTTTGTCGCGCATGTAAAAGTGGAGTCTGTATTTCAGCAATCTATCTTTTAGATTTATTCCTGTTCTCCGATAAAATTTTTTCCATTGCTGTATTTTCCTTCTTTTTTACTTTCACCATATTTATGGTCTTTACCTGTTTATGTGTACTTCAGAAAAGAGCATCTGGTAGAAGTTATCATTCAGACAACAGCGGTTCCGCTGGAGGCTCAGATAGCGGCGGATTTAGCGGCGGGGGCGGTTCTTCTGGAGGTGGCGGCGCATCCGGCCGCTGGTAACTCAACCATAAAAAATGCCAGCCCGGAGGCTGGCATTTTTAAATCAGATAAAGTCAGTCTTATGCCTGGCCTTTGATCTCTTTACGACCGTTGTACGGTGCTTTTTCGCCCAGAGCTTCTTCGATACGAATCAGCTGGTTGTATTTAGCAACACGGTCAGAACGGCTCATAGAACCAGTTTTGATCTGGCCTGCAGCAGTACCAACAGCCAGGTCAGCGATGGTAGCGTCTTCAGTTTCGCCAGAACGGTGAGAGATAACTGCAGTGTAGCCAGCATCTTTCGCCATCTTGATTGCAGCCAGAGTTTCGGTCAGAGAACCGATCTGGTTGAATTTGATCAGGATGGAGTTAGCGATACCTTTTTCGATACCTTCTTTCAGGATCTTGGTGTTGGTTACGAACAGGTCGTCACCAACCAGCTGGATTTTGTCGCCCAGAACTTTGGTCTGGTATGCGAAACCGTCCCAGTCAGATTCGTCCAGACCGTCTTCGATAGAAACGATCGGGTACTGTTTGGTCAGTTCTTCCAGGAAGTGAGTGAATTCTTCAGAGGTGAACGCTTTGTTGCCTTCGCCAGCCAGAACGTATTTACCATCTTTGTAGAATTCAGAAGCTGCGCAGTCCATCGCCAAAGTGATGTCTTTGCCCAGTTCATAACCAGCAGCTTTAACAGCTTCAGCGATAACAGCCAGAGCTTCAGCGTTGGAACCCAGGTTCGGCGCATAGCCACCTTCGTCACCAACAGCAGTGTTCATGCCTTTCGCTTTCAGAACTTTTGCCAGGTGATGGAAAACTTCAGAACCCATGCGGATGGCTTCTTTCACAGTTTTCGCGCCAACCGGCTGAATCATGAATTCCTGGATATCAACGTTGTTGTCAGCGTGCTCACCACCGTTGATGATGTTCATCATCGGAACCGGCATAGAGTATTTGCCCGGAGTACCGTTCAGTTCAGCGATGTGCTCGTACAGCGGCATACCTTTAGCAGCTGCAGCAGCTTTGGCGTTAGCCAGAGATACAGCCAGGATTGCGTTCGCGCCGAATTTGGATTTGTTTTCGGTGCCGTCCAGGTCGATCATGATCTTGTCAATGCCAGCCTGATCTTTAGCATCTTTGCCAATCAGCGCCTGAGCGATCGGGCCGTTTACCGCAGCAACAGCTTTGGTTACGCCTTTACCCAGGAAACGGGATTTGTCGCCATCGCGCAGTTCCAGAGCTTCACGGGAACCAGTAGAAGCACCTGACGGAGCAGCTGCCATACCGACGAAACCACCCTCCAGATGTACTTCGGCTTCAACAGTCGGGTTACCACGGGAGTCGATGATTTCACGACCGATGATTTTTACGATTTTGGACATTAGGTTTTCCTCAAGTCACTAGTTAAACTGAAACTCCAGACAAACAACGCGTACCCAGGGTACGCGTTGCCGCTCTAACTTTTTTACTTACTTCGCCTGACGTTTCTGGAACTCGCTGGCGGCTTTCACAAAGCCTGCAAACAGCGGGTGACCATCACGTGGAGTAGAAGTAAACTCCGGATGGAACTGGCAAGCCACGAACCACGGGTGATTCGGAACTTCGATGATCTCGACCAACTGATCATCCCCGGAACGGCCCGCAACGCGCAGACCTGCATCTTCAATCTGTTTCAACAGCATGTTGTTGACTTCGTAACGGTGACGATGACGCTCAACAATTGTCGGCGCATTGTACAGCTGGCGAACCAGGCTATCGTCAACCAACTGGCACTGCTGTGCGCCGAGACGCATGGTACCGCCGAGATCGCTCTTCTCGCTACGAACTTCAACGTTGCCGTTTTCATCGCGCCACTCGGTAATCAGCGCCACAACCGGGTACTTACAGTCTGGCACAAATTCCGTAGAGTTGGCGTTCTCCATGTTGGCAACATGGCGAGCGTAATCAATTAACGCCACCTGCATACCCAGGCAAATGCCCAGATAAGGAATATTGTTCTCACGCGCAAAACGCGCGGTCGTAATCATGCCTTCTACGCCACGATAGCCGAAACCGCCAGGTACGAGGATTGCGTCCAGACCTTTAAGGATTTCAACGCCGCGCGTTTCAACATCTTGTGAATCGATCAGTTTGATGTTGACGCTGACACGATTCTTCAGCCCACCGTGTTTCAGTGCTTCGATCACTGATTTATAAGCATCCGGCAGTTCAATGTACTTGCCGACCATACCGATGGTGACTTCACTTACCGGGTTCGCTTCTTCGAAGATAACCTGTTCCCATTCGGACAGATTCGCTTCCGGGCAGTTTAAGCTGAATCGTTTACAAATATAATCGTCCAGCCCCTGAGATTTCAACAGGCCCGGAATTTTATAGATGGAATCGACGTCTTTCAGAGAAATAACCGCTTTTTCCGGAACATTACAGAACAATGCAATCTTCGCACGTTCGTTCGCCGGAACAGCGCGATCTGAACGACAAATCAGGATGTCAGGCTGGATACCGATGGAGAGCAGCTCTTTTACAGAGTGCTGAGTCGGTTTGGTTTTGACTTCACCAGACGCTGCCATGTACGGCACCAGCGTCAGGTGCATAAACAGAGTGTGCTCACGGCCAATTTCAACAGCCATCTGGCGAATCGCTTCGAGGAACGGCAAGGATTCGATATCACCTACTGTACCGCCGATTTCTACCAGTACTACGTCATGACCTTCGCCACCTTCCAGCACGCGCTCTTTGATTGCGTTAGTGATGTGCGGAATAACCTGCACGGTTGCGCCGAGGTAGTCACCGCGGCGTTCTTTACGCAGAACGTCAGAGTAGATACGACCCGTGGTGAAGTTGTTGCGGCGGCTCATTTTGGTACGAATGAAACGCTCGTAGTGCCCCAGGTCCAGGTCGGTTTCAGCGCCGTCTTCAGTAACGAACACTTCCCCGTGTTGGATTGGGCTCATAGTACCTGGATCGACGTTGATGTACGGATCCAGTTTCATGATGGTCACATTGAGGCCACGGGCTTCAAGAATGGCTGCGAGGGAGGCTGCGGCAATGCCTTTACCCAGAGAGGATACGACCCCGCCGGTCACAAAAATATAGTTCGTTGTCATGCTGAACCTGAGAAGTTAGGTTGAAAAGACGATGGAATAACCAGGACGGGAAAGCAGTATACCCGAACATGACCTGTGCCACAAACTTTCATTATCCCTCCTCTTCGCCAGCGCACTATTGAAATCAGGAGTGAGAAAATAGCCCCTTTGGGGTAAATGTTTTTGACGCAAATCAAGCGCTTGTCATTTAAAAAATGACACAAATGGCGCTTGACCGCGTAATTCCCTTAGAGATCAATTTCCTGCCGTTTTACCTGTTGCCAGACTTCTTCCATTGTTTCGAGGTCAACACCTGTCATTTCCAGTCCACGCGCGGCAACAATACGCTCCACTTCGCGAAAACGACGCTCGAATTTTTCGTTCGCTTTTTGCAATGCGATTTCTGCTTTCGTCCCTAAATGGCGAGCCAGATTAACCGTGGCAAACAGCAGGTCCCCCATTTCCTCCTCCAGTTTAGCCTGGTCGACAACAGCCTGCCGCGCTTCGTACATCACCTCGTCGATCTCTTCGTAGACTTTATCGACTACCGGACCAAGCGTCGTCCAATCGAAGCCAACGTTGGCGCAACGTTTCTGGATTTTTTGCGCACGCATTAAAGCCGGTAAACTACGAGGAATATCGTCCAGCGCCGAATGCTGCGCTTTCTGCGCGCGCTCTTCGGTTTTGATTTGCTCCCAACGGGCAAGCACTTCACTACTGTTTTCGGCAGAACTATCAGCAAAAACATGCGGATGGCGACGCTCTAATTTATCGCTAATAGCAGCGCAAATATCATTAAAGTCAAAGCGCCCTTCTTCCTGAGCCATTTGCGCGTAAAACACCACCTGGAATAGCAGATCGCCCAGTTCACCGCGAAGATCGTCAAAATCTTCACGGGCGATGGCGTCCAGCACTTCGTAGGTTTCTTCAAGGGTGTAAGGCGCAATGGTGGCAAATGTCTGCTCTTTATCCCACGGGCAGCCGTTTTCCGGATCGCGCAGGCGCTGCATAATAGTGAGCAAACGGTCGATTTGATTCATTGAATTGTCCTGAAAATTGCGGGTCTGTCAGGTGGAAACCTGTGACCAGAATAGAAGTGAGTTAGTAACACTACCCAATCAGTACGTTAATTTTGGCTTTAATGAGTTGTAATTCCTCTGGGGCAACTGTTCCTTTCTTCGTTGCTCCTCTTGCCCGCCAGGCGATACTTTTTACCTGATCAGCTAACGCTACGCCATCACGTTCCTGACCGGATAAAACAACTTCGAACGGATATCCTTTTGATTGCGTTGTACAAGGAACACACAGACACATACCTGTTTTGTTGTTGTACATGAAAGGACTCAGGACAACAGCTGGACGATGTCCAGCTTGCTCGCTACCTTTTGTCGGGTCAAAATCAACCCAAATCAGATCGCCCATATCGGGTACGTATCGGCTTACCATTACCAGACTTCCTTATCTTTCGGCTCTCCCCAGTCGATATTCTCGTGGAGGTTTTCCGGCGTGATGTCGTTGACCAGTTCAGCAAGCGTAAATACGGGCTCTTTACGCACTGGCTCAATAATTAATTTGCCATCCACCAGGTCAATCTTCACTTCATCATCAATATTCAGATTGAGCGCCTGCATTAACGTAGCCGGGATCCGCACCGCCGGTGAATTTCCCCAACGCTTTACGCTACTGTGGATCATAACCCTTTCCTCAAACCGCTATCATATGTAGATACAGTATATATCAATCTACATTGTAGATACGAGCAAATTTCGGCCTAACTCCCGTGCAACCGACGCGCGTCGATAACATCCGGCACCTGGTTGAGTTTACCCAGCACGCGCCCCAGCACTTGCAGGTTGTAAATCTCAATGGTCATGTCGATGGTCGCCAGTTGCTGTTTGGTGTCGCTACGGCTGGCAACGCCAAGCACGTTCACCTTCTCGTTGGCGAGAATGGTCGTGATATCACGTAACAACCCACTACGATCATTAGCTACCACGCGGACCACCAGCGAATATCCGGCGGAGTAGCTCTCACCCCATACCGCGTCAACAATGCGTTCTGGCGCATGGGAGCGCAGTTCCGCCAGTTGTTCGCAATCGGCGCGGTGTACTGAAATACCGCGCCCCTGGGTAATGAAGCCGACAATCTCATCTCCAGGAATCGGCTGGCAGCAGCGCGCGATGTGGTGCATCAGGTTGCCAACACCTTCGACTACCACGCGACCGTTATCTTTACTGCGGTTTTGCGGCGTGTAGCTTTTTTGCTGAAGTTGCTTCAGCGCGGCGGCGTCCTGCTCTTCGGCACTCGGCTTATTAAATTGCGATTGCAGGAAGTTCACCATCTGATTGAGACGGATATCCCCGCCACCAATCGCCGCCAGCAACTCGTCGACATCATTGAAGTTGTAACGCGGCAGCAGATGTTTTTCTGCTTCTTTCAGGCTGATCCCCAGATGTTCCAGCTCGTCGTCAAGGATTTGCCGCCCAGCCAGAATGTTTTTGTCACGGTCCTGTTTACGGAACCAGGCGTGAATTTTCGAACGCCCACGGCTGGTTGTGACGTAACCGAGGTTTGGGTTTAACCAGTCACGGCTGGGGTTCGGCTGTTTCTGGGTGATAATTTCAATCTGGTCGCCCATCTGCAGCTGGTAGGTGAACGGCACAATGCGCCCGCCAATTTTTGCCCCGATGCAGCGGTGTCCGACATCACTGTGGATGTGGTAAGCGAAGTCCAGCGGCGTTGATCCCGCAGGCAAATCAACGACATCACCTTTCGGCGTAAAGACGTACACCCGGTCGTCAAAGACCTGACTACGTACTTCGTCGAGCATTTCGCCGGAATCAGCCATCTCTTCCTGCCACGCAATCAGTTTACGCAGCCAGGCAATCCGGTCTTCATGTCCCGAACGTGCGCCGCCAGCAGCCGCGCCCTCTTTATATTTCCAGTGCGCAGCAACACCCAACTCTGCATCTTCATGCATCTGTTTGGTGCGGATTTGGATCTCAACGGTTTTTCCACCCGGCCCCAGAACCACGGTATGAATAGACTGATAACCGTTTGGTTTCGGGTTAGCGACGTAATCGTCAAACTCATCCGGCAGGTGGCGATAGTGAGTGTGCACTATCCCCAGTGCGGCATAGCAATCCTGTAAACGCTCGGCGACAATACGTACCGCACGCACATCAAACAGCTCATCAAAGGCGAGGTTCTTTTTCTGCATTTTACGCCAGATGCTGTAGATGTGTTTCGGACGACCATACACTTCCGCTTTAACGCCTTCAGCTTTCATCTCAGCGCGCAGATGACCAACGAACTCTTCGATGTAGTGTTCGCGGTCGAGACGCCGTTCATGCAGCAGTTTGGCAATTCGTTTGTATTCGGTTGGATGGAGGTAACGGAAGCAGTAATCTTCCAGTTCCCATTTCAGTTGTCCGATTCCGAGACGGTTAGCCAGCGGTGCGTAGATGTTGGTACACTCTTTTGCCGCCAGTACACGTTCATCTTCCGGCGCATCTTTTACTTCGCGCAGATGAGCAATACGCTCCGCCAGTTTGATGACTACGCAGCGAAAATCATCGACCATCGCCAATAACATCCGGCGAACGTTATCGACCTGTTCGGAGGAAACAGAATCAGTGTGCGTCGCTTTCAGCTGGCGGATCGCCGCCATATCACGCACGCCGTGAATAAGGTTAACGACCGACTTACCGACGCTCTCACGCAGCACATCTTCGCTGACTACGTTGGCATCCGCCAGAGGGAAAAGCAGCGCCGCCCGCAGCGTGTCAATGTCCATACTTAATGTCGAGAGGATCTCCACCATCTCAACACCACGCCACAATAACAGACTGGCATCCGGATGCCCCTGCGTCTGTTGCAGACAATACGCCCAGGTTTCGGCTAAGCACTCACACGACTTCTGGCTGGTAATACCCAGACTTGCGATCCATTTTTCCGGATCAAATTCACCAGCCTTATTGATATGTGCACTTCTTACCGCAACCATCGTCCTCTCCTTTAGGGACCAGACCTGCCGAAATCGGCAAATCGCAACTATTTAACGCGCGAGAAAAGTACCATCGATTCCAGATGTCCCGTGTGTGGGAACATATCCAGCATCGCCAGTCGCGCAATGGTATATCCTGCTTTTAATAACGCTTCGCTATCCCGAGCCAGCGTTGCAGGGTTACAGGATACATAAACTATACGAATAGGTTCCAGTTTTATAATTTGCTGCATAACACCTGCGGCACCTGCTCGCGCCGGGTCCAGCAACACTTTATCGAAGCCGTTTTTCGCCCACGGCTGCTTTGTGACATCTTCTTCAAGATTTTCGTGATAAAACGTCACATTCTGTAAGCCATTAAGACGCGCATTCTGCTGGCCTTTTTCCACCAGCGCCGGAACACCTTCTACACCGACCACACTGGCAGCTTGTGTCGCCAATGGCAGTGTAAAGTTGCCCATACCGCAGAACAGATCCAGTACGCGATCTTCAGGTTGCACATCCAGCCATTCCAACGCACGCGCTACCATTTTTTGGTTCACACCCGCATTGACCTGAATAAAATCGCGCGGGCTAAAAGTTAAGCGCAACCCGTTTGAGTCATACCAGGGCATCTCACCAGAGACGGTTTCGAGTATCTCACTATCGGGGGCGAGATACAGATCCAGGCCTTCAGAATGCGAAAAGCGTTCCAGTTTTTCGCGATCTGCCGAACTTAGCGGTGCGGTATGGCGCAAAATCATCAGCGTGCCGCTGGTTGCCTGTACCAGTTCAACATGACCAAGATGGCGCATAGCTTGTAAGCTGCCCAGACATGCCCTGACTTTGGGCAGCAATGCTTCAAGTTGGGGCGCTAAAATGGGGCATTGTTTGACGTCGACAATGTCACTGGAGCCCGCTTTGCGAAACCCCATCTGAAGTTGCTGTGTTTTCGGTAAGTAGTTCAGACTTAAACGCGCGCGACGGCGATAGCCCCAGGGAACATCGGCGATCACTTCAGAGACATCGTGTTTCATTAATCGGGCGAGTGCCGCACTTTTGCTTCGCTGCTGTAAATCCACGCTGGCGTGTTGTTGCTGACAGCCACCGCATACGCCAAAATGAGGACAGCGTGGCGTTTCGCGTTCCGGGCTATCGCTTAACCGGCGTATGACTTTAGCGCGGGCATACTGTTTTTTATCTTCAGTAACAGTAACTTCCGCGTTTTCCTGCGGCAATAATCCGGGGATAAATAGCGTTTTGCCGTTATGTCGCGCCACGCCCTGACCAAAAGAGTCGAGGTCATTGACTGAAACGGTTATGATCTGACGCGTCGTCGTGCGTCGTTTTGCAGAGTAGAATTGCGCCATTGGCGAGACTTTCTCAATTTAACAGTGTGACCTTAATTGTCCCATAACGGAACTCCATGACCAACTACAGCCTGCGCGCACGCATGATGATTCTGATCCTGGCACCGACCGTCCTTATTGGTTTATTGCTGAGTATCTTTTTCGTCGTGCATCGCTATAACGACTTGCAGCGTCAACTGGAAGATGCCGGTGCCAGCATTATTGAGCCGCTTGCAGTTTCTACTGAATATGGCATGAGCCTGCAAAATCGCGAATCTATCGGTCAGTTAATAAGCGTACTGCATCGTCGCCATTCCGATATTGTTCGCGCGATTTCGGTTTATGATGAAAATAACCGACTCTTTGTCACCTCCAATTTTCATCTTGATCCCTCATCAATGCAGCTCGGCAGCAACGTGCCGTTTCCTCGCCAGCTCACTGTCACTCGTGACGGCGATATTATGATCCTCCGCACGCCGATTATTTCTGAGAGTTACTCCCCCGACGAATCGCCCAGTAGCGATGCCAAAAATAGTCAAAATATGTTGGGATATATTGCGCTGGAGCTGGATCTTAAATCGGTTCGCTTGCAGCAATATAAAGAGATCTTTATTTCCAGCGTGATGATGCTGTTTTGTATCGGTATTGCGCTTATTTTTGGCTGGCGCTTAATGCGCGATGTAACCGGTCCGATTCGCAACATGGTGAATACCGTCGACCGCATCCGTCGCGGGCAACTCGACAGCCGGGTGGAAGGATTTATGCTCGGCGAGCTGGATATGCTGAAAAACGGTATCAACTCGATGGCAATGTCGCTGGCTGCTTATCACGAAGAGATGCAGCACAATATCGACCAGGCGACGTCCGATCTGCGTGAAACGCTGGAGCAGATGGAAATTCAGAACGTTGAGTTAGATCTGGCGAAAAAGCGCGCCCAGGAAGCGGCGCGTATTAAATCCGAGTTTCTGGCAAATATGTCACACGAGCTGCGTACACCACTGAATGGTGTTATTGGCTTTACCCGCCTGACGCTGAAAACAGAATTAACACCAACGCAGCGCGATCACCTGAATACGATTGAACGTTCGGCAAATAATTTGCTGGCAATTATTAATGATGTTCTCGACTTCTCGAAACTGGAAGCAGGTAAGCTGATTCTGGAAAGTATTCCATTCCCACTACGCAGCACGCTGGATGAAGTCGTTACTCTGCTGGCACATTCTTCTCACGATAAAGGGTTAGAACTGACGCTCAATATTAAAAGCGACGTGCCTGATAACGTGATCGGCGACCCGCTGCGATTACAGCAAATCATCACTAACCTGGTGGGGAATGCAATTAAATTCACCGAGAATGGCAACATTGATATTCTGGTAGAAAAACGTGCGCTGAGTAATACCAAAGTGCAGATTGAAGTGCAGATTCGGGATACCGGCATTGGTATTCCTGAACGCGATCAATCGCGCTTATTCCAGGCCTTCCGACAGGCTGATGCCAGTATTTCCCGCCGTCATGGTGGCACCGGGCTGGGGCTGGTGATTACACAAAAACTGGTTAATGAAATGGGCGGCGATATTTCGTTCCATAGCCAGCCGAATCGCGGTTCAACTTTCTGGTTCCACATTAATCTCGATCTGAACCCGAACATTATTATCGAAGGGCCATCCACCCAGTGCCTCGCAGGTAAGCGCCTGGCCTATGTCGAACCAAACTCCGCAGCAGCGCAATGCACGCTGGATATTTTAAGTGAAACGCCGCTGGAAGTGGTTTATAGCCCAACGTTCTCCGCGCTGCCTCCCGCGCATTACGACATGATGTTGTTAGGCATCGCGGTGACCTTCCGCGAGCCGCTAACAATGCAACATGAGCGATTAGCGAAAGCGGTATCGATGACCGATTTCCTGATGCTGGCACTTCCTTGCCATGCACAAGTCAATGCTGAAAAACTCAAGCAAGATGGTATCGGCGCGTGTCTGCTGAAACCATTAACACCTACACGCCTGTTGCCTGCCCTGACGGAATTTTGTCATCACAAACAAAACACGCTTTTGCCTGTAACCGATGAAAGTAAGCTGGCAATGACAGTCATGGCGGTTGATGACAACCCCGCTAACCTGAAACTTATCGGCGCATTGCTGGAAGATATGGTGCAACATGTGGAACTTTGCGATAGCGGGCATCAGGCGGTTGAACGGGCGAAACAGATGCCGTTCGATTTGATCTTAATGGATATTCAAATGCCGGACATGGATGGCATTCGGGCCTGCGAACTCATCCACCAACTCCCGCATCAGCAACAAACGCCGGTTATCGCGGTAACGGCGCATGCAATGGCCGGGCAAAAAGAGAAGCTGCTTGGCGCAGGGATGAGCGATTATCTGGCGAAACCGATTGAAGAAGAGCGATTGCATAATTTGTTGTTGCGCTACAAGCCTGGCAGCGGTATTTCCTCTCGCGTCGTGACGCCCGAAGTCAACGAAATTGTGGTGAACCCGAATGCGACCCTCGACTGGCAACTGGCACTACGCCAGGCAGCAGGAAAAACCGATTTAGCGCGCGATATGCTGCAAATGTTACTCGATTTCCTGCCTGAAGTTCGCAACAAAGTTGAGGAACAGCTGGTTGGAGAAAACCCGGAAGGCCTGGTTGATTTGATTCATAAACTGCATGGCAGTTGCGGCTATAGCGGTGTGCCACGTATGAAGAATCTCTGCCAACTGATCGAACAACAGCTACGTAGCGGTACTAAAGAAGAAGATTTGGAACCGGAGCTGCTGGAACTGTTGGACGAGATGGATAATGTCGCGCGCGAAGCCAGCAAAATTCTCGGGTAATGGATGTCTTGTAGAGTAGCAATCGGCTTTTTATGACGCTGGTTTCAGATTGGTGACAAAGTGCCTGTGTTTATGCCGGATGCGGCGTTAACGCCTTATCCGGCCTACAAAACCAATTAAATTCAATGAATTAAAAAATGATGTAGACCTGATACATAGCACAACAGGCTATTTTGCGTTTAGCATCAGTCTCAAACCGGCTCCAGATAGAGCCGGTTTTGGTTTTCTGTCTTAACGCACCATGCACGGGCGCTTGTTATCGAACGTCCAGCCAGGAATCAGATACTGCATTCCCATCGCATCGTCACGCGCGCCAAGCCCGTGTTTCTGATACAGCTCATGGGCTTTCATCACTTGATCCATATCGATTTCTACACCCAGCCCCGGTTTTTCTGGCACCTGTACCAGCCCGCCTTTGATCTCAAACGGTTCTTTGGTCAGGCGCTGATTGCCTTCCTGCCAAATCCAGTGCGTATCAATAGCAGTAATTTTACCCGGTGCAGCGGCGGCAACATGGGTAAACATCGCCAGGGAAATATCGAAGTGGTTGTTAGAGTGTGAACCCCAGGTCAGGCCAAATTCATGGCACATTTGCGCCACACGTACCGAACCTTGCATTGTCCAGAAATGCGGATCCGCCAGCGGGATATCAACGGATTGCAGGGAGAGCGTATGGCCCATTTGCCGCCAGTCGGTGGCGATCATATTGGTTGCAGTCGGCAGACCTGTCGCGCGACGGAACTCTGCCATCACTTCACGCCCGGAGAAACCTTGCTCCGCACCACACGGATCTTCTGCATAAGCCAGCGAACCTTTCAGGTATTTACCGATTTTAATCGCTTCGTTCAGCGACCAGGCACCGTTAGGATCGAGCGTAATACGCGCCTGCGGGAAGCGTTGCGCCAGTGCCACAATAGACTCGGCCTCTTCTTCCCCGGCCAGTACACCGCCCTTCAGTTTGAAATCGTTGAAGCCATATTTTTCATATGCCGCTTCCGCCAGGCGCACCACCGCATCCGGCGTCATCGCTTCTTCATGACGCAGGCGATACCAGTCGCATGAGTCATCCGGCTGGCTTTGATACGGCAGCGGCGTGGCTTTGCGATTACCGACGAAGAACAGATAACCGAGCATTTCGACTTCGCTACGCTGTTGACCATCGCCCAGCAGCGATGCCACGTTTACCCCCAGATGCTGCCCCAGCAGATCCAGCATTGCCGCTTCTATCCCGGTAACTACATGAATAGTGGTACGTAGGTCAAATGTCTGCAAACCGCGCCCACCAGCATCACGATCGGCAAAAGTATTACGCACCAGCGTCAGAACGTTTTTGTATTCACCCAGCGTTTTACCTACCACCAGCGGAATCGCATCTTCCAGCGTTTTACGGATTTTCTCGCCGCCGGGAATTTCCCCTACGCCAGTGTGACCAGAATTATCTTTGATAATCACAATATTACGCGTAAAGAACGGTGCGTGTGCACCACTCAGATTCATCAGCATACTGTCATGACCCGCCACCGGGATAACCTGCATTTCAGTAACAACAGGCGTCGTAAATTGAGAACTCATATTTATGTCCTTTTTCAGAATCAATGACGGCCGAAAACGGGACGTTTACGGTCAAAGGTCCAGCCGGGGATCAGGTACTGCATCGGACCTGCGTCGTTACGCGCACCGCCAGGCAGACGTTTATAGGCCTCATGTGCCTTTTGTACCTGTTCCCAGTCCAGTTCCACGCCCAGACCGGGCGCATCAGGAACGGCAATTTTTCCGTTTTTAATCTCCAGCGGATTTTGGGTCAGGCGACAATCGCCCTCCTGCCAAATCCAGTGGGTATCGATAGCGGTAGGATTACCCGGTGCCGCCGCGCCCACATGGGTAAACATCGCCAGAGAGATATCGAAATGGTTATTAGAATGGCAGCCCCAGGTCAGCCCCCAGTCGTCGCAAAGCTGCGCCACACGGACTGCACCGGAAAGCGTCCAGAAGTGCGGATCGGCAAGTGGAATATCTACCGCATTGAGCATCACCGCATGACCCATTTCGCGCCAGTTGGTGGCGATCATGTTAGTCGCGACGGGCAAGCCGGTCGCCCGTCGAAATTCCGCCATCACTTCACGTCCGGAGAAGCCCTGTTCTGCGCCGCATGGATCTTCGGCATAGGTAAGAACATCATTCAGCCCTTTGCATAAAGAAATGGCTTCATCAAGCAGCCATGCACCGTTGGGATCAACGGTAATCCGCGCATCCGGGAAGCGTTTCTTCAATGCACGAACAGTGTCGATTTCTTGCTCGCCAGGTAACACGCCGCCCTTAAGTTTGAAATCTTTAAAGCCGTAGCGATCCTGTGAGGCTTCCGCCAGACGCACAACGGCTTCGCTGTTCATTGCTTTCTGATGCCGCAACTGATACCACTCATGGTTGCCCGGCGTATTTTCCACATAAGGAAGATCGGTTTTGGTCCGATCACCGATATAAAACAGATAACCGAGGACGGTAATAGCCTCGCGTTGCTTGCCTGGCCCTAACAGTTCGCAGACCGGAACATTCAGCGCCTTACCTAGCAGGTCAAGCAAAGCGGCTTCCAGCGCCGCCACGGCGTTAACGCGTAATTCAAAGGTCCAGGCACCTTTACCGAAGGTATCAAAATCGGCGGCCTGATTACCTTTATGCACCTGCTGGACCACTTTATTCAGTCGCGCAACTTCCTGGCCCAGAACCATCGGAATAGCATCGACAAGCGTCTGATAAATCACATCTCCGCCCGGCGCTTCACCAATGCCGGTATGCCCGGCGTTATCGGTGAGTACCACAATATTGCGGGTGAAATATGCGTTATGTGCCCCACCAATATTAAGCAACATGCTGTCATGCCCGGCCACCGGAATGACTTTCATATCAGTAATAACAGGACTGGATTGTGTCGCCATCTTATTGCCCCGCAACAGGTTTCAACTCGATACGCTTGATATCGCCCACCAGCACCAGGTAGCTCAGTACCGCGATTAAGGCATGAACACCAACATAAATCAGCGCCCCATTAAACGAGCCAGTCGTGCCAACGATATAACCAATTGCGATTGGCGTGACGATGCCAGAAATGTTACCGAACATGTTGAACAGGCCACCGGAAAGACCGCTGATCTCTTTTGGCGCGGTATCTGCCATTACTGCCCAACCCAGCGCCCCGATGCCCTTACCGAAGAAGGCCAGCGCCATAAAGCCGATGATCATCCACTCAACGTTGACGTAGTTGCAGAACACCATCACCATCGACAGCAACATGCCCATTACGATCGGTGTTTTACGCGCAATGTTCAGCGATCCCGTGCGGCGCATCAGCCAGTCGGAAATAATCCCACCCAGCACACCGCCGATAAAACCGCAAACCGCCGGAACGGAAGCCACAAAGCCCGCTTTCAGAATCGACATCCCGCGTGCCTGCACCAGATAAACCGGGAACCAGGTAATAAAGAAGTAAGTCAGGGCGTTGATACAGTACTGACCGATATAAACGCCGATCATCATCCGTGACCCTAGCAGGTGTTTGATCTGCCCCCACTTCACGCTGAACGGCACTTTAACTTTGGTGTTTTGCTGATCCATATTGATCAGCGCGCCACCCGCGGCGATGTACTCCAGCTCTTTCTTATTTACCCCCGGATGTTGATTTGGCTCGTGGATGACTTTCAACCAGATAAAGCTGATGACAATCCCCAGACCGCCCATAAAGAAGAAGACGTGTGACCAGCCCACTTCATGCGTCAGCCAGCCCATAATCGGCGCGAAGATCACCGTTGCGAAGTATTGAGCGGAGTTAAAAATCGACACCGCCGTTCCCCTTTCCTGCGCCGGAAACCAGGCCGCAACAATGCGACTGTTGCCGGGGAAAGATGGCGCTTCAGCAAGCCCGACCAGGAAGCGCAGCGTAAACAGGGCAACGATAATGCCGAATCCACTAAAGATATCGACGAAGCCTTGCAGAAAGGTAAACATCGACCAGATAAAGATCGACCAGAAGTAGACGCGTTTTGAACCAAAACGGTCCAGCAACCAGCCACCAGGGATCTGCCCGATAACATAAGCCCATGAGAAAGCAGAGAACACATAGCCCATTCCCACGGGATCAAGGCCGATATCTTTGGCCATTTCCGAACCGGCGATAGAGAGCGTAGCGCGGTCGCCGTAGTTGAAGGATGTGACGATAAACAACATCACCACTATCCAGTAACGAGCATTTGTGCGTTTTTCCACACTGCTCGCAGCCTGACTTAAAGAACTCATTGTTGCACTCCTGAAAATTCGCGTTAGCCACGCTCACTCTGGACTGCGACATCGCCAGGAAATCAGAGGTGACGTAGGGTGTTTTTTGCCGTTTTTATAGGTCGTTCGCCGAATACGGCGCGTGTTTATATCTGGCAATAGCAGTATAAAAAGCGCGCCATAGCGGCTCACCGTGCAACAACACAACATTAATGCGTTCAATGAGGCCCGATTTTGGCATTAGCCCTGGACGGTGGAATCCACTTCACGGAAATGAAAACAAGAACAAGAAAGGAAGGGTTAAAACGAAGAAATAAAGAAGAGTATGAAATGGATCGCTTGACTCCAGGCAAACGCCAGTAAAAATCCGCGCTATGAAGCAGTTTTTACTGGCATTTGCCTGAAAAGATTCGATTCAGCACCGCTAAAACGACATTTACCGCTCGCTGAACATATCAGGACAACAGCGTGCCCCACTGTTCGACCCACGGATTTGATTCCGTTTCCGGTTCCGGGTTCTCACTGGCGTCAATCAACAGCATTTCGCCAACCCGCTGAGCGCTCTGTTCCTGCAACAAGGCATCGAACTGTTTGCCGCCATTGCAGAAATTCACATAACTACTGTCGCCGAGCGCAATCACGCCATAACGCAGATTCGGCTGGAAGCCCAGACTATCTTTGATTCCCTGAAAGAGTGGCACAATGCTATCAGGAAGGTCGCCCTGCCCGGTCGTGGACGTAACCACCAGAACATACTTATCCTGATAGGGCAGCCAGTCGCTTAATTCAGGATCTTCAAATACCGTTGCTTTGTGGCCCTGCGCGGTCAGAATCGCTTCCGCTTCTTCGGCCACTAACAGTGAATTCCCGTACATGGTGCCGACAAAAATACCAATTTCCGCCATACCGTTTTCTCCCTGGATTAGGAACTTATCTCTCCATCCTGACCCGATGGCGCACTGAACTCAACCCTTTCATTTTCAGGAAGCAGACCGCGCCAGCCAAATTGTGATAACGCCTGCATCCAGGTGTCGTCCAGGCCCGCGTGAATAGTCAGCGGCTCGCCAGTAAAAGGATGCGTCAATGACAACTGACTGGCATGTAGCATTAACCGCTGGAGGCCAAAATGCTCAGCACCGCTGCGATTCTGGCGTAAATCGCCATGTTTGCTATCGCCAATAATCGGATGACGCAAATGGGCAAGATGTCGGCGAAGCTGATGTTTGCGTCCGGTTTTCGGCTCCAGTTCCACCAGGCCGTAGCGCGTGGTCGGGTAACGTCCGGTCGCTACCGGCATTTCTACGGTCGCCAGACCGCGATAATGCGTCACTGCTGGCTGCGGGCCTTTATCTTCGCGGGCAAATTTATCAGCGATTTTGTCCAGTTCTTCCACCAGTGGATAATCCAGCACCGCTTCTTCCATCAACCAGCCGCGCACAATCGCATGGTAACGTTTCTGGATTTGGTGCTGTTCAAACTGTTGTGCCAGCAGCCGTCCGGCCTCGCTGGATAATCCCATCAACAACACACCAGAAGTGGGTCGGTCCAGACGATGAGCAGTAAAAACATGCTGGCCTATCTGGTCACGCACGGTTTGCATGACCACTACTTTCTCGTCGCGATCCAGCCAGCTGCGGTGAACCAGCCAGCCGGAGGGTTTATTTACCGCAACCAGCCATTCATCCTGATAGAGTATTTCCAGCATTAGCTCGCATCATCCGCAAAAAGAGCATCCAGTTTTTCCAGCTCAGCCAGAATAAGCGCGCGTTGCGGATGGTCCGTCGCCAGCGCCATTTCATAATAGGGTGCAACGGCAAAAGCGCCCGGTAACGGCTGTTTGTTATCTAACAAATCGTGCATTCGCGGGATCAGCACCCACTGCAACCACTCCAGTGGTTCCATGGTGTCCATAAAGAACGGTTGGGTACTATTAAATTGATGCGGCTGGGGTTCATCGTTTCGCCAGTGCTGATGTTCACGCAGTAACGCTTCAAGCGCCTGCAACTGGAGACGAACGCGGTCATGAGTGGTCATAAAGCAACCTCAATAAGAAAAACTGCCGCGAAGGATAGCAGGAATAAAAAAAGGGAGCACTGTATTCACAGCGCTCCCGGTTCGTTTCGCAGCATTCCAGCTACTTTTGTTGCTCCCTGCTCATCCTTGACAACTTTTCCTCTGGCCTTGCGGCCAATCGTTCATCCTGAACTATTGCTTCCTGCTCACACCACCCCGATGTGATACTTCATCCTGAAGTGTCCCTGGCCTTCCTGACCCACCGAATCATCCTGACCGGTTCTCATTCTCCATCCTGGAGGTGTCCTTTAACGCGTCCTGCGTCATCCTCTTCGCTTCATCCAGAAGCCTTTCCCTGAAACACCATCCTGGTGTGTCCTGCAGAAGTGTCATCATCCTGATGTTCACTTCGTTGTCTGACTCCCTGTCGACGAAGATAGAATCGTCTTTTTCGCGAAGTCTTACAAGGCGCTTACCGACAATGCCTTAAGGAAAATTTCATATGAAAGTTAAGAATTAACAATCAACATTTTGATTTTAAATGAAAATAACGATTCTTATCTTTTTAAGTATTCGCTTATTTCCTGGCGATCTCCTACAGAGTCTGTAAGAGATCTCTCACAACCAGATGGGGTATTTGGATTACAGAAGAGGCTTAAGTTGATTAAGGAATTCCGCAAGATTTGAGGCTAAATGCGTCCGTTTACGTGTTCCCAGCGTCTCTTTGCACACTTCACCGGAGAGATTACACACCGAGATGACCTCTAACTCTTCTTCCAGCGTCGCGATAAATAGCGTGGGCGGCAGTTTTAGCCTTTTCTGAGTCACCAGATGACCAATCAGATTTTCCTGCACCCGACGGAAGTCGTCTTCACTCCAGGTTTGCAGCAATGTCAGTTTGATATCGCCAAACTGCGCGTGCATATCCCCGGCAAACTGAGTCGTATAAAAGGTATGAATTGTGGGTTGTATCACAATATCAAAAGCGCGTTCAACCGCGTTTACATTTTGTTCCCCGGTAAACGGCTGGGGTTGCCAGTATACGGCATCTTCGGTAGTTGAAATAATGCACGGTGAAGGAACACCGTACAGTTCCTCACTTAACGGCCAGCTTTTATGCTCTTCATGCCACGCATCGCAGTAGCGTGCAGTAAAATCTTTCAGGGCTTGTGCGGTCAAATCGTCCACTAATTTCTCTCTTCACTTAAACCAGATACACTTGTCGTTTAGTTTATCTGGTTTATGACGGTGAAACATGTCTTCTTATGCAAACCATCAGGCACTTGCGGGACTGACTCTTGGAAAATCAACCGATTACCGGGATACCTATGACGCCAGCCTACTGCAAGGCGTTCCACGCAGCCTGAATCGCGACCCGCTGGGTCTGAAAGCGGATAACCTGCCTTTTCACGGTACGGATATCTGGACGCTGTATGAACTTTCCTGGCTGAATGCGAAAGGTTTGCCGCAGGTCGCTGTCGGTCATGTTGAACTTGATTACACCAGCGTAAATCTGATTGAGTCGAAGAGTTTTAAGCTTTATCTCAACAGTTTTAACCAGACGCGTTTTAATAACTGGGATGAGGTGCGCCAGACGCTGGAGCGCGACTTAAGCACTTGCGCTCAGGGTAAGGTTAGCGTGGCGTTATATCGTCTTGATGAACTGGAAGGCCAGCCGATAGGTCATTTCAATGGCACTTGCATTGATGACCAGGATATCACTATCGATAACTATGAATTCACTACTGACTATCTGGAGAATGCCACCAGTGGTGAAAAAGTAGTGGAAGAGACGCTTGTCAGCCACCTGCTGAAATCAAACTGCCTGATCACCCATCAACCAGATTGGGGATCGATCCAAATTCAGTATCGTGGACGCCAAATCGACAGAGAAAAACTGCTGCGTTACCTGGTCTCATTCCGTCATCACAACGAGTTCCACGAACAGTGCGTGGAACGCATCTTTAATGACCTGTTACGCTTCTGCCAGCCAGAGAAATTGAGCGTTTACGCACGTTATACCCGTCGTGGCGGTCTGGACATTAACCCGTGGCGCAGTAATAGCGATTTTGTCCCATCGACCACAAGACTGGTTCGGCAATAAATTTTTTCTCAATTTTGCGTGCTGGATTCACGCAGAAGGTTGTGAAAGGTCATCAGGCAGGGCTATTGTAATCAAAGGGAATGACGATATTCGTCCCATAAGGAGTTTTTCTTGATTACACATATTAGCCCGCTTGGCTCCATGGATATGTTGTCGCAGCTGGAAGTGGATATGCTTAAACGCACCGCCAGCAGCGACCTCTATCAACTGTTTCGCAACTGTTCACTTGCCGTACTGAACTCCGGTAGTTTGACCGATAACAGCAAAGAATTGCTGTCTCGTTTTGAAAATTTCGATATTAACGTCTTGCGCCGTGAACGCGGCGTAAAGCTGGAACTGATTAATCCCCCGGAAGAGGCTTTTGTCGATGGGCGAATTATTCGCGCTTTGCAGGCCAACTTGTTCGCGGTCCTGCGTGACATTCTCTTCGTTTACGGGCAAATCCATAACACCGTTCGTTTTCCCAACCTGAATCTCGACAACTCCGTCCACATCACTAACCTGGTCTTTTCCATCTTGCGTAACGCTCGCGCGCTGCATGTGGGTGAAGCGCCAAATATGGTGGTCTGCTGGGGCGGTCACTCAATTAACGAAAACGAGTATTTGTATGCCCGTCGCGTCGGAAACCAGCTGGGCCTGCGTGAGCTGAATATCTGCACCGGCTGTGGTCCGGGAGCGATGGAAGCGCCGATGAAAGGTGCTGCGGTCGGACACGCGCAGCAGCGTTACAAAGACAGTCGTTTTATTGGTATGACAGAGCCGTCGATTATCGCCGCTGAACCGCCTAACCCGCTGGTCAACGAATTGATCATCATGCCAGATATCGAAAAACGTCTGGAAGCGTTTGTCCGTATCGCTCACGGTATCATTATCTTCCCTGGCGGTGTGGGTACGGCAGAAGAGTTGCTGTATTTGCTGGGAATTTTAATGAACCCGGCCAACAAAGATCAGGTTTTACCATTGATCCTCACCGGCCCGAAAGAGAGCGCCGACTACTTCCGCGTACTGGACGAGTTTGTCGTGCATACGCTGGGTGAAAACGCGCGCCGCCATTACCGCATCATCATTGATGACGCCGCTGAAGTCGCTCGTCAGATGAAAAAATCGATGCCGCTGGTGAAAGAAAATCGCCGTGATACAGGCGATGCCTACAGCTTTAACTGGTCAATGCGCATTGCGCCAGATTTGCAAATGCCGTTTGAGCCGTCTCACGAGAATATGGCTAATCTGAAGCTTTACCCGGATCAACCTGTTGAAGTGCTGGCTGCCGACCTGCGCCGTGCGTTCTCCGGTATTGTGGCGGGTAACGTAAAAGAAGTCGGTATTCGCGCCATTGAAGAGTTTGGTCCTTACAAAATCAACGGCGATAAAGAGATTATGCGTCGTATGGACGACCTGCTACAGGGTTTTGTTGCCCAGCATCGTATGAAGTTGCCAGGCTCAGCCTACATCCCTTGCTACGAAATCTGCACGTAATCTCCCCTCCCCCGGTGACGTTTGTTGCCGGGTTTTCTCGTTTTTGGTCACTTACTCATCAACTCATTTCATTTGTTATATGAATGTTTCTTACCACCCTCACGCGACAAATATCATCACAGTTAATATGTCATACAATTTATGTTGCAACGCAAACGTTTCCCTATTTTCATAAACCGTATTTTATCGCTATGAAAAAGAAATTATCGCCATGATTAACTAAAAGTATTGATTTTTTCAGTTCAACCTACATATATTGCGCGCCCCGGAAGAAGTCAGATGTCGTTTAATGGGCAAATATTGCCCTTAAATTCTCTTTTACTTTTAATTTACAGAGTAAAGCGTTGGGATAATCTATCTTCCAAGTAGATTATTGTATTTGGGATCAAGATCACTGATAGATACATAACTTGTGTGTATCTTTCCGCCCTCAAATTATTACGGCGGTAAATGATTAAGCCATCGCCGATAGACAGATTTCATTTTTACGGTCAGGCACCTTCCCGGGCTGAACTGGCTAAAAGCTGAATTATTTGCATTCCTCCAGGAGAAATAGATGGAAACGACTCAAACCAGCACGATTGCGTCGAAAGACTCTCGTAGTGCCTGGCGCAAGACAGACACCATGTGGATGCTGGGCCTTTACGGCACGGCAATCGGCGCGGGCGTGCTGTTCCTGCCAATCAACGCCGGTGTTGGCGGTATGATCCCGCTGATCATCATGGCTATCCTTGCGTTCCCGATGACGTTTTTTGCTCACCGCGGCCTGACTCGCTTCGTACTGTCTGGTAAAAACCCGGGCGAAGACATCACCGAGGTTGTAGAAGAACACTTTGGTATTGGCGCAGGTAAACTGATTACCCTGCTCTACTTCTTCGCTATCTACCCGATCCTGCTGGTTTATAGCGTGGCAATCACCAATACAGTTGAAAGCTTCATGTCTCACCAGCTGGGTATGACGCCACCGCCGCGTGCGATTCTGTCGCTGATCCTGATCGTGGGTATGATGACCATCGTTCGCTTCGGTGAGCAGATGATCGTTAAAGCGATGAGTATTCTGGTGTTCCCGTTTGTTGGCGTATTGATGCTGCTGGCTCTGTACCTGATCCCGCAGTGGAACGGCGCAGCACTGGAAACGCTGTCTCTGGACACTGCATCTGCAACCGGAAACGGTCTGTGGATGACCCTGTGGCTGGCAATTCCGGTAATGGTGTTCTCGTTCAACCACTCTCCGATCATCTCTTCTTTCGCCGTTGCGAAGCGTGAAGAGTACGGCGATATGGCAGAACAGAAATGCTCGAAGATCCTGGCATTCGCACACATCATGATGGTGCTGACCGTAATGTTCTTCGTCTTCAGCTGTGTACTGAGCCTGACTCCGGCAGACCTGGCTGCGGCTAAAGAGCAGAACATCTCGATTCTGTCTTACCTGGCTAACCACTTTAACGCACCGGTTATCGCGTGGATGGCTCCGATTATCGCGATTATCGCTATCACCAAATCCTTCCTCGGCCACTACCTGGGCGCACGTGAAGGCTTCAACGGTATGGTGATTAAATCTCTGCGTGGTAAAGGTAAGTCTATCGAAATCAACAAGCTGAACCGTATCACTGCGCTGTTCATGCTGGTAACGACCTGGATTGTTGCCACCCTGAACCCGAGCATCCTGGGTATGATTGAAACCCTGGGCGGCCCAATCATCGCGATGATCCTGTTCCTGATGCCGATGTACGCAATTCAGAAAGTACCGGCAATGCGTAAGTACAGCGGTCACATCAGCAACGTATTCGTTGTCGTGATGGGTCTGATTGCAATCTCCGCAATCTTCTACTCTCTGTTCAGCTAAGTCCTTTCGCGCCGCTTTCGGGCGGCGCTTCCTCCGTTTTAACGCGATGTATTTCCTATGATTAGCGTATTCGATATTTTCAAAATCGGCATTGGCCCTTCCAGTTCTCATACCGTTGGACCAATGAAAGCGGGTAAACAATTTACCGACGATCTGATTGCCCGTAACCTGCTTAAAGACGTGACCCGCGTGGTGGTTGACGTGTACGGCTCGCTCTCTCTGACCGGTAAAGGCCACCACACTGATATCGCCATTATTATGGGCCTGGCGGGTAACCTGCCGGATACCGTGGATATCGATTCCATCCCTGGTTTTATTCAGGATGTGAATACTCATGGTCGCCTGATGCTGGCAAACGGTCAGCATGAAGTGGAGTTCCCGGTTGATCAGTGCATGAACTTCCATGCAGACAACCTTTCTCTGCATGAAAACGGTATGCGCATTACCGCGCTGGCGGGCGATAAAGTCGTTTACAGCCAGACTTACTACTCTATTGGCGGTGGCTTTATCGTTGATGAAGAGCATTTTGGCCAGCAGAATAGCGCACCGGTTGAAGTTCCTTATCCGTACAGTTCAGCAGCCGATCTGCAAAAACATTGTCAGGAAACCGGGCTGTCACTCTCTGGCCTGATGATGAAAAATGAGCTGGCGCTGCACAGCAAAGAAGAGCTGGAACAGCACCTGGCGAACGTATGGGAAGTCATGCGTGGCGGTATTGAGCGCGGTATTTCCACCGAAGGCGTGTTGCCTGGCAAACTGCGCGTTCCACGCCGTGCTGCGGCACTACGCCGGATGCTGGTCAGCCAGGATAAAACCACCACTGACCCGATGGCGGTTGTTGACTGGATCAACATGTTTGCACTGGCAGTGAACGAAGAGAACGCTGCTGGCGGACGCGTGGTGACTGCGCCGACTAACGGTGCGTGCGGGATTATCCCGGCAGTGCTGGCGTACTACGACAAGTTTATCCGCGAAGTGAACGCTAACTCACTGGCTCGTTACCTGCTGGTAGCCAGTGCCATTGGTTCTCTTTATAAGATGAACGCGTCAATTTCTGGTGCTGAAGTCGGCTGCCAGGGTGAAGTTGGTGTGGCGTGCTCAATGGCGGCGGCTGGTCTGGCAGAACTGTTAGGTGCAAGCCCGGCGCAGGTGTGCATCGCGGCGGAAATCGCCATGGAGCACAACCTCGGTCTGACGTGTGACCCGGTCGCCGGACAGGTCCAGGTGCCATGCATCGAGCGTAACGCCATTGCGGCAGTAAAAGCGGTGAACGCCGCACGTATGGCGCTACGCCGTACCAGCGAGCCGCGCGTCTGCCTCGATAAAGTTATCGAAACCATGTACGAAACAGGTAAAGATATGAACGCCAAGTACCGCGAAACCTCTCGCGGCGGCCTGGCAATGAAGATCGTTGCCTGCGATTAATCGCTCTCCAGAGGCCTCGTTTTGCGAGGCCTCTTCCCGATTTCTCATCCAGCCGTAGCCTGTTCCGGCATCGAATGTTACCCTTATCGCCTGATCTTTAAGGGGGTTATCGTGGCTGTTCATTTGCTTATTGTCGATGCACTGAATCTTATTCGTCGCATTCATGCCGTTCAGGGATCGCCCTGTGTCGAAACCTGCCAGCATGCGCTCGATCAGCTCATTATGCACAGCCAGCCAACCCACGCGGTCGCCGTTTTTGATGATGAAAACCGCAGTAGCGGCTGGCGTCATCAGCGTTTACCAGATTACAAAGCGGGTCGACCGCCAATGCCGGAAGAGTTGCACGACGAGATGCCTGCATTACGCGCCGCCTTTGAGCAACGCGGCGTCCCGTGCTGGTCAACCAGCGGCAACGAAGCCGATGACTTAGCCGCCACGCTGGCGGTCAAAGTGACACAGGCCGGGCATCAGGCAACGATTGTTTCGACAGATAAAGGCTACTGTCAGTTACTTTCACCGACATTACGTATTCGTGATTACTTCCAGAAACGTTGGCTGGATGCGCCATTTATCGATAAAGAATTTGGCGTTCAACCGCAGCAGTTGCCCGATTACTGGGGACTTGCGGGGATCAGCAGTTCAAAGGTACCGGGTGTTGCGGGAATCGGACCAAAAAGCGCCACGCAGCTGCTGGTCGAGTTTCAGAGTCTGGAAGGGATATATGAGAATCTGGATGCGGTTGCCGAAAAGTGGCGCAAAAAATTAGAAACCCATAAAGAGATGGCGTTTCTGTGCCGCGATATTGCCCGCTTACAAACCGATTTGCATATCGACGGCAATTTACAGCAATTGCGGTTGGTACGGTAACGGCGAGCCGGATACGCCGCAAACGTCGTATCCGGCATTATCACATCAGCGCATTTACCAGGCGGTATGGTAAAGCTCTACAATATCCTCAAGCGTTGCTTCACGCGGGTTGCCACCGGTACAAACATCATTCAGTGCCGCCTGCGCCAGTGCCGGAATGTCTTCCTTGCGTACCCCAACATCACGCAAATGTGGCGGAATACCGACATCACGGTTGAGAGCAAACACCGCTTCAACAGCGGCATTACGCGCCTCTTCCAGGCTCATACCTTCCACTTTCACGCCCATAACGCGCGCGATATCGCGGTACTTCTCACCGGTAAAGTCAGCGTTATAGCGCATGACATGCGGTAGCAGGATGGCGTTTGCAACACCGTGTGGAGTGTTATAAAACGCGCCCAGTGGATGCGCCATACCATGCACCAACCCTAACCCAACATTCGAGAAGCCCATACCCGCAACATACTGCCCGAGCGCCATTTCTTCTCCGGCATCCTTATCACCAGCAACCGATCCTCGCAGCGCCCCAGCAATGATTTCAATCGCTTTAATGTGCAGTGCATCGGTTAGCGCCCACGCGCCACGGGTAATATACCCCTCAATAGCATGAGTGAGCGCATCGACACCCGTCGCAGCTTTCAGCGCTGGAGGCATACCATCCATCATGTCAGCGTCAATAAACGCCACCTGCGGGATATCATGCGGATCAACGCAAACAAACTTGCGCCGTTTTTCTTCGTCAGTGATCACGTAGTTAATGGTCACTTCTGCCGCAGTGCCTGCTGTGGTGGGGATTGCCAGAATCGGTACACTGGGTTTATTGGTCGGGGAAAGTCCTTCCAGGCTACGCACATCGGCAAACTCCGGGTTGTTGCTGATAATGCCAATCGCTTTACAAGTATCCTGTGGAGAACCACCACCAATAGCGATCAGGTAATCCGCGCCGCTATTCTGGAATACACCGAGCCCTTCTTTGACGACAGTAATTGTTGGGTTGGGCACTACGCCGTCGTAAATCGCCCATGCCAGCCCTGCAGCATCCATCTTATCGGTCACTTTCGCCACCACGCCGCATTGCACCAGCGTTTTATCGGTGACGATCAGCGCCTTCTGATAACCACGGCGTTTCACCTCATCGGTTAAAGCCCCAACAGCACCCCGACCAAACCATGCCGTTTCGTTCAGAATCATTCTGTTAGCCATCATCCTTCTCCTTGTTGCTTTACGAAATTACTCTTCAATCCGTAACCCATAGGTTTTGAATTTCTCCAGCACTACGGCAATCTCTTCATCGCTCAGCACTGGCACCGGGTCCGTAATCGCCAGGGTCGTCAGGTAAAGTTGCGCCAGCACTTCAACTTCATGCGCCAGCCATAACGCTTTTTCCAGATTCACCTCACAAGCGATAAGCCCATGATGTTGTAACAAAGTTGCCTTACGATTTTTGAGAGCCAGCGCAACATGTTCAGAAAGTTCGCGTGTTCCAAAGGTCGCATAAGGCGCGCAAGGAATAGAATTACCACCTACCGCCGCAATCATGTAGTGAATAGCGGGGATCGGTCGGTTAAGAATGGAAACTGCTGTGCAATGAACGGCATGATTGTGAACAACCGCGTTGGCATCCGGTCTGCTTTGATAGGCCGCCATATGGAAACGCCATTCGCTTGAGGGGAGCTTTCCTTCCTCATGTTTACCGTTGCCATCAATAAAGACAATATGCGACTCCGTCAGTTTTTCATATGGAATGCCTGTAGGCGTAATCAGCATCCCATCCTGATAACGTACACTGACGTTCCCCGCTGTCCCCTGGTTCAGTCCCAGGCGGGTCATTTCCAGGCAAGTGTCAATAATCTGACGAGCAAGTTTATTTCGTTCCATTAGCTACCTCTCTCTGATTCAAAACAGGGCAATAATGTTGTTCCTTTCACACTATTGAATTAGCCGTTTAATTACCCACCATCTTCTTCCTGATTAACCAGAAAGAAATTCACAAGCTTATATTTTGTGACCTGGTTCAACTAATCACAGTAAATAACTGCAAGTTCTCTTTTTATAACCCCATTAAAAATGACCGCTCTTAAAAATATTTATCAAAACGGTCATTTTTCTATTCACCCAAGCCAGGAATGCCCGTTTTCGGCATAAACAATTAATACGGTCATCTGGTTTGTGTTTTTTATGATTTATTTTCTGAAACGGGCATGAAATTTCGATTATTAAAGTGATGGTAGTCACATAAAGTCACCTTCCAGCTAATAAGTGTGACCGCCGTCATATTACAGAGCGTTTTTTATTTGAAAATGAATCCATGAGTTCATTTCAGACAGGCAAATATTCACTGATATGAAGCCCGAACTCGCTGGTTTTGCACTTTTGAAAACATAACCGATTACGTGCTTAAGCTTCTGAACCTAAGAGGATGCTATGGGAAACACATCAATACAAACGCAGAGTTACCGTGCGGTAGATAAAGATGCAGGGCAAAGCAGAAGTTACATTATTCCATTCGCGCTGCTGTGCTCACTGTTTTTTCTTTGGGCGGTAGCCAATAACCTTAACGACATTTTATTACCTCAATTCCAGCAGGCTTTTACGCTGACAAATTTCCAGGCTGGCCTGATCCAATCGGCCTTTTACTTTGGTTATTTCATTATCCCAATCCCTGCTGGGATATTGATGAAAAAACTCAGTTATAAAGCAGGGATTATTACCGGATTATTTTTATATGCCTTGGGCGCTGCATTATTCTGGCCCGCTGCAGAAATAATGAACTACACCTTATTTTTAGTTGGCCTATTTATTATTGCAGCCGGATTAGGTTGTCTGGAAACTGCCGCAAACCCTTTTGTTACGGTATTAGGGCCAGAAAGCAGTGGTCACTTCCGCTTAAATCTTGCGCAAACATTTAACTCGTTTGGCGCAATTATCGCGGTTGTCTTTGGGCAAAGTCTTATTTTGTCTAACGTGCCACATCAATCGCAAGACGTTCTCGATAAAATGTCTCCAGAGCAATTGAGTGCGTATAAACACAGCCTGGTATTATCGGTACAGACACCTTATATGATCATCGTGGCTATCGTGTTACTGGTCGCCCTGCTGATCATGCTGACGAAATTCCCGGCATTGCAGAGTGATAATCACAGTGACGCCAAACAAGGATCGTTCTCCGCATCGCTTTCTCGTCTGGCGCGTATTCGTCACTGGCGCTGGGCGGTATTAGCGCAATTCTGCTATGTCGGCGCACAAACGGCCTGCTGGAGCTATTTGATTCGCTACGCTGTAGAAGAAATTCCAGGTATGACTGCCGGCTTTGCCGCTAACTATTTAACCGGAACCATGGTGTGCTTCTTTATTGGTCGTTTCACCGGTACCTGGCTCATCAGTCGCTTCGCACCACACAAAGTCCTGGCCGCCTACGCATTAATCGCTATGGCACTGTGCCTGATCTCAGCCTTCGCTGGCGGTCATGTGGGCTTAATAGCCCTGACTTTATGCAGCGCCTTTATGTCGATTCAGTACCCAACAATCTTCTCGCTGGGCATTAAGAATCTCGGCCAGGACACCAAATACGGTTCGTCCTTCATCGTTATGACCATTATTGGCGGCGGTATTGTCACTCCGGTCATGGGTTTTGTCAGTGACGCGGCGGGCAACATCCCCACTGCTGAACTGATCCCCGCACTCTGCTTCGCGGTCATCTTTATCTTTGCCCGTTTCCGTTCTCAAACGGCAACTAACTGAACATATTTTCCGAATAAAGTGAGGAATCTGTAATGAAAAAAATCAGCTTACCGAAAATTGGTATCCGCCCGGTTATTGACGGTCGTCGCATGGGTGTTCGTGAGTCGCTTGAAGAACAAACAATGAATATGGCGAAAGCTACGGCCGCACTGCTGACCGAGAAACTGCGCCATGCCTGCGGAGCTGCCGTCGAGTGTGTCATTTCCGATACCTGTATCGCGGGTATGGCTGAAGCCGCTGCTTGCGAAGAAAAATTCAGCAGCCAGAATGTAGGCCTCACCATTACGGTAACGCCTTGCTGGTGCTATGGCAGTGAAACCATCGACATGGATCCAACCCGCCCGAAAGCCATTTGGGGCTTTAACGGCACTGAACGTCCCGGCGCTGTTTACCTGGCAGCGGCTCTGGCAGCTCACAGCCAGAAAGGCATCCCGGCATTCTCCATTTACGGTCATGACGTTCAGGATGCCGATGACACATCGATTCCTGCCGATGTTGAAGAAAAACTGCTGCGCTTTGCCCGCGCCGGTTTGGCCGTCGCCAGCATGAAAGGTAAAAGCTATCTGTCGCTGGGCGGCGTTTCGATGGGTATCGCCGGTTCCATCGTTGATCACAACTTCTTTGAATCCTGGCTGGGAATGAAAGTCCAGGCGGTGGATATGACCGAACTGCGTCGCCGTATCGATCAGAAGATTTACGACGAAGCCGAACTGGAAATGGCACTGGCCTGGGCTGATAAAAACTTCCGCTATGGCGAAGATGAAAATAACAAACAGTATCAACGCAATGCCGAGCAAAGCCGCGCAGTTCTGCGCGAAAGTTTACTGATGGCGATGTGTATCCGCGACATGATGCAAGGCAACAGCAAACTGGCCGATATTGGTCGCGTGGAAGAATCACTTGGCTACAACGCCATCGCTGCGGGCTTCCAGGGGCAACGTCACTGGACCGATCAATATCCCAATGGTGACACCGCCGAAGCGATCCTCAACAGTTCATTTGACTGGAATGGCGTGCGCGAACCCTTTGTCGTGGCGACCGAAAACGACAGTCTTAACGGCGTGGCAATGCTAATGGGTCACCAGCTCACCGGCACCGCTCAGGTATTTGCCGATGTGCGTACCTACTGGTCACCAGAAGCAATTGAGCGTGTAACGGGGCATAAACTCGATGGACTGGCAGAACACGGCATCATCCATTTGATCAACTCAGGTTCTGCTGCGCTGGACGGTTCCTGTAAACAACGCGACAGCGAAGGTAACCCGACGATGAAGCCACACTGGGAAATCTCTCAGCAAGAGGCTGACGCTTGCCTCGCCGCTACCGAATGGTGCCCGGCGATCCACGAATACTTCCGTGGCGGCGGTTACTCTTCCCGCTTCCTTACCGAAGGCGGCGTCCCGTTCACCATGACTCGTGTCAACATCATCAAAGGCCTGGGACCGGTACTGCAAATCGCGGAAGGCTGGAGCGTGGAATTGCCGAAGGATGTGCATGACATCCTCAACAAACGCACCAACTCAACCTGGCCAACCACCTGGTTTGCACCGCGCCTCACCGGTAAAGGGCCGTTTACGGATGTGTACTCGGTAATGGCGAACTGGGGCGCTAACCATGGGGTTCTGACCATCGGCCACGTTGGCGCTGACTTTATCACTCTCGCCTCCATGCTGCGTATCCCGGTATGTATGCACAACGTTGAAGAGACCAAAGTGTATCGTCCTTCTGCCTGGGCTGCGCACGGCATGGATATTGAAGGCCAGGATTACCGCGCTTGCCAGAACTACGGCCCGTTGTACAAGCGTTAATACATTACTCCCTGATGTGATGCCCGGTCGCTCCGGCTACCGGGCCTGAACAAGCAAGAGTGGTTAGCCGGATAAGCAATGTTATCCGGCTATATTGCAGGAGCGATTATGAAACAAGAAGTTATCCTGGTACTCGACTGTGGCGCGACCAATGTCAGGGCCATCGCGGTTAATCGGCAGGGAAAAATTGTTGCCCGCGCCTCAACGCCTAATGCCAGCGATATCGCGATGGAAAACAACACCTGGCACCAGTGGTCTTTAGACGCCATTTTGCAACGCTTTGCTGATTGCTGTCGGCAAATCAATAGTGAACTGACTGAATGCCACATCCGCGGTATCGCCGTCACCACCTTTGGTGTGGATGGCGCTCTGGTAGATAAGCAAGGCAATCTGCTCTATCCGATCATTAGCTGGAAATGTCCGCGAACAGCAGCGGTTATGGACAATATTGAACAGTTGATCTCCGCACAGCGGTTGCAGGCTATTTCTGGCGTCGGAGCCTTTAGTTTCAATACGTTATATAAGTTGGTGTGGTTGAAAGAAAATCATCCACAACTGCTGGAACGCGCGCACGCCTGGCTCTTTATTTCGTCGCTGATTAACCACCGTTTAACCGGCGAATTCACTACTGATATCACGATGGCCGGAACCAGCCAGATGCTGGATATCCAGCAACGCGATTTCAGTCCGCAAATTTTACAAGCCACCGGTATTCCACGCCGACTCTTCCCTCGTCTGGTGGAAGCGGGTGAACAGATTGGTACGCTACAGAACAGCGCCGCAGCAATGCTCGGCTTACCCGTTGGCATACCGGTGATTTCCGCAGGTCACGATACCCAGTTCGCCCTTTTTGGCGCTGGTGCCGACCAAAATGAACCCGTGCTCTCTTCCGGTACATGGGAAATTTTAATGGTCCGTAGCGCCCAGGTTGATACTTCGCTGTTAAGTCAGTACGCCGGTTCCACCTGCGAACTGGATAGCCAGGCAGGGTTGTATAACCCAGGTATGCAATGGCTGGCATCCGGCGTGCTGGAATGGGTGAGAAAACTGTTCTGGACGGCTGAAACACCCTGGCAAATGTTGATTGAAGAGGCTCGTCTGATCGCGCCTGGCGCGGATGGCGTAAAAATGCAGTGTGATTTATTGTCGTGTCAGAACGCTGGCTGGCAAGGAGTGACGCTTAATACCACGCGGGGGCATTTCTATCGCGCGGCGCTGGAAGGGTTAACCGCGCAATTACAGCGCAATCTACAGATGCTGGAAAAAATCGGGCACTTTAAAGCCTCTGAATTATTGTTAGTCGGCGGAGGAAGTCGCAACACATTGTGGAATCAGATTAAAGCCAATATGCTTGATATTCCGGTAAAAGTTCTCGACGACGCCGAAACGACCGTCGCAGGAGCTGCGCTGTTCGGTTGGTATGGCATAGGGGAATTTAACAGCCCGGAAGAAGCCCGCGCGCAGATTCATTATCAGTACCGTTATTTCTACCCGCAAACTGAACCTGAATTTATAGAGGAAGTGTGAAATGCTGAAAACAATTTCGCCGTTAATTTCTCCCGAACTATTGAAAGTGCTGGCAGAGATGGGACATGGAGATGAAATTATTTTTTCCGATGCTCACTTTCCCGCCCATTCGATGGGACCGCAGGTGATCCGCGCTGATGGCCTGTTGGTGAGCGACTTGCTCCAGGCGATTATCCCGTTATTTGAACTGGACAGTTATGCACCGCCGCTGGTGATGATGGCGGCGGTAGAAGGTGACACTCTCGATCCTGAAGTAGAACGACGTTACCGTAATGCGCTTTCACTACAAGCCCCGTGTCCTGACATCATCCGCATCAATCGTTTTGCGTTTTATGAACGGGCGCAAAAAGCCTTTGCGATCGTTATCACAGGCGAACGAGCGAAGTACGGGAATATTCTTTTAAAAAAAGGGGTAACACCGTAATCTCATACCGGTACGCCCGCATGACGCGGGCGGTTATCGAATGATGGGGTGAAAAATATGAAAGCGGCACGCCAGCAAGCGATAGTCGACCTGCTGCTGAACCATACCAGCCTGACCACGGAAGCTCTCTCTGAACAGCTAAAGGTCAGTAAAGAAACCATTCGTCGCGATCTCAATGAATTACAGACGCAGGGTAAAATTCTGCGCAATCATGGACGCGCTAAATATATCCACCGTCAAAATCAAGACAGTGGCGATCCCTTTCACATCAGGCTGAAAAGCCATTATGCGCATAAAGCAGATATCGCGCGCGAGGCGCTCGCGTGGATTGAAGAAGGGATGGTGATAGCCTTAGACGCCAGTTCAACTTGCTGGTATCTGGCACGCCAGTTGCCTGACATCAACATTCAGGTCTTCACCAATAGCCATCCGATTTGCCATGAACTCGGTAAACGCGAACGCATTCAACTGATCAGTTCCGGCGGCACACTTGAGCGCAAATATGGCTGTTACGTCAATCCCTCGCTGATTTCCCAACTTAAATCGCTGGAAATCGATCTGTTTATTTTTTCTTGTGAAGGGATCGATAGCAGCGGCGCACTGTGGGACTCCAATGCGATCAACGCTGATTACAAATCGATGCTATTAAAACGTGCCGCGCAATCGTTGTTATTGATTGATAAAAGTAAATTTAATCGTTCAGGGGAAGCCCGCATCGGGCATCTGGATGAGGTAACGCACATTATTTCTGATGAGCGCCAGGTTGCAACTTCTTTGGTAACAGCCTGACGGAAAGGGTAGCAGGCCGAAGACGACGCCCCGGCCTTGCCTGTTATCGCTCGTCGCGACGACCACCCACCGCAGCCCAGATGCGGCGGACGTGCACCGTCACTTCTTCGCGATCGTGATACAACTGCCGCGCCTGAATCTGAGCATTTATGCCATGTTCATCAAGCTGTGCCTGAATATACGCCAGATTGTGTGATACTTCTTCGTAGCGTTTTTTCATCGGCAGTTTGAGATTGAAAATGGTTTCACGGCACCAGCCATTAACCAGCCACTGCGCCATCAATGCCGCAACTTTAGCCGGTTTTTCAACCATATCGCATACCATCCAGGAGATATTGCTGCGTGTCGGACGGAATTTGAAACCGTCTTCCCGCAGCCACGTCACCTGCCCGGTATCCATCAGACTTTGCGCCATCGGGCCGTTGTCGACGGAATAAACCCACATGTTGCGCTTCACCAGTTGGTAGGTCCAGCCGCCAGGGCAAGCGCCTAAATCCACCGCCCACATCCCGTTCGCCAGGCGTTCATCCCACTCATCCGCAGGAATAAACACATGAAATGCCTCTTCCAGTTTGAGCGTAGAACGACTCGGCGCATCTGCCGGAAATTTCAGGCGCGGAATGCCCATATAGAACGGCGAATTATTGTTGCTGTATGAGTAACCGGTATAGCAGCAGCCTGGTGCAATGAAGAATACATGCACTACCGGACGCTTCGGCGTTTCATAGTTCGCCAGCACCCCGGCATCGCGCAAGGCAGCGCGTAGCGGCACGGTGAATTTACGGCAGAATTTCAGCAACTCTTTGCTTTCGTTGGTATCGGCAACTTCAACACGCAGTTCACCGCCCTTCTCTACTACGCCCTGTAACATGCCGACAATGGGGGTAATACGATCTTCTGGCGGCAAATGCTGCAGGAGTTCCCCCACCACAAACCACTGGCGGGCAAAAATTAATGAACTGAACGGCAGCTCACGGATTAACTTATCGCCATCATCAGGTTGATAACATTCATAAATGACATAACCCGCATTCTCTTTCACGCGGGCAAAACCGAAAATTTCCCGCTGGCCGGCTTTATCGGTAATTTCTGCGGCGCACTCTTTTTCAAAGCCCGGACGGCACAGCAATACAACCTTATTCATGACTTACGCCCTTGCGCTTTAAACGGATAGCACCAACTAACATTAACGCCCAGCCCGCAAGGAAGCTCACGCCGCCAACCGGAGTGACAAACGCCCACAAACGCAGATGGGACAGTGCCAGGCAATAAAGGCTGCCGCTGAACAGCACCGTGCCTAACGCGAGGAAAACGCTACTCCAGTAAAACCAGATACTGATGCGACGCTGCATTGCCACCGCCAGACCTAAGATCGCCAGAGTATGAAACGCCTGGTATTCGAGGCCGGTCTGGATCCAGCCCATCTCAACGGCCCCCATGGTTTTACTTAACACATGCGCGCCAAAAGCGCCCAGAGCCACAAAAATGAAGCCGCTAATGGCGGCGAAAATCAGCATAAAACGGCTGGTCATGGTCGTACCCTACGTAAATTATTGTTCATAACGAAAGCGGAATTTTTCTTGTTCAGCAGCGGCTTTCGCCAGGATCCATTGGCGAAAGGCGGCTATTTTACCCAGTTCTGCCTGGCTGTCATGACAAACCAGATAAAAAGCGTTTTTACTGACCAGAACATCATTAAACGGGCAAACAAGACGTCCGGCCTCGATTTCAGATTGCGCCATCACGTTATTTGCCAGCGCCACTCCCTGCCCGTGAATAGCCGCTTGCAGCACCATGGCGCTATGACTAAAAATTGGCCCTTGCTGAACGTTGATATGATTTAACCCCAACTGTCGGGTATATGTCTGCCAGTCACGGCGTGACGCATCATGTAATAACGTATGTTTAGCCAGATCTTCCGGGGTCTTCAAGGGTTTTTCGCCTGTCAGCAGTAGCGGCGAACACACCGGCAATAAATATTCGGCGTACAGTTTTTCCACCCGTAGCCCCGGCCAGTTGCCCCGACCATAAAATATCGCCACATCAACATCATCCGCCAGCTTATCTTCCTGACGATCAACCGCCTGGATTCGAACGTCAATTCCCGGATAAGCTGAATTAAAGCTGGAAAGTCGCGGAACCAACCAATGAATGGCGAAACTGGGGAGTAAACTGACCGTCAACGCCCCCTTGGCGCTACGGGCCTGGAGTTTACGCGTCGCTTCGGTTAATTGCGAAAATATCTCTTTGATATCGAGGAAATAGCTTTGCCCTTCCTCGGTCAGCAGGAGTGAACGATTACGGCGGCGGAACAGTTTTAGCCCCAAAAAATCCTCAAGAGACTTGATTTGATGACTTACTGCGGCCTGGGTCACAAAAAGCTCTTCTGCTGCGCGAGTGAAACTTAAATGGCGTGCTGCGGCATCAAAAACTCGTAAGGCATTTAGCGGTGGTAATCGTTTAGACATGGCTTTTAAACTTTGATGTTAAATGAATTTAACAATTAGATCACACTATGTAACCTATTAGTTTTTTTAATCTGAGCCATTATAAATTGTCCGTTGAGCTTCTACCAGCAAATACCTATAGTGGCGGCACTTCCTGAGCCGGAACGAAAAGTTTTATCGGAATGCGTGTTCTGGTGAACTTTTGGCTTACGGTTGTGATGTTGTGTTGTTGTGTTTGCAATTGGTCTGCGATTCAGACCATGGTAGCAAAGCTACCTTTTTTCACTTCCTGTACATTTACCCTGTCTGTCCATAGTGATTAATGTAGCACCGCCTAATTGCGGTGCTTTTTTTTACCTTGCGATCGCGAATTACTGATCCAGTTCGACCATCTCTTTCACGTCAGTACGGTTGATCTGCTGTTTGTTGCCATTAGCGTCTTTATACGAAATCATACCGGTATCGTTATCAGTCTGTGGTTTGCCGTCAGAGACGATGGTACGTCCGTCATTGGTGTGCATCACATAGTTCGAACCGGAACAGGCGCTCAGGGCAAAAGTCAGCATACAGGCAGAAATAATTGCGGCAGTCTTTTTCATCATCTTCTCCTTAAAGCGATTAATAAATCTTAATAGTATTGATTAACAGGCTAAAATTAACGCCTAACACTATTCAGCATATGTTACTTACGCGGCTTCGCCAGGATATCCAGATAATTCTGATGGTTAGCACTCTCCTTGTATCAAAGTGAATTTTGCGTCACGATCGGTGCATCAAGCCGAGGAGTACCATGAACGTTTTTAATCCAGCGCAGTTTCGCGCCCAGTTTCCCGCACTACAGGATGCGGGCGTCTATCTCGACAGCGCCGCGACCGCGCTTAAACCTGAAGCCGTGGTTGAAGCCACCCAACAGTTTTACAGTCTGAGCGCCGGAAACGTCCATCGCAGCCAGTTTGCCGAAGCCCAACGCCTGACCACGCGTTATGAAGCTGCACGAGAGAAAGTGGCGCAATTACTGAATGCACCGGATGATAAAACTATCGTCTGGACGCGCGGCACCACTGAATCCATCAACATGGTGGCACAATGCTATGCGCGTCCGCGTCTGCAACCGGGCGATGAGATTATTGTCAGCGTGGCAGAACACCACGCTAACCTCGTCCCCTGGCTGATGGTCGCCCAACAAACTGGAGCCAAAGTGGTGAAATTGCCGCTTAATGCGCAGCGACTGCCGGATGTCGATTTGTTGCCAGAACTGATTACTCCCCGTAGTCGGATTCTGGCGTTGGGTCAGATGTCGAACGTTACTGGCGGTTGCCCGGATCTGGCGCGAGCGATTACCTTTGCTCATTCAGCCGGGATGGTGGTGATGGTTGATGGTGCTCAGGGGGCGGTGCATTTCCCCGCAGATGTTCAGCAACTGGATATCGATTTATATGCTTTCTCTGGTCACAAACTGTATGGCCCGACGGGTATCGGCGTGCTGTATGGCAAATCAGAACTGCTGGAAGCGATGTCGCCCTGGCTGGGTGGCGGCAAAATGATTCACGAAGTGAGTTTTGACGGCTTCACGACTCAATCTGCGCCGTGGAAACTGGAAGCAGGAACGCCAAATGTGGCTGGTGTCATAGGATTAAGCGCGGCGCTGGAATGGCTGGCAGATTACGATATCAACCAGGCAGAAAGTTGGAGTCGCAGCCTGGCGACGCTGGCGGAAGATGCGCTGGCAAAACGTCCAGGCTTTCGTTCATTCCGCTGCCAGGATTCCAGCCTGCTGGCCTTTGATTTTGCTGGCGTTCATCACAGCGATATGGTGACGCTGCTGGCGGAGTACGGTATTGCCCTGCGCGCCGGGCAGCATTGCGCTCAGCCGCTACTGGCAGAATTAGGCGTAACCGGCACACTGCGCGCCTCTTTTGCGCCATATAATACAAAGAGTGATGTGGATGCGCTGGTGAATGCCGTTGACCGCGCGCTGGAATTATTGGTGGATTAATGACGAACCCGCAATTCGCCGGACATCCGTTCGGCACAACCGTAACCGCAGAAACGTTACGCAATACCTTCGCACCGTTGACGCAATGGGAAGATAAATATCGCCAGTTGATCATGCTGGGGAAACAGCTTCCGGCTTTGCCAGACGAGTTAAAAGCGCAGGCTAAAGAGATTGCCGGATGCGAAAACCGCGTCTGGCTGGGATATACCGTGGCTGAAAACGGTAAAATGCACTTCTTTGGCGACAGCGAAGGACGTATAGTGCGCGGCCTGCTGGCGGTGCTGTTGACTGCCGTTGAGGGGAAAACCGCCGCCGAATTGCAGGCACAGTCGCCGCTGGCATTGTTTGATGAGCTGGGATTGCGTGCGCAGCTTAGCGCCTCACGTAGCCAGGGGTTAAATGCGTTAAGCGAGGCGATTATCGCTGCGACGAAGCAGGTTTAAGCACAGAACCGGGTCGGATAAGACGTTCGCGTCTCATCCGACCTGATTGTTTAACCCTGACGCGCCGCTTTCGCCATCATCTTCTTCAGCGCATGAGAAACCGCAACAAACCCAAAGGTGGCGGTCACCATCGTTGCCGCGCCAAATCCAGATGCACAATCCATCCGCTTTGTCCCTTCTGCCGTGGCTTTCATCGCACACACCGTACCGTCTGACTGCGGGTACACCAGCGCTTCAGTAGAAAACACGCAATCCACGCCGAGCTTACCTTTACTGTTTTTCACTACGCCAAAATCGCTTTTCAGGCGCTCGCGCAACTTCGCCGCCAGCGGATCCTGAATCGTTTTCGCCAGATCGGTAACCTGAATCTGCGTCGGGTCAATCTGCCCACCCGCGCCACCGGTCGTGACCAGCGGGATTTTATTGCGCCGACAATAAGCAATCAGCGCCGCTTTGGGCCGTACACTATCAATGGCATCAATCACGTACGAATAACCCACGCTCATATACTGCGCTACGTTATCCGGCGTCACGAAATCATCCACCACCGTTACACGGCACTCCGGGTTAATCTGGCGAATACGTTCCGCCATGACTTCCGCTTTTGCCAGCCCAACGTTATCGCGCAGGGCATGAATTTGCCGATTGGTATTGGTGACGCACACATCATCCATATCGATAAGCGTGATTGCGCCAATCCCCGTGCGCGCCAGCGCTTCCGCCGCCCAGGAACCGACACCACCGATACCAACCACACAAATATGCGCGTCAGCAAACAGTTGCAACGCTTTTTCACCATACAGACGCGCTGTGCCACCAAAACGCTGACGCCATGCATCACTAATTACCACAGACATAGCACCTCAGAATTAAAAAGGGCGAGGTTATCCCTCACCCTAAACGCATAAATGCCTGATGCGCTACGCTTATCAGGCCTACATAACTCCTGCAATATTTTGGATTTGCATGATTTGTAGGCCGGATAAGGCGTTCACGCCGCATCCGGCATGAACAACGCGCACTTAGTCAATAATCAGGATGTGAGGTTATCCCTCACCCTGTCATATCCGTAAAAACGGCATACAGAATATCACATCAGCCGCTAAAGACGTTACCTGCGCCCGGGGCGGTTTTCAGCACCCAGACACGTCCATAGTGGTTGTACCAACCTGCGCGGTGCCCGGCTTCCGGCCCGATCCCTTGATAGATATCGAAGTGTTGGCCTTTGATTGCGCCACCGACATCCAGCGCCACCATCAGACGCAATTCGTACTGACCATTAAATTTGCCGTTATTATCCAGCAGCGGCACTTCTGCCAGCAAGGTTGTACCTGGCGGAATAATGGAACGATCAGAGGCAACAGAAGCACGGCCAACCAGCGGCACCGCACTTGCCCCTTTCACCGGTGCAAAAGATTGCGGTTTAAAGAAGACGAAAGACGGGTTCTGTTCCAGCAGCTCGCGAACCTCGGCTTCACTGTGTGTTTCGCCCCAGTGACGAATCGCCTGCATCGACATATCTTCTTTTTTCACTTCGCCACGGTCGATCAGCACCTTACCAATGCTGCGATAGGCATGACCGTTTTTCCCTGCATAGCTGAAAAAGTTAAGCGGACTGCCATCACCAAAGTCGATATACCCACTACCCTGCACATCCATAATGAAGTTATCCATCAGAGAGTTGCTGTAAGCGAGGATGTACTTATCGCTCAATGCACCCGCGTAGATCTCCGCACGAGACGGCAGACGACCACGTTTTGGCGGCATACGGTAAATAGGATACTGAAACTCGCCCTGGCGGGTATGGCGCGCCTGAATTACTGGTGTGTAATAACCGGTAAACTGCACGTTACCATAGTTGTCGGCACCTTCCATCTGCCAGGCATCAATGCCGAACTGACGCATATTGCGGGTATCACCGCCTGCGCGCAGCCACTCTTGTACCGCGTTATAAACATTACTCTGGTTGCCATACAGACGCGGTGACGAATTACGGATATGGTTAATTTGCTCGGCAAAATCACCGGCGTTAATCGGCGCGCCAACGGCATCTGGCTGGTTCACCAGAGAGAAAGGCTGGGTAAATTTCCCGTCTTTATATTGCTGTCCGCGATCGGTTGGTTTGGAAGAGCAGGCGGCAAGCATTGCCACAACCGTGCCCATAAGAAGGTACTTTACCCAACGTCCTTTCATTGTTCTCTTCTTCAGGTTAAAAAATAAGGCGCAACGAAGATAACAAACCGCCGCGTTTAATAAAATGAGCAGCCTCTCCCTGACGCAAATTTTGCACAAAAAATAGGCTTTAGTGATTTGTTTTTGTTCAAAATCATGCCAAATCCGTGATCGGGGTAAAAAAAAGGTTGCATGAAAACGCGAGCGGAGTATAGTGCGCATCCACGGACGCGGGGTGGAGCAGCCTGGTAGCTCGTCGGGCTCATAACCCGAAGGTCGTCGGTTCAAATCCGGCCCCCGCAACCAATTATTGAACACCCTAACGGGTGTTTTTTTGTTTCTGGTCTCCCATAAAAAAGCGCCATTCAGCGCCTTTTTATCATCCCCTTCTCGCCAGCGTCGCCCCATCGGCAAAATACGCTTTAATCCCCGCAAGAATAGACTCCGCAACTTCCTGCTGGAAAGTCGCCGTTTTCAGTTTACGCTCTTCCTCAACGTTACTGATAAACGCCGTTTCGACCAGAATGGAGGGAATATCTGGTGCCTTTAGTACGGCAAACCCGGCCTGTTCAACTTGATTTTTATGCAGCTTGTTGATTTTACCGAGCTTATTCAGTACCGCTTTACCAAACTTCAGGCTGTCGGCAATGGTCAGCGACTGTACCATATCGAACATGGTGTGGTCGACATAGCGGTCACCGCTTTTGCTCACGCCACCAATCAAGTCCGAGGCGTTCTGGGTTTGTGCCAGATATTTTGCCGCAGTACTGGTTGCACCTTTGGTTGAGAGCGCAAACACAGAGGAACCGCTCGGCTGACGACTGGTAAAGGCGTCGGCATGGATAGAGACAAACAGGTCAGCACGCTGTTTCTGGGCTTTTGCTACGCGCACTTGCAATGGAATGAAGATGTCTTCATTGCGCGTCATGTACACCTTCATATTGCCCTCTTTCTCGATCAGAGAGCGCAAACGGCGAGCTATTTGCAATACCACATCTTTTTCGCGCGTTTTGTATTTCCCCACCGCACCGGAGTCTTCGCCACCGTGGCCAGGGTCAAGCATAATGACAATCGGACGATCGCGCCCTGCTTTACCCGGTTGTGGACCACTTTGCGCTGGCGGCACCTGCTTTTCGAGGTCGCCTTTGTTGTAATCCTCCAGCAGCGCCAGCAGCGGGTCCTGCATATCCTGTGCATTGGCCGGATAGAGGTCCATCACCAGACGCTCTTTAAACCCGGCGACCGGCGCAAGGGCAAACAGCTGCGGTTTTACGTTTTGCTTTAATTCAAAAACCATCCGTACGGTTTGCGGGTCAAATTGCCCGACGCGCGCCGACTTGATGAACGGGTCGTCTGCACGAATTTGTGCCGCCATCCCCTTGAGTACCGAGTTCAGGTTTACATCTTTGATATCCACCACCACGCGTTCAGGGTTACTCAACGCGAACTGCTTATATTTCAGCTGACGATTTGATTCCACCGTCACGCGGGTGTAGCTGGACGCAGGCCAGACGCGCACCGCCACGACCTGGCTGACCGCAGCCAGACTGACCTGACTTACGCTCAATAGCCACATGGCACCCGCGCCTTGCAGTAAACGACGACGGCTGATTGCAGTGTTGGATCCTGACATGCCTCTCCCGAGCAAAAGAAATCTAAGCTGTGTAACAAGTAAACGACTAATTTGACCGGAAACTTTAGCGAAAGACGCATAATCTGTCATCTAATAAACGGTAAACATTCTTTTTATATTCACGGCATTACTGATAAAAAAGTCGCTCTCGCATAAAATTTACACTTGCACCCTGCGAAAAAACAGAATAAAAATACACTAATTTCGAATAATCATGCAAAGAGGTGTGCCGTGGTAAAGGAACGTAAAACCGAGCTGGTCGAGGGATTCCGCCATTCGGTTCCCTATATCAATACCCACCGGGGAAAAACGTTTGTCATCATGCTCGGCGGTGAAGCCATTGAGCATGAGAATTTCTCCAGTATCGTTAATGATATCGGGTTGTTGCACAGCCTCGGCATCCGTCTGGTGGTGGTCTATGGCGCACGTCCGCAGATCGACGCAAATCTGGCTGCGCATCACCACGAACCGCTGTATCACAAGAATATACGTGTGACCGACGCCAAAACACTGGAACTGGTGAAGCAGGCTGCGGGAACATTGCAACTGGATATTACTGCTCGCCTGTCGATGAGTCTCAATAACACGCCGCTGCAGGGCGCGCATATCAACGTCGTCAGTGGCAATTTTATTATTGCCCAGCCGCTGGGCGTCGATGACGGCGTGGATTACTGCCATAGCGGGCGTATCCGGCGGATTGATGAAGACGCGATCCATCGTCAACTGGACAGCGGTGCAATAGTGCTAATGGGGCCGGTCGCTGTTTCAGTCACTGGCGAGAGCTTTAACCTGACCTCGGAAGAGATTGCCACTCAACTGGCCATCAAACTGAAAGCTGAAAAGATGATTGGTTTTTGCTCTTCCCAGGGCGTCACTAATGACGACGGTGATATTGTCTCCGAACTTTTCCCTAACGAAGCGCAAGCGCGGGTAGAAGCCCAGGAAGAGAAAGGCGATTACAACTCCGGTACGGTGCGCTTTTTGCGTGGCGCAGTGAAAGCCTGCCGCAGCGGCGTGCGTCGCTGTCATTTAATCAGTTATCAGGAAGATGGCGCGCTGTTGCAAGAGTTGTTCTCACGCGACGGTATCGGTACGCAGATTGTGATGGAAAGCGCCGAGCAGATTCGTCGCGCAACAATCAACGATATTGGCGGTATTCTGGAGTTGATTCGCCCACTGGAGCAGCAAGGTATTCTGGTACGCCGTTCTCGCGAGCAGCTGGAGATGGAAATCGACAAATTCACCATTATTCAGCGCGATAACACGACTATTGCCTGCGCCGCGCTCTATCCGTTCCCGGAAGAGAAGATTGGGGAAATGGCCTGTGTGGCAGTTCACCCGGATTACCGCAGTTCATCAAGGGGTGAAGTTCTGCTGGAACGCATTGCCGCTCAGGCGAAGCAGAGCGGCTTAAGCAAATTGTTTGTGCTGACCACGCGCAGTATTCACTGGTTCCAGGAACGTGGATTTACCCCAGTGGATATTGATTTACTGCCCGAGAGCAAAAAGCAGTTGTACAACTACCAGCGTAAATCCAAAGTGTTGATGGCGGATTTAGGGTAAGCGATGAAAATCGTCGGATGCGACATGCGTAACACTCGTACGTCGCATCCGGCAATTACGTTTATTCCCGTGAACTAAACAACGCCGCCAGACCACTGCGCCGCTCAGTACGAGTGGCGATTGCCGCACTTAATATGCGCTCATCGGCATACAGCGACAGACGGCGACGCGCGCGGGTCACCGCGGTATAAACCAGCTCTCGCGTTACTACCGGCGTGCGTTGGCTCGGCAAAATCAACGCCGCATGGTCGAACTCCGATCCCTGCGATTTATGTACCGTCATCGCCCACGTAGTTTCGTGCTCTGGCAAGCGACTCGGTTGCACAGACTTAATATTGCCGTCCGGCATCGCAAACCAGACGCGCGTCCCCTGCCCGCGATCCAGCGCAATACCGATATCGCCATTAAACAACCCAAGCGCGCTGTCATTACGGGCAATCATCACCGGTCGACCTTCGTACCAACGAGAGTGCGGATGACGATGAATTTTGCGCTTCTGTTGCATAAACTGCTCAATTCGCTCATTCAGTCCAGCCACGCCAAACGGCCCTTCCCGCAGGGCGCACAAAAGCTGGTACTCATTGAACGCCTGAATGATTAAATCCGGCTCGGCACGCGCTTGCAGCAGATCCAGATAACGTCCGTAACCCGCAAGAGCTTCCTCAAGCATCGCAATATAATCTTCGCCGCTCTGTAAAAGCCGTTTTTCGATATCAGTAAAATCCTGCTGAAAAACGGTTTTCACTGCCGTTTTATCACCACGGTTGATCGCCGCAGCTAACTGACCAATGCCAGAATCGCTGCCGAAACGATAGCTTTTTTGCAGCAGGCAGAGACTGTCGCGCAAAGATGCCGCTTCTGTGCCGGTTCCTGCCGGAACGTGAGTCCCCGTCAGGCGGCTTAGCTGCCTGGCACGCTCGGCGGTAAAGCCCGCGTTGGCATAAGCGCAGATATCGCCCAGCACAGCCCCAGCCTCAACCGAGGCCAGTTGATCACGATCGCCGAGAAAGATCACTCGCGCATGATCGGGCAAGGCGTCGATCAGTCTCGACATCATAGGCAGATCGATCATTGACGCTTCATCTACCACCAGCACATCAAGATGCAGCGGGTTACCGGCATGATGACGTAAACGCTGGCTACCCGGCTGCGCGCCCAGCAATCGGTGCAAAGTGCTGGCATCTTCCGGAATGCGTTTCTTTTGTTCATCGGTCAGCGGTAACTGTCGCAAAGCCTTGCCGAGAGATTCGGTTAAGCGCGCGGCAGCTTTACCCGTTGGTGCAGCCAGACGGATACGGCAGCGTTCGCCGTCGGCCATTTGAATTAACGCTGCCAGCAACTTCGCTACGGTGGTCGTTTTACCGGTGCCAGGGCCGCCGGAAATCACCGAGATCCGCCGCGTCAGCGCCACTGCCGCCGCAACTTTTTGCCAGTTAATTTCATCGCTTACTGGAAAAAGTTTGTCCAGGGTTTGCGCCAGTAGAGCTTCATCAACCTCAATGGCATGATTCACTTCGTTGAAAAAGCGTGCCACTGTGCGCTCGTTACACCACATGCGATTCAAATAAAGACGATCGCCACAGAGGATCATCGGCGTGGGTTCATCTCCCCTGCTGACCGCTTGAGAAGCCAGCAAGCATTCTTCCCAATTTTGTAGCTCACCGATTTCACTGACACAGGTCGCCAACAGCGGGTGCGACGCCTCGTTATTTTCCAGTCGTGAAAGCGGCAAACAAACGTGTCCCTCTCCGGCATCATGACTTAACAGTGCCGCCGCGAGGGTGACGGCAGGATGTTCATCTCCCGCCACGGTCAGGGCAAATTGCACATCCAGCGGGCGTAGCTGTTTGTGCTCCACAGCTTCCAGTAATTGCTTTTGCAATTTCATTACGCCTCCTCCAGGGTCATACCGGCAAACATCTCATCCATCAGGGCAATCAACCCGGCGTTGGGTCGGGTTGTGTAAATCCCCTGTTGCGGATGTTCTTTATCAACGCCACGCAGGAACAGATAAATAACGCCGCCAAAGTGGTGCTCATAGTCGTAATCAGCAATGCGATGGCGCAGATAACGATGCAGCGCCAGGGTATAAAGCTGATATTGCAGATCATAGCGGTGTGCCTGCATTGCCGCTGCCATAGCCTGTTGGGTGTAAGCCGAACTGTCTTCACCCAACCAGTTGGATTTATAGTCGAGCAGGTAATAACGCCCTTCGTGGCGGAACACCAGGTCGATAAAGCCTTTTAACATGCCACGTACCTGCATGAACTCCAGCGGCGGGCAGCCTGCGGATAGCGGGTCAAACTGGCGGATTAACGTATCAAGCTGACTGGCGATAAGCGGTTCACTAATCGGCAGATAAAACTCCATCTCCACCTGTTTATTGCGGGCGGAAAGTTGACTCAGGCTTACGCCGGTTTCATTGAGAGGTGCCTGGAGGACAGCCGTGATCCACTCGGTCAATACCGGTTCCCACTGCGATTCAAAGCCGCCGAGTTCCAGTTTTTCCCGCACCCAGTTCGGGTCAACCGGCTGGGTAAAATCCAGGTCTTCAAACAAACTGTGCAAGAACGTCCCCGGTGACGCACCGCGCGGAAACTGATGTGGTGTTAACGTCGGTTCTTCAACGACGCTGGCAACGCCTGCAGCATCGACATCCAGCCGAGGCATCAAATCCTGGGCGATACCGTGACCACGCTGTTGCAAACCAGAGTAGCTGGTGACGCGCCAGTTATCGCCGGGCAATCGTTGTAACGTCTTCGCATTCAGCTCTGCTGTAGAAACATCATTAACCTGCCAGGGTTGGTTATCACCAGTTTGTGCCGTTTGCCAGGCAATATCATCATCGCATAACGCTTCAATACAGGTGCGAAGCCCTGCCGCATCTTGCGGTTCCCCTTTTTGCAGCAAACGCCCGAGCGCACTTTGGTGGACGTCGGTGTCACCTTTTTTATCGCCACGACGGCGCACCAGCGGTGCAACGCCGAGACTGCAATGCCAAACCGAACGTGTCAGCGCCACGTAAAGCAAACGCAGATCTTCCGCCAGACGTTCGGCCTCCGCGAGGTCGACGCTTTCTGGCGCAGCATTAAGATCCAGAACTGCCTCAAACGAGTGGCGATCGTGATAAAACGCCTGCTCCTGGACGCGGAAATTGGTGATAAACGGCAGCCAGACCAATGGATATTCCAGCCCTTTCGATTTGTGGATCGTGACAATCTGCACCAGATGTTTATCACTTTCGAGACGCATTTGTTGGCTGGAGGCATTACTGTCTGGCTCGAGGATATGTTGCGATAACCAGCGTACCAGCGCATGTTCACTTTCCAGCTGCGTTCCGGCTTCTTGTAGCAGTTCGCTGATATGCAAGATATCGGTAAGACGCCGCTCACCGCCTGCCGTTGCCAGCAAGTTTTCAGCAATGTTACGCGCCGACATCAGCGCCCGCAGCATCGGCATAACGCCACGTTTGCGCCAGATTTGCCGATAACCATCGAACTCTTCGACTACCACATCCCACGCATGTTCGTCATTGTTCAGCGTTTCGATATCCAGCGCGTTCAGCCCCATCATTGACGTTGCCAGCGCACTACGCAGGGTGTTCTCACGTTCGGGCGTCATCACCGCCTGCAACAACCAAAGCATTTCCTGCGCTTCCAGAGTTTCAAAAACACTGTCGCGGTTCGAAAGGTAAACGGAAGGGATTTCCAGCAACGTTAAGGCATCGCGCACCTGGGCGGCCTCCTGGCGGCTGCGCACCAGCACACTGATGTCCGAAGCACGCACCGGACGCGCGTCGTCGCCGTTCATCAGCAACGCTTCGCCCCGCTGTCCGGCTTGTAGCCAGTCGCGGATTTGCGCAGCACATACCTGCGCCATGGTACTTTGATAATCGCCAACGCCGCAGCTTTCGCCTTCCATCAGCCACATTTTCATCGCAGGCTGTGTTTCACCTTTAAATACAAAACGTAACGCCTGATTTTTCCCGGCTGATTTCACTGGAATAAACGGTATTTCGCGAAACATGAACGCGTCATCAGTCTGGCTGAAAAGCTTATTCACGCTGTTCACCATTCCTGGTGCGGAACGCCAGTTGGTGTCTAAAGTGTAGTGGGCGTGAACTTCGCTACGCGCCTTCATATAAGTGAAGATATCCGCACCCCGGAATGCATATATGGCCTGCTTCGGGTCGCCAATCAGCAACAATGCGGTTTCCGGCTGATGGTGCCAGATACGGCGAAAAATTCGGTACTGCTGGGGGTCGGTATCCTGAAATTCATCGATCATTGCCACCGGGAATCGCGTACGGATCGCCGCTGCCAACACCTCACCGCTTTCGCTACGCAGCGCGGAATCGAGCCGACTTAACATGTCATCAAAACCCAATTCGCCACGGCGGCGTTTTTCACGCGCTACTGTTTCGCGGATCTCAGCCAATGCGCGGGTGATCACCAGATCGCGGATCGACAATGGTTCTGCAAGCAGTTGATCGATCGCCTCAAACAGTGGATGTCGCGGGGTTTCCCCCCCGGCTTTCGTGCGATCTTCTAAGAAACGCTGGGAGAATTTTTCCAGCGACTCTGGCAACTGATAACTGTTGGTCTCTTCTTCTGCCCAGGCGCTGATCTTGTCGATCCATTTAGCCTGATTGCTACGGTTAAACTTGCGTCGATCAATACCAGAAGATTCGATCAGCGCATCCAGTTCACCCACTGCGTCGCGCCACTGCTGTTTTACCGTATCAATACGCGCCACAATTTGCGCGTGGCGGGAAGCCAGCGTTTCATCATCGGGCGGCGGTGCTTTGATAACCGGCGCTTCGCCTTGCAGATAACGATTAATATCGCGCAGCAACGCCTGCGGCCCTTTCCAGGTTTCAAAGACGACCTGGGCTATTTCACGCGGCAGCGGGTAGCAGTGGCGACGCCAGAAATCGGCGCAGGCCTGGTAGCGTAGCAGAGACTCATCTTCAATCAGCTGCTGCTCAAACAGCATACCGGATTCAAAGGCATTCAGGTTGAGCATGCGCTGGCAAAAACCGTGAATAGTAAAGACTGCCGCTTCATCCATCTGCCGTTCGGCTAACAACAACCACTGCGCGGCTTGCGCTTTATCGTCGATCTCTTCCAGCAGGCGTTCGTACAGTGGATTGTCGGTGGTTTCACGCAGACAGGCGATGCGCAACTCGTGGATATTGCTACGGATACGACCACGCAATTCTGCCGTGGCAGCCTCGGTAAAGGTGACCACCAGCAGTTCTTCAACGGTCAGCGGGCGGGGAAAGGCGGCGGAACCGCCTAGTCCAAGTAACAGGCGCAAATAGAGCGCCGCAATCGTAAAGGTTTTGCCTGTGCCGGCAGAGGCTTCAATCAGGCGCTCACCCTGTAAGGGCAAGCGCAAAGGATCTAGTGTCTCGGCGACATCACTCATTCTTTTCACTCATCAGGGGCATTGTTTGCTGCAACGCGCTGACGTTCTCCCACACTTTCCAGCCTTCAGGGTGTACATATTCGGCTTTCCCGTTCTGGCTGCCGGAAATCTGCGACAGAATAGCCATGCCTTGCGGCTCGACCACCGCCTGATGGAAGAAATCAGCAAGTTTTTGCGGCGTCAGCAGTTTTATCTGGGCCACGATTTTATCACGCGAATCGAAGCGCATATTGCCGCGATCGAAATCTTTACTTAACTTCGATGCTTCTTCGCCGAGCGTTTGCGGTGCCTGCAGCATCTGGGTAATTACCGCCTGCTGGATTTGCGCAAACTCATCTGGCTTCATCGCTCGCAATTTTGCCTCTGCGGTTGGGAAAAACGCCTTGTAACGCTCCCACAAGAATGAAGGCTGTTTATCATTGCTTTGCAAAAGGAAGCCCATGCCCCACTGACGCCCCACGCTCATTGGAAACGCAAACACGGCATAGCCCAATTGTTCTTCGGTACGCAACTGATTGTAGAACCACGGCTGTACGATCTGCCCCAACAGAGAGCTATAGGCTGAGCTGGTGTATTCATCGTAGCCAGTCGGTACAAATACCGCTGCCAGTGCGGAGTCGGTGCTGTTACCGGCTTTTTCAAAGATGACGGATTGTTTTTTATCGACCACTACATCTTTGTTTCGACACCACTCTGAACCATCAGCGCCCAACTGTTTTTGCACATCGCGTGCCAGCGTTGTTGCCTGGGCCTCGGTCATGTTGCCGATAACCATAAACTCTGGTCGAGCCCCTGATTTTAAGGCGTCGCGATAGGCCAGCACCTCTTTCAACGTAATGGAGGGCAAAATTTTACGCCGTTCATCTCGCGAGAAGTACGGCACTTGCGAGAGCATCTGCGCGGGCATAATCGCCTGCTCAAACGCTTTACCCTTTTCTGCGGAATCCATCATCTGGTTATACCAGGACTTCGCCTGCTCAAGCTGATCTTCCGTAGCGGTATAGCTAAAGTACCCCTCGAGCAATGCCTGGAACAGCTGCGGCAGACGCTGGGTGTAACCATTAGCATTAACCATAAGGCCGTTGTTAGCGTTGGTGGAAAAACTTATGCCACCAACCGACGCCTGGTTGCTTAACTGATCAAGCGCCAGCCCTGCGAGATAATCATTGAGCGCAAACATCACCTGATTGCGGGCGCTGTCCATGGCTTTCGGATTACGCAAAATCAGGCTGACATCAGCTTTGGGCTCGCTGGCAAAATAACGGCTTGGCGCATACACCACGCGCAGATTCGACTCATCAACAATCAGCTCTGGATGGTCGTATTTCTTCTCTGACTTAATCAGCGAGAAATCATCAGGAATATAAGGGTTAAGCTCTGGCAAAGAGAGCGCAATGTCGGCGGCTTTTTTCTGCCAGTCGGCGAAAGTTTGTGCGCTGATTTTATCGACCTGATACGGCGCATCGACAAAGTAAGCCGTTTTGTTGTGCGGCTCTTTCGGGCTGATATACCAGATACGCGCATTCTGCGGCGTCATCATCGCCAGACGTTCCTTTACTGCTTTAGCATCGTACCGATCGGCAATATTGACTGCATCCAGCGTATGCTCAACAGGAACGCGAATCATGGTATCTGCCAGCCATTCGACGTAATCCATATCACGGGTGATCGACGGATAACGGAAGTCGATATCCAGCACATTCGCCAGTTCATCGAAGTATTGTTTATCAATGCCTTTTTCACGTAACAGATTGAGATAGCTAAAAATTGCCGCCACAACCTGATCGCGATTAGCCAGGCCTTTATCAGTTAAAGACGCAGAGATCGCTAATACGCCGCTGTTGCCGTTGACGATAGGATCGGAGTTGGCGCTAATGCTCTCAACTAATCCCTGCTTTTGCAGCCAGTCAGAAAGTGTACCTGGGCTGCGATTGCCAATCAGATAGGTAATCAATTCATCGGTTTTACTACGGAACTTCGCTGAGTTGTTATCGATGCGAAACTCAACGCGCAACACTTTACGCGGCAGCGCAGGGACGTAATGAATGATAATGCCCTTTTGCGCGTCGGTGACTACCGGCACGGTGATTTCCGGTTTTTTGCTCTCTTTGTTCGGCACGCGACCAAAGGTGTCCGCCGCCATTTTTGCCAACTCCGGCAGCGGTTTATTACTGTAAATAACCGCCTTCATCAAATTGGCGGAATAGTACTTCTCGTGGAAATCTTTCAGCGCCTGCTGCACCGGATTACCAGGTTTGTCGCTTAAAGTTTCGAGGTTACCACCAGAAAACTTTGAACCGGGGTGTGCCGGGTTAATGGTTTCTGCGCTGACCTGTGCCATGCGCATCCCGTCACGCGTACGCGCCATGGTTAATTCAGCGTTCACCGCATTACGCTCACGTTCGGCATATTTCTTGTCGAGCAAAGGTTCAGCAATAGCATCGGCCAGGCGGTCTACCGCACCAGGCAAGGCGTCGTTCTCAACTTCCAGATAGAAAGCCGTGCGATACGGCGCAGTGCTGGCATTGTGACTACCGCCGTGCATTTTGAGATATTCGGCCAGACTGTCAGCCTGCGGGTACTTTTTCGACCCCATCAGACTCATATGTTCAAGGTAATGTGCCAGCCCCTGGTACGCCTCGGGATCTTCCAGCGACCCAACGGGCACCACCAGCGCCGAGAGCGATTTAACTGCCTGCGGATCAGAAACCAGCAAGACCACCATACCGTTATCCAGACGTATAGCCTGATACTGGCGGTTATCTTTATCACTTTTACGGATGGTTTCCTGAATCGGCTGCCATCCCGTTTCTGCCTGACTTAAGGGTGCCCAAAGGGCAACTAACAACAATAATGCTTTGAACCAGGTGCTGCGGGGCATTCACGGACCTCATAATCAACTTAATTTTCTGTCCAGATTCAACACGTTAACGCAAATCATCTGCCAGAATTTAATCTTGTGCTGCACGAGTCAGCCTATGTTTATATAACCATCAGTCCGTGACTGGTGCGCATCATAAAGTAAGCGGATAGATTGCGCAATTTTTATACAGCACTCATGACTGATTAAAGCGAAACAGCGGTAACAGGAAACGTTGCGACTGTTCAACGATGGCCTCCATTGTCTCTGGTGTTAATTGCCGCCAGAGCCTTTGATACCAGATATCATCACCTTCGCCACGCACCATCATGTTGCCTTCGTAAGCCTGAAGGAATTTCGTACGGGCTTTTTGCAACGTGGAATCGTCATCCAGCATGGCATCGTTTTGCGCGTCATAACAGGTTTTTAGCCACGCGCCGCCACTTTCAGGTAACACCAGCAATGGCGCGGACATTCCTTCACGATACCCCTCAATCAGTTGTGAGAGGTAATGCAAAGCCTGTTCGGCTGCAAGCGGCGGAAAACGCCACTCACCGTCTTTGCGTAGAAAAAGGCGACTTTCGCCATTACCACCGCTGGCACAGTAGACAAGGTGTTCCAGCCAAAGTTGCATTCCCTGCGCCACACTTAATAAAGAGGGACGCCAGCGCAACAGGCCATCCGGCTGCACCTGCGGCAACCAGCCAGTTATCTGCACACCGTTGCAGGCGAGATCAATTTCCATACTCTGCCCCGGCTGGCGACAGGCAATGACTCTGTCGGCAAGCTGCTGCATCTCCTGGCACTGTGTTTCCCAGAAAATTTCACCAAAAGCGCCATACGGTAAATCCCCTGCCGCCCGGAAGCGGCGGAACAAGCGTTCGGCATCATCCTGCTCAACCAGTGCATTCAATAACTGCTGATTGATTTGATAACGGCTAAGTCCTTCCAGAATAAATGGCTCGGTGTCTGGGATTTCGCTGTCTTCAGTACGGAAGTTCACCTGCAAACGCATCTGGAAGAACGCCCGCACCGGATGTGCCCAGAATCGTTGTAGCGTTTCCAGCGGCACGGTTTCCGGTAAGGTAAACGGCAGCGGCTGAACAAATTCAGAATGTGTTTTACCAGCCTGGCTGGCCGCAGGTAGCCATTCACGAGCATAGCTTTGTCGTTCGCCTGGCTGGTAGTTTTGTGGATCAAACGGCATCCGGGTATGGAGGCAAGTAAGATGCGCTTTTACCCTTGCCTCGCTTTCATCACAGTTGAGCGCTTCATCGCCCGGTAGATAATGACTTTGCCCGATGTAGTCGATCAGTTCCTGCACCAGTACCGACGGGAAACGTTCACTGTTATCCTGAATGGAACGCCCGATATAGCTGATATAGAGTTTTTGCTGCGCGGAAATTAACGCTTCCAGGAACAGGTAGCGGTCGTCATCGCGACGGCTACGGTCGCCACGCTTCGGTTTCTGGCTCATCAGGTCAAAGCCCAATGGCGCAAGCTGACGTGGATAAACGCCGTCGTTCATTCCCAGCAGGCAAACCACTTTGAACGGAATTGAACGCATTGGCATCAGAGTACAAATGTTAACCGGTCCGGCGAGAAAACGCTGGCTGATACGTTCTTGATCCAGACGCTGCGCCAGTTCATCACGCAATAGTGACAGCGGCACCGCGTCGCCATACTGCGCACCTAAACCTTCGGCGATAATCGCCTGCCATTGTTGTTCGATCAGCGTCATCGCCGCTTCGGTTTCCGCATCCGGCAGGAAGAAGGCGTTGAGCATATCGCGACAAACCGGCAACCACTCTTCTAGCGGACGCTCCTGTGCCAGCCCGCGACGCCAGATGTTTAGCTGCATTAGCAGTGAAGCCAGATGCCCCACCAGTTCTGCAATTAAGCCGCTCGATTCATCATAAGGTAGAACCGATTGCCACTCGCCCTGCGCGCTCTCCATCGCGTAGCCCAACAACATACGCGTCAGGCCAAATCGCCAGGTGTGTTGTCCGGTGGCGGGGAGTTCCAGCTCGCGAACGTTGTCGTCATCTATGCCCCAACGAATGCCGGATTCGTTGACCCACTGGCGTAAATAACGCAGCCCTTCTTCGGTGATGTCAAACCGCGCCGCCAGCACCGGCACATCCAGCAACGCCAGCACATCCTCTGACACAAAACGACTGTCAGGCAGTGATAACAGGCTGATAAACGCTTCCAGTACCGGATGTGACTGCCGCGCACGACGGTCGGAAATGGCGTAAGGTAGGTAACGATCCGCAGGTGCGCTACCAAACACAGCCTGAATAAACGGACTGTAGCTGTCGATATCAGCCACCATCACGATGATGTCGCGCGGAGTAAGTGTCGGGTCTTCCTCCAGCATCGCCAGCAGGCGATCGTGTAAAACTTCAACTTCACGCTGCGGGCTATGGCAAACGTGGAAGGTGATACTGCTATCCAGTGGATCAAGCGGGCGTTTGTTATCGCTACGGGAAAACTCTTCGATGTTCACACCAGCAACGGCGCGGTTTTCCAGTTCCAGAATGTCAGACTGAATGTTATGCAGCAGGTTATCTGGCGTGACATCGACAAAGGCGTCCAGCTCCTGGCTGCTCTCCAGGTCAGAAAGGAGATAAATGTAGTCGCGCCCAAGCTTACCCCATGAAGCCAGCAGCGGGTTGCCGACATCCTGTTCACCATCGCTGTTAAAGAGCTGCCCGGCATTTTCGCTATCACGAAATAGCGGCAATTCGCGATCTTCAAAACTGTGTCGACGCTGACGGGTCAGCAGTTTCGCCAGATAAGCAGGATCTTTAATATCGCCCCAGTAATAACGGCAGGGGTTGGTAAACAGGAGATGGATTTCAATATGTTTACCCAGCGCCTGTAGCGCCTGGAGATAAACAGGCGGTAACGCGGAAATACCGCATATAAAGACGCGCGAAGGTAACCCCGGCGGGCAGGTCGTCGCGGACTCCAGCGTTTCGATAAAGCGCTGATAGAGATTGGCGCGGTGCCAGCGCGGTTGCCCGAGTTGATGGGTATATTCCACCAGCGCCTTCCACAACGGGGCTTGCCAGGCCTGTGCTTCTCCCAGCCCTTCAACCAAATGTCCTGTTTCCCACTGTGCCAGCCAGTCCGGACGATAGACCAGATACTGGTCAAACAGGTCCGCCGCTTTTGAGGAAAGCTGGAACAGTTTTCGCTTGTCGCTATCGTCAGTCAGATAATGCCGCAACAGGGTAAAGTCTTCGCGCTCCAGCAATTGCGGCAGCAGAGTCATCAGTTTCCAGCTCATGCTCTGTTTGTTAAAGGCGCTCTCTTTGGGGATTTCCGGTAACACCCGGACGAACATATCCCAGATAAAGCTCGCTGGCAGCGGAAAATCAATGTTTGCCGCAATACCAAACTTTTGCGACAGGGTCATTTGCAGCCACTGTGCCATACCGGTACTTTGCACCAGAATCATCTCTGGTTCGAAAGGATCGTCCAGCCGTTCGCGTTCGACAATAAACTCCATCAACGCTTCCAGCACGTCCAGACGATTGGAATGGTAGACCCTTAACATAGCGGCTCCTGACTACTGACGATTCGGGCAATGCAGGCGGGTCATCTCGCCTTCTCTGCCCCCGGGTGAAACTAGCGTAACGCTGATGCTGACACATCCCGCCTGCGATGTCTGCATTCGGTTGACCTGCCAGTTGGCAGGTGGCGAAATCGCGCGCAGTTGCGTTTGCTGCCAGCCATGCCGCCAGAGCTGTTGGTACTGGTTTCTGCTGGCAAGACTGTTCATTAATGTTCGCTGGAAACCCGATAACGCAGTGACAATCATCACCATCAACACCATCGCCAACATTACCTCCGGCAGGCTAAAGCCTTGTTGATTCTTCAGGGAAGCTGACATAACGCCCTCTCTTTCAGCGGACAAAAATCGCTCCAGCCGCGTGGCGAAAAAACAATGTTTCCATCAATGACTTCGCCTGTTCGCCACAACGAAACGCCTTCATAACCGGCAATCAATAAGGCTTCATTATCTGCCAGTAAACGCAAACAAACCTGGGCATCGGTTTCAGCGTACTGCGAGCACTGAACTGCTGGCTGCGTCTGCCAGGAGTGCATTTTTCCCCACGCCAGCGCCGACTGAACGATGGCCTGGCGGCGCAATGACTGACTTTCCATGCTCACGCGAGAGGCAAAACTGCGATCCTGTTGGCTCATTCCTTGTAATAGCAAACTACCCAAAACCAGCAGCATCAGGACCAGAGCCAGTGACGAAACACCCTTTTCGCGGTTCACAGGTTGAATCCTGTCACGCTATAGCTGGCATTCACCACGGTTTGCGGTTCAGACTTACTGGCAGCACGCATATTAACCGTCAACACCGGCGAGAAGCCGCTGACATCCTGACGTACGACCTGAAAAGTGTCGATAATGATGGCATCCGGATTAGTGACTTTATCCCAGCCCTTACCTTCACAGGATGTCGCACCGCGTAGCGTTTCCAGCACATGCTCCTTCAGACGAAATCCAATCTGGTCGGACTCTTTTACCGGTTCGCGATCCCAGATACCGTTACTGTTCGCATCCCACTGCACAATGACACAGTCACCCTGTCCGACAATTTCCAGCCCTTCGCCGGTACAGATGCCATGACAATAACCCGCCCTCTGGAGATGCTTCGCGACGGTAAATACCCGCAGCCAGATTTCATCTTCCAGCGCCAGCTTACGGGTGCTCGTTAAACTTTCACGCTGTAACGCAGGCAGAAAGCGTGCCGCCCCCAGCAACAATACGCTACTGATCGCCATAGCAATCAACACTTCCAGCAGAGAAAAACCTTGCTCTTTTACAGGCATCCTTCTGTTTCTCCTTGCTGACAAAGCCGGAGTCTTCCCCACGGCGAAACCACCAGCCACCACTCGCCCGTTGAGTTTTTGAAGCGAATATGCCCGGCCCATGCGGTATTGCGCAGGCCAAAGAAAGCAAGCGAAGGTGTCAGGTCGCTCATTTCGACTTCGGGCCAGCGTGGCACAAAGACCAATGGTGAACTGCCATGACAGGTATTGGCCCCAGCAGCGGAACTCACAAGGCACCATAACGTCCCCTCCCTGATAACGCTGATACTGTGGTCGCGGTTATGCCAGTTGGCATCTTCACGTAAATAGAGCAAATAGTCCCGCGCCTGGCTGGCGGTTTGCCATAGCCGTTGCGACTGCTGCCAGTATTGCCAGCCATAGAGTCCACTTGCGCTTAGCATGACCAAAATCAGCATCGCGACCAGCGTTTCAATCAGCGTATAACCACGTTGTGTTTTCATGCCGGCAGTATGGAGCGAGGAGAAAAAAAGACGAGGGCCAGTTTCTATTTCTTCGGCGCATCTTCCGGACTATTTACGCCGTTGCAGGACGTTGCAAAATTTCGGGAAGGCGTCTCGAAGAATTTAACGGAGGGTAAAAAAAACCGACGCACACTGGCGTCGGCTCTGGCAGGATGTTTCGTAATTAGATAGCCACCGGCGCTTTAATGCCCGGATGCGGATCGTAGCCTTCAATCTCAAAGTCTTCGAAACGGTAGTCGAAGATGGATTCGGGTTTACGTTTGATAATCAACTTCGGCAGCGGACGCGGTTCGCGGCTTAATTGCAGATGAGTTTGATCCATATGGTTGCTGTACAGATGCGTGTCGCCACCGGTCCAGACAAAATCACCCACTTCCAGATCGCACTGCTGCGCCATCATATGCACCAATAACGCGTAGCTGGCAATGTTGAACGGCAGGCCGAGGAAGACGTCACAGGAGCGCTGATAAAGCTGGCAAGAGAGTTTGCCGTCTGCCACATAGAACTGGAAGAATGCATGGCACGGTGCCAGCGCCATTTTATCCAGTTCGCCTACGTTCCACGCTGAAACAATAATGCGGCGCGAATCCGGGTCGTTTTTCAGCTGGTTCAGTACCGTAGTAATCTGGTCAATATGACGACCATCTGGCGTTGGCCAGGCGCGCCACTGTTTACCATACACTGGCCCGAGGTCGCCGTTTTCATCGGCCCATTCGTCCCAGATGGTGACATTGTTTTCGTGTAGATAAGCAATGTTAGTATTGCCCTGCAGGAACCACAGCAGTTCGTGGATGATGGAACGCAGGTGGCAACGTTTGGTTGTCACCAGCGGGAATCCATCCTGCAGGTTAAAACGCATCTGATGACCAAAAATGGAAAGCGTTCCGGTTCCGGTACGGTCGTTTTTCTGTGTGCCTTCGTCGAGCACTTTTTGCATCAGTTCTAAATACTGTTTCATGGTTCCTCAGGAAACGTGTTGCTGTGGGCTGCGACGATATGCCCAGACCATCATGATCACACCCGCGACAATCATCGGGATGGAAAGAATTTGTCCCATGCTGATGTACTGCACCCAGGCACCAGTAAACTGCGCGTCGGGCTGGCGGAAAAACTCAACAATGATGCGAAACGCGCCGTAACCAATCAGGAACAAACCTGAGACAGCTCCCATTGGGCGCGGTTTACGAATATACAGGTTGAGGATAATAAACAGCACTACACCTTCCAGCAACAGCTCGTAAAGCTGTGATGGGTGGCGCGGCAGCACACCGTAAGTATCGAAAATGGATTGCCACTGCGGGTTGGTTTGCAGCAGCAAAATATCTTCTGTACGGGAGCCAGGGAACAGCATGGCAAACGGGAAGTTCGGGTCAACGCGGCCCCACAATTCACCGTTAATAAAGTTGCCCAGACGCCCGGCACCAAGACCAAACGGAATGAGTGGTGCGATAAAATCAGAGACCTGGAAGAAGGAACGTTTAGTACGGCGGGCGAAGATAATCATCACCACGATAACGCCAATCAGGCCGCCGTGGAAAGACATGCCGCCGTCCCAGACACGGAACAGATACAGCGGATCGGCCATAAACTGCGGGAAATTGTAGAACAGAACATAACCAATACGTCCCCCGAGGAAGACGCCGAGGAAGCCCGCATAGAGTAAGTTTTCAACTTCATTTTTGGTCCAGCCGCTGCCCGGACGATTCGCCCGTCGTGTTGCCAGCCACATTGCAAAAATGAAACCCACCAGATACATCAGGCCGTACCAGTGAAGCGCCACGGGTCCTATTGAGAAAATGACCGGATCAAACTCCGGAAAATGCAGATAGCTACTGGTCATCTGTCACCACAAGTTCTTGTTATTTCGCTGAAAGAGAACAGCGATTGAAATGCGCGCCGCAGGTTTCAGGCGCTCCAAAGGTGCGAATAATAGCACAAGGGGACCTGGCTGGTTGCCGGATACCGTTAAAAGATATGTATATGATCCGCGCTATAACCCTCCGCGAATCAGCCCGCCCATGCCGCGACGCTCCATAAAGGCTGCAACCTGATGGCGAACTTCGGTCGCCAGTTGCGCTTCCAGACTACGCTGCGCAAGATTTTCTGCTTCGGCATAATCAATGCGCCGCAGCAGGTATTTTGCCCGCGCTACAGAACGTCCGTTCATAGACAGATGGCGATACCCAAGCCCAATGAGGATTGCCACGCACATGGGATCGCCCGCCATTTCACCGCACAAACGGAGATCGATTCCATGTATTTCCGCTTCCCGGGCGATCATCGCCAGAGCTCGTAACATTGCAGGATGAAGACTGTCATAAATGTTCGCCACCCGGGTATTGTTGCGATCAACGGCCAGAATGTATTGAGTCAGATCGTTGGTGCCAACAGAGATGAAATCGACCCGCTTTGCCAGATGCGGCAGCATAAATACCATTGACGGCACTTCCAGCATGATGCCGATACGTGGTTTGGGAATTTCGTAACCGATCATCTCCTCGACTTCACGTCCGGCACGTTCAATCAGGCGGCGTGCTTCATCAACTTCATCGAGGCTTGTGACCATCGGCAACAGAATATTCAGGTTGCCCGTAGCGGCATTAGCACGCAGCATCGCCCGCACCTGGATCAAGAAGATCTCCGGCTGATCGAGCGTAATGCGAATCCCACGCCAACCCAGGCATGGATTCTCTTCGCTGATCGGCATGTAAGGCAGCTGCTTATCTGCTCCGACATCCAGCGTACGCAAGGTGACGGGTTTATCATTGAACATTTGCAGCATCCCCTGATACTGCGCCACCTGTTCTTCTTCCGACGGGAAACCACTTTGCAGCATGAATGGGATTTCAGTGCGATAAAGACCGATGCCATCAATACGGCTGCCCAGTTTTTCTTCATGTTCCGGGCTTAAACCAGCATTGAGCATGACTTTTATACGCTCACCGCTTTTTAACTGCGCGGGTAAATTGACGTCATCTTCCGCCAGACGGCTAAGCTCAATCTCTTCACTAATTAGCCGCTGATATTCTTGCAGCAGTACCGGCTCCGGATCGACCAGCAATTCACCGCGATAGCCATCAACGATCAGCGTCCTACGATGCAGCACCGAAGGCTGAATATCCGCGCCCATCACGGTAGGGATCCCCAGCGCACGTACCATGATCGCAGCATGGGAGTTGGCTGCGCCATCTCGCACGACAACACCGACTAAGCGATCCTGGGGCAGCTCAGCAAGAGTTGTCGCTGACAGTTCATCTGCCACCAGAATGAAACGTTCCGGCCAGGCGTTCGGCCCTTGATTAGCGTCATCAAGATGAAACAGCAATCGCTGACCCAGCGCACGTAAATCGCCAGCCCGCTCTTTGAGATAGTTATCGCTTAGCGCGGCAAACTGTTCGGCAAATTTTTCAATGACCGTTTTTACCGCCCACTCTGCCACCGAGCCTTTATCAACCTCGGCAAACAATTCGCGACGCAGCCGGGTGTCCGAAAGCAGGTGCGAGTAAAGATCGAAAATAGCCGCCGTTTCTTTTTGTGCACCGGCGGCAAAGCGTTTGCTGTAGCGGCGAAACTCGTTTGCCGCTTCTTCCAGCGCCCCGGTCAGTCGTTCGCGTTCCAGAGCCGGATCCAGCGTTGATGCCTGATACACCTGTTCCATTAAAGGTAACGTGGCATCCTGCCAGCCTTCGGCAATCGCCACACCAGGTGCTGCCGGTAATGCGCGGATTCGCGTCTGGCGATATTGCCCAAACAAGGCAGTCAACTGCGACTGAGAAAGAATAGCTGCCATCTGGGTGGCAAGCGTCACCAGGAAGGATTCTTCACTTTCGTCATACTGGCGCAACTCTCGTTGCTGTACCACCAGTACACCAAGCAACTGGCGACGTTGAATAATTGGTACGCCTAAAAACGCGCGGAAACGTTCTTCTTTTACGGAGGGGATGTATTTGAAGCTGGGGTGCTTTTGCGCATCTGCAAGGTTTATCGGTTCCGCCAGCCTGCCAACCAGGCCGACGATCCCTTCATCAAACGCGAGCGTTACAGTGCGACCGCGTGGTTTTTTCAGCCCCCGGGTCGCCATCAGGTAGTAACAACGTCGATCATGATCGGCCAGGTAGACCGAACAGACCTCGGTATCCATCGCAAGACAGATGTCGGTAACCAGAATATTTAACGCCTCATTCAGGCGTGGTGCGCTGGCTACCTTTTCGACTATTTCGCGCAGGCGAGTGAGCATAATTGGCGTGACTTAACCTCTTTTACGTCGATAAGCAGATGCGTTTTGTGGTTTTGGCGTATTTTCCTGCAGTGACATCACCACACTCGCGAACTCTTTCATTACCCTACGGTAGACATCACGTTTAAATGACACCACCTGTCTGACCGGATACCAGTAACTTACCCATCGCCAGCCGTCAAACTCTGGTGTACTGCTGGTTTGCATATTGATTTCTGCATCGCCGCTCACCAGCTGCAAGAGAAACCATTTTTGTTTTTGGCCGATACAAACCGGCTTCGTGTCCCAACGCACCAAACGTTTCGGTAATTTGTAGCGCAACCAGTTACGCGTTGAAGCAAGGATTCGAACGTCTTTGCGGCTTAATCCTACTTCTTCAAACAATTCACGGTACATCGCCTGCTCTGCGGATTCTCCGGGGTTGATTCCGCCTTGCGGAAATTGCCAGGAGTGCTGACCAAATCGCCGGGCCCACATTACCTGCCCCTGGCGATTACAAATCACGATACCTACGTTTGGGCGGTAGCCATCGTCATCAATCACCGGACTACCTCAAAATAAAGCTTTATATACGAATGATTGTTTCATACTCCAGGAAGACGGTAAACCACTCTCTGCAGGGCATTACACACTAATAACAATTGAATAACTCACAGTTATGTGCAGAGTTATAAACAGAGGAAGGGGTGGATAGCCGTTTTTATTCACCTTTTCTGTGGATAGAGTTGTGAAGAACTACGGAATTACTACGGGAAAACCCGGAGCATTCTGAATAAGCCCGATATAGACATTTTAAAATATTCATTATTAGTCAATGCATTACATGTAATTTGAGTAATGAAAAAGAGTAATTCGTGACCCAGGTCACACCTCTCATTTACGGGTTGACGAAAGATCAACCAATGCCGTATTTATCCACAGAATGTGCCACTAAGTTAAGCACTGAACCACTAAAAACTGGAGTTTCGTCGCACGTCAAGGCTGTAAATGGAAACAGTAGTGGAGGTTTTTCACAGTTATCCCAGCTTTCTGTGGATAACATGGTGTAAGATCCTGTTTATTTTCAGTGACCAGATTTGGAAAACCCGTTGCAGTGTTGCGCAACTCGATTACCGGCAACCTAAAAAGCAATATAAATCAGAGAATTGAACAACGCATGTGGAAAAAGTTACACTGCGAATATTCGGCACATAATTGCTGTTTGTTTTTTAACCAAGGTATCATGACATGTCCCAACCTCGCCCACTGCTCTCTCCTCCCGAAACTGAAGAACAGTTGTTAGCGCAAGCACAGCAACTTTCTGGTTATACATTGGGAGAACTGGCGGCACTTGTCGGGCTGGTTACGCCAGAGAATTTAAAACGCGATAAAGGCTGGATTGGCGTGTTACTGGAGATCTGGCTAGGTGCCAGCGCAGGGAGTAAACCTGAGCAAGATTTTGCTGCTCTGGGCGTGGAACTTAAAACTATCCCTGTGGATAGTCTTGGTCGTCCGCTGGAAACAACATTCGTTTGTGTTGCCCCGTTAACGGGCAATAGCGGGGTGACCTGGGAAACCAGCCACGTGCGCCACAAACTCAAACGCGTACTGTGGATACCGGTTGAAGGCGAGCGCAGCATCCCGCTGGCGCAGCGTCGCGTTGGATCACCGTTGCTGTGGAGCCCGAATGAAGAGGAAGACCGGCAGCTACGCGAAGACTGGGAAGAATTAATGGATATGATTGTTCTCGGTCAGGTTGAGCGGATTACCGCTCGTCACGGGGAGTATTTACAGATACGACCGAAAGCAGCGAATGCGAAAGCGCTTACCGAAGCCATTGGTGCCCGGGGCGAACGGATTCTGACGCTGCCACGCGGCTTTTATTTGAAGAAGAATTTCACCAGTGCGCTACTGGCCCGTCATTTTCTGATCCAGTAGCCATCGCTTTGACCTGCCGCTTTCCGGGCATATAATTACCGCTTCATTTTTTTGGCAGGGCTTTTTAGATGTTATTTGCATGGATAACCGATCCTAACGCCTGGCTTGCGCTCGGTACGCTGACGCTGCTGGAGATCGTTCTTGGGATCGACAATATTATTTTCCTTTCTCTGGTGGTGGCAAAGCTTCCCACAGCACAACGTGCTCATGCGCGCCGTCTGGGGTTGGCGGGAGCCATGGTTATGCGTCTGGCGCTGCTGGCATCAATCGCCTGGGTTACGCGCCTGACGAATCCGCTTTTTACAATATTCAGTCAGGAAATTTCCGCCCGTGATTTGATTCTGCTTCTGGGTGGCTTGTTCCTTATCTGGAAAGCCAGCAAGGAAATCCACGAATCCATTGAAGGTGAAGAAGAAGGGCTGAAAACACGCGTTTCATCATTCCTCGGCGCTATCGTGCAGATTATGCTGCTGGATATTATCTTCAGCCTCGACTCGGTGATTACCGCTGTGGGTCTGTCAGATCACCTGTTTATTATGATGGCCGCCGTGGTGATTGCCGTAGGCGTGATGATGTTCGCCGCGCGCTCGATTGGTGATTTTGTCGAACGCCATCCTTCGGTAAAAATGCTGGCGCTCTCTTTCCTGATTCTGGTCGGCTTTACCCTGATTCTGGAAAGTTTCGACATCCACGTACCGAAAGGTTACATCTACTTCGCGATGTTCTTCTCTATTGCGGTTGAAAGCCTCAACCTGATTCGCAACAAAAAGAACCCGCTCTGATACTCCGTACGCTCTCCTGCGGGAGGGCGTACTCACTCCTGTTACCCTCACAGTTTAAGATTTTCCTGCTTTCAAGATATATAACGTCGGTTTATAAACAGACTATTATCATAGGTGAGCCAAATGAGGATAACCGGATGAAAAAATGGGCAGTAATAATTTCTGCAGTCGGACTGGCGTTTGCTGTTTCCGGGTGTTCCAGTGATTACGTCATGGCGACCAAAGATGGCCGTATGATTTTGACCGATGGAAAACCTGAAATTGATGATGATACCGGGCTGGTGAGTTATCACGATCAGCAAGGTAACGCGATGCAAATTAACCGTGATGATGTTTCGCAAATTATTGAACGTTAACAAATAAGGTCAGCATCCGGCTGGCCTTAAGATTTTTCTCTTTCCCTTTTCCCTTCCCTCTGCCATTTTTATATTCCTTATGTCGTGATTATAAAAAGGAAACGGCTATGCAATATCACCGTATACCCCACAGTTCGCTGGAAGTCAGCACGCTGGGGCTTGGCACGATGACGTTTGGTGAACAGAACAGCGAAGCCGACGCCCACGCACAACTCGACTATGCCGTTGCTCAGGGCATTAACCTTATCGACGTTGCCGAAATGTACCCAGTACCTCCGCGCCCCGAAACGCAAGGGTTAACCGAAACCTACGTCGGCAACTGGCTGGCGAAACATGGCAGCCGCGAAAAGTTAATTATCGCCTCCAAAGTGAGCGGACCGTCGCGCAATAATGACAAGGGCATCCGCCCGGATCAGGCGCTGGATCGGAAGAATATCCGCGAAGCGCTGCATGACAGCCTCAAGCGCCTACAGACTGATTACCTCGATCTTTATCAGGTGCACTGGCCGCAGCGCCCAACCAACTGCTTTGGCAAACTCGGTTATAGCTGGACGGATTCTGCGCCTGCAGTTTCGCTGCTGGATACGCTGGACGCACTGGCAGAGTACCAACGCGCGGGAAAAATTCGTTATATCGGCGTGTCGAACGAAACTGCATTTGGCGTAATGCGCTACCTGCATCTGGCGGACAAACACGATCTGCCGCGTATTGTCACCATTCAGAACCCCTACAGTCTGTTAAACCGCAGTTTTGAAGTAGGTCTGGCAGAAGTCAGCCAGTATGAAGGGGTCGAACTGCTGGCCTATTCGTGCCTGGGTTTCGGTACGCTGACCGGGAAATATCTCAATGGTGCAAAACCCGCTGGCGCACGTAATACGCTCTTTAGTCGGTTCACCCGCTATAGCGGTGAGCAAACGCAAAAAGCCGTCGCGGCGTATGTTGATATTGCCAGACGTCATGGCCTGGACCCTGCTCAAATGGCGCTCGCATTTGTACGCCGTCAACCGTTTGTTGCCAGCACTCTGCTGGGCGCAACCACGATGGAGCAGTTGAAAACTAACGTCGAAAGTTTGCATCTGGAGTTAAGCGAAGACGTATTAGCTGAAATTGAAGCTGTGCATCAGGTTTATACTTATCCGGCACCATAAGATTAACGCCGGTTAAAACCGGCGTTAAATATTAATGACGGCGCTGCCAGATCCACAGCGCCGTTATTGCCAGCGCAAACAGCGCACCGAAGCCAATGCCAATGGGCACGACCGGGATGCCTACCATTACCGCCAGCGAGTAAATGCCCAGCATCAACAACATGGCGCTGTTTTCGCCAAGGTTTTGTACTGCAATCGCATTCCCCGCCCCGACGCTTTTTTTACCCCGCTCCTGTAGCAACGCATTGAGCGGAACGACAAAAAAGCCCCCCATCACGCCAATCAGCATCAACAAGGCATAGGCTGGCAGCAGCTCGTGTTGCAGGGAAAAAATCAGTACCACCACGCCAATCAAAATCCCGGCTGGCATACAGCGTGACACGGTTTCCAGCGTAACTAACTTCGCTGCCGCACCTGCGCCAACCACGATACCAATCGCTACCATCGCGTTGAGATAGGTGGGCGTAGCGTTATCGGTAATGCCCAGCGCCACCGGTACCCACAGCACCAACAGGAAACGCAGCGTGACACCCGCTCCCCAGAATAAACTGGTGCCCACCAGCGAAAAACGCGTTTCACCATTGCGCCATAGCGAGGTGCAGGCATTCAGGAAACTGCGGGTCATGTTGATGAGATTCCAGGACTGCCCCGGACGCGCCGCCGCCAGTTTGGGAATGTAGATATTGGCAACGACCGCACCACCGTAGGCCAGTGCGCATGCGGCCAGGGCGACGAGGACATGCCAGTCAGCCAGCACACCACCGGCTACGGAACCGAGCAAAATCGCCGCTATGGTAGAAGCTTCCATTAAACCGTTAGCTTTCACTAACTTACTACCCGTGGTTAATTCGCCGAGAATACCGTATTTCGCCGGTGAATAGGCTGCAGCACCAACACCCACCAGCGTATAGCCGAGAAACGGATTGATACCAAAGCAGATACTGGCTGCGCCCAGCAGCTTCAGGCCGTTGGCAAACATCATCACCCGGCCTTTGGCGAAGCTATCCGCCACCTGCCCGACAAACGGCGCAAAAAGAATGTAAGCACCTACAAACACCATTTGCAGGATGGGCTGGCTCCACTCCGGATAGAACTGCGCTTTCAGTAACGCCAGAGTGGCAAACAGTAGGGCATTATCGCCAAACGCAGAGAGAAACTGCGCCACGATAACCGCTTTCATCCCCTTCGACCACAACGAAGTGTTAGTGTGCACTGACTCACTCATCGTGTTGTTCCGCTTCGTCTACCCAGCTTTTCAACGTGACAAAGTCAGGTTTGCCGCTGCCAAGTAATGGCATCTGTTTCAGATAGCGAATATCGCGCGGTACAGCAAGCTCCGGCACGCCGTGCTCGCGGGCATACTGTTGCAACTTATCGCGCGTCAGTTCGTTATCTGTGGTGAAAAGCACCAGTGCCTCGCCTTTGCTGGCATCGCTCTTAATCGCAGTGGCATGGACTTTATCTGGCGAAACACCAAGTGCCAGTTGTTCCACCATTTCCAGCGACACCATTTCGCCTGCAATTTTGGCAAAGCGTTTTGCGCGGCCCTGAATCTGCACAAAGCCCTGCTCGTCAAAACGCACAATATCGCCAGTGTCATACCAGCCGCGCTCCATTTCGCCGCGAACATTCTCGGCGGTGGGCACTTCCAGTACACCTGGCTTCTCCACCCGCAGATAGCCGTTCATTATGTTCGGCCCTTTCAGTTGCAGGCGTCCGCCCTCTTCGATACCAGGAACCGACAACAGGCGCGCATCCATTCCTGGTAGAATACGCCCTACCGTACCGGGTTTCGCCGCCATCGGTACGTTGATAGAAACGACAGGCGCGCACTCGGTTACACCATAGCCTTCAAGGATGCGCAGGCCAAATTTATCCTGCCAAAGCTGTTTGGTACTTTCTTGTAGTTTTTCTGCGCCTGCCACCACATAGCGTAGACGATAGAAGTCATACGGGTTGGCGAAACGCGCGTAGTGACCGAGGAAAGTCGAGGTACCGAACAACACGGTGCAACTGCGGTCATACACCAACTCCGGCACAATGCGGTAATGCAGCGGGCTTGGATAAAGGAACACTTCTGCACCTGTAAGCAGTGGCGTAAACAGGCCTACCGTCAGCCCAAAGGAGTGAAACAGCGGTAATGCCGACATAAAGCGATCGTTGGTGGTGAAGTCGGCAATCGTTTTAATCTGCTCGACGTTCGCCAGAATGCTTTTATGGCTATGGACGACGCCTTTTGGATGGCCTTCAGAACCGGAGGTAAAAAGGATCAGCGCCTCTTCTTCCGGCTGCTGTTTAACCTGTGCCAGACGCGGCATCAGCAAATGAGCGAAGATCCATACTTTGTCGGCAGTGGTGACATCTGCTTTTAAATCTTCCAGATAGACCCAGCGCACCTGAGTAAGTTGCTCCGGCAGATGCCAGAGTTTGCCTTTATCGAGAAACTGGCGGGAAGTGAAGATGGTTTTGATTTCAGCCGCCGTAATAGCACTGGTCAGCCCTTTCACCCCGGCAGTGTAGTTCATCATTGCGGGAATGCGGCGACGGGCGATGGCCCCAAAAATCACTGCCGCACTGATGCCTGCATTGGGCAGCATTAAGCCGATGCGTTCGCCTTCAACACTGTATTTTTCAAGGATGCGTCCAACAAACAGCGTTTTCGTAAGCAATTTGCGATAGGAGTCTGGGGTAAAGTTGACGTCTTCGACACATTTCTTCCCGGCTCCGAAGCGGTACATTGCACTCAGTAAAGATTCGTACAGCGTTTCACGCGGGCGCACCGCCATTCGCGCTTCCATCATTATTTGATGCAGCATTTCGCCAGCGATTTTGCGACGGTCACGGGCACGCGGCGCATCCGGCATCGCCACCTGCGTTGGTGGCAAAATATGCAGAGTAATTTGCGGGAACAAGCGACGTTTAACCAGACCTTTCAGGCGGCTGAAGTGCGTAAGTTCCGCCCCTTCAATACGCACAGGAATAACCGTTGCACCAGACTTCGCCGCGACAAAACCCGCGCCATCGTAGATTTTCATCAGCGAGCCTGTAGTGGTGATGCGTCCTTCAGGGAAAATCACCACTGGTCGGCCCTGTTCCACCAGACGTACCAGATGTTTAATAGCCATAGGTTGCGTCGGGTCGAGAGGAACAAAGTCGATAAATGATTTCAGCCAACGCATATACCACTGTTGGCTTATTGAGGTGTAAACGGCAAACACTGGACGCACAGGTAAAAACAGTCCAAGCAAAATGCCATCAATAAAAGAGACGTGATTAGGCGTAATTAGAACGCGCTCGCCCTTCAGTGCCTGGGTGTCACCCGTAACGCGAACGCGATACAAAACACGGCACAAATTTCGAAAAAAGCTAAAAAGCATTCCAACTCCCTTTGCTCTGATTCAGTAAAAGCGAATGGAGGGAGATTACACGAGATAAAGAACGCGAGCGACAGTAAATTAGGTGCGAAAAAAAACCTGCGCATCCGCGCAGGTTGGTGCAAGAGACAGGGTACGAAGAGCGTACCGAATAATCTCACCAATCAATACCTCTGGGATCTTGATTGTGGTCTGCACGACGACTCTTCGCCAGCGAGAAAACGCAAAGGAATGAAGGGAAATGCAACGAGGTGTGTAAATTGTCGGTTACTGTTACAGATTGATGACCGGCCAAAAAAAACCTGCGCATCTGCGCAGGCTGGTGTAATTCATGTGCTCAACCCGAAGTTGACTTCACCTATCAATACCTCTGGGATCACCACTTTAGCAACCTGAAGCCAAACGCCACCAGCGGTCAATCGCAACAGCGTTTCGCAAAGTGTAACCAAAGGTTTGCAATCTCTTTTTTTGTCTTACTTATTTGCGTTTGGCTCACATTCCCACGATGAAAACACGCCACCCCTTGAACCAACGGGCGTTTTCCGTAACACTGAAAGAATGTAAGCGTTTACCCACTAAGGTATTTTCATGGCGACCATAAAGGATGTAGCCCGACTGGCAGGCGTTTCAGTCGCCACCGTTTCCCGCGTCATTAATAATTCACCTAAAGCCAGTGAAGCTTCCCGGCTGGCTGTGCATAGTGCAATGGAGTCTCTTAGCTATCACCCGAACGCCAACGCCCGTGCGCTGGCGCAGCAGACCACTGAAACGGTCGGTCTGATCGTTGGTGATGTTTCCGATCCGTTTTTCGGTGCAATGGTGAAAGCGGTCGAACAGGTGGCTTATCACACCGGTAATTTCTTATTGATTGGCAACGGTTACCACAACGAACAAAAAGAGCGTCAGGCTATTGAGCAACTGATCCGCCATCGCTGTGCTGCGTTGGTCGTCCATGCCAAAATGATCCCGGATGCCGATTTAGCCTCATTAATGAAACAAATGCCCGGTATGGTGCTGATCAACCGTATCCTGCCTGGCTTTGAAAACCGTTGTATTGCTCTTGACGATCGTTACGGTGCCTGGCTGGCAACGCGTCATTTAATTCAGCAAGGTCATACCCGCATTGGTTATCTGTGCTCTAACCACTCTATTTCTGACGCCGAAGATCGTCTGCAAGGGTATTACGATGCCCTTGCTGAAAGTGGTATTGCGGCCAATGACCGGCTGGTGACATTTGGCGAACCAGACGAAAGCGGCGGCGAACAGGCAATGACCGAGCTTTTGGGACGAGGAAGAAATTTCACTGCGGTAGCCTGTTATAACGATTCAATGGCGGCGGGTGCGATGGGCGTTCTCAATGATAATGGTATTGATGTACCGGGTGAGATTTCGTTAATTGGCTTTGATGATGTGCTGGTGTCACGCTATGTGCGTCCGCGCCTGACCACCGTGCGTTACCCAATCGTGACGATGGCGACCCAGGCTGCCGAACTGGCTTTGGCGCTGGCGGATAATCGCCCTCTCCCGGAAATCACTAATGTCTTTAGTCCGACGCTGGTACGTCGTCATTCAGTGTCAACTCCGTCGCTGGAGGCAAGTCATCATGCAACCAGCGACTAACCGCAGTTAAAGCAATTCCAGCGCCAGTAATTCTTCGATGGTCTGGCGACGGCGAATCAACCGCGCCTGACCATTATCAAACAGAACTTCTGGTAACAGCGGACGGCTATTGTAGTTGGATGACATTGATGCGCCATATGCCCCTGTATCATGCAGTACCAGATAATCACCTGCCTTCACTTCCGGCAAGGCGCGGGTTTCAACATTTCCCCCTTCCTGCTGGGTAAAGACATCGCCCGATTCACATAACGGTCCGGCGACGACGGTTTCCACCGTTGGCGCGTGTTCCAGAGAACGACCATCAGCTGCCAGGGCACTGATATGGTGGTAACTACCGTACATTGCCGGGCGCATCAGATCGTTGAACCCGGCATCAACCAGCACAAAGTGGCGGCTCCCCATTTGTTTGACGCTCCGCACCTGAGTAATTAATACGCCAGACTGCGCTACCAGGAAGCGACCCGGTTCAATTTCCAGTTTCACAGGGTGGCCCAAATGGCGGGCGATTTGCTCACGCGCGGCATTCCACAGACCATAATAATGTTCGGTATCAACCGCCTCTTCACCCTGTTGATAAGGAACAGAAAGCCCACCGCCCGCAGAAATAGCCTGTAAATCCTGACCGAATTCGATGACCTGACGCACCATAGCACCACACACCTGTTCCAGATGGGCATAATCAACGCCAGAACCAATGTGCATGTGAATGCCGACCAGCTGCAGATGATGACGTTGTATCACGTCCAGTGCGGCGGGCAGATCGGTGTACCAGATACCGTGCTTGCTGTTTTCGCCACCGGTATTGGTTTTTTGGCTATGTCCGTGACCAAACCCCGGATTAACGCGCAGCCATACCCGATGCCCTGGCGAAACCTGGCCCAGTTGGTCGAGCATATCAACAGAACCCGCATTCACCGGAATTTGCAATTCACTGACGCGTTCAAGCGTCGCCTGATCGATAACATCTGCCGTAAAAACAATATCATCGGGGTGCGTTTGCGGATTGTAACCCGCCGCCAACGCACGCTCTATTTCGCCTAACGAGACGGAATCCACTTTCACGCCCTGCTCACGCATTAAGCGCAAAATATGAATATTGGAACAGGCTTTCTGTGCAAAGCGCACCACATCAAACTGTTTCAGCGCTGCAATCTGCCGACGAATAATTTGCGCATCGTAGACCCACACCGGGCAGCCAAATTCAGCGGGCAAACGCAGCAGATTTTCGGCGGTGAGATCGGTATCGGTGCTGAACAGTGAATGTGGCATAACAAACTCCAGATAAGTGCTTTTTTATGATTACGCCACATCATAAAAAGAATAAAAAATATCGATTTATGTCGAGTCTATGCAAAAATGATATGGATTACCGGATTGCGAGAGAGCGCTAATGGCCGCCGTTAACTTACGTCATATTGAAATTTTTCATGCGGTAATGACCGCCGGAAGCCTGACTGAGGCGGCACACCTGCTACACACCTCACAGCCAACCGTCAGCCGCGAACTTGCGCGCTTTGAGAAGGTGATCGGGCTGAAATTGTTTGAGCGCGTACGTGGGCGATTACATCCTACCGTGCAAGGACTGCGTCTGTTTGAAGAAGTGCAACGATCCTGGTACGGACTGGATCGCATTGTCAGCGCCGCAGAAAGTCTGCGCGAGTTTCGCCAGGGAGAACTGTCTATTGCCTGCCTGCCGGTCTTTTCGCAATCTTTTTTACCGCAGCTCCTGCAACCCTTTCTGGCACGTTATCCCGATGTCAGCTTAAATATCGTGCCCCAGGAATCACCGCTACTTGAAGAGTGGCTCTCGGCCCAGCGTCATGATTTAGGACTCACTGAAACGCTCCATACGCCTGCGGGAACAGAACGTACCGAATTACTCTCTTTAGATGAAGTGTGTGTGTTACCTCCGGGTCATCCGCTGGCGGTAAAAAAGGTATTAACGCCGGATGATTTTCAGGGTGAGAACTACATCAGCCTTTCCCGTACTGACAGCTATCGCCAGTTGCTGGATCAGCTATTTACTGAACATCAGGTTAAACGACGCATGATCGTAGAAACCCACAGCGCCGCGTCAGTCTGCGCAATGGTACGGGCGGGGGTAGGTGTTTCGGTGGTTAACCCGCTCACCGCACTAGATTATGCGGCAAGCGGTTTAGTGGTGCGGCGGTTCAGTATTGCGGTTCCGTTCACCGTCAGCCTGATCCGCCCCCTGCACCGCCCGTCATCAGCGCTGGTTCAGGCGTTTAGTGGGCATTTACAAGCGGGGTTACCGAAACTGGTCACTTCTCTTGACGCTATTTTGTCGTCAGCTACGACAGCATAAAAGCGACAGCATCCTCGGCATGGATCGCCGCGGTATCAAACACAGGCAAAACACTGCGCTCTTCTGGCACCAGTAAACCAATTTCTGTGCAGCCAAAAATGACGCCCTGTGCGCCCTGTTCTGCAAGGCGAGCAATCACTTGCGCATAATAAGCGCGTGACGCTTCGGTAAATTGCCCCAGACACAGTTCTTCAAAAATAATCTGATTAATTTTCGCCCGTTCATCCGCTTCAGGAATAAGACAATTGATGGAAAATTGTTCCGTCAGCCGCCCGCGATAAAAATCCTGTTCCATGGTGTAACGCGTACCCAGCAGCGCCACACGAGTCATTCCGGCCCCGGTAATTGCACGTCCGGTGGCATCCGCAATGTGTAAGAAAGGCAGAGTGCAACGTGACTCAATGGCATCCGCCACTTTATGCATCGTATTGGTACATAACACAATACCTTCTGCGCCCGCCCGCTGTAAGCCAAGCGCCGCCTCAGCCAGAATGTCCCCGATTTTATCCCATTCCCCGCAACGCTGGCACTCTTCTATTTCATGAAAATCGACGCTATGTAGCAGCACTTGCGCAGAGTGAAGCCCACCAAGCCGCTGTTTAATGCCTTCATTTATCAAACGATAGTAAGGAATGGTGGATTCCCAGCTCATTCCTCCCAGCAAACCAATTGTTTTCATTCCTCTCTCCTGATGTGCGTTACCGCAACAAGGCTGAATAAGGAACGAGACAAACGCCTCAACGGCCAAGTGCCCGATCTCTATTAACGAAAAAAGGGCCGGATGTACAGCACATCCGGCCCGTGAAATCAGATGCCGATATTTCTCAACTTCTCGCCTGCCATCAGTTTGCGTTCGATATGTTCCAGCGTGACATTTTTGGTTTCCGGAATGAGCCAGAAAGTGATGCCCACAAACGCAATGTTCAGCGCAGTGTAGAGCCAGAACGTACCGGCAGCGCCAATGCTGTCGAGCAGCGTCAGGAAGGTCGCGCCGATAATCATATTCGACACCCAGTTCGTGGTGGTCGAACAGGTAATACCGAAATCGCGGCATTTCAGCGGCTGAATTTCAGAGCACAGGATCCACACCACTGGCGCGGCGCTCATCGCATAACCGGCAATACACATCATCGTCATGCCAACAGAGAGCCAGGACAAGCCACTGGAAGCCGTACCGTTATCAAACTGCATCAGGCAATAGCCCAGCACCAGAGTGCCTAACGCCATCACGCTGAAACCAATTTTCAGAGCCGGTTTACGCCCTGCTTTATCTACCGTAAACACCGCAATAAAGGTGGCGAACATAAAGGTCAGCCCTACGACCAGAGTCGCAATCATCTGTTGTTCTGTGGTCGTAAAGCCCGCCATTTTGAAGATACGCGGCGCGTAGTACATGATGATGTTCATACCGGTAAACTGCTGCATCGCCTGCAACAACATACCGAGAAACACAGCACGACGGACGTTACGGTTGATCTTAAACAGTGCCCAACCGCCCTGTTTTAACTTCAGGCTTTCACGAATTTCGTTGAGTTCTTCTCGCGCTTTTTCCGACGTATCGCGCAGCATACGCAATACTTCTTCCGCCTCAATATGACGCCCCTTTTCCGCCAGCCAGCGCGGGCTATTTGGCAGGAAGACTACCAGAATAATCAGCAGAACTGCTGGTAAAGCAAGAACCCCCAACATTGCGCGCCAGTTACCGCTATAACTGAACGCTGTATCGGATAAAAACGCCAGCACGATGCCGAGTGTGACCATCAACTGGTACATACTGATCATCTTACCGCGAACGTTTTCACTTGCCATTTCAGAAAGATACAGAGGAGCGGTGTAAGACGCGATCCCGACAGCAATGCCCAGCACCACACGAGCGGCGATTAACATCTCTACGCTGGTCGCAAAAGCGGACCCTATAGAACCGAGTACAAACAGGATGGCCCCCGCCATCAGGCTGTATTTACGCCCCAGGCGGAACGACAGCCAACCATTAAACAGCGCACCAATTGCTGCACCGAGCATCATGCTACTAACCACCCATTCCTGCAAACGACTGGTCAGCACAAAGTGATCGGTAATGAACGGCAACGCTCCGGCGATTACGCCGATATCAAGACCAAATAACAATCCTGCGACCGCAGCAGCTACCGAAACAAACATATTCATACGCCGCGTATCCCGCAAAGAACGTGGCGTTAAAGCAGATTCCGTATTGATAGTAACCATTTTTTCCTGCCAGCAGAGAGTAAGACATAGTGAAAAAATACGTGAACAACTCACGCAGGTGTCAGGTCGGAAACAGCATAAATATGGATTAAATTGCTGCGACATGTCGTTATGTGATGGATATTCCAATTTTCAAATTAAGTTGAATTATTGAGATTATTATTAACAACCTAATTTTACAGCAGATAAAATTCATAAAGTTCATTAATTGATAATTAATATGGATTATTTCATAACCATGATATGGATTATGATGATCTACAGGTATAAAAAACCCTGCCATGCGGCAGGGTCATAAAAGTAAGAAGAATGAATTAACGCGCCAGCCAACCGCCATCCACGGCAATGGTATAACCATTCACATAATCTGAAGCGCTGGAGGCAAGGAACACTATCGGCCCCATCAGGTCACTCGGCAGTCCCCAACGACCAGCTGGAATGCGGTCGAGAATTTCCGCGCTACGTTGTTCATCTGCCCGTAGTTGTTGAGTATTGTTGGTCGCCATGTAACCCGGGGCTATCGCATTAACATTAATGTTGTGTTTAGCCCATTCGTTCGCCATCAATCGCGTCACACCCATCACGCCGCTTTTTGATGCGGTATAAGAAGGCACACGGATCCCGCCCTGGAAGGAGAGCATTGACGCGATATTGATAATCTTGCCGCCATTGCCTTGCGCGATAAAGTGTTTCGCCGCTGCCTGAGACATGAAGAATACGCTCTTGATATTCAGGTTCATGACATCGTCCCAGTCCTTTTCGCTGAACTCGAGAGCATCTTCGCGGCGAATCAATCCGGCGTTATTCACCAGGATATCAATATGACCAAACTCCGCTACCGCGCGATCCAGCAGTGCTGGAATACCATCAATCTTTCGCAGATCGGCGGTCAGGCTTAAAAAACGACGCCCCAGCGCTGTGACCTGCTCGATGGTTTCAGTCGGTTCAACGATGTTAATGCCAACAATGTCACAGCCCGCTTGCGCCAGCCCCAACGCCATCCCCTGACCCAGTCCAGTATCACAACCAGTGACGACCGCAACTTTACCTTCGAGAGAAAATGCACTTAAAATCATAACAATACCTTATTCGTTTATGCCCACAACTAGCGCAAATCTTTAACGGCCACATGGTCCATATCATCAAAGACCTGGTTTTCACCAACCATGCCCCAGATAAAGGTATAAGCTTTGGTTCCGACGCCGGAATGGATCGACCAGCTCGGGGAGATCACCGCCTGCTCGTTATGCATCACAATGTGACGCGTTTCTTGCGGTTGCCCCATCATGTGGAAAACGCAGGCGTCATCATCCATATTGAAATAGAAATAAACTTCCATCCGGCGCTCGTGGGTGTGACACGGCATGGTGTTCCACAAGTTACCTGGAGCCAGCTCCGTCAGCCCCATACTCAATTGGCAGGTTTCCAGCACATCCGGGACAAAATATTTGTTAATAGTGCGACGGTTACTGGTGAGGTTATCGCCTAACGTGACTGGAGATACTTCGTCCGGGGTGACTTTTTTGGTGGGATACGTCGTATGCGCGGGTGCGCAATTGTAATAAAACTTCGCCGGAGTGCCGGTATCAATACTGGCAAAGACAACTTCTTTTGCACCTTTACCAACATACAGGGCGTCGCGGTGACCGATTTCATAGCATTGGCCATCGACAGTAATCGTACCGGCACCGCCAATATTGATAACACCTAACTCGCGACGTTCAAGGAAATAGCTTACGCCGAGTTGTTTACCAACTTCCCCGCCAACGGAAACCGTTTTAGTTATCGGCATAATGCCGCCAACAATAATTCGGTCAATGTGGCTGTAAACCATGGTGTACTCATCGGCGACAAATACCTTTTCAACCAAAAATTCATTGCGCAGCCCTTGGGTATCCAGCGTTTTTGCGTGCGCACTGTGGATGCTCTGTCTTACGTCCACATCAACCTCCGATAATCAGTGAAGCGTGAAAATAGAAAACGATAGTGAAACACTGTTTCGTTTTCTCTATAAAGGGATGATATGCCCATGGGCTAGGGTTTTCAATTAAAAATAAAACAATGTTTCATTTTTAAGTTAAGGATTAAAAAAAGTGCAGTGTCGATCACGAATATGTCATGAGAATGGAAAAATGAGGGAGCCCAGAAAATGTATGTCGACTTGCCAGCCATCATTATTCAACAGATTAATGACGGCAGATATTTATCGGTAAGGAGGAAATGCAGAGCTATTCGTCACGTTCAATGGTCAATGCCACACCCTGGCCCCCGCCGATACAAAGCGTTGCCAGTCCTTTGCGGGCATTACGTTTCACCATTTCATGAACCAGAGAAACCAGGATTCGGCAACCGGAAGCGCCTATCGGGTGACCAAGTGCGATCGCACCACCATTGACATTGACCCGACGCTCATCCCACTCAAGCATCTTGCCAACCGAAAGCGCCTGTGCAGCAAACGCTTCATTAGCCTCGATAAGATCGACATCAGCCAACTGCCAGCCTACACGCTCCAGGCAACGGCGGGTCGCATACACCGGCGCAATTCCCATCAATGCCGGATCTACACCAACGCTGGCAAATGCGCGAATGCGGGCCAGCACGGGTAAATTCAACGCTCGTGCTTTGGCTTCGCTCATCATCATTACCGCAGCTGCGCCATCGTTTATGGATGATGCATTACCCGCTGTCACAGAACCGAGACTATCAAATGAAGGATTTAAACGGGCTAAACCTTCTGCACTGGCGTCAGTGCGTGGCTGTTCATCGGTATCAACAACCAACGTCTGACCGTTACTTTGGGTCATTACCGGGACGATCTCATCTTTAAATCGTCCGGCGTCAATCGCCGCTCGCGCTTTTTGTTGCGAGCTAAGTGCGTAAGCATCCTGCAATTGACGGCTGATGCCATATTCGCGAGCCAGATTTTCGGCGGTGACACCAATATGATAATCATTGAAGGCATCCCATAACCCATCATGCACAAGACTGTCAACCAGCTGGCTATTGCCAAGCTGTGCACCGGTGCGGCTATCAGTCAGAACATGTGGTGCGCGGCTCATGTTTTCCTGGCCACCGGCGATGACAATATCAGCCTCGCCACACTGTATCGCCTGAGTAGCCAGATGCAGTGCTTTAAGTCCGGAACCGCAGACGTCATTAATCGTGATTGCAGAAACGCTATTAGGCAGACCACCTTTAATAGCCGATTGCCTTGCCGGATTCTGCCCTGCCCCTGCAGTCAACACCTGACCAAGAATTACTTCATCCACCGCATATGCAGGAACGCCGGTACGTTCTATTAACGCTTTCACGACCAGACTACCAAGTTCCACGGCGGAATGACCCGCTAACGCACCGCGAAAGCAGCCGATAGGTGTCCGTAACGCCCCGACAATCACAACGTCTTTCATCACAACCTCGCACCAATTAACAGTGCAATAGTAAATGATTGTTAATTACAGTTATCTTAATTGTTTAAAAAAAGTGATTTTTATCACAAAGGAAATATGCCTGAGCAGTAGTCAGAGTCATAACTGGCACGTAAGGTTTGCAACCACTAACCCACCAATAGAGGGGTAGATAGGGCGTTAATCTCCCATACTTAACCTGGTTTATGGTAAATTGCCCTCCATTTTGTTTAATTTGTAGATGATACGTTCAGATAATGTCTAATATTTGGTCTAAAGAAGAAACTCTGTGGAGTTTCGCGCTCTACGGCACAGCCGTTGGTGCAGGCACGCTCTTCCTTCCTATTCAGTTAGGTTCGGCAGGGGCTGTGGTCCTGTTTATTACTGCTCTGGTCGCCTGGCCTTTAACATATTGGCCACATAAAGCCTTATGCCAGTTCATCCTCTCATCGAAAACATCAGCAGGTGAAGGGATAACGGGCACAGTAACACACTACTATGGCAAGAAGATTGGTAATCTGATTACCACGCTGTACTTCATCGCCTTTTTTGTCGTCGTGTTGATATATGCAGTGGCAATTACCAACTCACTTACGGAACAGCTGGCAAAGCATATGGTTATTGATCTTCGCATCCGTATGTTGGTGAGTCTGGGTGTTGTATTAATCCTGAATCTCATTTTTCTGATGGGACGCCATGCAACCATTCGGGTAATGGGTTTTTTGGTATTCCCATTGATTGCCTATTTCTTATTTCTTTCCATTTACCTTGTCGGTAGTTGGCAACCTGATCTATTAACGACCCAGGTAGAGTTCAATCAGAATACCCTTCACCAGATATGGATATCGATTCCCGTGATGGTTTTCGCCTTTAGCCATACGCCCATTATTTCTACGTTTGCCATAGACAGACGTGAAAAATATGGCGAACACGCTATGGATAAATGCAAAAAAATTATGAAAGTCGCTTATCTCATCATCTGCATAAGTGTACTGTTCTTTGTCTTTAGCTGCCTGCTTTCTATTCCACCTTCGTATATTGAAGCGGCTAAAGAAGAAGGGGTCACCATTTTATCGGCGCTTTCTATGCTGCCGAACGCCCCAGCATGGCTGTCAATTTCCGGGATTATTGTCGCAGTAGTTGCGATGTCGAAATCATTCCTGGGTACGTACTTTGGCGTTATTGAAGGTGCCACGGAGGTCGTCAAAACAACACTACAGCAGGTTGGTGTAAAGAAAAGTCGTGCATTTAACCGCGCACTATCAATTATGTTGGTATCGCTGATCACCTTCATTGTTTGTTGCATTAACCCGAACGCGATTTCGATGATTTACGCGATCAGCGGCCCGCTCATTGCCATGATACTTTTCATCATGCCTACGTTGTCAACGTATCTGATCCCGGCGCTTAAACCCTGGCGTTCCATCGGAAATCTGATTACGCTGATCGTGGGTATCCTGTGCGTATCGGTAATGTTCTTTAGCTGATATCCATTGTGAATGGTTCAAAATTGCTACAATTTTGAACCATTCCAGTTTTCATAATGTTCATTCGTTATTATTCCGCACTATCACTTCCCTCATCATATCCTAGTATTATCAGTTAGTTAAACACACAAAGAGATCTGGGTGATGCTGCCAACTTACTGATTTAGTGTATGATGGTGTTTTTGAGGTGCTCCA
>OLRZ01000005.1_pt1 | contig 198492 bp, 227 predicted proteins | sample 1671931 | NCBI WGS metagenome assembly OLRZ01 (sample SAMEA3136627, study PRJEB25190) | human gut metagenome | reverse complement strand
AATTTGTCGGGGACCCCGAATGGAATTTCGTTTTATAGCACGGCACGGTTTAGCCACTTTATCGACAGTCTGAATGGGTTACCAAATATAAGGTAACCCATTATTTTTTTTACAGCTTATTGATTTTCCATATATTCTTTGAATAATCCTCTATTGTTCTGTCAGACGAAAAGAACCCTGCGGCACAGGTATTTCTAAAGCATTTTTCAGCAAAGGCATATTTATCCTTATAATCAAGATTAAGTCTAAGCTTAGCCTTCAAAAACGGCTCAAAATCAAGCAAAAGATAATAATTATCCGCCTTATGCCAAGATGCGCCCTCTAAAAGCGAGTTATACAGCTGCCTAAAGATACCCGTATTATTATCACTGAACGTTCCGTCAACAAGAGTATCAAGGCATCTTTTAACCTTAGGATTTGAATTATAAATTTTCCTTGGTTCATAGGTGTCTTTTATTTTATTAATTTCCTCTACCCTTGCACCGAAAATATAATTATTTTCCTCCCCTGCTCTTTCAACTATTTCAATATTTGCACCATCAAAAGTACCAAGGGTGACAGCACCGTTTAGCATAAATTTCATATTGCCCGTTCCTGATGCTTCCGTACCTGCCGTTGAAATTTGTTCTGACACATCTGAGGCAGGAATTATTTTTTCTGCATAAGAAACGCTGTAATCGCTCACAAAAATAATTTTAATAAATTGACTTACGTATTCGTCTGCTTCAACAAGCCTTTTGACCTCGTTAATAAGCTTAATTATCCCCTTTGCCCTGTCATAACCCGGAGCCGCCTTTGCGCCGAAAATGAATACGGTCGGGGTAAAATCATTTAAACTTTTTTCCTTAATTTCAAAATAAAGTTCAAGAATAACAAGGATATTCAAAAGCTGACGTTTATACTCGTGAAGCCTTTTTATTTGGGAGTCAACAATAAAATCGGGTGAAAAAGAATCGCCGTCTTTTAAACGAATATAGTTTGCAAGTTTCTTTTTGTTTTCTTTTTTAATTTCGATAAATCTCTCTAAAACATCTTTATTTTGAGCAAATTTTTCAAGCTCTTTTAATCGGGATAAATCGTTAATCCACTCATCACTTCCCAAAAGTTCGGTGATAAGAGCACTGTATTCAGGATTGCAAAGGCGAAGAAACCTTCGTTGAGTAATTCCGTTTGTTTTATTCTGAAATTTATCGGGATAGATTTCAAAAAATGACGGTAATACGCTTTGCTTCAAAAGCTTTGTGTGAAGTTCGGCTACCCCGTTGATATATTTGCATACATAGCAGGCAAGATACGCCATATTAACAGTGCCGTCTTGAATGATTTGCATATTCGGTTTATCAAAATCGCCTTTTGAAAGCTCCTCTGACTGTCTTTTATCAATACCGATGATAATTCTCGCAATATCAGGGCAAACGCTGTCAATAAGCTTTAAATCCCATTTTTCAAGAGCTTCCGGCATAATTGTATGATTTGTATAATTAAAAACATCATGGCAGATATTAAGTGCGTAGTCAAAATCGCAACCGTCAAGAGTAAGAAGTCTTATAAGTTCGGGGATTGCGACAACAGGATGAGTATCATTAAGCTGAATTGTAATATATTGCGAAAAATGATTATAATCGTCACATTGGTATTTTTTATATTTCTTAATAATATCCTGCAAGGAAGCGCTTGTGAAAAAATACTGCTGTTTAAATCTGAGTTTTTTGCCTTCTAATGTTGAATCGTTTGGATATAGAAGCCTTGAAATATTCTCTGCATTATTTTTTTCTTCAAGTGATTTTGTATACTTTTGCTCACTGAACAGTGCAAAATCAAATTCATTTATGCTTTTGCACTGCCAAAGGCGCAGAGTTGAAAATTTACGAGTTTTAAAAGATATAATCGGCATATCATAAGGCACTGCCCAGACGTCACCGTCGCTAAAACCGACCTTAACCTTATCACCTTTGCAAGGTACGCACCAAGGGTCATTATATTCAAAAGAATTATATATCTTTTCAATTTGAAAACCGTTTTCAATTTCCTGCTTAAAAAGGCCGAAACGATACTTAATACCGTAGCCGTCAAGCGCTACATTAAGATTTGCGGCGCTGTCCAAAAAACAAGCGGCAAGCCTGCCTAAACCTCCGTTACCGAGAGGCTCGTCGGGCAATGCTTCAAATTCCTTAAGCGAACGTTCAAAGCCTGATAATGCCTCTTCGATTTGAGATTCAATATCAAGGCACATCAAGTTTTTATAAACAGGTTGCCCTACAAGAAATTCGGCACTGAAATAATAGGCACGTCGAGAATTAATATGTTCTGTCATACTCTTTTGCCAATCGGGTGAAACGTTTGATATCACAAGCGTTCCCAGAACGTCATAAAGTTCGCCGACTGTGAGATTATTAACATTTTTATTATATTTTCCAAAAGCCAAAAGTTCTAATTTTTCTTTAATATTATCCATTAACACACCTTCCGCTTTTCTTAGTAATATCTAAAAGTTTATTTGCAAGAGATGAGGTTAAATCATCTTTACTCATTCGCCATTTCCAATTTTCTCCCATTGTTGACGGGGTGTTCATACGTGCCTCGCTGCCTAAACAAAGCAAATCTTGCATAGTCAAAATACAAGTATTTGCGTTTGAATTCATAGCGCACTCGTTCATTTTATCAACTAAATCAAATTTATCCTTTGCTCCAAGATAACGCATAGCATAAGCCACGTCTTTTTTATCGGCAGTATTGCACCAACCCAAAACAGTATCATTGTCGTGAGTGCCTGTATAAACAACGTTATTTTTTTCAAAATCGTCAGGCAATGATTTACCGTTATCGTCCCTTGAATCAAAGGAAAACTGAAGCACCTTCATACCCGGAAAGCCTGTATATTTAAGAAGTTCATCAACCTCTTTCGTTAAAAATCCGAGATTTTCAGCGATAATCTTATTCTTAAATTCCTTAGGCAAAGCGTCAAAAAATGATTTTCCGCCGCCCTTGCGCCACAAGCCCTTGCGTGCCGTATTACTGCCTGCTTTTACGCTGTAATATGATTCAAATCCTCGAAAATGGTCGATACGAACTATATCGTAAATCTTGAAACTTTGATTAAGTCTTTCAATCCACCAAGAATACTTTTGCTTTTTAAGTTTTTTCCAATCATATACGGGATTACCCCAAAGCTGTCCGTCAGGTGAAAAGCAGTCAGGCGGACATCCTGCAAGTTCGCTTGCTTTTAATTCAGAATTAAGTTTAAATATTTCCTTATTTGCCCATACATCTGCACTGTCATTTGCGACATAAATGGGCATATCACCTATTATTGATATTCCTCGTTTATTAGCATATTTCTTAATTGCCTGCCACTGCGAAAAAAGAAAATACTGAATCATTTTATAATAAAGAATTCTGTCTTTACATATTTCTTTAAATTCCTCAACGGCAAATATTTCACGATACTTAATATCATCATTCCAATAATAAAAAGGTTCTGCGCCGAAATAATCCTTAACAGCACAAAAAAGCGAATAATCACCAAGCCAAGAAAGATTTTCTTTACAAAACAAATTAAAATCGTTTGGGATATTGCGTTTAAATCTGTCAAATGCTTTATAAAGTACCCTGTGCCTGTTTGTATATAACAAAGAGTAATCCACCTTGTTTTTATCTTTAAACCATTCTATATCTTCAAACTCTTCTTTTTTCAGCAATTCAAGATGGCACAGGGCATCTAAATCAATAAAATACTCGTTAAGCGCAAAGGTGGAAATACTCTGATAAGGCGAGTCGCCTATTGTTGTCGGGCAAAGCGGCAAAATCTGCCAATAGGTTTGACCTGCTGCTTGCAAGAAATCGACAAAATCATAAGCGCATTTATCAAAGCAACCTATTCCGTATTTTGACGGCAGAGATGAAATATGAAGCAGCACACCGCTTGCTCTTTCATTAAGCATTTTGTTCAGTCCTTTTCAGTCACAAATCAGAAGTTCGCTTTCAGGGTCGAATAAATGAACTTTTTCCGTGTCGATATAAAGTTTAACGCTGTCGCCTGAGGAAATATTTGTATCACTTCTGACCTTGGCAATTATTTCTTTATCGTTAATTGATGAATAGATATAGACCTCACTGCCCATCATTTCCGCTAAGTCGGCTTTGAGTGTAATTTCATTTTGCTTGTTTTCAAGTGCATAACTTGAATTTATATGCATATCCTCACATCTTATACCGTAAACAATAGGCTTGCCGACATATTTTTTTACATTCTCGTTTTCCTGCATTCGCAAAGGAAGAGGGACGGTAATATCGTCAACAAGTGCACAAAGCTCTCCCGAACAAGTAATTATTGTTGCGTCGATAAAATTCATTTGAGGCGTACCTATAAAACCTGCTACGAACATATTGCAAGGGTGATTATACAGATTTGACGGAGTATCAAATTGTTGAACGACGCCGTCTTTCATTACAACTATTCTGTCTGCCATAGTCATAGCTTCCGTTTGGTCGTGGGTTACATAAATAAATGTTGTTTCAAGCCTTTTATGAAGCAGTGCAATTTGAGAGCGCATTTGGGTGCGAAGCTTTGCGTCAAGATTAGAAAGCGGTTCATCAAGCAGAAATGCGCAAGGATTTCTTACCATTGCCCTGCCGAGTGCAACTCTTTGCCTTTGACCGCCGGAAAGTGCCTTTGGCTTACGATTTAAATACGGCTCAAGTTCGAGAATTTTTGCCGCCTGCCTGACCTTTTTATCTATAACATCCTTAGGTTCTTTGCGAAGCTTAAGCGCAAATGCCATATTTTTATAAACAGTCATATGAGGATACAGCGCATAGCTTTGAAAAACCATCGCAATATCTCTGTCTTTCGGCGGAATATTATTTACCGTTTTACCGCCTATAATAAGTTCACCCGAAGAAATATCCTCAAGCCCGGCTATCATACGAAGTGTTGTCGATTTGCCGCAGCCGGACGGGCCTACAAATATAACAAATTCCTTGTCTTTAATTTCAAGATTTAAGTCAGGGATAACGGTTACACCGTCATCAAAGGTTTTTACTATATGATTTAAGGTAATTGACGCCACTGAAAAAACTCCTTTAAATTATCCTTTAACTGCGCCTGCAACAACGCCTTTTATAATATATTTTTGGCAAAAAATATAGAAAATAATTATTGGCACAATCGCAAGCACAAGCATTGCCATAAAGCCGCCGTAATCGGTTGAGCCGTAAGCACCCTGCATTGCAAGCTGAATGGCAACGGGGATTGTTTTTTTATCAGAGCCTAAAACAAGATAAGGTAAAAGATAATCGTTCCAAATCCACATAGTATTGAGTATTGCAACCGTGATTGCCGTGGGTTTAAGCATAGGAAAAACAACAGTAAAAAAAGCTTGAATGGGAGATGCGCCGTCTATCATTGCCGCTTCTTCTATTTCCAGGGGAATACTTTTAATAAAGCCGCAAAGCATAAAGACGGAAAGTCCTGCACCAAAACCGAGATAGACAAAGGTTATGCCGAAAATATTATCAAGATTTGCACGGTTTGTAACATACGTCATTGTATACATAACCATTTGGAAAGGAACAATCATACTGAAAACGAGCATATAATAAATCCCTTTTGTTATTTTTGAATTTGACCTGACGATATACCAAGCCGCCATTGAAGCAAAGAGAACTATTAATATAACGCTTACAACAGTAATAAAAAGGGAGCGTAAAAAAGCCGAGAAAAAATCAGACGATGTAACGCCGTTAATATAGTTTTCAAGAGCAACAAAAGTTTCGGCGTTTGGCAATTTAAGCGGTTGACTTGAAATATAAATTCGAGATTTAAACGAATTAATAATCACAATAATTATCGGCACTAAAAACAGCACGCTTAATGCAAGCAGAACAAGAAAAATAACATTATTCCCTACTCTTTTAGATTTTTTCATCAAGCGTTCACCTCTTTACTGCTTGTTATTTTAAGCTGCAAAAATGCCAATATACCGACAATTACAAAAAATATAACCGCCTTTGCCTGACCTACACCCTGCCAACCTACTCTGCCGTAAAATGTATTATAAATATTAAGGGCAATCATTTCCGTTTCCCTTTCGGGTGCGCCGGCTGTCAGCGCCAGATTTTGGTCAAACATTTTAAATGAATTAGTAAGGGTTAAAAACATACAAATGGTAACAGACGGCATAACCATAGGAATTTTAACCGAGAAAAGAGTTTTTAGCGGTGATGCACCATCAATTTGAGCGGCTTCAATCAAATCATTAGGAACATTTTGAAGCCCTGCAACATAAATTACCATCATATATCCGATAAGCTGCCAATTCGTAAGAATAACAAGTCCCCAAAAGCCGTATTCAGCCTTATATGTTATATCAACTCCAAAAGAGGAAAGAACAGCATTAATAAGCAAATTCCAAATATAGCCGAGAACTATTCCGCCGATAAGATTAGGCATAAAAAAGACAGAGCGAAAAAGATTAGTACCTCTTATACCACGAGTTAAAAGAAGTGCCAAAATAAATGAGAAAACATTGACCGTTATAATGCTTACTACTGTAAACAAAGCAGTAAAACCTAACGAATGAAGAAAATCACTTGATGATGTAAAAGCGTCAATATAATTTTGAAAACCTACCCATTTTGCATCAGTTACAGTTGTAAAATCCGCAAAAGAAAGACCGACGCCCATAACAAACGGAACGGCAAAAGCAAATAAAAACGCTATTGTTATAGGCAATAAAAATATGGGAGCGTATTTTTTAATACTTCGTTTCATAACAGACCTCTTTTTCACTTGATATGTACGGCAGGAAACCCTGCCTAAAGAAGTAATATTTTATGATTTTGAAGCATTTGCTTCCTTTTCCCAATCCTTAACTACGTCAGATTTAACCTCATCCCATGATTTATTACCCTGAGCATATTTTAAAAGTGATGAGCCGAAATTATCCTTAAAAGTTTGGGACGGAAAAACGGTGAAATACCAAGGAATTGTAGTAATGCTTTGCTTATTCATCCAATTGCTTATTTCTTTTGCAAGCGGGTCGTTTGGCACTTCGTCGTCATTAAAGGTATCAAAGGGAGCAATAAAGCCAAGGTCATCTGTTACAAATTTCTTACCCTTTTCGCTTGAATAAAGCCAATAGATAAAGTCGTTTGCCGCCTTTTGCTCAGCCTGACTTGCCTTTGAATTGACTGCATAGTAATTTTCCGTGCCGCTGCAAAGGCCTTGTGTTTCTTCGCCTTTAACGCCTGTATAAATCGGCAAAAATTTAATATTGTTTTCTTCAACCTTATTGCCTGACACCTTGCTTATTTGGCTCCAAGCCCAATTGCCGTTTTGCACCATAGCACATTTTTCAGTAGCAAATTCAGCCATAGAATCCGTAACTGTTTTAGTGCCTGTTTTTCCTTTTTCTATAGTTGAATTATCAAGGTAGAGGTCAAAGATATTTTTAAAATTTCGAGCATATTCAAAAGTGATTTTTGAGGTGTCGTTTGATGTTAAATCAATCTTATTTTTAGTAAATTCATAATAAATCGGCACATTTGCAAGGTGAGTTTGGTAGCGCCAATTTTCTCCTGCTTTAAGTGAGGTTGAAGCAAAAACACCGTCAATACCGAGCGCTGATTTATTTTTTTGCATATCCTCAACAAGAGCCTTTAATTTTTCAAAGGAATTGATATCATCCATTGATTTAAAATCCGTATTTTTGTTATCAAGTTCAAAATACTTATCGGTTATTGCTTTATTATAAATAATTCCGTACCCCTCAACGACATAGGGAATACCGTAAACCTTGCCGTCTTTTGAGGTAACTGCAAGCGATTTATCTTTCAAGTGCTTATAAAGTTTACTGTCTGACAAGTCGGCACAATATTCTTTCCAATTCGCATAACCCTTAGGGCCGTTGATTTGAAATAACGTAGGAGCGCTCTTGGTTGACATTTTTGCAGTGAGTGTTGATTCGTATTCGTTATTTGCAGCAGTTTCAACTATTACCTTGACACCGGTTTCTTTTTCATATTCATCGGCAATTTTTTTATAAACATCGGCAACCTCCGGCTTGAAATTAAGATATCTTACCGTGACGTTTGTGACGTTTGCATTGTTTGACTTTGTTGTGCTGTTTTCAGTATTATTATTGTTGTTTTTACCGCAAGCGGCAAAGACAAGAACGCTTGAAGCAACCAAAACAGCACAAAGAAGCGCTGACACTGTTTTTTTGATAAAACTCATAAGAATTCCTCCACTTATTTTTCATTATGTTTTCAAGGATATTATGTTCACATTATGAAAATTTATACAAAAATATAGACATTGAAAATATGATATTGTATAATAAAAATTGAAATAATTTTATTATTTTTAAGGGGAAAGATTATGAAGTTTAAACACAAAATTGATAAATTCGTATCGACATTATCTGAAAGAATTTCAAGCGGCGGAGTATCTCAGCTTGAAGTTAAGGCTGAGGGCGAAAGAGATATATTCGGCAATATGCCTGCCCTTGCAAGAAAAGCGGCGTCAGAAGGTATTGTGCTTTTAAAAAACAATAATGCCCTGCCCTATAAGCTTGATACAAAAATTTCTGTTTTCGGCAGATGTCAGCTTGATTATTTCTATGTCGGCTACGGCAGCGGCGGCGACGTTAACGCTCCATACTTTGTAAACGTTATTGACGGAATAAAAAATGCGGGCGGCCACGTTAACGAATGGCTTTTGGAATATTACAAGGATTTCACTAAAAACAATCCTGCACCTCACGGCTTTTGGGGTCATTGGCCTATGAATTTTGAAGAGCCGAGCCTTGATGATAAAATGATTGAAAGAGCAAGTGAAGAAAGCGACGTTGCACTCGTTGTTATCGGTCGTGCCGCAGGTGAGGACAGAGAAAACACTCTTACCAAAGGCAGTTACTACCTTACCGATGAGGAACGTAATCTATTAGACAATGTTTGCAATCATTTCAGCAATGTTACTGTTTTGCTTGACTGCGGCAACATTATTGATATGCAGTGGGTACTTGACTATGAGGAAAGGCTTAGAGGTATAATTTACGCTTGGCAAGGCGGAATGGAAAGCGGTAATGCTATTGCAGATGTGCTTTTCGGCAGAGTTAACCCATCAGGCAGGCTTACAGATACGATTGCTGTAAGATATGAAGATTATCCAAGTGCAATGCATTTCGGCAACAAGCTATTTAACACTTATGTTGAGGATATATTTGTAGGTTACAGATATTTTGAAACTTTCTCTAAGGAAAAGGCGCTGTTTCCGTTTGGTTACGGTTTAAGCTATTCTAATTTTGATATTGAAGTTTTGGATTTCAAGGCTGACAATGACAAAATTAAGGTTGAAGTTAGGGTTACGAATATCGGCGATGTAGCGGGAAAAGAAGTGGTCGAACTTTATGCAAATGCACCGCAGGGTAAGCTTTCAAAGCCTGTTATGAGCCTTGTTGCATTTGACAAAACAATTAATCTTGAACCAAAGGAAAGTCAAAAAATCACTCTTGAAGTGCCTGTTTATCTACTCGCTTCATTTGACGATACGGGTGCTACGGGGCATAAATATTCTTACATTTTGGAAAAGGGCGAATATAAATTCTTTATCGGCGAAAATGTAAGAGACGTGGATGAGGCAGGCTCTTTTGAGCTAAAGGAGGACAGGGTTTTAGAGGAGCTTGAAGCTGTTTGCGCTCCAAAGGAGTATATGGACAGAATTGTTGCGTTTAAAGTCAACGGTTCATTCATTCCCAAAAAGGTTGCACTCAAGCCGGAAAAGCCGTATCTTCGCAAAAGAATACTTGATAATCTTCCTAAGGAAATCGGTCACGTTGTTCATAATTACAATTTTTCCCAAGTTAAATCGGGGGAAATCAGCGTTGAAAAATTTGTATCAAGCTTAACAAATCAAGAATTAGAAGCGCTCACACGTGGAGAAGGCGGAATGGACAGCAGCTACGGCGTTGCAGGCAATGCAGGCGCTTTTGGCGGAATTATCCCTGAGCTCAACAAAAAAGGCGTACCTGCCGTTATTACTACCGACGGACCGGCAGGAATAAGAATAAGAAAATACACCTCTCTGCTGCCATGCGGAACTGCACTTGCAAGCACATTTAATACACGACTCGTTGAAGAACTTTGTTCTGAAATGGGCAAAGAGCTTAAAAATGCAGGCTCAAATGTGCTTTTGGCACCGGGAATGAACATTCACAGAAATCCACTATGCGGCAGAAACTTTGAATATTTCAGTGAAGACCCACTTCTTACAGGTAAAATGGCAGTGGCTTTTGTCAGAGGTATTCAGTCAAGCGGCGGCTCGGCTTGTCCTAAGCATTTTGCGTGCAATAATCAGGAATCGAGCAGAACGATTAACAACTCTATTGTATCTCAGCGTGCGCTTCGTGAAATATATCTTAAAGGCTTTGAAATTTGCGTAAAAGAGGCTAAACCTTTAAATATTATGACGAGCTACAACAAAATCAACGGAGTTTGGAGCCATTATAATTACGACCTTGCCACCACGGTTTTAAGAAAGGAATGGGGCTTTGACGGCTGTGTTATGACCGATTGGTGGATGAAGCACTCCGCAAGCCATGAATTTCCCAATCTTCGTGATAACGCTTATCGTGTTCGCTCGCAGGTTGACGTTTATATGCCCGGCTCATTTAAGAGAACGGAGAAAAAATATAAGCCTGACAATTCCCTTTTGGAAACTATCGGGCTTAAAAACGGAATAACAAGAGGCGAGCTTGAACGTTCGGCAATCAATGTACTTAATATGATATTAAAGCTTGAATATTAATATTATTTTACCTGCAAGTTCAAAAATATATTTAAGCACAAAAAACTCCCCGAAGATTTATTTCTTCGGGGAGTTTTATTTGAAACATTACTTTTTAAGTTTAATGCCTTGTAAATCAAGCTTATCGATAACAGTATTAACGATATCCATAACTTCTTCACGGGTAAGAGTTTTCTCCGGATGAGAAAATGTTATACGTGTTGTGATTGACTTAGCATCGCCGTCACAATAAGTATCAACAACCTCAATCTTTTTAACAAGGTTGCTCTTAGCATCTTCAATAGCAGCCTTAATAGGAGCAAATTTATCTGTTACGAATGAAAGGTCAATTTCCATTGCAGGATATTTTGACGGTTCTTCATAACTGATGCTTGAATTAGCAATTTGCGCAAATTCCTGAATGTCAATTTCAGCAAATACGATTGAAGCCTTTTTATCAAGTTTCTTTGATACTACAGGGTGAACGATACCGATAGTACCGAGTTCCCTACCGTCGCAAATAATTTTATTAAGATTTCTTGGGTGCTCATAAGAATGAGCCTTAGTAGCAGGGGCATAATCAAGTGATTTGTGTTTAATGTTATCGGTAAATGTTGCAAGCATATCACGAAGTTCAAAATAAAGCTTTTCAACACTCTTGGTTTTACTGAAAAGAGTAATTGCAAGCATTTTATGCTCATCAACAAGACCGTCACTCTTAAGACCCTTAGCGACTCTGCCAATCTCGAACACGCCAAAATCAGGCGCATAAGAGGTATTATATTTAACCTGGCAAAGCTGAGTCGGCACTATTGAGTTACGAATAGTTTCAATATTAGGATTTGTCGCATTAACAAGCTTAATATTATCCTCAACTTCGATGCCGAGAGCTTTATATTCGTCATAATAAGCCCAAACGTAAGAATGAAGTTCGTGAAGATTGAAATGATTTACAAGAATGTCCTTAATCTTATCCTCATCTGTCTTTTCGATAGCAGGACGAACAGGATAAAGAGGAGCAACGGCGGTATGAATTGCAAAATTATCATAGCCGTAAATTCTTGTGATTTCCTCGATAATATCAGCTTTGATTGTAACATCTTTAGTAGCTCTCCAACTTGGAACAACTACACTGAAATTATCATTATCAACCTTAGCGTCAAAGCCTAATGAAGAAAGAGTTGAAATAATGGTATCGTTGTCAATTTCAATACCTGTATATTTATCAACAAATGCCTTATCAAAGTCAAGCTCAACGGTATCATAATGAAAAGCATATTCATCTGTAAGAGATGATACAACCTTAACTTCCTTATCAACGTCAGTCATAAGCTTAACAAAACGGGCAATGGCAGGAACTGTCATTTCAGGGTCAAGGCACTTTTCATATCTCATTGAAGCATCTGTTCTGTGAGCAAGGCGAACTGTTGACTTACGGATTGAAACGGCATTAAACGTTGCAGATTCAAGAGTAAGAGTATGGGTATCATCAACAATTTCGCTGTCAAGACCGCCCATAATACCGGCAATTGCAACAGGCGTATTATCGTTGCAAATCATAAGTGTATTTTCATCTATATTTCTTTCAACACCGTCAAGAGTTTGGAAAGTGAAAGGAGTATCAAAACGTTTAATTCTAATCTTTTCAACCTTGCGAGAATCAAATGCGTGCATAGGCTGACCCATTTCAAGCATAAGGTAATTAGTAAGGTCGGCAAGGAAGTTAATAGCTCTCATTCCGCAATAGAAAAGACGGATACGCATATTAACGGGAGATACACTTGTGTTAATATTTTCAACCTGAAGGCAAGAATATCTTTGGCAAAGCGGGTCCTCAATTTTCATATCAACCTTAGGCAAATTATTATATTGAGTTAAATCAACGGTTTCAAGCGGTTTAAGTTCTCTGCCTGCAAGAGCAGCAAATTCACGGGCAATACCGTAATGACCCCAAAGGTCGGGACGGTTTGTAAGAGATTTATTATCAACCTCAAAAATGATATCGTCAACCTGATACGCTTCTTTTATATCGGTACCGTTGGGCAAATCGTCTGTAATTTCCATAATACCGCTGTTATCGTCAGAAATACCGATTTCGCTTTCACTGCAACACATACCGTTTGAGATAAAGCCTGCAAGCTTTCTCGGTGCAATCTCAATATCGCCGATTTTAGCGCCAACCTTTGCAAAAGCGGTTTTAAGACCTACTCTTACGTTAGGTGCGCCGCAAACAACGTCTGTAAGCTCACCGTCACCTGCGTCAACCTTAAGAAGATGAAGTTTTTTTGAATCAGGGTGATTTTCTACAGATTTAATTTCAGCAACAACGATGCCGCTGATATCCGAACCCTTGAAGAAAATCTCATTTTCAACCTCTGCGGTGGAAAGAGAGAAACGATGGATAAGGTCAACCTTATCAAGACCTGTAAAATCAACAAAGTCTGAAATCCAATTCATTGATAAAAACATATTTAATTCCTCCCCTCTTAATTTTCGTCGTCAGTAAACTGCGATAATGTTTTCAAGCTACCGCTGTTTAAATCACGAATGTCTTTAATTCCGTATTTCATCATAACAAGCCTTGTAAGACCTAAGCCAAATGCAAAGCCTGTATATTCATCAGGGTCAATTCCGCCTGCTTTAAGAACCTCAGGATGAATCATTCCGCAAGGGCAAAGTTCAAGCCAGCCGCTGTGCTTACAGCTCGGACAGCCTTCGCCGCCGCAGATAAGGCAACTTATATCAAGTTCAAAGCCCGGCTCTACAAACGGGAAGAAGCCCGGACGAAGTCTGACCTTAATATCCTTTTGGAATACCTCTGAAAGCATAGTTTTCATAAAGTAAATAAGATTTGAAATAGAAATATTCTTATCAACCATAACGCCTTCCATTTGGAAGAATGTATTTTCGTGGCAAGCGTCCGTCGCTTCATTTCTAAAGCATCTGCCGGGGAAAATAGCCTTAATAGGTACACCGTCATTAACAAGCGCATCTCTGTACTTCTTATAAATAGCATTTTGAGCGGCAGAAGTCTGGCTCTTTAAAAGCTGACCGTTAGTAAGATAATATGTATCCTGCATATCACGGGCCGGGTGATGCTTAGGAATATTAAGCGATTCAAAGCATTCATAATCTGTTACAATCTCGCTGTAATCCTCAACAGTAAAGCCCATTGACTTAAATATTCTTTCACATTCTCTTTGAACAAGAGTAATCGGGTGATATGAGCCTCTATCCATAACCGGTGGCATAGAGAGGTCAAACTCAGGCATAAGCTCAATTTCCTTTTGAATTTCCTTTTCCTTAAGCTCCTGAGTTTTCTCTGTAATTTTTTCGTTTACAAGACCTTTAAGCTCGTTAACCTTTTGACCGAATACCTTTCTTTCATCATTAGAAAGCTCTTTCATACCCTTAAGAAGGTCTGTAACGCTGCCCTTTTTTCCAAGATATGATACTCTGATATTTTCAATATCTGCAAGATTATCAATCTTTTCAAGTTCGGATACAAACTTTTCTTTTAGTTCTAAAATTTTGTTATCCATAATTTCCTCCGTTTTTTAACAATAAAAAAATCGCCTCATAAAAATGAGACGAATAATATCCGTGGTACCACTCAAATTGCACAAACAATGTGCCACTCAAAATCCTTAACGCAGATATACGCCCTACTTTTCATAGGAAGCTCGTGAGTCGAAATTCATTGATAAAAGCAATACGGCACTTTCAGCATATGCGCCGTTCTCTGAAAAAGCAAAATTATCAACTACTTTTGGCTTGCGCCCTCAGTCATTGCATTTAATTTATACAAAGATTTTAAACCAAAAAGCGTTTTAAGTCAAGTATTTTCGAAATGAAATTTAAAAAAGGTATTGTAATTTTAGGCAAATATGTATATAATTAGTGTATAATGCTTTATAGGGAGGTGACTTTACCATGACTGATAAAACTATGACTTTTAGAATTGGTGACGATCACGAAGATGTTATGAAAGAAACTTTGACAGAAGTTTTTGACGCTTTGCAGGAAAAGGGCTACAACCCTATCAACCAAATTGTAGGTTATATTCTTACAGAGGACCCAACATACATCACTACTCATAACAATGCAAGAAGCTTGATAAGACGGCTTGACCGAGACGAGCTTTTGGCTGCAATGGTAAAGTCCTATCTCGATTAAAATTAAAGGAGGGTTATCTTTGGCAGAAAGCAAGAAGGAAAAAATCCTTGAATACAAAGGTAAGCCTTTGGTAAGATGTGGCAAAACAATTTACTATGGCAGTATGAGCGACCCTTATGTAATTTGTCTTAACATTCTCAACGATGAGGATATAAAGGGATTAAAGGTATCAGGCAAGGTTGCAATCCAGCTTATTGATACTGACCCGTCGGTTACATCACCAAAGGAAAAGATTATTAAAAAAAGTGAAAAGCAAGGTCTTTTCAATGCACTTGATTTAGGTGCAGTTTGGCTTGAAAGAGCTTTAAAAAAGCAATAATCTAATGGAATTAAGCGTCGTATAAACGGCGCTTTTTTTATTTTTACTGCAAATAATACCTTTTAAGCGCTATAGTCTATTAATTATATAAATGCTTTAAAGCATTGTAGTATTTAAAAATTTATGATATAATAAACGTCTATGATATAACTTAAGGGGAAAATTATGTCCAATATATCCAATATAATAGTAGCTATTTATAATTTCCTATGGGGAGATTTAATTACACTGAATTTTAAAGGGACAAGTATCGGTATTCCTTTGCTTGTAATCCTTCTTATTCCGACGGGTATTTATTTTACCGTTCGCACAAGATTTATGCCGATTAGGAAATTGCCGCAAATGGTGAGAGCGCTCGGCGAAAAGAAGGACGATAAAAGCAATCTGTCAACCTTTCAAACGCTGATAGTATCAACTGCTACAAGGGTTGGTATGGGTAATCTTGTCGGCGTTGTTGCGGCAGTATCCGTCGGTGGCGCAGGCGCAGTATTTTGGATGTGGGTTTCGGCATTTTTAGGTGCGTCAACCGCTTATGTTGAGGGCACGCTTGCCCAACTCCACAAGAAAAAAGACCCGCTTTACGGCGGCTATCACGGCGGTCCTGCTTACTACATTCACGACTTTGTGGAGCAAAAGAGAAAGAAAAAAATCAAAAAATCTTTTATTGCAATTTTATTTGCGATTTTCGGTTTAATTTGCTGGTGCGGAATAAGTCAGGTTGTCAGCAATTCCGTTACCTCGGCTTTTAAAAATGCTTTTTCAATTCCTCCGATTTACACAACCGTTGTGCTTGTAATTATTGCGGCAGTGATTGTGCTTAGAAAAAACGCAACGGTCAGGGTGCTTGATATTATTGTACCGATAATGGCAGTCGTATATTTTCTTGTAACAATATTTATTATAGTTAAAAATATTAATTTAATGCCGGGTGTATTTGAAAGAATATTTAAAGAAGCGTTTGGACTGAAGCAGGTTGCGGGTGGCGGCTTCGGTGCTGTTTTAATGAACGGAATTAAGCGTGGCTTATTCTCTAACGAAGCAGGCTCAGGTTCGGCTCCCTGTGCGGCAGCGGCGGCAGAGGGCAAGAAGCCTCAAACAGTCGGTATGGTTCAGTCGCTCGGAGTGCTTATTGATACAATCGTTATTTGTACCTGCACGGCTATGATAATGCTTTTAGTTCCCGAAGAAATAACAAAAGGCAAGCAAGGAATGGACCTTTTGCAATGTGCTATGGACTATCATCTCGGAAGCTTCGGCACAATATTTGTTGCAATTATTCTGTTTTTATTCAGCTTTTCAACCTTTATAGGTATTCTTTTCTATGCAAGGTCAAATGTGGCATATATCTGCGGCAACAATTGGTGGAGCCAAACGCTTTATAAAATAGTTGCTCTTGTAATGCTCTTTATCGGCGGACTTCAGGCATATACAATTGTTTGGGATTTAGGCGACGTGGGCATAGGTCTTATGACAATTGTTAATTTAATAATCATTATCCCTATGTCAAGTCAAGCAATCAAGCTGCTTGATAAAAAGGATTAAAATAAAAATTAAGCGTCATCAAAGGAATTTTCCAATGATGACGCTTTTTTGTTAGTTATCATTTCATTTAGGTTTATCAAATCAAATTTCGCCTATTAAGCTCTTTTAAAAGATACGGCTGAATAGTCGGATAAGTCCAATTATCAGGCAGAGTATCGGTTATAACAATCTTTTCAATCTCGCTGTCAAACGGTTCAAACGAGGTTATATCGGCAACGCAAAGCATACCGTAGGTTTCATCACCATCGCCCTCTTTTACGCCGTAAATGCAAACAGGCTCAAGCGTAAAATCCTTTGCGCCCGTTTCTTCTTTGAGTTCTCTTTCTGCGGTATCGACAATAAACTCCTCAGCCTCTCTGTGACCGCCGGGAAACTCAAGAGTATCTCTCATTTTGTGCTTGCAAAGGACAAATTTACCCTCGGTTTTAGCGCAAATGACGGCAAATTTCAATTTCTCATGGTCGTCAATATAGCTATAAAATTTAACCATAATTCCCCTATTCTGTGTTATCATCGTAAATATCAAGCTTATAAATAGGCTCGTCCTTTAAAATTGAATATTCCTCGGACGAAAGCACCTTTTGCTTAAATTCATCAACATTTTCTGCCCAATCGGCACGTGAAAACTCGCTTATTTTGCTTGACGGCGGATAAATTACATCAACGTGAATTTGATTATACCCCTCACCCTCTGCCTCATACTGCCTTACAAGTGAGAAATAATAAAGCTCATCGCACGTGAATGAAAAAATACCCGTTTCAAAAAGAAGTTCGCAATCTTTCAAATCAATTTCGCACATTTTGCAAAATGTATCCAAAATCTCACAAAGCGGGGTTTTAGTTGTAATATTTTCCTTTAAATAAGTTATAAATAAGTTAAAATATCCATATTATTTTAAGAATAACTCCTTAATTTCCTTGCAACGCTTTCTGCGTTTAAAATTTAATCAGCCATTTTAATTTTAGCAATAGTAATCGTCATTTCTGTTTATAACGTATCACAACGTAGCGATAAAAATAATGTTAAATCAACGATTTAACATTATAATCTAATATTTTAGCCACGCCATTGATATTTTTCTAAATCCACCTTACCGTCAATCACTTCAATACCCTCGCTTATAAGCAAATCCGACTGCACCCTTAAACCGCCAAAGGCGAAATTTTCTGTCAGTTTACCCTTACTGTTTACAACACGATAGCAAGGTATTTTTTGAGGGTTTGGATTTTTATGAAGTGCATTACCTACTGCTCTTGCATAATAAGGATTGCCGCAAAGTGTAGCTATTTGCCCATAAGTTGCAACCTTGCCATACGGTATTTTCGAAACTATTTTGTATATTTTTTCATTTAATGTCATAATTTTAATTATATTTAAAATTGCCTGTCCATTTACCACAATAGCTACAAGACCAGCTTTCATAACCATACGGAGATTTTTTGCAATATTCTTCATATGTAATTTTTCCAGTCTGATATTGTTTAAAATAATAATTGTCAATTTCTACCCAATACTTATCAATTTCATCCCTACTACTGAACCATTTTTCCATATTACCACATTTTATGCTATGATTATTATTATTTGTACAATGATTTTCTTTATTTGGTTTTATTATTATATTCTTTTTTTTAGACCAATTTGAATATTTTTTGCCTTTATAAGTCCGTATTCTTATATAATACTTTTTTGATGCTTTTAGTCCAGTTATATTTTTTGATACTATTTTTGCTTTTTTTATTTTTATTATTTTGTTATTATTTTTAAAATTACTATTAGTAGAATATTGGATTTGGTATCCTGTAATATTCGATTTTTTCTTCCACTTTATTGTAATTGTTGCATCTTGTCCTTTTAATGATGTAATTTTTGTATTAGGAATATCTGCTGCAAAAACATTTACTGGAAAAGCCATTGATGTTACTAATATTAACACCATTATTATTATTGATAAAATCCGTTTCATTTGATCTCCCCTATATTTAATCATATTTAAAGTTTCCTGTCCACTTACCACAATAACTGCAAGACCAGCTTTCATAACCATACGGAGATTTTTTGCAATATTCTTCATATGTAATTTTTCCAGTCTGATATTGTTTAAAATAATAATTGTCAATTTCTACCCAATACTTATCAATTTCATCCCTACTACTGAACCATTTTTCCATATTACCACATTTTATGCTATGATTGTTATTGTTTGTACAATGGTTTTCTTTATTATTTTCGGCTGATGAATTGCTATTAGATGATGCAGATGCCGTATTAGACTTTGGCTTAGCTATATTAGCGGACGAACTCGAAGAATTATTATTTCTACTATTATTTTGTGCTTGTTGCTGTGTCGCTTTCTCTTTCACAGTAGCCTCACAAGTCTTCTCAACACCATTGGCTCTCGCTTTTATGGTAGCCTTACCGGTCTTTATAGCTGTGATTTTACCATTATCGACCTTTACAACACTTTCATCACTTGAAGACCATTCGATTTCCTTATCCTTTCCCTCAACCTTAGCTTCGATTGTATATTCATCACCAATATTAAGTGATAAAACGGATACATTAAAATCAATTGTAGGTTCAGTGATAATAACCTTTACTTCCATATATGAAACATTCTCATTTGCATCCTTAGCAAAAACATTAGCTGTATATTCACCTGCTTTTGAATAATCTACATCTTTATCATCAAATGTTATCTCCACATTTGCCAAATCTGTTGCTTGATATTTGTTCGTTATGTCCTCTTTGCAATCTTTTATAAAACTTACCTCTTTTGGATTTACCCCATTATCATTAGAAAATACTGGAGCTGTTGTATCTGAAATTGTAAATGGAATATTCTTAGTATCCTTTACAGAAAACAATTTTAATCCAAACAATTTATATTCACTTGTATGTGTAATTTTAATATTAGACTTTCCAACAGAATAATATGCTGCATCACCGTCTTTATTTGCTTCAATGTCAATCTGTGTATTTTCAGAAGTAACATCAGGATACTTACCTGTATCTACAAGCTCAGATAATGATGGTTCGTAGATTTCGCCATACTCTATTGTAACTTGCTTTTCTCTCACATCCCATTGGTTGATATTTTTCTCATATACATACCAAAATGAAATAAGAACGGTAAGTAATATAATTATCATTCCAATTATGATAACAGTTTTCTTTTTATTAAATTTTTTTGCATTTTTTGCATAACATCAGCATTCTGCTTTTGGCTTGTTTCAATCTTTTTCATTTTCTATTTCTCCCTTTTTACTATATACATCTATTCTATTTCCTAAAAGATATATTTCACTGTTTTGTGCATCATAATATTTTATCTGATTATTTTTAGTGTTTTTTATTATAATGTGAGTAGATGAATACATATCAATAAAAATCAGAAATTCACCTACAATCAATATTCTTCGTCTTTTGGTTGTTTCGCTTAATTTAGATTTATTAAGAGCCTTTATAAACATATTGTACATTTGTCCGTTTTGTATATGTTTATGCTTCAAATAGAAATTGATAAAGCACATACAGTCAACTCTATAATCCTTTGCCGACCGTTTTTTAACCTCTTTGTTTTCTAAAAAGTCATCTAACTTATTTATCAATTCATTTCTGGTATATGTCATATCTATACTCCTACTTATATTTTAATTTATTGCAAGCGATATAGCATTTTTGATAAAAGAAACAATTGCAACTATAATAACTATTGGCATAATTAAAGGGCTGAATATTACGCTTATTATTATTTTTATTGCAAATTGCACTAAACCTAAACCTATAAAATAACTTAGAACACAATAGCTTACCAATGTACTTGTGATCCAATATGCTCTAAAAAATACAGATGCAACATTCCAAAAGTTTTCCGTTAAGAAAATATTGTTTATTTGTAACTCATTTTTTATAAAGTCTATTGTTGATACAGCTACGCTGTTTGGAATCCTTAACAATCCAATAATAAAATTATTTGAGTTAGTTCCATCCATTGCCTTAATGAAAACTACGCTTAATATTCCAAACACTATTAGCATCAAAAATAAACATATTGATTTTGTCATTTTATTTAATATTGCATCTGTGAATTTATCACTAACTGCTTTTTCCGATTTCACGCTCATTTTAACACCTACTTATCCAATTTTAAATCTATTTCTTCTAAAATATCTTTAGTTGTTTCAAGCTCTTTGGTGTCTAAATTTTCAGATATTGTTTCAAGCTCTCGTTCACAAGACTTAACAACATCTTTTAATGAATATTTCTTTCCTATTGTTGAAATATCTATTTCTCTTACACATTCGCCCAACCATTTATTTTCTTCTAAGAATCGTTTTATAGTATCGGCTACTTCCATTCTGCTTGTAGCTTTATTAGTAACATAGCAAGAACCTTGTCTATGTAAAAAATCATTCTTTTCCATATACCGCCGAATTTTATAATAAGCCGTAGGTGCAGCTTTATGTGTAAGAGCTTCATACTTGTTTGTATCCAAGTCGAAGTTAATCATCATCCGTTTATTAGGCATTTTTAATCACCACATTATAGTATGATTTTATACAATCTTCAATATCATTTTCGACATAAAAATACCATTCTTTAATTACTTTCATAAACCATTTTGTATATGGTAAATTCATTCCCAAATAAAAGAAAGGTTCTGTATTATCTAAATCAGAGCTATCAAATACTCCTTTTTCAATTTCTGTAAGATTATGCTTAAAAGCATATTTTCTTATTATATTCAAACATTCATCTTCTGTCATTCCATTTGCTTTTAACTTGTTCTCATCAAATACAAATTTCATTCTTAGAATTTCTTGTTCCATACTCTCCTACTTTCTTTTGGCAAAATTGCCAAATAATACTTTTCTTTGCTTATTATATCATAAAGAGTGGTTTTCTTACAATATTTCAAGATAATTTTTAACTAATCACAAATATCAGGTTCATCTTCGACTAATTTCTGTTCATCAGAATAATAGCCCATTTTTATATATTCTTGTTCTTTTAGGTAATCAGTTACGCCATAAACAGTTTTATCGTCAATCTGACCTGTGTATGAATGTAACTGTTTTACATTTTCCATTATTATTCGAGATAGTTCTTTACAAGGCGGCATATCTGGTGTTTTATATAAATCAAATAATTTATTCCAATATTCGGCTGCTTTTGGAATATTCCCTTCTGAATAATATTTTTTTATTTTATTTACACAGTCTTGTGATTCTTCCTGCTTTATTTCTTCTTTTGTCAGTATTCTAAACTTGTCTTCATTTGGAACAAGAGCATTCAAACACATATAGCGTTACACTTGATTATCGCTGAAAAGGTTAGCAAATATTTTTTTACAATCTGCGACACATAGTAACCATTATTAAATTTAACTATCCATTTTACAAGCTCACTGTAATAATCATACCAAGAGTCACAAATTGCATTACCAATCGGAGCGTATTTATCATTATGAATTGAATGAATTTTCATCAAATTATCTACAATCTCGTCAGGAAGCTCAGACTTATTTTTCCTCATAATAAGTTGAAACATATTTGCAAAAAATCGACCTTTATAGTTAAAATATAGCATAGATAATACTTGTTGTCAATGCAACTATATATTTGTTCGACAGGATAACAGGCATAAAAAACTGCGAAGAATTAAATCTCCGCAGTTTTTTCTTTGCTGAAGAACAATAAAAATGCACCGAACAAAAGTCCGATGCATTTAAATCCCTCCGTCGCACTTCGTGCGCCACCTCCCTTTACAAGGGAGCCTTAAAAGGTAAAAATTATTTTATTTCTTTCTTCTTGCAGCTTTGCGCTTAGCAAGCTCAGCCTCAAGCTCTTTACGCTTACGCTCATTTTCAAGTTCCTTAGCCTTTTCTTCAGCCTCAGCTCTTGCCTTTGCCTCATCATACTGAGCGGCAATTTCATCAAGATGCTTGAAGTTTTCCTTTTGCTCAAGAAGCTTACGAGAAGTGATATAAGCGTCTGCGGCACGGTTAAACATAGCGTGCTTATCCATTTCAGCCTTAGAAGCCTTACGTGCCTCTTTACGCTCGTTGGCATACTTATTCATATCAGCTTTAATCTTAGCAATCTCGCCCTTATCCTTAGCCTTTTTAGCGTCGTGAAGTTCCTTATTAAGCTCTTCAAGTCTGTCATCGCACTTATCCTCAACAGCGAAGAAGCCCTCAAGAACAGACATTTCAGGCTCTTTGAACTCATTAACCGAGCCAAAGTGCTTAAGATAATTCTTATGAGAAGCAAGCTTTTTCTTAGCAAGCTCAATTTCAACCTTACGGATTTCCTTATGCTGCTCGGTATCCTTTGGAAGAGCCTTAGCAGCGGCAAGCTCAGCCTTAACAGCATTAACATCCATATTAACGATACCGTCAAGACCTGCATCATATACCTTTTGATAAAGGTCAACCTGACGCATTACGTTTTCAGAATTGAACTTATCAAGCTCAGCACAAACAAATTGTGAGATTTCGATTTCCTCATTATATTCGAGTGCTTCACGGTAAGCCTTTTTAGCGGCTTTCTTTTCCTTGCCCTTAAGGTGCTTATAATCCTCCTTAGACACCGGCTTAGGAGTAGCTGTTGCCATTTCCCTTGCATTATTAACAAGGTCGATAGCCTCAACAAGCCCTTTATCGCTCAAAGCGTCGTTAGCATAGTCCTCAAAAAGAGCACGTACCTTAAGCACACGAACAACAGCCTTTTGCTTCTTCTCTGTAAAATCATAGAAGAAGAAAGGAATTACATTAAGTGTTGCACCGACAGCGGCAACAATAATAAGCACACGAAGAAGAGGAATAAGAACACCGTCAACGTCATAAAGAGCGTTAGACGCATTAAAAATATCCTGACCGTTGGCCGCCTGTTCACGAAGCATTTGACCAATAGTTTCGGTAGCGCCCGGAAGCTTACGAGCCATAAGAGCAGAATCGTTTACAACTCTTCTTGCAGTTTCAACATTCATACCAAGCTTTTCCTGAAGAGTAGGAATAACAGATGAAGTGATAAGAGTGATTACAGAGCCGATTGTTGCAACAGCGGCAAACATACCGTCAATTCTTTCGCCGGTTCTGTACTGCTGATAGTCACGAATATCGGCCTGAATAGCAGGGTTAAGAATATGAGCAAACGCACCTACGATACCGTTGCAATATAAGCAAAGGAGTACCATCCAAATAGTTGCGCTTGTAATCTTGCCTGTAAAGAGAATCATTGCAAGGATGAATACAATATTAAGAAGGTTAGTAACAATCTGAACATTTTTCTTACCGTACTTGCGGATAAAGAACGGAGCCATAATCATACCCCAAAGAGCAGAGTTACCGTTAAGTGTTACGATAATACCGTAAACGTTACCCGAACAAGCGCCGCCGTAGTTATAAAGCCAAGCAAGGATATTTGAATAAGCCAATTCAAGGAAGCCTATCCAGCTTGCAAGCGAAATAATCCAGAAATATTTATTCTTTGCAACAGCTTTGAAAGCATCGGTAAATTTAATTTGAATAACGTGGGTCTTAGCCTGAATAATCTTTTCTTTGGTATTTGCATAAACAATTACCAAAAGAGCAGAACCGAGGATACCCAAAATCGGGAACACAAGTCTGTAAACACGGATATCGGTCTGATTAGTATGGAATACGTTTTCAGCGACGATAGGCATAATAAGGTTTACAACAGATGGTCCGAGAGAATATACAATACTCTTAATTGATGCAACGTCAGCTCTTTCCTGTGAGTTAGGAGAAAGAACGTGAATAAGGTTTTCATACGCATCATAGAAGAACATATATACAAATTGAAGAATAACGTTAAATAAGAGAAGAACAAAGCATTTTGCAAGATAATCTGCTGTTTTGCCTGCGAATAAAACGTTAGTGCCGACAAGAAGTGAAAGCTTGTCATATGGGAACCATACCATAGCTATAAAGAGAACAGCCGAAGGTATACCCATCATCAATATGTAAGGTCGATATTTACCCGCTTTATTACGTGTATTATCAACAATTGTTGCACGCAATCCCGTAAGCGGAATACTTGCGACAGTTGCAATAACATACAAGATATACATATCGGTTGGTGTTATACCGATTGTACCTGTAATAAATACATTTGTTGTTGCGAGCATACAGATATAGCTCATACTAACGATAAGGTATGCGCCTATACCGCCGAATGCATATGAACCAATTTCCTTAAAGGACATATATCTGCCCTTGGGCGGCTCTTTCCAATAGTATTTTACATTGTCAACAAGAGTCGTCACTTTTTGTTTGAGTGAAGCAATGTCTGCCATACTAATCCCCCTTAGTTAAATCATAAGCCATATAATAACACATTAATTTTGCGATTACAACAAAAAAGATACAATTTCTTGTATCTTTTTTATTAAATATATCAAATTGTAGTATATAAAGTGAATTTAGTCCAAATTGAATTCAAAGTCATCATTTCCTTTAATATCAACAATAACTTTAGAGCCTGAAATTTCATAAGAACTTGAAGTTGAAAGCTTGGAAAACGTTTCATCATCAATTTCATCGGGAGACGAATTATCGGTAAACATAAATCCCGAACCCGTTTGTGCCCTCTTGGTATCCATTGCAAAATATTTTAATGCCTTACCTGAATTATCCTCAAGTTCAGAAGTGACATCAAAGAAATACTTTTGCCCTTTAAAATCGGCAAGCGATATCATTTTTGCAATAGAGTTTGAATCAACATTAATAAGATGAGAAGCATTGATATCATTTTGAAGGAGCAAATATTCAAACAGCCCACTCAAGGTTGAACTCATACCCTTGCCCTGCAAAACAGTGTCAAAAACGGTGGTAACCGAATTATCAACCTTAAAATTACTTGCTATATATGAATATACGTTAAGCAAATATTCATCTTTGCCGACCTTGCCGTATCCGCATTTATTCATTATTTTTGAAATATCGGCATTAAATTCCTTTAGCTTGGCATTTTGCGTTTCCTTATCATTTGCATAAGTAATTTTAACACCTGAATTATCGTTGAGGAAATCGATTCCGTCAACAAGAATATATTGCGGAAAAGAAGTATAAAACAACCGATTTACATCATCAGAAAGCGAAACATTATATTTAACCTCACTCTTGTAATTAAGAACGGCGTCGCAAAGCTTTTCATAAGCTTTGATTGACGATTCATCAAGAGAAGAATAATGAGCGTCGGTAGTTATTTTAAGTTCAATATTATTTTCCGAAGATTTATTGTTGCCGTCTTCATTTACACTTTTATCACTGCAAGCTGCAAAAAGCGAACACACAAAAGCCGCACTTAATATTAACGATATAGCTTTTTTCATTAATTAACACCTACTTTTTTAAGCGTTTTTAGTTTATCCTCACATTGAGAGAAAAATTGCCTGTAAGCTAAGCAGTAATCACTGCTTTCTCGGTTGCGCCTGCAACCGCCGCCACGACAAATATAAAAATACTTACATTCCTTACACTTATCATCAAGCTTAAAGGAACTTTTTATAAATTCAACACATTTAGAGGTTTTATACATTTGTTTAAATGACGATTCGTTGATATTACCCAAAAGCCATTCATCTGTGCAATAGAAATCGCAAGGATAAACACTTCCGTCACCTTCAACAACAAATTGGTTTGAGCAAAAACCATTCATTCCGCATTGCTCTGCGTTATTACCGTTTATGAGAGATATGTAATTATCAAAAGTACGAATTGAAACAAAATCTCCACGCAAATAATCGTTATAATAAATATTAAATCCTTTTGTTAAAAAATATGCATAATCGTCGTTATTCATATACATATCGTTTTCTTTTTCACCAAAAGGCTTCAAGCCGACAATAAACTGAATATATCTTAAATCGTTTGACTTAAAAAATCTATACGCTTTTCTGAAATTAAGTGCCGTATTTTTAGTTAAAACGGAAAGAACATTAAAAGAAACGTTATGTTTTTTCAAAATATCTATTCCCTTTAATATATCATCAAACGAACTTTTACCGTTTGGATAAATCCGATATTTATTAACTTCCTTATCACCGTCAAGGGAAACGCCAATTAAAAAACCGTTTTCCTTAAAGAAAAGTGCAAATTCATCATTAATAAGCGTTGAGTTTGTTTGCAGGCAATAATGAACATTACTGCCCTTTTTGTTTGATTTTTTAACGTAAGATACAAAATTTTTATAAAAATCAAGCGAGCACAAAAGCGGCTCTCCTCCTTGGAATGTAAAATACACATCGGTAGAGTCCGCAAATTCAAGTGCACTGTCAACAACTCTTTTTGCAGTATCATCGCTCATAAAGCCTTTTGAAAAATCAGTTCGCTTAGATGAAAGCGAATGATAAAAGCAGTATTCACAAGCGAGATTGCAATTGCTTGATGCCGGTTTGAGCATAACCGAAATCGGCATTTAATCACCTTCTAACCCATTTAGTATATAACAAAAGAAATAAATAGACAAGTGTTATTTACCGTTATCACGATAAAAAACAGAATATTTACAATTTAGAAATTTATTGTCAGTGAATTCTATGTTCTTAAAATTAACTGCCGATATTGCACAATCGGTTATATTTTCAAAGGTGCAAGCTATAATTTTGATGTTTGTTTGGTAAAGATTTTTAAAATAATTATGCGTACCGACTCCTCTATAAACATTTTTAAAAACACAGTTTTCAACCGTTATGCTGTCATTCATTGTATTATCGTATGATGTGAAACCATAAAAGTGGACCTTATCGAGAATGTCGATTTGAATTGCCTCTGATGAATTGAGCATTAAATTTGAATATTGCCCGTTAAAGGTACAATTTAAAAACGTAACATTTTGGCAAGCTGCAAGCTCGGCGTGGTGGGAATAATAATTATTAAGAAAAACAACATTTTGAATTTTAATGTTTTTGGCATGACAAAGGCGCAAAATACATGACTTATTACGATTAAAATTATCGTCAAGCGTTCCGTTTTTTATAATACATTCACATAGTGAAGAATACCCGGGGTACGCTTTATCTTCGGGAGATTTGAATATATTTCCACGCTTGAAATTTGCATTTTTAATCAGCGAGGCATTCAAATCAATTGTCGTATATGATGTGAGAAAAAGAGTATTTTTAACATTATAATTACCACGTGAAAGTTTGACGGTCAAAGGATTATATTTTGAAGCGTATTTTTTGGTATAATCAAGCGCTCTTGAAAGAGCAACAGTAATATCGCTTGAGGAATAATAGCTTTTAAGCACACTGCCTTGCTCGTCAATGACGCAAACACTGCAAATCGTAAAGCCGTACGAGAAAAAAACACATAAAATCAATACAGCGCACATAAAAAAGGAAGTCAATTTATTTTTCAAGATGTCACCTCCGCACATTCCGTATTATTTTTAGAAAAATACGAAATTTAATACAAGACAGCTTTTGGAATAATTGACATAGGGAATATATAGTGTTATAATTATTTATCTTTATATTATAGGAAGTAGTGATTTTGAAAAATTATTCAATTACATTACCAAGCTATTCAATCGGCGATAATGTTTATAGTAAAATCGGTGAAATTTGCGAGCCGTACGGCAAAAAGGTTATTTGCATAGGCGGTAAAACAGCAATCAGCAAAGTTAGGGATTTAATAATTAATGAATGTAACGGCACAAGCCTTGAAATACTCGATTTTTTATGGTACGGCGGTGACGCTACATACGAAAATGTAAATACGCTTAAAGAAAATGAACTTGTAAAAAAAGCGGATATTATTTTTGGTATCGGCGGAGGAAAAGCGCTTGATACCGCAAAGGCACTTGCATATATTACAAATAAGGAAATATTCACTTTTCCTACAATCGCATCAAACTGTGCGGGAACAACGGCAGTTTCAATTATGTATAATGCCGACGGAAGCTTTAAAGAGCCGTTTTTCTTTACCGCTCCGGCAAGACATTGCTTTATTTACACTCCGGTCATTGCAAAGTCACCCGATAAATATATGTGGGCAGGTATCGGCGATACTTATGCTAAATATTTTGAGGCAGAGATGAGCAGCCGTGGAGAGGACTTAGTTCATTACCACGCACTCGGTGTAACTACATCGCAAATGTGCTTAACTCCCCTTTTAAAATACGGCAAAAAAGCACTTGATGATTTTAAATCGGGCACTGCGAGTTTTGAGGTTGAGCAGGTTGTTTTAGGAATTGTTGTAACAACGGGTATTGCATCAATTCTTTTAACAAACGAGCACATTATTGATTACAACACAGGGCTTGCGCACGCAGTATTTTATGCGCTTACATCCTACCCTCATATTGAGGAGAGGCATTTGCATGGCGAGGTAGTGGGATACGGTGTGCTTATTCTTTTACTTGTTGATAAAAATGAGGAAATGTTTAAGAAAATGTTTGAATTTAACCGTTCAATCAATTTGCCGACCTGTCTTGCGGACATTGAGATGAATGAGGATGATTTAGATAAGCTTGTGCCTATGGTGTGCAATATGAAGGACATTGACCACAATCCATATAAAATAAGCGAGGATATGGTATATAAAGCTTTTAAAAAGCTTGAAGAATATAGCAAAATCAATTAATAATTAAGAAAGAGGTATTCTTATGAAAAAAACAATTAAAAAAATTGCAGCTGTTTTATTTGCAGTTGTAATTGCAGTCGCTTGCTTTGCAGGCTGTTCAAAATCGGGCGGCGAGCACGACAAGGTAAACGATTCAAAAAAGGCTAAGTTCGGCATTGTGGTACAAACAGGTGCTAACGGCGCTTTCGTTGATATGAAAGACGGAATCATTGAGGAAATGAAGAAAAACGGTTATGAAAACGCTGAGTTTGACTACAAGGATGCGCAAGGCGATTCAACAACTCTTACGACAATTATCAACGCTATGGACGACGGAAGTTATGACGCAATCTTTACAATCGGCACTGCATGCACGCAAACTCTTGTTAATTTAGCATCTGACACACCTTGTTTCTTCTGTGCAGTATCTGCCCCTGTTGAGGCTCAGGTTATTACAGATATGAACACACCTGACAAAAATGCAACAGGCACATCAAATGCAATCCCTGTATCAGACATTATTGATATGGGATACAAAATCACTCCTGATGTTAAAAAGTGGGGCTTTATTTATTCAACATCACAAATTAACGCTGTAAATACTGTTGAATCAGCGCAAAAATATCTTGACAAAAAAGGTGTTAAATACGAAAGCGCAACTGTTGAAACATCGGCAGACGTTAAATCTTCAACAGAAACACTTATTAAAAAAGGCTGTGATGTTATCTTCGTACCTAACGACGCAATTGTTCAAGATGGTGTAAGTGCGCTTGCTCAGGTTTGCAACGAAGCAAAAATTCCTACCTACTGCTCATCTGCAACAACAGTAAACAGCGGTTGCCTTGCTACTCTTGCTATTGACGATAAGGGCATCGGCGCTAAAACCGCAGACAAATGCATTGAGTATATGAAGGGTACAAAAATTGAGAAAATTCCGGCAGAGGTTGTAGGAATTGACTATTGCACATTCAATTCCGGCACAGCAGATATGCTCGGCGTAAAAGCTCCGGATAAGAACACTATCGGCTACGAAATTCAGGTAGTAAATAAATAATTAACTAAAATACAAACTATTAAGGACAAATTATGCAGGTTTATATTACGGCAATCGAGGAGGGATTTCTTTACGGACTTCTTGCCCTCGGTATATACATTTCACTTAGAATACTTGACATACCGGACCTTACAACAGAGGGTTCATTCGGCTTTGGCTCTGCAGTTGCGGCTATTGTTGCAAGCAAGGGATTGAGCGTTACAAGCTTTATTGCGGCTTTTGCGGCAGGTGTGCTTGCAGGAATTGTAACAGGTCTTTTGCAAACTAAGCTTAAGGTTCACCCTGTTTTGGCAGGTATTATTACAATGAGCGGGCTCTATTCAATAAATTTAATGGTAAGAGGTTCGTCTAACCTTAACTTTAACGATAATTCCGCATTCACAAGATTTTACAAGGCAGTAGGCATAAGCGGTGCGGATAAAAAGATAGCAGGTCTTGTTATCGGTGCGGTTATTTGCATCTTAGTACTTATACTGCTTATTGTATTTTTCAGAACTCATCTCGGTCTTTGCATAAGAGCAACCGGTGACAACCCCGATATGGTAAGAGCATCATCGATTAATGTTGATTTTTCTCTTATTTTCGGTTTAGCGCTTGCAAACGGACTTATTGCCCTTTCAGGTGCGCTTATTTCCCACTATCTCGGCTTAAGTGACCAAAGTTTTTCAAACGGCACGCTTATTTACGGTCTTGCGGCAGTAATAATCGGTGAGGCAATATTCGGCAAAAGGAATGTTGCACTGGGTTTAACAAGTGCGGTAGTAGGCTCGGTTATTTATAAGATTATAGTTGCATTTGTTATTGACGTTTCTCTCTTTGGAAAGAACAGTGAAAACCTTATGAAGCTTACTTGTGCAATCATTGTAGCGGCAACACTCATTGTTCCTGAAATTAAGCACAAAATCGAAAATGCAAAAGCAAAGAAGGAGGCAAGAAAAAATGCTTGAAATTAAAAATGTCTCCAAAACCTTTGCAAAGGATACTGTCAATGAGCACAAAGCATTAAACAACATTAATCTTACGCTTAATGACGGCGAATTTGTAACTATAGTCGGCTCAAACGGAGCAGGCAAATCAACGTTTTTCAATATGATATGCGGAACATTTGAGCAGGACAAAGGCAGAATTATACTTGACGGCAAGGATATTTCCTTTATGCCTGAGCACAAAAGAGCAAGGCTCGTCGGAAGGGTTTTCCAAGACCCTATGAAAGGTACTGCTCCTAATATGACGATTGAGGAAAACCTTGCACTTGCGTATTCCCGTGCAGGCTCAAGTTTCTTTTCGCAGGCAATCGGCAAAAAGAAAAGAGAATATTTCAGAGAACATCTTGCAAGATTTGATATGGGACTTGAGGATAGAATGAAAACTAAAATCGGTCTTTTATCAGGCGGTCAAAGGCAGGTTGTCACTCTTTTAATGTGCACAATTGTTACGCCTAAGCTTTTGCTTCTTGATGAGCACACGGCAGCTCTTGACCCTGTAACGGCGGACAAAGTTATGAAAATCACAAACGATATTGTTAGGGAAAACAATATTACCACTATGATGATTACTCATAATATGTCACAGGCGCTTGTTACCGGTACAAGGACAATAATGATGGATTCGGGAGAAATAATTATTGACCTTGACAGTGTTACAAGAAAAGAAATGAACGTGTCAGACCTTTTAAAGCTTTACCGTGAGCGAGAAATGAAAGAATTTGACAATGACCGTATGCTTTTGCAAAAGGACTAAAACGAAACCAATCCCCCACTCTGTTTAAAAACAAGTGAGGGATTTTTGTATAAAAAGAGGAGTAAATATGAATATTACAGTATATCTCGGAGCATTAAAGGGCAATGACGAAAGCCTTGAAAAAGCAGTAAGAGAACTTGGTACATTTATAGGAAAAAGCGGCAATACACTTATTTACGGCGGCTCAAAATCAGGACTGATGGGATTAATTGCCGAAAGCACATTAAATTCCGGCGGAAAGGCAATAGGTGTTGAGCCTCAGTTTTTTATTGATAAAGAACTTCAATACGACGGCTTAACACAGTTAATCATAACCGATGATATGAGCGAAAGAAAGACGAAAATGATAGAACTTGGCGATGCTTTTATCGCATTTCCCGGAGGCACGGGAACATTGGAGGAAATAAGCGAGGTTATGTCAAAAGTATCACTAAAACAGCTTAACGCTCCTTGCATATTATATAATTTAAACGGATATTACGACAGTCTTAAAAATTTGCTTAATAATATGATTAAAATGGGACTTTCTACAAAAGAACGCCAAGAAGGAATATTTTTTGCAAATAATTTAGGTGAAATTCAAAAAGTTTTAAATTTGAAATAATAACAGCCACTCTCACATTATTAACGAGAGTGGCTATTACTTTTTTGCGTTTTTGTATTTTATAGCGATTGATTCTTAAGCGCTTCACCGAGGGACGTTTTTCTTATCTTTAAAAGCATTGCGATTGCAACAAACACATAGCTTACAACGCCCAAAACAAACATTGATACATAACAGCTATTTGAAATTATATAAGGTACATAGCCGGTCATTTGGGTATAAAGATATGATTTAAAACACCAACGAAGCACAACAGATATAAGCGGAATACTTATCAAAAGCGACAGCACAACAACAATCGACGTCATAATAATATAAAGCCTGCCTATTTCTATATCAGAGAAGCCGAGTATCTTTGTCATAGAAATTGATTTGCTGTTTCTTTCTATAATCTGCTTTGTTAGAATATACATAATCAACAAAAAGATAACAATTCCAAGCATTTTGAATACCTTTACAAATTCAAGCATAGAAACCTGCATTTGAGTAACAACCTTGTTAAAATCCTTTTCTGTTACGGCTGCCGCAACATCGTCATCACTCAAATCATTCAATTTTTCATTGCTGAAATAACCCGTGAAATAGTCGGTATCTTCATTAAACATTTGAAGATAATCGCCCCTACTCATAAACACGGTTATTGCGGCGTCATATTTATAATCACCGGCAATCTTAAATAAATACGTCTTATCGGTATATTTTTCCTTAAGCGTAACCTCATCGCCGACATTTAAACTAAATTTATTCATCATAGCGCTTGAAACAACAACCTCGCCTGTAGGAATTGAGGTATTGATATATTTACTGTCGTTTGAAATACCATAGACTGAAACATCATCTGCCATAAATTTTTTATCAGTTGTTTCAAGAGTTGTAAGACAGAATTTTTCAGCATTTTTGTTGTCGGTTTCTTCTTGATTAATCATTACATATTGGTATTTTGAAATCATACTTTCCTTAACCATATTTGAATAATCCTCAAGAAGAGGTCCGTACATAGAGCCGATAACAACGAGTGTTCCCGCAAGAAATATACCTAAAAACATTGTTAAATAAGACGGAACATTTTGGAAAAGAACACGCAATCTAAACTTTGAGAAAAATCTCATTTTCTTTGGAAGCTTAATAACCTTTTTCTGTCCTCTTTGTTTAAGCTCACCTCTTATAAAATTCAGCGGACTTATTTTAAACTTTTTAGCAAGAACAAAAGAATTAACCGCAAGCATTATTATAAACGGAGCAATGGTTGTTTCTAAAAATGCATCCATATTCCAAAGCATTTTATAAGTCGGAAGCGAATAGTTGGAATAATAAACGCTGACGAATGCCTTTTGAAACACGGTATAACCGAACGCATTACCTATCAGTGCGCCCATTACCGTCACCACCATTGGCATAAACAGATAATGCCTTATAAGTTCTCCTTTGGAATAGCCCATTGCCCTAAGCGTTCCGATAACGTTGGCCTCTTTAGTTATTGTGTTAGATGTTGTGACTGCAAACAAAAATGCAATGACAATCATAATAATATATGTCATAAGCTGCATTGTTGCCTTATCAGAACTTGAGTCCTCAATAGAATAGCTTATTGATTTATTTGTATATTTGGCACTGTAATCCTTAATTGTAATAATTTTGCTGTCATCAAACTTGAAATTATTTACAATTTTTTTAAGCTTACCTAAATCGCTGTAAATTTTGGTACAATTATAAAGCTTTGCGTCGCTTACTGCATCAACAATTTTATAAACGGTATCAAACATATCGTCAAAATCGTTTAAATTATTCTTTGACTTATAATCATCAAGACTGATTTTAGGGGCTTTATCAATATTATCTAAATCCCAATCGTCCTCGTTTTTTTCTGCGTCCTCAAGCGCATTTTTAAGATTATCATATTGTTTTTGAGTTATACTTAGTTCATTTGCAAGTTTTTTATCATCACTTAAACCTGCATTTCTTATTGCGTCAAAATATTGTGATTTGAGCGCATTTTCTGTATCGGTAAATTCGTTTTTTAAGCTTTTAATATAAACTCTTGCACTGTCGTATAAATCGTCTACCTGCGACTGAACAAGCGGTTCATCATACTCTTTCAAAATGTTTTCAAGAGAATCGGTTAATTTTTCGCTTCTTGCATTTTCCGCTGTTTCGTCAGCCGGCTTATTGTTATAAATCCACGCATAATTAACGGTTTCGTGTGCATTTGACAGGGTGCTGTAGCCTTCATCGTTCATAACGGCAACGCCAAATCCGACAGCATCAAACATCATATCCGAATTTTTTTCAAACAATGCGCTGTAATCAGAGAGAGCTACCAAACCGCTAACTTTATAATTTTTATTCTTTATCTTAATTTTATCGCCGATTTTAATTTTATTATTTTCGGCAAACATACGGTCAAGAGCTATTTCATCCTTATTCTTCGGCAGCTCACCGCCCATAAGGCATTGCTTATTAACCTTATCTCGCACCTTATAAATACGAAGATTTTTTGAGCCGTTAATAATGTTTTCTTCTTTATAATTAAGTTCGTAAAGTTTTAAATCATTATCATTTTCTATTTGTTTTAATATCTTATCACTTGGCTTAATGTTAAAAGAAAGATGACCGTCTTCAATATTATATTTTTCAAAACTTTCATCACTCATCGCAATAACGGAATTATCAGCAACAAAAAAGCCTGAAACAGCACCTATAAAAAACACAAGAAAAAGAAAAATTGCAACATATTTGCCAAAATCCGATTTTAAATCACGTTTAAATCTTTTATTTAAAGGATTAAGCATATTCCACCCTCCTTACCATTCAAGGTCAGCGGCAGAAATCTTATTTTCATTTATGTAATTCTTACGAATTTCGCCGTCACGCAAGGTGAACACTCTGTCAGCCATATTTTTAATTGCGTCATTGTGAGTAACCATAATGACGGTATTGCCGTACTTTTTATTAACATCCTCCAAAAGCTTTAAAATTTGCTTAGAGGTGTTATAATCAAGAGCACCCGTAGGCTCGTCGCAAAGAAGAATATCGGGATTTTTAACTACAGCCCTTCCTATTGAAGTTCTCTGTTGCTGACCGCCGGAAAGCTGAGAAGGAAGCTTATCTGCTTGCTCGCTAATTCCAAGCGTATTCATAAGCTCATCAATATCAAGAGGATTATCGCTTAAATAAGCACCCACCTCAATGTTTTCTCGTACCGTTAAATTAGGAATAAGATTATACATTTGAAAAACATAACCTATATGCTTTCTTCTGTAAAGAGTAAGTTTTTTTTCACTCATTAAACGTGTTTTTTCATTATTAATTGCGATATAGCCCTCGTCGGCAGATTCGATTGCGCCGATGATATTAAGAAGCGTCGACTTGCCCGAACCGCTCGGCCCAAGCAACACACATTTCTCCCTTTTCAATAGACAAATCGATTCCTTTAAGCACTTCTACCCTGCTGTCACCCTCACCGAAATGCTTTTTAATTCCTTTAATTTCTACAAAACTCATTTTTTCTCCTTTATCACAAAACAGTTAGCCTGCACTAACTTATCAATTAAAGAACAAGGTTAGTTTTGCCTAACCTGTAATTATAATATCACATTTTGCAAATATTGTCAATTAATTAATAAACAACTATGCTTGAAATTTTAAGAAGCAAAATATATAATTAAATCATTAAAACAAAAAGAGGTGTGCTATGACACTGCAACAGCTTAAATATTTAGTAACCGTTGCCGAATGTAAAAACATTACAGAGGCCGCAGAAAAACTTTTTATATCACAGCCAAGCCTGAGTGCGGCTATACACAATCTTGAAAAGGAAATGGGAGTAACTGCCTTTGTTCGTTCAAACAAAGGCGTCAGCGTAACAAGAGAGGGTGAAGAACTTCTTTCATTTGCACGCAATTTACTTGAACAGGCAGACATAATGAAGGATAGATTTTGTAATGACAAAAGCAGAATGCCTAAATTTTCTGTTTCATGTCAACATTATTCATTTGCCGTAAACGCATTTGTAGACGTTGTTAATAAATACGATGCAAACATTTACAGTTTTATTCTTCGTGAAACACAGACAGGAGAAATAATTGACGACGTTGCAAACGGAAGAAGTGAGCTTGGTATTCTTTATCTTTTTGAACACAACGAGGATGTACTGACTAAGCTTTTTAAAAAGAACGATTTGGTTTTTGAAGAAATATTCAAAGCCTCCCCTCACGTATTTATAAGCAAAAATCACCCGCTTGCAAATAACGAGATTATCACTCTTGAAGAATTAAAGCCTTATCCCTATTTGGTTTATGAGCAAGGAAAACGCAATTCTTTTTATTTCAGTGAAGAATTTTTAAGCGTGCTTGATATGCCGAAAAATATTCAGGTTAGGGACAGAGCAACCCTATTTAACCTTGCTATCGGTCTTAACGGCTTTACCGTAAGTTCCGGCGTTATTGACAAGGAACTAAACGGCGAAGATATTATTTCAAAAAAGCTTGATATGGACTGCACTATGAGAATCGGTCTTATAAAAAAGAAAAACATCATTCTTTCACGCTACGCAATTTCTTATATTGATGCTATCAAAAAGCATACAGCCATAGTTTAGGACTATAGCTATTGATGGTTTTTAAGTATTTTTCAAAACAATATTAATGTGCTAAACTGTACTCATCAACAAACGAAAGGATTTTTTTGATTATGAGTACATTAAAAACACCGTTTAGATATGATTTTGTAGGAAGTTTTCTTAGACCGCAGGCTTTAAAAGACGCCAAAACAAAATATCAAAATAACGATATTACAAAAGATGAATATGACAAAATCGTAAACGAGGAAATTACGAAATTAGTAGCAAAGCAAAAAGAACTCGGATTCCACGCAATTACCGACGGCGAGTTCAGGAGAACTTTCTGGCATCTTGATTTTATGTGGGGCTTTGAAGGAGTAGAGCACAAGGCAACAGGAGGCGGAGTACCGTTTAATGATGAACTTGCTGTACTTGACGATACATATTTAATCGGCAAATTCAAAGCCAAGGCTCACCCATTCGTTGAGTATTTCAAATTCTTAAAGCAATTTGAGGATGAAAACACCGTTGCAAAATATACAATTCCTGCACCGGCGCAAACTTATTTGCAATTTATCGTACCCGGCAGCATTGAAAAAACACGTAGGTTTTACGAAACGAATGAAGAACTGATTGAGGATATAGGCAAGGCTTATCAGAACGTTATAAAACAGTTTTACGATGCAGGTTGCCGCAATCTTCAGCTTGACGACTGCTCTTGGGGTTCAGCAATCGGCGACAGCGCAAATCAAGATGCTTTCGGAATTGACATCAACGAATTTAAAGAACAGCTTTTAAACGTAAACAACCTTGCGCTTGAAAATAAGCCTGATGATTTAGTAATCACATCCCACATTTGCCGAGGCAATTATCATTCAACATTCTTCTCAAGCGGCGCTTACGACCCTGTGGCAGACTATGTATTTGCAAGAGAAAATGTTGACGCACTTCTTCTTGAATATGATGACGAACGTTCAGGCTCATTTGAGCCGCTTGCAAAGGTATCTGCTGACAAAAAGGTAGTTTTAGGCTTAATCACAACCAAGTCACCCAAGCTTGAGGACAAGAACGAAGTTATTAAAAGGATATATGAAGCGGCTAAATATATTTCTCTTGACAGACTTTGCTTAAGCCCACAATGCGGCTTTGCCTCCTGCGAAATCGGCAACAAGCTTACCGAGGAGGAGCAATGGGCAAAATTAAAGCTTGTTAAAGAAATCGCCGAAAAAGTTTGGGGATAAATAAAAGGATTCATAAAAATCAAACTGTAGAATAATTCAAATAAAGCCATTCAATCTGAAAAAGACTGAATGGCTTTATTTATAATTATTAAACTTTTAAATGAAGTGCTTCAAGTTCGCTTTTTACGTCATTTTCACATGAACGCATACAAGGTATGGTTTCATCAAAAAAGCTTATTCAAATCCAAACCAAGAAGTTCTGAGCCGTATTTAATAACATCACGTGAACAGCCGACCCTCTTCAAAAGCTTTAATGCTTCATCTCTCGTAATATTTGCGTTCATCTCGTCCTCTTAATCACACAATACTTGCGCTTACAACTGCATTGAATATTGCATTTGCAAGAATTTCGTGTCCCTGAGCGGTTAAGTGCTCTTGGTCGGTTTCGCTTGGTTGAACATAATCGGCAACACTTATTATATTAGTGTTCTTTTCATAAGCAATTCTTTTATATTCATTATGAAGCGCTTTAGCAGTTTTTACAGAATTAGTATCAAACTCAGGGTCGTATTCCTCTTTCCAAACATTTTCTCCAAGAAAAATCGGAGAAACAACAAGAATTTTCTCAGGTGAAATATATTTTGAAAATTCATCAATACACAAACCGAGACCCTTGGCGATTTTAAACGGATTTGAATTATAATAAGATTTACAATCATTCGTACCAAGCATAATAATCGCCGCATCAATAGGATAATTCGACTCTAATATTTCAGGCAGAGATTCGAGACCGTTGCGATTTTTTCTGTAAGTATCGTCAAATATGGTTGTTCTGCCGCAAAGACCTTCTTCTAAAATACGAACATTTTGAAGCTTTTCCTGCAAAATACTCGTCCATCTGACGCCCCAAGGGTATCTTTCGTTAGTCTTTGGAATCAAACCCCAAGTGTTTGAGTCGCCAAAGCATAAAAGTTGTTTCAAAATAATCACCTTGCTTTAATTATGAATTGTTATATGCTTATTATAACATCATTTCCTACTTTATCAATAGGTTTTTAGGCATTTATCTTTATTTTGTAACAATATAGCGGTGATAATTGATATAAAAATAAAAAAGAGAAGCAACAAATGCTTCTCTTTTTTGGTGGCTCATCGGGGAATTGAACCCCGGACACCTTGATTAAAAGTCAAAATAAAAAATGCCTATAATCGGCGTGGTTAAGCCATTTTTGTGTTTCGGGCATATACATTTACCTATACATAAAAAAATAGCAAGATTCTCAACGTGTAGAAATTTTATATATAGTATCTAATTTTTCCTTATAACTATCTGAAAGATTAAATAAATAATTATGTTCCAAATCGGTGTATATATTTACGGTTGTTTGAATATCTGCGTGCCCTAAATATTGTTTTGCTGTTACAACATTAACATCTTGCAAAAATAATAGTGTTGCAAAAGTGTGCCTAAGATAATGTGGAGTAAAACGTTCAATTCTCATCGGTAAACCATTTGGATCATATTTATTAACATCTTGGTGTTCATAACCATATTTTACGTTTAAATCGACTAAATAACTATTCCACATTTTATTAAAAGACGATTTAGTGTGCATTTTTCCACTTGTATTACTACAAACCAATTGTGATAATAGGTTACTTTTTTTCTTATAATCTATTAAATATGATGTCAATATAGGAGGAATTGGTACAATTCTTGTAGCATTTGATGTTTTTCCACCACTTTTTACAATCGGTTTGTTATCTATATATTCAACAGATTTATTGACATAAATAATTTTATTAGACAAATCAATATCAGACCAAAGTAAAGGAATTAATTCGCCTCTTCTCAAACCTGAAAACATCATAATCATTGCTGCTGATTGACACCTGTGAGGAGTATTTATAATTCTATCTTGTTCAATTTCAGTTAAAGCTCTACGTTTATTAACAGTTGCATTTTTTGGTATTCTAACATTTTTAAAAAAATTAGTAACACCTGATATATTATTAGCTATCGCATAGTTAAATATATCAGTTCCAACTTTTTTTATATTTTCAAGACTTGCTTTTGCCATAGGCTTATTAGTATTAGGATTGTTTTTTGCAAGTTCATTAATTACCTGTTGAAAGTCAGACAAATTGATATTTTTTAGTTCTGTAAATTCAAAATATCTATTAAGGTGCTTAATAGCACTCTTATATTGGGTTATAGTACCATTTCCAATACCACTTGGAATCTTATATTCGTTAAGCCATTTATCAGCCCAAACACCAAATAAAGCATTCGTGTAGACATCTTTACCAGATGCTAACTCAATTTTCATTTTTAAAACTTTCCGTTTAAGCTCTTTTGAACTACTTGCACTAATATATTTACGTATAACCTTTCCGTTTACAGTTCCACAATAAACAGTAGTGTTATATTTTTTAGAATTAGGCATTCAAATCTTCCTTTCAGTTTTTTCGTATTATAGCGCTCAATTATTCTCATTTCAACAAAAGTTTCGCATAATGGAAATATATCTATTGATTGTCTATTAATGCTTTTATATAGTCTTTATCAAAAAACCATTTTCTTCCAATTTTTGTTCCTTTAATTTCCTTAGTATATATCCAATTTTTTACTGTAGCATCTGTAACATCAAAAATCAAAGCAACAGTATGTATATCAAGAGCAACCGGAAGTTTATCCCAATTACTAATAATACCCTTTTTACTTTTCAAAGCAGTTCACCTCCTTTAACCTTTCAATTATTTATCGTGAAAATTTAATTAATATTTGAAAAAATTCAATTAATTAACAAACAATTAACATTTTAAAACAAAAAAAAGAGGACCAAAAAATGGTCCTCATAAATAACACTTAACATTAGAACAATTGTAAAACAGCATTAACAGCTTGAGTTGTTGCAGTTGATTTGTTAGCTTTTAAGCCTGATGTCAAAGCATCTCTCAATGCGTAAATAACCGTTTGAACCCATTCACAAAGATATTTAAAAACAATTTTTGTAAAGTCTAAAATATAGCTCCACAAATCTGCTGCCGATATTCCCATAATAATTGCAATAAGTATTAAAATAAAGAGAATAAAAAGACCTGAATGATTACGCATAACAATGTATCTCCTTTCACCTATAAAGGCAGTGCTGTTTTACAGTTTAATTAAAACAAAAAGTGGAGCAATATTGCTATTGCTCCACTTAACTGTTATAAATTAAAAACTATAAATTAATTACATATATAATATAACGCATATTGTAAATATTGTCAACGCCTTATATTATTTAACTTTAACAGTTTTTGTTTTTGAATATTTGCTAATAACCTTTGTGCCTTTAACACTTTTATATGTAGCTAATTGAACATAGTATTTCTTGCCCTTCTTAAGACCTGAAATACTCTTTTTTGTCTTTTTATTTCCTGATACATACATAGTTTTAGCTTTTTTCATCTTTGAGTTTGTTGAATACTTAACAACATATCCCGAAGTGTTAGATTTTTGTTTTTTCCACTTAACAGTAAAGCCTTTTTTCTTAGCTGTAATTTTTGAAACGGATGTACCCTTTGGAGCAATATAATAAGATAATTTAACTGTTTTGTAATTATATGCACTTCCAAAAGACACAGTTACCGTATATTTACCAATTGATTTTTTATTACCACTTATAGAAGTAACATAGGCTGTATTTGATATTCTGTTTCCTTCTGAATCATAAGCAATTACAACAGGTGTTTGAACTTTGCCATTATAAGTGAATTTTTTCTGACTGAGTTTTACACTTTTAAGTGATGCAACATTATAATCCCTGTCGGAATAATCACAATATAAACATTCAATATAATTATACGAACTATATTCAATTGTTTTTAGTGTGTGGCTGTGAGGAGCAATTGTCAATGCAATTGTCTGTTCGGCATAGCCGCACTCAGCGTTTGCATAAGAAGCAAGATTATAAAGTGAATCATAAAGTTCAATATAATAAGTCTGGCCTGCAGTTAATTGACAAGCTGTTTTTGTTTCAAGTGTATATTCACTGGTAACAGCAGATTTAATGCTTTTACCGTAAGAATCTTTTACGTTAATAATTACACCCGGTGTTTTACCTTCTTTGTAAGTTGAGTTTTCATAGCCTGTTGCAGAAAATTCATAATATCCTGTTTTGTTCGGAACAAATGAAAAATATTTTTCATTTAAAGTTACAAAATCTTTATAAGTACCGTCAGGATAGCCGTACTTGAATGTTGTATTTGTAGTACCGATGCCTATGCTTTCTGCTGTTTTAACAGTATTATAACTTGATGCAAAAGCAGTTACTGTTGTTGTAGATAAAGCCATAATGGCAGCCAATACAACCGAAAGTATTTTAGTAAATCGTTTCATCACTTGTTTTCCTCCGTACTGGCATTTGATTCATCTGTGGTTGTTGGTTGGTTTTCATTATTGTTGTTTAAATTCAAGATATTAAAATTTGAATTTTTTATAATTTGATTTGAGTATTCATTAAGAATTGCCATATTAAATTGTTTACCGATTAAACCGGCAGAAGGGCGAGCCACTGTAATATAGCCTTCATTACCATTTTTTCGGGTGAAATATTCTCTTGGATATTGAATATTCACTTCTCCACGATTTTCGTTAACATGAATGTTTCTGATTACGATTCCACCATATTCAATGGTTGCAATACCCCTAAGTGGGTTATTTCGTCTTGGTCTGACTAAGCTGACGTTACATTCAAACGGAAGTAATACTTCCACATTTTCTTTTGACTCTGCTGACTGAGCAGAAATCTTAATATAATCTTTCATAATAAAATAATCCTTTCATAATTAATTTTTTTCTTAGTTTTCTTTGACAATTTGAGCTAATTTTTTACGATCTGTTGTCACTAATTTTGTCTCAAATTGTGATGCAATGAAATCAATTGTAAATGTGTTGGAATTTGAAGCAAGTAATATTTGACCTCTTTCAAACATTTCAATATCTTTTCGTTCCTTGTTAGACAAGTTTAATATTTTTTGGACTAATTGAGCTTGTTCGGATTCAAGCCCTAAAATCATTTTTGTTTGGCTATTAGAAATTATAGCTTTACCATACTCACCACCATTTGCTGAGAAGAAATCTTCAATATCTTGTGAAACTGCAATTGCAGCACCACCGTAACCTCTGATAATTTTAAAAATTTCAACAACAAAATTGGCAGCCAATGGACTGCTTTTCATTAATTTCCAAGTTTCATCAATTGCGATTGCTTTCTTTTTTGTTAAATCTTCTTTTGCCTTATCCCATATGTAATCAAGAGCAATAAACATTCCGATTGGTAACAATTCTTTTGTTAAGGCAGATAAATCAAACACAATAAATTGATTAGTTAAATCTACATTTGTTTGACCGTTAAATGCGGATGCCGAGCCAGTAACATATCTTTGAAGAATATCAGCAATTCTTTCACACTTAGGATTTTCTCTTAAAATTTCGTATAAATCGCCTAAAATTGGCATCTTTTTATAAACTTCAATTTTTTTCAATTTGCCGTTTGGTTCTCTTACCGTTTTAAAGTGATCAATAAGAGAATCATTGTCTTTTGTAATTCCAAATTTTTCATAAGTTTTTAGAATTGCATCATCAAGAAGTTGTTTTTCTTGAAGTGTGATGTCAGTAACAATTAGAGAGAAGAACGTTAGTAAATTATCAACCTTTTTATTTAGAATGATTTCGTTATCATCATAAATTCCGAGTGCTTTTTTACTTTCGTTATCTTGTCTTCTTATTTCCATAATATTAATGCAATCTTTTGAACCTGATGATAATTTTATAAATTCGCCATTTACTGCTTTTGCAAGACGTAAAAATTCATGGCTCTTTAACGGCATTATAATTGAAGTTTGAATACCTTTCATTCTAAAGCGTTTGAGCATAAGAGATAAAGTGAATGTTTTTCCGGCACCGGGCTTTCCTAAAATTGCCACATTTGCATTTTTGTATTTGTCCGTATTAAATAAATCAAGAACGCAAAGTGAATTGTTATCGTTGTTTACACCCATCAAAATACCGTCATTATCTGATACCTCGTAAGAAGTAAACGGATAAAATGCAGCTAAGCCTTCAGTTGTAATATTTCTTTTACTTTTTTCAAAGATTTCTTTTTCAACATGATTCAACGGTAAAAAACTATTTAAAGCTTTATCTTGCATGTAATTAAATTCAAAAAGTTGAACATTAATTGTATCAAGCATATCTTTAATCAGTGAGTATTTGTTATACATTGAATCATAAGTATCTGCTGAAATCGTAATAAGTGTATTGATATAATACAAACTGTCTCCTGATGATAACATACTAAGTATATAGTTACCGGACATAACTGAATCTTTTATATTATGATAATTTTCACCATTAGGATTCATATGATTTAATCTTACATCGTTTACTCCGTTAGAACGTCTTATATTGTTTTTCATTCTTCGGGTATCCATTTTTGATGCAAAAATATCTACATCAACACCTTCACAAACGTTAATTAAAGGGGATAACCATGACGGAACGATATGTAATGGATATTGATCTGATGGAATATAAAGAAAGCAATGATACACTCCGTCTATGACAACATAGGTATCAAATATTTCAATTTTATCGGGTGCAATTATTGTAGAAAATGGTGTTTTTTCTTTTTCAATTTTTTCTTCATCAAAATCGAAAAATTCATTTGCATCGTCCACTATTTCATCCCATTTTTGATACATATCGTCAATTGACTTGTGTTTGTTTAAAGTTTTATAACACAGTTCCAACATAAAATAATCATCATTTTTATGTGTAATAACTGTATTACCGCACGAATATAAAAATTTTCGTATTTTTTCCTTGGCCGAATTAAGGTAATATAGAATATCGTCTTCATCTTTGGCAATATAATTATCTGTTTGTAAGTATTCGATAATAATATAGAAGTGCCTTTCAACGCCCTCACGGTTGCCTAAACGCCTTATTAAGGCTGTTTCGTCATTATGTATATAACGAATAGCTTCTTTATCAGGAAGTTGCTCAAAATCCCTGTCAGAACGTTCTATAATCTTATTAATGTCCGTTTTAACCGCAACACTTTTGAATTGAAATTTAAGTGGTGCAATTTTTATCCAACGCTTAAAATATTCTATAACGTTTTCCTGTTCTTCACCGGTTTTAAACTTAAAGTTGATAGGTTCAATTTCAACTGCTGTCAAATACCTATCATCTTTAGTTTTAACAATACCGGAAAAGCATTTATCAATATTGATAAACGAATCTTCTATATAGCTTACTTCGGTCTTTTTTGTTTCTTTAGGCATAACAGACCTCCATCAAACTATGTTTTTTGATTTCAAAATTATCATGACAATTGTATAGACAATCATAATACCAAAAATAATAACAAAAAGCTTTGTTGAACCCATATTAAGAGCATCTTTAATATTATTCTTTTTGTCTAAACGTTCATCATTTGTTTTCTTGTCTTCAGACTTTCTCATATCTTGAATTTTTCTCCTTTCGTAATATTAAGAGAAATATCTCTCATATAATTTATCGCGCAAGAAATTTTTATTCATAAAAATGAAAAAAGCAGCCGATTTGGCTGCTTTTTATCACTTTTCTTCTGTATCATTTTTTCTTTTGTATAAATGTTTTTTTACATAGACTTTAGGGCTTGTTTTAAATCGGATAACATAAAGTAAATACTCTGATAAAGAACATTTATTTATACCGGTTACACCAAGAATGCCTAAAGGTCCTCCAATCAATGCTCCTACAATAACTTTGATTTTTATAGGAACTGCATCATTAGGTATAAGCCATAAAATACCAAAAACAATGCCAACTAATATTGCCGCCTCGGCAATATTTCTGTAAGGTATTCCGTTAGGTGTAACATTAGTTTCTTTGAAATTTTTAGGAATTATATAATCTAATTCCTTATCTTCATCTTTTCTTGCCATATTTTCTCCTTATTATTTTCCTGCGTAAGTTTTTGACACTCCAATATATTTACTCGGACATAGAACGTTACCTGATGAATTGCTATTACCACTATTTTTACGTAATTCAATATGAAGATGTGGTCCACTTGAATTACCTCTATTTCCTGATAATCCAATTTTTTGACCTTTCATAACAACGTCTCCAACTTTTACATTAACTTTAGATAAGTGAGCATATAACGTCCAATATGTTCCTTTGGTAGTTGGATGCTTTATTTTGATATACGTACCATAGCTACAGTAGTATTTTCCATTAGGCGCTTTACCACCGCTGTGATAACTACGACCACATCTACCATTACAAGTTATAATACCTGTTGCTACTACAATTCCACCGTCCATAGCATAAACATTAGTGCCAACGCCACACGAAACATCATTTCCTCCATGCCAATGTCCGTTTGAATATTCAAGATTCGGGCATGAATAAGTAACATTTTTTGTAGGTTTACCTAAATATCCTGTTGTAAGTGCGTTAGAATTAGTAAGAGGGCCAATAGGAATATGTTCTTGACCGTCAATATTGTCTGTTTCTGCTCTTGCATCAACTTGAACAAGATTAATTGCGTTATTTAATGAACTTGCACTTTGTTTTTCACTTTTAGAAATATAGGAAGCTGATGATTTGCTTTGTATTGAAAGATCTTTTAAATCTTCGATACCATTTTCAGATTCTTTTCCGGTTGCCAGTTTGTAAGCAATATCAGCAACGCAAGCAAATGATTTTCCTGAATAAGACTCATCATCGGCATTATCGGTAACAGCATCATTATTGCTTGATGAACCGTCAGAAGGTGGAGCTTTACCATCAGGAATCACACTAATTATTGAACCTGAAAACTGTGATAAAGCAGCATAGCTTCCGGCATTTTTTACTTTTTTAGGTATCTTACTGCCTTCAACATAAAATTCTACAACACTGTTAAAACTATCCTTATGCCACAAATGATATTTACTATCAGTATCTTTATCGGCTTTTGTATCACATCTAATAATTTTAAATGTTTTACCGGTGGAAGTTTTCACAATGAATTTGCTTCCTATGCCATAATTTTTATATACACCTTTTGAAAAGTAAGTTCCAACAGCAGCACAGTAATACTCCCCTACCATACGAATACCTGTTTCTTTATCGGTTGTAGTTTTATATTTTACGCCTTTATATGTACCACTGTTTAATACTGCGTATTGTGGACCACCCTTCCAAGTGACCGCTGTATAATATGCATAAGTTTTACCTTTATCTTTTTTATCAGTAGGAAGAATATATTTTTTAGAATCAGCAGCATAAGCATTTATATTCAAAGAGGAAAATGGAATTATAAAAGCCATTAATATTGATAAAATAATTAAAAAATTTCTTTTTTTCAATAAAAAATCCCTCCTTTACTATTCTTCAAACAATTCACAAGCAATTGTGTAATAAGAATCAACAGTTGAAATATCATCATCAGACAGATTAAAAAGTTCATTTATAACCGTTTTGTCTGATGCATTAACTGTATTAATCGTGACGTTTAAAACTTCTGCTGTTCTCTGAACGGTATCTCCGTTAAGGTAAAGTTCAATATTTTCTTTCGTGGCTTTATATTTTGCGTTAACAAGTTTTTTTCTGTTATCTTTAAGGAATTTTTTCAGTCCTTTAGTGCTTACCTCGTTCCACCTGTCCTCTTCTTTATTTTCACCTTGTGGCTCATCATAATCTTTTCCGTCATCTTCGTCATTATAACTGCCAACATCATTTTTTTGATGATATACAGAATAGGCTAATGTGAGATATAAAGTATCCATTGAATTTTCTTCATTACTGTATGCATCATTAATTCTGACGATACGAGTCACAGGATTAATATCTGTAGGTGCACCAACCGTATAAATAAAGAGAAGATTGTTTGTACTTTTTTCTCTTTGAATAATATAATATTCATTCGGTGTTGATGTTCCGTTGCCTTGCTTTAATCTATAACCATTGTTTTTTACAAAATCATCGTCAAAATAACCTGCATTAAAATATTTTGTGAAATCAGGAATATATCCGTCCTTAATATTCTTTAAAATATCATTATAGCAATCATTTTCAGCCTTACTCATTTGCTTGTATATTGTTTTTTCAGCTTCGTTAAATGTTAATTCTACTTTTTTGTTATCCATCCATTCATCAATATTGTTAAAAACCAACGATGGACCCGAATTAAATAAAGTGATGAACAAAATTATTAAAGCTAACGATGCCGCAATAACAACGGTAATTATTTCTTTACCATAGTTTATAGTAACATCTTTAACTGCACCGGCATAGTTTTGTGAAGCAACTTTAGCACCGACTTTAGCGGCGGTTTTAGCAGCCTTACCGGTTTGGTAGGCTGCATTTGCCAATTTACCGCCTTCACCTTTTGACATATAATCAGGTTGTTCATTTGCCATTGAAAAACCTCCTTACATACTTTTTGTCTTCATTTGAGCAAATTTTGTTGCTGTTGCCTCGGATTTACCAAGACTGATAGCTTTATTGTATGCTTGGTCATATGTAGAGGTTTTTAATGTTGACATAGCTGATGGTGACGATTGTGCAGAATTGTAAATTCTATTTTGAGCAATCAAAGAAGCTCCCTGTGGGCTTATGCCGCTATTAATAGCGTTCTGACGAACAGAAGTATATGCAGTGGCATTATATTGTGGTGTTCTGTCAGGATTAATTTTGCTTGCATCATTAGAAATTTTAGCAGTCTGAATTGAATCATTTATTGACATACCGGCACTTCTTGCTTCCTTAAAGCTTCCTATATCCTCAGAACTAAGTCCTGTACTAACAAATTCGGCTGCTTGTGAAGAATCCATACCTGAATTAATTGCAGCTTTATAGTCATCATAATCGTCAGCAGAAAGACCTGTTTTAGCGAATTCCATAGCTTTACTTGCAGTCATTCCATCATCTTTAGATGCTTCATTAAAGGCATCAATAAAATCATCATTTCCGGCAGCAGACATTGTATCAATCATATCCTGATCAGCTTTTGACAATGATTTATAATCTTTATCGTCAATAGCGTTTGAAAGATCTCCACGTGATTTAAGTTCATTTTCGGCATCACGTGCACTATATCCACTGTTTTTAAGATCATCAATTTTTTTAATTGAATCAGCATCTTTGTTGTGCTTTAAAGTATCAAATTGTTTATCTCTGTTTTGAGCCTTATCTTGAGCCATTTGTTCCGCTTTAGCAGCATTTTCTTTTGCCATTCCTTCTTGACGTAGTTCGGTACGTTCCATTCTTTGAGCAGACTGCTTATGAAGTGAGTTTGTTTTGATTGCTCTAACACCTAAAGCGGCAGCACTACCGATGCTCATAGCCGTTCCCATAACACCGCCTATACCATCTCTAATAGAATCACCCATACCGTTAACGCCAAATAATTGTCCTATGTTAATTGAAATTTTTTTACCGACATTTATAATCGAACATAATATAGGCAAAAGCAAAACAAGATAATAATAACTATTTTCTTCTGTTTTGACCTCACTTACAGCAACAGTACAAACCGCTTGGGCTAACTTCAACACAATAACATTAAATATTATACAAGTGAAATTTTTTAGCAGCATTTTTAACCACATAAACATAATGCTTGATGATTGTTTTGATGTAAATGTGCCGGCAGCTAACGGTGCAGCGTTAATCCACAATGACGTTTGAATAAGCATTTCAATATGATACATAAGGAATTTAACACAAACAACACATAAATACACTACCAATACAAGAATTATTAATAGTATTGCTACTACTGATGAAGTTATAGCACCAAGTGCTTGAGCTGGGAATAGAGTAGCAAATGCGCCAACTTTAATTTTATCGCCCAAAGTAATTTCATCAGAATTGTTTAGATCAATATTCAATTTATCGGTTGAAGCTTCTAAAGATATTTTGCTCGTATCAATATTCACCACTTCATTAAAAGCAGCATTAAATATCGGAGCAATGTAATCATCAATCAGTTGCTTTAAGAATACAATCAATAAAATTGAAATTGTAAATCTTACAATTAACATTAATATAGATTCAGCCGGCAACGAAGTTCTATTAAGAAATGGAAAAAAGAATTGAAATATACCAATCATTAACAATAAAATTGCAATGCCCCAACCTAATGGTATAAAAACATTATTATATAGTTTTTTCATAGTGTCGGGAACAAGTACATTTAAAATATCTGCATTAGCACCAAGACCGGTAATAAGTGACAAAATAAAATCAATAACTTGTAAACAAGCCTTCAATATTATATTAAGTACAGAACTCATTGCCTTATTTACAAGTCCACTTATGTTTAAAGAATAAGGAGCAAATTGAATTGTGTTAATTAAGTTATACATATTTTTCTCCTTTATTTATATACTCACCCTACAATTGTAAGGTGAGTATATTTTTTTATTACCAAGGAAGTGAATTTAATCCACCGCCAGCACCCTCGGTAAGTGCTTTAATTTGTGAAATTATTAATCCTAATAAGTTAACTGCAATAAATGCAAAGATAATTCCTTTCAACCAATCATACGACATTTCTTTTTTTTGTGGATTACGGTTGAAAAATAATGTAAGGAAACATAAACCACCACAAATAAGTGCAATTGGATTTGCTACAGTAAGTAATAAAGAATAGAAATTCTTACCAATTGTTTGAAGAGCAGTAGCTAAGGGATTAGCAGCAAAAGCAGTATAAGAACTTAAACCGGCTGTTACAGCAATAGCTGTTGTTACCATAGCAGAATTTTTGCTTTGAACAAAATCTCTAACCTTTTGAGTATTAAGTTTTTCCATAATATGATATCTCCTTTCCCTGAACACAGGATAAGCTGAGGTATAACACCTTTTACAGTGACAAATAAGAGATTCTTTAGCTAAACAAGAAAAATATAAAATAATTAGTTAAAATAATCCCCTCTAATATATTTATCGCGCAAGAAATTTTTATTTTTAGAAATAAAAAAACAAGCCCTTCCAATTAAGGAAAGGCTTGCTTTTTAACATAATTAACTCAATAATTGTTGTTTGATTTTAAGACATTGTTTAACCGAAATATTATTCAGAATTAAATAATTTAAACCGTTAATGATTTCAGCATTATTATTTTCGTTAAGTAAACAGAAGATATCACCTTGCTTTAAGTCTAAAACCAAATTTTTGCACTTTTTGATTCTATTTTTACCTTTTCTAAAAAGGTAGTAAAGCTGGATACTTGTAACTTCATTTTCGTACTGTTCATCTAACATTTTTTCAAATTCTGTCATTAGAATTCCTCCTCCGGTACAATTTCTTGAATATCAATGCTCTTCTTTGAAATGTGGTCTGTATATTCATCAATAACTTCCTTCATTTCTGGATGAGCCTTGAACAATTTGTTTTTATTGAACCTGCTGCTTGGTTTGTCAAAAATAGTAAAGCGATAACTTTTACCTTTGTAATTAGCAATAGCAACATCGGTATTAACATTTTGAGCAACTTCGGATTCAAGAATATTGATTTCTTTATCAATTTCTCTTTTCTTTTTGTCTAACTCAGCTTTCTTTGCTTTAAGACTAACAATATCGTGAATCTTTTTAGCATAAACTCTGCCGATTGTTGTTTCCCCTTCAATGAATTCTTTATCGAGAACATCTTCAAGGAAATCCTTTCCTGATTCAATAGGTCTTGTTTCAGTCATAACGCAATTCCAGAAATTTTCATGAAGTTCAATAATATTATTTATGTATTCATTATCTCTGGCTATAAAACGTATTCCTGATTTGTTGAAAGATTCACCGTCAAAAACAATAATTGCAAATTCTGCATTGCCGTCAACATACATATAATGTTGTACTTGGTCAATATAATTTGCCGGTGCAAATTCACCACATTTTGCTTTACCAAATTTGTCGTTGACCATAAATGATTTAACCGTTTTAAGTTCAAGAATACCTGTTTTGGTGGTATCATCTTCAAAAACGAATTCAATTTTGCCATCAAAATCTGCAAACATTGGTTCATTGATAAGAATATACATATTATTGTCCTCAATAATGTGCATTTCTTTTATTTTTTTGCCAAACTGTTCTTCAAGATATTCCTTGTAAAACTCGTCAAAATACTTTTTAAACTGAGATTTAATAAATTCTTCAGCCCAATGTCCTCTGTCAAGGATGTACTGACGGTCTTCTGAATTACCATTGTTTTGATTATTTTCAATGGCTGCACAAAGTTCATCAATCATTTCATCTGTTAATGATGATTTTTTATAAAACCAGTTTCTTTTTACTTTATAAAGTGCAATTTTATTAGCACCTTCAAAGTGTGCATTTCCTGTAAGAATACCTGTTTCTGAACCGCCATCTCCAAACAAAGCACGGAAAAAATTCCATACTCTTGGTCTGAGGATAGCAATATCACACATAGTGCAACATCTTTTACCGTGATTCATTGCGTTAATGTATGTTCCTTAAATGCCGGGAACAACATTTTGATTTGCTTCTTATCTTCGTTGTCAAATTTGAATTCAATTGATTTAGTCATTTTACATAACTCCTTTAAAATATTTTTTTAATGTATTTTTAAATCCTTTTTGTTTGTTTTGAACCGGTAACGTCACAAATGATTTATCGGTTTCAATTGTTAAAAACAGTTTTGGATTTGAAAAATTTGTATTACAAATTGCATATAATGTGCAAATTGCATTTTCTGTTATAATATCAATCTGTGTTTCAGGACTGATATTCAACTCTTTGTAATCTTTCATCGTTAAATTGTTTTCAAGAAAAAATGAAAGATAATTGCTATTAATACTTACGGCTAATGGAATAATTTTCTTCATCAATTATATCCTCCGTAATTTCTTCATGGTAGTTGAAATTATCGGCTGTTGCATCATAAGCGGCAAAACAAAAAATTGCTGATGCTAAGCCACCAAAAATGCAACCAAACTGAACACAATATCCAACTACACAATCTGTTTCAATACAAAAGCCAATCATAATAATAACAACGGCTATGTAACCTAAAACTTTTAAAATTTTCATAATTTTTTACCTCTTTTTTTATTAATTTATTTTGTTTTTTTTGAAAATTTTGTTTAATTTGTTTCTTTTTTTCTAATATCTACCTCCTGCTTTACCCAAAAGCAAACAATACACCGGGTTTATTTTTTTATATGTATTGTTTTTAAGAAAAAAGAAAGACCAAATAGTAGAAATAACTAATTGGTCTATTCGTTAGCATTGTTAAATGCTAATTATTTAGTTTTTTTAAGATAAGAATTTTTTAAGCAAATTTGCTCAAAAAAATTAATCATCATCTTTCAATTGTTTCTTAAAAATGCGTGAATCTGAAACTTCTGCATTTATATATTGAAGATAGCTTTTCAATTCAGGATGAACATCTTTAATTCTTTTAAGTGCAGCCACTTTAGCATATTCGGCTTCACTTTGTTTCAATCCAACAATTTTAGCTACTTCTTTCATCGGCACGCCGTTGACAATATTGAGAAAAATAATTGTTGCTTCTGATTTGTTTACCGATTCCATAATCATTTGAAAAACATCTCTTTTCATGATTTGATTTTCTACATTAATATCAGAAACAGCATCATAATCGTCACTATTACAAACAAACATTGTATCTGTTCGTGGTGCAAGAACATCATGACTTGAGCTATCACGAGCACGAGTGTTTCCAAAAGAACGTCCACCGTTATAGCTTCGTCTGTTAAGGTCACTCATTCTTCCATCACAATATCTTGAACAAAAATTGATAAAATGTCCTTCTTTTGGTTCATATTTATCAATAGCCATAAAAAGTGCCAAAGAAAGTGTTTGTTCGTAATCTTCACTTTCAGCAAAGGGAGTCCAACTATCTTGAACATATTTGTTTTTCTTATTAAGTAATCTTGTGCGTATTAATACTTGACCTAAAATTTGGCTGAAAATTTCATCACTTTTTGATTCTTTATAATTAGCTACTAAATCATCTAATTCATTGTTAGAAATTCTACCGCCAATTTTTTGTTCATTAATACTGTCTACAAAAAATGTTTCGGCTCGTCCTTTGTAATTTTCAAGATTTTTTATTGAATCTTTTTTAAAATTTTGTGTATTCCGTTCAACTTTTTTGCTGTTGTCACTGTCAATAAAGAAAGTTGTTACTTCATCGCCAGTTTTTTCTATTACTTCCATAATAGAATTCCTCCTAAAATAAAAATAAAAATAAAAAAAAGCGCCCATTCAACAAAATAAGAGTTAAATGGACGCAAAAAAAGCCAGTGCAAAACAGATACACTGGTTTAATTTAACAATATATAATTTAAAATTAAAAAATTACTATAGTTATAGTAACGCAATTAAATTAAAAAGTCAAATATTTGCAGTGTAAAAAATAAAAAGACGTCCAAATTTTAGTTTTCATTGTATATTTCGCAAATATTTCGATTTTTCATAAAAATTATCTATACAATATTGATTGCTTGTATAATTATTCAAAGAAAATTTACAAATAAATAAAAAAAGACCACTAAAAAGTGGCCTTTTTGCTATAATTCACTTTATTGAGTTTATAAAGCAAAGGTATAAAAACGATTCCATTTTTTTACCCTTTCTACGATTTTTAAACATTTCTCTACGAAAATAATTGAGAATCATTTCAGGTGATTTTCCATCATTTTCAAGTTTCTGTTTTTGCTTTTGCAATTTTTCAATCGTTATTGTCATAAAAATCCCTCCTTTGATTTTTATGTTTAAATTATTTTAATTTTCTAAACACTTTGTCATCTATTGACTTGAATTCGTTAGAATTATAACAAGAGCAAATATTAAACCAAGTGCCGGTGCAAACTCCACCGTTAACTTTAAAATTATTGCAAGTTTGGCAATTTTCTTTTTTATCGTTCAACATTTAACTCCTTTAATTTTGCTTCTGCTTCTTCTTTTGTAAGAAATACAGTTTTTCCAAAATGTACATCAACAAGTCTTTTACAAATACTTTGAGATTCAAAACATTCAATCACCATAACGACTCTTTTACCTGTAATTTCGTATCTTTTTAGCCTATGATGTACCATCGGGTAATCAATTAAGAATAATTCTGTACCAATTTCACAAGGCAACTCAACAAGCCTGTCGCTTTGCAACAGTTCAATAGTTTCTGCTAATGCTTGTTCGTAGTGCCATAAACCTTGATATTGGCTTTGTCCTAACTCATTGTATAGGTTTTTAAGCCATTTAATACTTTCTTCGCAAGTCATATTTTTCCTCCTAATTTTTCTCCTTTACTTGAATCATCAACATAACACCAAGATTGAGGAGCTGCTTGAACACGGCACTCTTCGCCCGGACATTCTTCACAGCTTTTTGGTTTTGCAAATCCCAAATCTGAATATTCACATTCACGATTGTATTTTCTAAATTCAGTAATTCTCTTGGGCTTATCATAAAGCACCAAATCTGAAATATGCCAACCGTATAATGTTTTGCCTTTGCCATAATCAAGCAAATCTTTTTGAGTTAAACAAGCACTTTTACAATCATCAGGTGAAATAGAATAAAACGATTCACTATTTTTGTTATAAGTAAATTCGTTTATACTATCAGAGATATAAGAATATTCACTTATTCTGTCACAAGTGAATTCACCGATAACTTTACCATTTAAAAAATTATCAGCAATATAACAATCATCATATACCATCATTTCAATACTATCACCATATTTGATTTTACCATCTGGCAATCTGTACAATTCGTCATCATTAAGCACATGACATCCACAAATCGTCTGATGTTTTTTGCTTGCCTTTGTGCAATATATGAGACACTTAAACGGAACTTTAAGATTAGGTTTAGTTTTTCTCATTTCAATCTTTTTTTCTTCATTTGCAATAAAATTGCACCACTTTGGCTTAACTGAAATCATTACCGCTTTATTTTCCATGATAAAAATACTTCCTTTCATTCAAATTGAATTTTAAACCTTTACCACACTTTGAGCAGTAATTTTCGCCTATTTGGACTTCAAATCCGCATTCAGGACAACTGCCAAACCATGCAGTGTTTTCTGAGCCGCCGGTTTCTTCAGAATAAAGATTTATAACATCTGTCGGTGTTAATCTTTCAAAAGCACTTTGTACTATTGCACAAGCAATATCTTGTTTTTCAGTAAGTTTAGTACCATCTTTCTGAATAATATTTGTGACGATTTTTGATGCTTCTTCAAGAGACATTCTCTTTAATAAGGTTTCAAGTTTCATAAAATTTCTTTTGTATAGACCTTCTTGAAGTTTGGTTTCATCATCCACATTATCATTAAATGATTCTGAATGAGTTGTAAGAGTGTGAGCATCAACCGATAGTTCTAACTTTTTTAGCTCAGTGCAACATTTTTGTAAAGCAAAAGCAGGGATTCCTACCATTGCCACATTTTTATCAAGTGCTTTTGCATCTATTTCTTTGTAAACAATAGTTAAATCACATTGTTCAGAAACAATATGTGCAGCTCTTCCCCAAAATTCATAGAAATCGCCGATTTTTATAGCAATTAAAGAATTTGGTGAAAATTTTTCATATTTAGAATACTCATTCCAAATACGTGTATTAATTTTGACTTGCTTAGTTTTATAATTCATAAAAATCCTTTCTATGCAAGGTGACTAAAAGTCACCCTGCATTATTAATTATTAAATTACCATAAGAAGAAGTTGTTTACCGTTCACATTTTGTTTATTTGCATTAACATGTGAAATGACTTTTCCTGTCTCTTTATCGGCAATAAGTAAATGATTATTTACATTGTTACCGTAAATAACATACTTGTCATTTTGGAAAACAATGTGAGTTTGATCATTTTCTTTGTTAAGGGTATCAACGTTAACTTCACAATTTTTGTTATGAATATCAGTTGTTCCTTTAATTTCGCTGATAATATGCATTAAAAAGTCATTTACGTCTGATCCTTCACCTTCAGGTGTTTTATCAAAGATTTTTCCTTTGAAATTCATTTCTGCAAGATGGTCACAAACAAACTCTTTTGCCTTATCCCCTGCTTTATCATTGTCAAAGCAAAGAACAATACCGGTATAATTACCTTCTTCAATTGCTCTGAGAACACTTTTGGTCTTGTTCACTCCGTTTGTAGACAAATAATCAAAATGCTTGTAATCTTTATTCTGCATTTCCAATAGAGTCATAAATGAAAGTAAATCAATAACTGCTTCACCTACAATAAGTGTTTTTGAATTATTGTTTACTTTCCAGCAATATGTGCAATCAGAACCTTCAATTTCAAATCTTCTTTTATGGCTTTCAACATTATTATCTGTTCTGCATCTCTGAGCGTAAATCATTTTTCCCTTAACATAAGAAGCAAAAATTGCATTCCGCTTATATCGTTCTTGAAAAACATTACCTTTAAATGCAAGCCATTTGAGAACATTAATTGAAATTTTTCTTTTGCCGCATAAATACTTTATTATGTACCTATTGTTTTCTTCAAAAGTCTTGAAACGGTTTTCTTTGTATGGTGCTTTAAACGGCTTTTTTTCAACTTTTCTCCGTACCGGAAGAGAAGATATAGGTGTATTGCCTAAATACTTCCTTAGAACGTCACAAGCTTCTTTAAAGCTAATATGTTCAAAGTTACATACGAAGTCAATAATGTCACCTTGTTCATCACAGGAATTACGGAAATATTTGTTTTCTTCAACACTCACCATAATACTGTCATGTTCTTTAAAGGACCAATATCTTGAACGAGCCTTATATGGAGTAAGTCCATATACTGTTTCACCGTAATCAAGAATCGGAATTCTTTTAAGAATTTGAAGGTCATCCTTGTATTTCTTTTTTGACATATCTTTGCTCCTTATAGCATTTTAATTTTTTCAACAAAGAATTTTGGATCGTGAGCAAAAAACTTAATTGCTGAACAATATTCCTTAAATGAAATATCAAACGGTGCATCAATTTTTGGCATTCTGTCATTATCAATACACCATTTAAGACTTGACATTAATTCATCCTTGTTCTTCATCTTTTGCTCTTTATCCTCTTTTGTAGGAAGAATCATATTAATGATTTCTGCGGTCATTCTTCCTTTATTGTTCTGCCATTTAATAGGAAAAGGAATATTGAAAAAAGCCTTGATTTGTTCATCAGTAGCATTTTCAATTGAAAACGGAATTATTTCCTTCTTCTTTGCAGGTCTTCCCCTCTTTGCTGTTGTCTTTGTTGTTTTTTCTTCAACAGGTGCAGCAGGTTTTTCTTCCTTTGAATTATTATTCTCAGGCTCTGCTTCATCGTTGTTGTCATCTTTTTGACGAGTTTGGTAAAGTGATAATCCGATACCAAAAAGTGCCAAATTCTTGACGAGACAGCGCATAATGGCAGTGTTTACATCCATTGATGTAAGGTTTCCTTTAGGAATATCCACACCATATTCATTAAGAATAGGACGGTGCATACGCCTTTTCGTGCCATCAAGCTCAACTTCTGTTTCAACCCAACAGTTACCCATATCATCACAATGATACAGATAACCGTTTTCGTCATGGATTACTTCGAAGGAACACTGCTCAGAGTTTTCCATGGCCATTTGCCAAGCCGTAGCCCAAGGTAATGTTATTAATCCTTCATTACCATAAGGTACTGTCTTGCCCTTTGTGTCAAGTTTTAATAATTTTTTGAATTCTGCCATTTTAATCTACCTCCTAATTAATAGCATAATTGTTTTTAAAATAGTGATTATAAAAATAATCTAATGTTGCGTAATTTGGTTCATCTTGATTTTTATTATCAGTGCAGAAATACAAAAGAAGTTCAGACGTGGGAATTGTTGAAATATCAACAATTTGACTTTCTATAATATTTTGTTTTTGAAAAAGTATTTTTATTTTCTTTATAAATTTTTCTGCTTCTGATTTTGACTCAAAAGTATAAGCAAACGTATAGCACATATAATTTTTATAAATTACAGTGTTATCGTTTAATAACAGGATATATCTGTCAAAATGACTATTTTTCCAATTTATTGCCTTTTGCATTTCTCTAAATGAGTAGACGACATCATTTAAAGAAAATTGAATATGAGGATATAATTTGGAATTATAATCAGCCATTTTCTTTGCACTTTCGTAATCATCAAACAAAGTTGCACCAAAATCTTTTTCTCCGGTTTGAAAGTTATTGTTAGTATCAAGTTCAAGTAAGTTGTGTCTGTAATCATCAAAGTCATCAGAAAAATGTTTCTTAACTTCAAATGTTTGCTTAACAGAGCATTTGTGAACACGGTCTACCTTAACGTAATAAACAATATCTCCTTTTGCATATTTTGGCTTAGGTTTATTAACCAAATTAAGCCAACTGTCTAATGTAATTTGCTCTTCCATAAAAACCTCCTATTTATATATCGTGAATTTTTTTAAAAAATCTCATTAATTTCAGAAATTTTTAGGTTTAAGCCTTACAATTTGTTCAAGATAAGATGAAAGTAACCAATCATAATGGTCCAAACCGGCTTTATAGAGTTTATATCCGTTCCAAGTACCATTAGTACCATTGATACCGTTCATAAACTTAACGCCAATACCGCCAGCATTAACAACATCATTTAGTGATTGGGTGAAATCTTCAATCATAACAAAATTGTTATTGATTTTAAGACCGTTTTTCTTTGCATATTCCATTTTGTTTTGACCATAGGGAACAAGAATTATCTTCTCAACAAACGGAAGATGTTTTTTACACCACTTAATCTTATCTTCTTTTGGATAAGGAACTTCGGTAAAATAAGCTGATATAACTACCGGTTCAATTAAACCTTCGTCAAACGAATACTTAATATTACTGATAAGACCTTCTTCCGGTTCAAGATTTGCATAATAGTCTTTTTCAAATAACGCATCGAAAGGAGTTCCAAGCTGCCATTTTGCAACTGTTCCATCCAAATCAATACCCAAGACTATCTTTTTTCTTAAACCTTTTTTAATGCCACTCATAAGCAAATACCTCCTTTTAAATTTTATTTTTTTGCTTTTTTTAGGCATAAAAAAAGGCACTTCAACTCATAAAGAATTAAAGTGCTTAAAATAAACAATATTGAATTTAAAAAAAGCCAATAAATGTGCAAACACTTACTGACTTAATAAAATATATAATTAAATAATATTGATTACTATACACATAGTAACGCAATTAGAATTTAATGTCAAGGGTTTGCAGCAGGTTGCAAACTAAAAAAAGAGCACCACAAAAATGATGCTCTTTTTAGTAAGAATTAATTAAAATTAGTAATAAAAATCAATGTAAGCAGCAATTGTTTTGCCGTTATCATCTTTTTTTACATAAACATGATAATTGCCGTCACCTTCACCGGATGAGGTATAGAAACCTTTGTAATTGTTGCCGTTTTTAACATAAGCACAATTATCAATAACTTTAAAATCATTATCGGTTTCATTGCCGAAAGTCAAGTCACAAAAATGTGACCATTCGTCATTTGTGAAATCAGGCTTGTTTTCAAAGAAACCTGCTAAACCTGCATCTACACAAATTGTACCAATACAATCAAAGCCGGTATAAATTTGGCTGTGTAAATTTTCAATATCTTCAAGATTTTTGAAAATCTCAGCATTGTAGATTCCACACATAGAAACGCCAAATCTTTCGGTAGCATTATATACACATATATACTTCCCCGGCTTAATTGTTAAATTTTCATAGCAATAATCTTTACTATTATCATAGCAAGGATCAGTTACTTTGATATTTGGTCCAAATTTTAATGTTCCTGCACTTAACATATTTATACCTCCGTTGTCGTATTACCATTGATTACTTGAGTTACTCTGCAAGATTTTACGCACCAGCCTGTTTTGCTTGAAACAAAATCAACTATACCTTCATAATTATTTTCACAATATTGTTCAGCATAATCAAATTTAATTGGTTCAATCTCAACTTTGTCAGGCAAGTCACATTCATCATCTTCGTCAATGTCATAATCAATGTTAACCGCTTTAAAGATAACATCTTGTTTAGGTAATTTATCAACAAATTCGGATAATTGCCTAATCATATCATCAATTTCTTTTGCATCTTTAACAAGTGTTTCTACATCGGGAACACCTGAAAGACCGCTATTTTTGGCTTCAAGAAGCATTGTAACATGTTCTTCTGTATCAAAGCATTCATAATATGAACCAAGGTCATCAATAATTTCTTGAATTTGTTCACACGGTAATTTGCTTGCATCAAAATCAATAGAAAAACTTATATCTTCGCCGGCAGGTGAACTTCCAGTAAATTCAAGATAGCTTTCTTTTAAATTTGAATAGTCTGTATATTTAGATACATACCATTCCAAATCATTGTTACTCTCAATTGCATCAATCAGCTCATCAACGGTAGCAATAGGCTTAATTTTTTTATCCTTATAGTCAAGAACCTCATCCTCATCAAAAGAACAACTTTCTTCATTGATAGAGTCAGAATCGTATACATATTCCAATTCAGTTACATTGATTCTATCAATATGTTCTTTTGCATACTCAATTGCATCTTCCAGAGACATATCAGCCGGTACTTCGATAGAACTACTATATGTAGCCATGCAACTACAAGTAACATTTAAAGTCTTAGTTTTCATAATAAAAAATCCCCTTAATTTTGTTTTTGCCACTTTAATACAGTGTCAACTTTAATACTTTTTTCAATAAGATATGTAAGCATTTCTTTAGCAGCTTGTTTACTTTCTTCTCCCCCTATCGTATCTAAAAGGGTCTAAAAGAAAATAATATAACATACCTGCATATTGATTACCTTTTAGATTTGGTAACTTGCTTGCCCCATATCTATTATGATTACGATACTGAAGTTCAATTGCATATAACATTGAATCAACAGGTGTTTTAATACCCAATTGATTAATAAGGTTATACCAATCTTGGACCTCAGAATTAACATTGTTTCTTCTGATTTCATCAATATTGTAATCTTTCGGACAATATTTTTTCAAAATAAATTCCTCCTAAAAATCAAAGAGCCAAATGTCATTAACAATTGACTCTTTGTTTTAATATTATTAAATTTCAATAATATTTAAGTGTTTACCTTTTAAATTAAAATTTCTTCGGTGCTCACTTAAAGCTTTCTTTTTGCTGTACCCCAAATATCTCATAGACATTCTACTTAATAAACCTTCTTGGTCATTTTCAGTAGTGATTCTATAACCGCCTTGAATTTTTGAAATGATACAATCAATCATAATTTTTTCCTTTCTTGGCTTTTTAGAACATTTTCCTTGATATACTTTTCAGCAAAATCAATAAAGTCTTGAAATCCGCCAATTGAATATCCGCCGGGAATATCATAGTTTTCTTCAAGGAAGAAATCGTAACTGCTTTCTGGTGTTATTTTATATTCACCGGTATTCATATCATAGCTGAAATAATCTTCACCATTAGGACTTTCTAAATGACCACTTTTATCGTAATATTTGTACCATATCCAGCCTTCAGGAAGTGTTTTTGATTGAACTTTTCTCAATGCTATAAATGGAACATTCTCAAAATAAGCAATCAATTCCCACAACTCATTTGTGCAAAATTCTGTTGTATCAACATCATTTTTTGATGTAAAAACAACATAATCAACGCCTTCATCCACATTATTCATAACAACCATAATTTCGTCAAAATCAATACTTTTGATGAACGGTTTAAGGTGAATAATTATATAAGGCGGTTTAAAATTATCTGCTGGTAGGACCTCTTTGAAATAAACATAAAAATCATCAAGAAAATAATCATCAGTTATGCTTTCAAGAAATTCACCGATTTGAATATTGTATTCAGCCATTTCAGGAAGGTCGTACATCCAGTCCAACCAACCTGCTGCAATTAAACTTTTGCGAGTAACATTATCAGTAAACTCACCGTTTTTATATTTTGCAATCCACTCACGAAGAGTAATTTGCTTTTTTTCTTGCATTGCCATAATGCAATCCTCCTAATTAAATTTACCTTTCCTTAAACTTCATCGTTTTGCTCATTGACAATATCAATGATTTTTTCAAAATCCTTTGGTAACGGTTTCCACACATAATTCATTAGATTAAGCTCAGTTAATGTATTACCGGTATCATCACCGACTATCTTTTTAGTGAACTTATCACGATAATAAAACCAGTCACCCTTACAAATTAAATCTAAATGAAAAAAATTATTGTTATTGAATTTTAAGGAAATTGAATAATAAGCAAGCATTCCAAAAGGGCCATACAACTTATAGTTGTTTGAATTTAAACCAAAGAACATTGCTAATAGTCCTGCAAGTTCTTCAATATGTTTGTCCGGTCTTTTGGAATTAATAATTTTTTGCATTGATTTATTGATTGGTTCATCAAAACATTTTGCCAAAGGAGTAATCTTTTTAATGAATACTCTTGTGCAAACATTTGAATCGCCGTCAATGTTATTAAGGGTAACAAGTATTTTCTTTTGATAATTATTGGCTTGATTTTCAAGAACAGTGGCAAGTGTATTAACTCGTACATTGTAATCTTCAATACCAAGTTCTTTACTATCGCCTGAAATAGATATTACCTGATTCTTTTTCAGTAACATGTTATTTATACCTCCAAAGTGATTTCTTGTTGTTCTTTTAGTTCTCTTAATTTGCACTGAACCTTTTCTGATGAATCATAAAAAGCTTTCATAAATGCATTTAATTCCCAAAAGTAGCCATTGCATTTGTTAGATACAGGCTTAACAACAATAGAATCAAATCCTTGATTTCCATACCATTCCACTTTAGCGGTAAAATAGATGCCTTTTAACACTATCGTGCTTCTTGCCTGTGGATAACCATAGTAGTAAGAAGTACATTTTGCCTTGATTTTATATTTGCTCATAGATTTAGCCTCCGTATTTTTCAAGTGTGCCAACAGTTACTTCACTTTCAGCCATAAAAGGTAAAATTTCCTCATACGATACATCAGGAAGTAATTCACACAAAGCAAAAAACCTTTCGTCCTTTGTATGAGTAAAATCATCTGAAGCAATTTTTGAAATAACTTTGAAAATCATTTCTGCAAAAGGAGAGCCTACAAGGCAAGCATATTTTTGAAGTAAGTGTTTTTGTAAAGCAATTACTCGAATGCCGTTTGTAAATATGTAATCATCAAGGTTAAGATAACCAAAACGATTATACAGTTCTCCTGACTTTAACTCAGGTTCACTTCCATCTAATGTCTTTTCTTCACCAATAACTTTCCATTTTCTTGAATTAAAGTCATCACTGTCTAAATCAATGATACCGTTGTTGCAAAGAGCTTCGATTACTTCATAAGCTTCATCACTATTGTCAGCTTTGACAATAACATTACGGCTGAGTTTTTCCTCAATTTTCACTTTATAAAACTTTGACATTTTATAATCCTCCAAATTAATGAATTTCAATTTCGTAGCCAAGATTTTTAGCTTTTTCTTTTTCAATAACAATTTTCTTTTTAGTAGAATGTTTATCACATTCTACTGATAAAAGTCTTACATCATTATTAAAAGTCTGTTCCCATATTGACAAGCCATCATCAAGAAGGTCATCCAATTCATTGACTAAAAGTCTTGTGCCTGATTTACTTTTGAATTTCATATTTTTTCCTCCAATATTTCTTATCAAGCTACACTGTGTATAACTTAATTTTATTATTCTTGTTTGTATTCGTGCCCCATAACATAGTCATATAAAGGCTCTTTAGATGTATTAGCAACTTTTTCTATGTCAGCTATATCTATCCTTGGTGTATCAGGAATAGAGCTTTCAAAATAATCCTTATGATTAAGGCTTGATAAACTTACAAGTTTTCTTTCCACATCAATCTGTGTTACTGCATAAATTAATCTTCGCTCATAATCAGATAAACACTTATCCGGCTTAATTCGGACCGTATCATAGAGTTTTACATCTTTAATATCCATAAAGTTACCCTTTCTTATTGCAATTATTTAAAAATTCACACCATACAGGGTGGAATTCATTGTAATTGTTTGCTTCATCAAAAACTGTATTAATAACATTAAAATCATTTTCTGATGAAACGCCGTCAATGGTACAAAAAATATTAAATACAATATTTTGACAGCATACTTTTAACAGTTCATTGCCTTTAAGAGTATCTTTCTTAACACTGTACCAATATTCAGAATCTGTAGTTGGATTGTATGTGAAATGTTTCATATTATCCGGGCAAACGATAGTTTTAATTGTACCGTATGCTTTTTTAGCATAAGCAATCAAAACATCCAATTCGTTTGTTTTCTCGTTGTATGAAGGTTGAATATCAACCAAATACCGAAACAATTCATTTATATTCTTGAATTTTGGTACACTTAACTTAACTTTTATTGATTTCTTTCCGGTTTTATAACTCATAATGAAGTTATCCTTTCTTATATGTTGATTGTTAATAAACTAAAGCATAAACGCCATTACCCTTGTTAATGTAATCCGAACTATGTTCATAAACAGTAGCTCGAATACGCTCACGGTAATGAGTATTTTTCTTAGCTTTAGGGTGTTCCTTTAACATATCGGCTATATCTGATAACTTAGCTTGACCACCCATATACTCAATAACAGAGCGTATAAGATGATTCCAAGTTAATCCAATATAATCTTTTTCTAATATGCTAAATTCATTATTTTTAACCCAGCTAACAGGTACTATGATAGGATTATCTTTGTGATAAACTAACATATACTCAGTTACAACAGGGATAAAAGGTTTCTTGTAGGTTCTTGTATCAGAAACGCAGTTAAATTGTCCCTTAACGATAAAGGACTCAAATTCACCCATACGCATCAAATCTTTCTGCATTGAGTGAAAACCACCTCTGTCTCGTTCACGAATATCGCCTACAAGAATAGCCAAACGACCATCATTACGAAGTGCAGTAAAGAGTTTTCTTACGACAAGGTTCATCTTGTCACAAAATTCTTCATAACTATCGCAACGAGATAAATCGTCCGGATGTGGTTTACCCCACATATTGCCGCTGTATTTGATAATTGCATCATACGGTGGATGCCAAAAAATCAAATCTGCCGAATCTTCAACATCATCTTTAAGTGCATTCCAGTTACCTTTTCCCCTATTTGGGTTAGGATTAAGGTCATAAAGAACCGACTCAATACCGCATTTATCTGCAACTGTGCCGGAAGTACCGCTACCTGACATTGGATCAAGTAATTTAAAATTACTTATATCTTTGCCGTAATATTTCTTTGTATCAAGAACATATTTTAAGATAGCTTCTACAACCTTTGGTGAACAGTTACCACGGTATTTGTTTGACCCTTCATTTCCTCGTTCCGGGAATGCCATAAATGATGTTAATTCTTTTCCAACCCTTCTTGTTAAGTCTTCTGTACCAAGTTGAGCAGCAATTATACGCCAATTTGGTCCGAATTCTTTTTCAAGAAGCTGTTGTGCTTTTTGAATTTCAGTCATAGTTACCTCCAAATTGTTTTTACAAACACAAACGATATGAAATCTGATAAATTGAGTTTTCAGTTTCAAACATTACATAAAAATGTGCCTTATCGTTTCGTATAATATCAACAACCTTTGAGGTTTTAACGACCTGACAAGTTTGAGAGTTACAAAATACAACACATTGGCCGACAACCGGTTCGTGTATGTATGATGCTTCAATAATAACAACTTTTTTCTTGTTAGGATTTAATTGTTCTGCCATGATAAAATTCCTCCTAAATTTGTTTTTTGATTCATAAAACTACCTCCTGTCGTTATCTACGACTAAAAATCAACTGCTTCGTGACGATTAATAAAGAAATGAATGCCTTTAGAACATTCATTAAAACGATTATTGTCATATTTAGGTTCTTCAACTATTTGACCTGTTTTATACTGAAACGATGGATCAAATGTACTATGAACAACATCAATATTAGCTTTTGAACCGTCTACGTTTTGAATTTCTAAAACTTTTGCCTTATTGCAACGGCATTTTCTACTTGTGGCTGAACTTCTAAGAGCATCCGCTGAAATTTCAAGCTTTACAATGTAGTTTTTACCTGCATATACGGCTTTCTTAAAACCAATAAATGAACCTTCTTCAGGACAAGCCATTGGAATGTACATCATGTTTTTTGTGCCTGAAAGGTCTGCATTATTAAGGTTTGCGCTACGAAAGTCTGCACTACCAAGGTACGCACCATGAAGATTTGCACCACTAAGGTTTGCATAACTAAGGTTTGCATAACTAAGGTTTGCATTACGAAGGTCTGCATCACTAAGGTCTGCACGACTAAGGTCTGCATTACGAAGGTATGCACCACAAAGGTTTGCATAACTAAGGTCTGCATAACTAAGGTCCGCATAACGAAGGTTTGCATTACTAAGATTTGCATCACAAAGGTCTGCACAACTAAGGTCTGCATTACGAAGGTTTGCACCACAAAGGTTTGCATCACAAAGGTCTGCACGACTAAGGTCTGCACCACTAAGGTTTGCATGACTGAGGTTTGTACCACTAAGGTTTGCATAAATAAGGTTTGCACCACCAAGGTCCACACCATGAAGGTCTGCATCACTAAGGTCTGCATAACCAAGGTCTTGATTAGAAAAATTGGCTTTCATATTATCCCAACCATCGACATCTGTATTTAACCAGTGTTTATGATTTTCTATAATTTTGTTTATTTCTTTTTGTGTTAATTTGTTTTCCATAATACTACCTCCTGTCGTTGCCCTACGACTGAACCTTTCACTGAGCTTAAATTATGTGAAAGTCCATTGATATGGAAAAAATATATAAAAAAACAGAAGTAAAAATATACTTCTGCTGAAAATAAAAAAACACCGATAAACTCTTAACTCGTGGTTAATAAATTTATCGGTGTGCTGTATAAAATTTATATAAAAAAAACAGCAGTATCTCCAAGAGGATATACTACTGAATGTTACTAAATATAAAATTAAAATATAATAATTACTATAATTATAGTAACGCAAATATCAAGTAATGTCAATAGATTTCCTGCTGCAAATAACAAAAAAGAACACCACCGAAGTGATGTTCTTTTCGTAAGAATTAATTATTTACACAAAATAGCATTTTGATAATCAGTTGTTGTAATCCAACCATCTTCTTTAAAATGACTTTCACACCATTCTGAGTTTTGGGGTTCGTCATATATGTAACCACCCGGTCCAAGAAATGCGCCCCAATACTCGTCATTTTCTTTTGCTTGTTTAGACAATTTTTTTGCCTCGTCTTTATCAATGTTATAGACTGCAATAGAATCACGGTCATTATATGTAAAGACATATTCTTCTGTAATATGATTGTAATAATCATTTACTTTAATTTTTTCAAGCATATCATTTGCAGAAGAAAACTTAGCTGTTTGGAATTTAATCAAAGCATTTCTTGAAAGTTCATCAAGATGCTTTTTCCAAGAGCCGATACTTTCATCAAGATAACCAAATTTTCCATGCAGAGTCACATTATCATATTCATAATCGAAAAAGTAATTAAACGAGCTTTCATCAAGCCATACTTCTGCGTGGAAATCAACTAAATCCTTCTCATCGGTAATGTTCTTAATGTTATTAACAACATTTTCCTTGTCAGATGAAGAAAATCTTATGGTAAATGTATCATTATCAAGAAAATAACTATCAACAATGTCTTTTTCTGTAAGACTTGCTAAATAATCTGCAAGCTTTTTTGCTGTTTCAGTTTCTAATTTTTCTCTTATATTTTTTCTCATAATTTCCTCCTACTTGTAGTAATATTTGATATAATCCTCATACAACATAAGTTCATGTTTCATTTTGAGAAAATCAAAAAAAGTAATTAATTGATTTGTGTGCATATTACTACAAAACAAATATTCTGATTTTAATGAATCAAACTTATCTTTTGATAAATTATTCTTGCGATCAATTAAATAATTAAGATAAGCGTTGATTTGTTCAGCTTCATGCTTTGTACTAAAATTTCCCTTGAGATAATCAGTTAAAGTGTAAACGATTTCATCCGAAAGAAGTGTAGTGAAAGAAAATTGCATTTGTTTTAACAAGAAAATTTGGCTGGGTTCAGTCGATTCATCTGTATAAAACAAATCAAACAGCTCTGAATAATACTGAGATGCTTTTGCAAAGGTTCTCTTTTTAAATGCCGCCCTTATTGCGAGAACACATCTTTCAGCAACAATAGTTTTGAATATGTATTCATTAATATCAATATTGTCATTGATTTCAGGTGCATTATCGAGCATACTCAACGCCCAAGTGTCATTTGGATGAAATTCTTTAACCCATTCTTTGAGTTTGTCAGCATCAACTATTTTCATAATTTTTTTCTCCTTAAATTGAATTTAATATTTGATTTTTATGGAAATAATAATAATTTGGATCAATCTCAGCCGAAAATGTTTTTCTGTTAAGCATAAGTCCTGCTTTTGCCAAAGAAAAACTACCGGCAAATGGGTCAAATCCAAAATCACCTTCATTTGATGAATTTTCCATATAAAATTTAATAAGGTCCAACGGTTTTTCAGTCGGGTGTGTTTTATTGCCTAAAATGTTATCAAAATGATGTATCCTTTTGCTACCGCAATTGTTAATTGCCTTAGCTTTACCTTTATAAAGGAATAATACAAATTCTGAATTAGGCATATACCAGCGAGAACAATTTGCATTGTTCTTTTCCCAACTTAAAAGATTATGTACCTTAAATCCTGCTTTGATGGCTATATCGTGGAATTCCCATAAGTTAATAAGATTAGAAAATATATAGGTATGAGTACCATTTTTCATCACTCTGAATAACTGTGGAATCCATTCCTTCGGGTTACAATCGTTAAATTCAAAGATTTTACCATCGTTTTTTGAAAGCATACCCTTTGGAGAGTTTTTACCACCGTTACCGCCGCTTATTGTTCTGTAAGGTGGGTCAGTAATGCAAAAGTCAAATGTTTCATCAGGAATTCGTTTCATAAGCTCAATTGCATCACCGTTATAGAATATTGCTTTCACACTTTCTAAATGGTTTTGCAAATCATCGTATGATACAAATATATGATTTCTTTGATAGCATCCGACTTCAATTTCAGAATCAGCAGGAACTTCAAAGTCTTTGTGTAATACACAAAGTTCGTTTTTACCGTTATCAGTAAAGAAAGTGTTTTGATAAGAAATATACTTCTTATCCCCTTTTTCTTCTACTGAAATAATTTCAACAACGGAATAAATTCCTTTGTCTACTCTTTTAATCAAAGCTTCTTTACCTTTTTTTGAAATATAACGGTTAATATTACCTCTTATAGATGCCTCCGTATGTTCGGGTAAGGCATCGTAAATTTCAAAAAGTGACATTTGACCGTAATTGGTAAGAAGCTTAATTACTTTTTCCACAATAGTCAAAATTGACTCCTCCTTAAATCAATATGTACTATATATTCTTTTTTCTTTCTGCTAAAGCATATTACTCCTTCTCTTTATACAGATTTAAAATTGCTTGTTTTAAATCTTTTTGAGTAGGGCTGTTTTTACTGTTGCTGATTATGTCTAATTCTTCATCAGTCCAAGGTAAATCATAATAATATTCAGGTAACGAATAAAAAGTAATTTCTGTACCGTCCTGATTACCACTCATTTCCTCGTAAACATATTCGTTTTCAATAGACAAATTCTCATTAGAAGTATTTGAATTAAGTTCGTTGAGAAATTCTTCAAACATTAAACGAACTCCGTCAACAACATAATCCCTACCATGAACATTATCTTTTAAATAAGAACAAATTTCATTGACTTCTTTAACAGCCGTTTTTCTGCTTGAATATTCTTTTTTAAAAGAATATTTTCCTTCGTCATCATTCCAAATTAATCCACATGGAACGAGAAAAGGAAAGCCAAAATCTCCATCAGGATGTAAGTCCATTTCAAATATGTAACGCATTTAATTTTCCTCCAATTTTAAAATCTTTTTATGATTAATTAAATTTTTATTCTTTAATCTTATAAGGGTATGAGGGTTCATAATGTGGTATCCATTACTTACGAAAGCATTTTCAGCATGGAAAATGTTATCGTCATTGTAATTCAAATAAAAATCAAACCATTTTTTACTTTCAAGTTCGTATTTATATTTAAAATCTGAATACCATTTCTTTAAATCATCACTTTTGTAACCGACAATGCTTTGGCAAGTACCGTTTCTGTCAAATGTGTATTCTTCCCAAGAAATATTGAAAAGATTATGATGAACCGTAGTAACATTGAATTCCATGGGTTCTTCTCCATAAAGCGACATTTCACATAAAGGAGGAGTTTTAGCAGGTTTTGTTGTTTTTGTTATAAATTTAGGATTATAAATATAATCATCAAATTCTTTACTGCTCACATGAAACTTCTTCATGCAATCCTCAATCCAGTAATGCCAATTGCTGTATGAAAACATTCCAAAATATTTGTTAAAATATTTAGAATTTTCTTTCAACCATTCCCACGAAAAAAGTATTTCTTTTTTTGCCATGCCAATACCAATGTTATTATCAATGGTTTCTTTGAATAATTCATAATTCTCTATTTCAAGAATGCAAAGTGTAATACCATTTAATATTGGATTATCAGGTGTTAAGTTTTCATCTACCGTAAACCACTTGACATATTTTTCATCAAAACTGATACGAGCAATTATTTGCTCTGTATTAATTTCTTTAAAATAATCAATGCAGTTACCTGTATCAGAAAATACATACTTAACATTTATTGTGTTCATTTCATTCATGACTTTTCCCTCTTTAATATTTTTCCCACAACTTAATGTTGCGTTCTAAACAGATTTTTTCCAAAACATCTGCTTTTTCTCCCAAATATTTTTCATGTTCTTCTTGTTCTTTTATGTCACGAATATCATATCCTAATTCGTACATAGATTCACATTGTGAACCAAGACTATCATAAACGGCATTATAATATTCGTTTTCCAATTCTTCGTTTGATAGACTTTCAGCCCATCTTAAAAGTTCTTTTCTTTCGTTTTTCAATAGAAAATTCCCTCCTAAAAAGAGCCATTTGCAAAAAGCAAATGACTCTAATAATAATTAATTATTCCCAAGTATCGTCGAAAGAAATTGTATTAAACAAAACAGGTTCTTCGATACCAAGTTCTTCAAACCACGGCTTGAAAAATTTTCTGGTAGACTCAGCCGTTGCAAAAGCTTCTTTTTCCTTATCGTTATAACTCCAAGGAGCACCATAAGGAACAATAATAGCCGTATTATCATTGTAATCATCAGGAACATAGCAAATTAAGCAGTTTGTTTCATTGGTGACAACGCTTGCGAATACAGCCCAAAAACCTCTTTGTTCATCAACTTCCAATGCATCAATAATATCAAGCTTTCCTGAATTAGATGCTTTAAGGTATTGGTCATAGATATCGTTTTCTTTGAGAATGGATACACCATGATTTTTTATAAATTCTACTTTTGATTTATCTGAAATACATAAGCAATCTTCATCCCATACTCTGATGTTAAAACCATATCCTGTCATAAACTCACTTTTATCACTTTTGTCGAGAATACTATACATATTATTTTTCCTCCTCATTTGTTTTTACCTGAATATTTGGCTTATAAAGGTGTACACCAGCCACATAGTTTTCTGTCATTGAACCTGCATCAACATTAGTAAGTGCTTCTTCAAACATTTCTACTCTTGAATCAAGGTAGTCAATTTGAGAAACAATAATTGCTTCAATTGTTGCCGGTTTAACAATAGCACCATATTCAAGCTCTCCGTGATGAGATGCAATAATATGTTTTAAATTTCTCAACACTTCTTTATCTGTACCAAGTTCATTAGCATAATAACTAACACACTCGATACCGATAAGTGAATGATTGAGTAAGCTTCCGTCAATTGTGTATGTAGCATTTCCAAGACTATCGGTACTAAGTTCTTTAATCTTGCCGATATCGTGAAGAGCACAGCCACAAATAACTAAATCTCTGTTGCAAGAAGGATAAATTGCCGAAAGAATTTCAGCAGCGGCAACCATACGGTATGTATGATAAAGAAGACCACTTAAATATGCGTGATGCATTGTTTTAGCAGCAGACCAATACATTAATCTGCTTTTAAGTTCTTCGTAGATTTTACAACCTAAATCTGAAACATCTTTGTTTTCAAGATTTTTCAATGTTTTGTAAATGTAATCATACATATCTTTTGCAGGGATAGGTGCACTGATAACAAAATCAGCTTTATTAATATCTTCATTACAAGGCTTAAATCCTGTAATTTTATATGACGGTGAACCGTTATATTCCTCAACAGAAATATTAAAATTAAGTACCTCCCCAACTTTTGCACTAAAATCAGCAACAGTCATATTAAAGCACTTAGCTATGATTGCATTATCGCCATCAGACAACTTAACATCAAGATAAGCAGAGCCATTTTTGCCTGTTTTTTCATTGATTTCAGTTACCATAAGTGGTGTTTCGTATGTTTTGCCGGTTTCCATTGTTGTAAATTTTGTAATAGTCATAATTTTTTTCTCCTTAAAATTTTATTTTTTTTTAATCAACATACTGATAATTGCCATTTCTAATTAGGTCTACAATCTTATTTACAAAGTTTGTAGACGCCAATTCAGAAATATCTTTGCCGTGTGTATCAAGAGTGTCAATTTCAACAATATCTAAATCTTTAAACTTTGTTAAAATATCTTTCTCCTCAATTGGTGAATGAAACGAGTATCCATTTTTAAAATCATAAAAGACATACCACCTGTATTTAGGTTTGCTTTTGTCCTCTATATCTCCAAAATAGACCTCTCTTCCAATGTTCTTGTCAAAATAAGAATTTTGCCAAACAAATTGACCGGATTCAAGATATTTGTCATAATCATCTTCACCATAATCAAATATCCTAATTCTTCCATATCCGGCAAACTCTTTGTGAATACAAGTTGGTTCTACAATAGAAAGCATTGTTTCTTTTTGAAAATAGTACATTTTCATCTTTTCAGTATAATTATCAAGATAATTATACTTATCGTATAAATAGTAGCTGTTTTTCAAAGTCTTTTTGTACTCACGAATTTTATCACGACAATTTTTTGCCCTTTTATTAGAGCTAAATAAACAGAATGTCAACATTTCTTTTGTGATTATTCCTTGCTTAAAATCATTTAAGTATTTTTGTGGAGTTCTCATAATTTTTCCTTTCTACTTATATTCTTTTAAATTTATCTACTTCTGGTACAAGTGCTAAGCCTGCTCCATTATCCCAAATGACATGAATTTGTCCTGTATCATCAACAAAATCAACTGTGCCCTTTGTGCCGGGAGCAATTGGATGAATATTATCATCCATTTTTATTAGTTCAACTCTTGTGCCTGCAGGATAATCACTAATAATTTGACTGATTTTTATATGATTCATAACTAACTACCTCCTACCGTTACCCATACGGTTAAACAATTTGCTGAGTCATATTTTTAATGCAAATGTTTATGAATTATGAATCTATTTAAAAGCAGAAATTCTGCTAAAAATAAAAAAAGCACCGAAAAACCTTTAGCTCGTGGCTAATAAATTAATCAGTGCGTTATAAAAAATGTATATAAAAAAACAGCAGTATTTCCAAATGGATATACTACTGAATATTACAAAATATAAAATTAAAATATAATAATTACTATAATTATAGTAACGCAAATCTCATGTAATGTCAATAGATTTCCTGCTGCATGCAAGAAAAAAAGAACACCACCGAAGTGATGTTCTTTTGTAAGAATTAATTAGAATATTCCACAATATAAATATCTAAATCCATATTGTAATAATAAGCAGCAAAACTGCTTTCTTTAATAATGATTTTATCAACAATATCCCAATCGCCGCCGGCAAGACCACATCCCATATTTTTAGGAAATGCAATTCTTAATGATTCTGAAAGATTATATCCATTTTTTTGTGGTATTATTTCAGATAATTGTTTGTAAAAATCTTGTATTGCTTTCTGCAAAGCTTTGTAATCGGTTTGCTGTTTATTCGTGCCAATATTAAGCTGACCGTAAAGGTTAGCAATATATTTTGGACCACGCCAATCATTTAAACCTTCAAAAGTTTCCGACAAAAAGCAAGTACCCAAAAGTTTATCAGGCTTGTGTATTGAAGAATGAGCAATATAGCCATCTTTAACTTCAGGATACATATCAGCTATCTGTTTTGCAAGACCTGCGCCCATTTTTCCTATACAGTTTACCTGATGACATACCACATCAAAATATGAACGATTTAGAATATCACCTTGTTCGGTTATAAATTTTACCGTATTTGACATAATTACCTCCTGTTATTCAGACAACGGTGTTTGTTCATTGACATGCAAAGCTAACTGAATAGCAAAAAACAAAGAACCAAAGTTGTCTGTATCGAAATCGTGTTCATAAAGAATATTGTTATTGTAACTTTTGTCAAACTCTCTTGGAGTGTAAACTAATTGAACACCACTACAATTATCGTAATCATTGACGATGTATAAAGTTCGATGATTATTTAATTCCAGTGTTACTATTTGTTCATTGCGGCCCAAGTCGCAATCACCACATAAAAAATCTTTTACAGCTTTTATCGTATATCTGCGTGCAGTTTTTGTAATTTTAGTAAAAGTTTTAATTTCATTTAATTTTACTAAACGATAAAAACCACTTAACCCACTTAGGTATATTGGTGTTTCTTTTGAATTATCAGATTGGTCTTCCACAACTCTGTACAAATTACCTTTATACTCAACCATTTGATTTCTTACAAGAAATTCCTGTTTAGGCTTTTCTCTGCTACGGTAACAGCCATTTTCTTTATTCCAATCACAGGATAAACAATGTGTGTCAGGATCAAGACAAGCACTGCAAAGCATTAATGTTTTACCACAATTAGGACAAACAGTTTTGTAGCCGTCTTTTTTTACATCCCAATTTATTGTTATTTCTTTTTCACAGTTAGGACATGTTTCAGTAATTAACTGTTTCATTTTTATTTTCCTTTCCTTTTTATTCTTCGGTATAGATACTTAATTATTTCATCCTTTATTTCTTCAACAGACATATCAGTTGTATTAATTTTCCAACAGCCTATCTTGAAATATTCTGAAATATTTGGATAACCATCTTCAGATAAGTTAAACCCTGCAGTATATTCAATATATCTTCCCATACACGTCTGATTATATTCACAGACATTTTCCGGTGAAATGTGTTCATTGAATATTTCATTTAATTTATCAACAGTTTTCATAATTTCTTTTTTTCTATCATAGAAATTATTAATTTTTTCTGTTGTAAGTTCATTGATTACTTTTCTCTTGTTATTATCCATAAAACCTCCCCTACCACCGTAAAACGGTGGTAGTTATTATGTAATATTATTTAGTTTTACAAGCCTCAATCATATCACCTAATGTAAATATAGGTTTAACAATATTATTATTGTGATATGTCAGATTGTAAGTTACAAAATATTTTTTCTTTTTATCTTTTGTAATGTTTGGAATGCAAAACTTTTTTAATTGAATGTTTTGTGCCAAATTCATAGACAAAAGAATTTGATATATTTCGTCCAAATGCACGTACTCATTAGGAGAAATATAATAGATTTTTTCAACATCCGAATAATTCCATACCTTACCTGAAATATCCGTGAATTGACCGTCATACGCCCCCTCAGTTGCATTTTCTTTTGAATACAAATCAACAATTTGTTTTTCTTGTTTTAAAGTTAATTCAGCAATTATCGTTTTTGACGATTTGAGAATCAACATATAATATAAATTTTTAGAATTCATAGTTTTTCCTTTCTTATTTAGCATTTGGAATAATGATTTTTTCTCGTATTAATATAAAAATCAGTCTTTCCAATAACAATACATACATTGATAAGGACAACGTTCTTTTTTGCTAAGTAGCTCAGTTTTTGCAGAACAACATAAACATCCGTGTCTCTGAAAACCAGCATCATCCGGATTTTCCATTTTAAAACCAAGCAGATCCAAATCTTTTTTGCTTAGACAGCCTATTCTTTCAGTTGATACAAGATCATGTTCTGCACAACTTTCAATGCACGCTTTAGGACATTCTTTTTTCCACTGATTTATGATATTATTTGTTGCATCTATATGCTCCTTTTCAGGAGAAAACTTATCTCCATAAGGAGGTGTTAATCCCATATTATGCATTCTTTCTCTTACATGAGGATAACAATCAATAAGACTAACTCGAAATCTATGGAACCCAAGTTCATAGGCTCTCTTAAAAACTTCAGTAGCCGTTACAAGCCCCTTTTTAGTTGGAATAATTGGATCAATTCTAATAACTACACGATTGGCAGGAAAACCACTTTTAATAAGCTTCTGAGCTTGAGAAAGCTGGTTTTCAAACACGGGTATGTTAGGCTCTACGACCGTTTGTCCATACCCTGTACAGCTAATGTGAAAAATCAATTTATCGAAATAAGGAGTTGCCTGTTCAATAACTTTATCTGTTAAGTTTTTTGTTATTAAAATACATCCATCCATTTTATCCAGCTTCTCGGTCCAAGTAAAATCTATTGATGGATCTCCTCTTTCAGTTACACCAATTTTCATTTTATTTTCCTTTCTAAAACAAAGATGCTGAATTAACAGCACCTTTGTTTATCAGAATTAATTAACATTCGTCACCAAACTCATCAACAAACTTGACACCTGCTGAACGAAACATTTGAATAATGCTATTTTGAAGTGATTTAGCAACATCGTAGCTGATGTCATTTTCATCGGAATATTTGTTTGGAACAATCTTGCAATCAAACAATGTAGCGTAATCTTTGATTAATTCCCAACAATCCACTTCAAGTTCATCAAGTGAGCAGTCCATATCACCGTTAAATACAACCGGTTCTTTTGGAAGTTCAAGTTCAGCCGAATCTCCAAATACAGCTCTGTTTGTACCATTTTTTGGATAAATAAAATCTGAATATGGATTTTCATCAAATTTCTTGTGTTTGTTCATGTAAGGATTTGTATTTTTAAGAATTTTCTTAAATTCTTTGTCTGATAATACTCTTACTTTTGGTGTGCTACCATCTAAACGAACCTCAGTGACAGAATTAATTATTGCACCTTTTAAAACCTTATCAGCAATAAAAATAAACAACTCTTCCTTACTACTTGCCTCAACGAAATATGATGGGCTGTACATCTGATTCACCTTATACAAAGTGTTCTTTGTTTTAATTTCTCTTAACATTGAATTAGTCCTCCTAAAATTATTTAATTGTATTTTTGATGTATTCTGCTAATGAAGTAAATACTTCCGTTACTGATGAAGCTGCTTCAATGATTTCACCATGCAGCGGTGACTCAATATCATCAAAAACAAGAATTTCAAACCAATTATTGTTTCCAAAATACAATTTGCCCTTATTTTCGAGTTTACGAAGTTTATTATCATTTTTGATAAATTGACGCATTTCTTTGTAAAACGCACCTGCTCTGTTTTGGTCAACAACAGAAGCAACTTCTTCGTTATTGTCATCAAACAAAGTAGCTCTTACTTCGCCAACAGCGTGTACCTCGTAAACAATGCCGTTATACTTGATTTCACCAAGATAACCTCCGTACCATACGGAATCTTGTCTGTCGAAATCAAGTTCATCAGCCGGAATTAAAACTACATCCTCATCAACATTAACAGTTGGTAATATTGTTTTAATTTCGTTTTTTGTTTTATTAGCCCAATTCGTATACTTATTCATTTTCAGTCTCCTTAATAATTTTTCTCCAATAATGGCTACTGTCAAAGCAGACTTTTTCACCGTTATTATTTGTTCTTTCAGAACTCCAATGGAATGTGCTACGGTTTAGACCTGACAAAAAATTTACATTACCAAGAATTTCTCTTGCTTTTTCAGCAGTGATTCTTTTCTTTTTGTCATAATCATATTTAATATCACCAATATTTGACCTTACCGGTACAACATAATAGTAATAAGTTTTACCATAAAATTCATCCATTTGTTCAATATCTTCTTCGGGTACTTCCCATTCTTTAAGAATTTCAATATCCTTTTCTGTTATGTTTTTATATTTTTTCATAATATAAATCTCCTTAATTATTTATCTCATAGCCATATTCAGAAATAAAATCATCTGAAAAATCAAGCTTATCATGAAACTCGTTATAAAAATCTACTGGACCATATTCCATATAGCCACAGTATTTTTCATATTCTTTGTATGAATCAAAGTCATCTTGTTTAGCAAAATGACCAGTCTCAAAAGACATTAAAGCCGCTTTTAGAATATCTGATTCATCTTTTGCGGCTTCTTCTGGAGTTAAATCCATCAAATACGCATCACTGTTACAATACGGACAACCATTGAATACCTCATATACAGTATCGTCCGTATTATCCAAATCCATAGTAGGTTCATAAGTGAACCTATCAGTAGTTTGCCAACTTCCATCAATGAGTTCTGATTTTTCTACAATTTTTTCTAAATCATTTTCAGACTTGAATAACTCCATACAATTATTACATCTAATCATAATAACCTCCTAAGCATTGAGCATTTTTACTGATGATTCTGGGAAAACAATATAATTCTCTGTATTAGCAAATACTTTAGAATATTCATTAGCCCCCTCAAACTCATCAACAACGCTTTTTTCTTCTTCTGCCATTTCATCGTAAGACTTTTTGCCGTATGATGGTGGCAACCAACCTTTTTTCATACATCCATAGATATTGAACTTTTTAAGAAGTTCATCATCCTTGAATGTAATATGAGCTGTTCCCTTTTTGAAGAAATCGACATCAAAATACTTAAATTTACATTTTCTGTTTTGACCTCTCCTTGTGTATTCTTCACAGTAGAAGTCAAGATTACTTGGTGTTGGATCAGCATCAAAATACATAAATATCTTTTCGATATCTTTAAGAAATTCTTTTGTTCTGTAATCAATATTCAATCTGCCACTCCAATCATAGGTGTTTAAGTAAGGTACTACTATTTTTTTGTTAATGATAAATGCATCGTTTGACTTCCATCCATTGAAGTAATGAATGTTTTTTTCACATCCCATAGAATGTTTGTAAGTGAATTTATCAAATAATGCAATTATTGAATCCTCAATTGCCTGTGCTGTCTTTCTTAAAATATCAAGTCTAACCTCACAGATATTAGGTATTGAAAATTCATACTTAACAAGTTTTTGAATTTCGTTAAAATATTCTTCTTTTGCAGATGAAGGTAAGCCTTCCATAAAAAATGGCTTATGAAGAAGTTCATACCAATACTTATATCGAACTTTTTCAACATAAGCATTTACAACCTCTGAAAGAGTCGTGTATTTATCTGCTAAATCATTATTACCAACTTTCAGTGAAATGATTGGTTCAGATTTAATCGAATAAAGCGTATCATCTTTCTTTGCAAATTGATGTGAAATCTTATCTTTAATTGAGTAATACTCAAAGATAAACTTTTTTCCAAGTTCAATTTCACATTGATATTGAATGACCGGCTGTTTTAACTTATCATTAATAACAAGTTCATTACATTCATCCGGTATTTCAAACGCTAAATCGTCAATACCCTCATTAAGTTTAGACCAGTCAAATTCATATTTTCTGAGATTAGGAATTGTAACCTTAATAATTACAACTTCCACATCTGTATTTCTTTCAGCATTTTTAAATGCATCCTGAACATACTCGTATGTAGCACCGTAATTATCAAGGATTTCCTTCAACTGAATACGACCTTTACTGTACGGATTACGAATTGTTTCTGCATTAAGCAGACATACAATCTGTGAGCCACCATTTTTTTCTGCAAGTCTTATTGCTTTCATAAGGTGTTCATCACCGTTTGAGAAAGGTGGATTCATAATGATGTAATCATACATTTTTGAGGTACTAAACTTCAAAAAATCATCACCGACAACATTAAAGTCATAATCTTTAAGTATTAATTGAAGATTTTTATCCTGTTCAACGCAATCAATGTTAATGCGTGAATTAGGAAGAGTGTAATACTCATTTTCTTTTCTTCTTTCTTCTTCACAATAATAATGTTCAACAGCATCGTTCAAAATGATTTGTCTGCACTTTTCATCAATATTACCGCCTTCGTAATTTCTAAAACACCAAGAAGAATTAAGACAATCATTAGCAATAACAATAAACTTTGCAATGTTACCACTTCCGGCAGACGGTTCAAGAACTGAGCAATCTGATTTGAATCTTATATTACAAATCATTTTTGCTACAAGTTCAGGTGGTGTTGGAAAGAATTCCTTCAAATCATTAAATGTATTCATATTTTTTTCTCCTTTAAATAATTTCTAAATTGTATAAATACTCATCAACCCTTTGCCTTAATGTTCTATCAAAGCAAAGAGTAAGGCATCTATCTTGGTTTTTACATAAACCACAGTAATTACCTTTACAAGCATTTATTTCTTTGTCAGATGCTTTCTTATTCCATATTTCAGGCATAATAAACACCTCCGTTAGTCATTTTCACAAAACAGAGCCATAGACGAATTAAGAGCAATATAATAATGACCGTTACCACAGCCACGATACTCTTCCGAATACCATGCCTTATTTTTATCCGGTTCATATTCAAATGTTACATCGTAATTTACTCTTGCTTGTTTTGTGATTTTTTCTTTGTTATCAAGAGCATTTTGAATTTGCTCTTTGAATAATTTGTTTTGCCAACCGAAGTACATAGATTTTGTTTTAACTTCAGACATTTCCCAAATATAAAATGTATTTATACAGATAAGTCCTCTATCATCTTTTGAAGAAAGCAAAAATGGATACTTATCAATAAAAACACTCATTTTTTGGTTATATTGAGAAATTTCTTCATCTGTTGTATTAGATTTAACAAACGGCATAGACCAATACAAATCATTGATAAGCATTTTGTCCGAATATGTCATCTTATAAAGATTTTCATAATCAGCTTTAAGATCTTGCCATAAGCCTGATTTTTCAAGAGCGTTAATAACACTTTTGATTTTTCTGTGCCATTTCTTGTCTACATCTTTGGCAGTTGGAATTATCATGTCATAACGTTTGAAGAAATCTTCAATGTTATATCTCCAGCCACGATTTCGTTTGCCCTTTGCATATACAAAAGCCGTTGTGTCATTTTCTTTCATAAACCTACACTTTTCACCGGTGTTTTTATCAACACACTGGTATTTGGTATAAGATTTAAGCCGGTTGAATTGTTCAACCTTTTTATCTTTTTCCATATTTACTACCTCCTGTTGTTTGCCCTTACAACCAAACACTTGATGAGCATAAATTTAATTTCAAGTGTTTATTAAAATGGAAAAAATATATAAAAAAACAGAAGTAAAAATATACTTCTGTAGAAAATAAAAAAACACCGATAAACTCTTAACTCGTGGTTAATAAATTTATCGGTGTGCTGTATAAAATTTATATAAAAAAACAGTAGTATCTCCAAGAGGATATACTACTGAATGTTACAAATATAAAATTAAAATATAATAATTACTATAATTATAGTAACGCAAATTTCATCACTTGTCAACTATATTACATAGATAGTTGATATTGATTTTTACTGTTATATTTAGTTTTTGTTTTTGATTTTCTTGGAAGTAATTTAGATGAACCGTCAAGCTTCAAATTATTTGGATTATGTGTTGACAATATCTTTTCTGCTTTAAAATTGTCTCTTTTTGAGCAATACAAACAATTACCGCAGCAAGCATCATCCATACCTAAATCAATATAAGCTTTTTTTGAGGTATCTATGCCATAAGTTTCATAAATCATATCAACAAAATAGCCTCGTTTGTCACTTTGGTCATCAAAATTTACAATTACGTCAAAACCCTCAGCAGTCACAATATTAATTAGACTAAAAATAAATCTTGCATATTCTTGACCGTCAATTAATTTAAAATCAACTTGTGTTTTATATGTAGGCTTTAATGCGTCAATAATAACAGATTTGCATTTGCCTTTTAATGCTCTACAAAGGCTTTTAATGGACTTTTGATGAAATTCAACTGTATATTTGTCTGATAAGAATAATGGTGAATAATGCCAATATACCTTATCTGAGCCAACTTTGTCAGACAGTTTCCTTATTGCAAAAAGTATTTCTCTTTTTGTTCCGATATTTTGTTCTATCGTTTCATCATAAGGGCTTAAATAAATATCATAAACGCACTTGTAATTAAGATATTGAAGTGAACTTACTTTGTTTAAAAGTGGAATCGGATTTCGAGTTTTAAATACAACACAATCCACATTTTGTGGTGTGAAGTCTACTGCTTTTTCAGTGCCGTTCTTAGCCGGTCTACTTATTCTACCATTTGTTAAACGATTAAACACCCAATCCGAATAATTCAACATTAAATCACATTTATTACTTACAAGAAGAACCATTTTCAACCTCTTTTTCTTTAAAATATTTATTTATGAGTATTGAATATATGTAGCTTAAATTGTTTTTATCAAGATTATTTTCTTCAAAATATTCGTTAATCATCTTATAAAACTTGTTTTCATTTTTTTCGTCTTTGGTTTTAGCTACCATATATTCTTTTATATGTTTAGGACTTTCTAAACAATAATTTAAAGCGTTACCGAGTTTTAATACATTATAATTGAACATAACTAAACCGGTTTTCATAGTTTCACTATACTCAAAATTTGCTACAGGCTTATTGTTTAAACACAATAAGCCCTTATAAAAATTACCGTTATATCTATTGTCAATTTCAATATTTGAAACCGACATCTCATCAATTATTGACATACTCTCTCCTTAATCTATTACAACATTATCAGGATTTATAACGCCGTTAGCCAATACAATTTGTTTTACTTTTTCGTTAGGGCAATGAATAATAACAGTATTATTTATTTTAAATAAGTTTTTGTTATCTTTTGCTATAACAATATTTTCAGGCAGATAAATATCTTTCAACGAAGTTGCTCTGTAACACAATGGCTTGTCGTTATAAACAAAAAAAACCAATTTATCATTAGATTTGAATCTTAGCGTTTCAATAGAGTCTGAATATATATAATCCATAATTGTTTTAAAATTTTTGCCATAAGTTATGTTTTTAACAATACTGGATTTACTTAAAAATGGGGAAACAAATGTATTATTTGTAAATTTATCAGGAACATTAATATTAACAACATTTCCTAAATTAGATCGACCATTATCTGCATAATAACCAGTATAGCCATCAGGCACACCTTTACAATATTTAAAACTATCATTTTGCAAGAAATCAATATTATCTATTGTAGGTTTAGCCGTTCCATTGTTAAATCCTGCAAAACTTTCAATATTAACTGTATTAGCGATATTAATATTTTTCAAATTTTTAGCATCAGCAATTTCTAAAAACGGTGCAGATACATTTCCTTTGATTTCAAGGTCGGTAATTGGGAGTCCTGATATTACAAGACCGATTGGGAAATTGACATCTTCATCAATTATTAACTTGTTAATATTATTAGTATTATTTGTTTTAAGCATATTGTACTCATCATGAACGTCATCATAGACAGTTTCTGAGTAATTATCATAATCATCACAATTAGATAAGTACATAGCTATATAATCCCAAGACAAATCGTAATCAGCCCAATCAGAATTTTCAATAACATTACCCTTACCATTTAAAACACCGACACCCGAATCATATAATGTAAATTTAACATTATCATCTGCGGTTGCCGATAAGTCACCTACAATGAGAGGCTTACCATAATTAACATTGCCGCCAGAATTACCACCACTGGAATTACCTCCACTGTTATTTAAGCCACCAGAGTCAGGTAAACCTTTTATTAAATTAGTTATAGAACTTTTGACAACACTATTATTATTTATGCTTAATCCTGCCGTAACACCGATAATAGATATAATTACAAGTGCTACTATAATAACTTTGCCAAACTCTTTAATTATATTTTTCATTTTTTATTCTCCCTATTTTTGATTCGTTATTAATTCAATGTTAGTTACAATGCCATTCTCAGCCGTTACTTTTAGTTCGTTATAATTTTTGTCTGTATATACCGAAAAGTGGTCACTCTTAAATTCTGCTTTAGGCATATTTTTTAATAAATAATCGAAATTATATCCTACTGAAATTGATTCAGTACCATTTAATACAGGGATTGAAGCAATAGCAGTGTTTGCTGACACACCAAGAATTTCACATTCGGTTGTTTTTTTAGCACTGAGTTTTGAGTTGTAAAATAAAATTTTTATAGTCTGTCCGTTTATTGCGCCGGTAATCCAAGTCTCAGTTGTTCCGTCAACTTTATCTTTTGCGTTTGAATTATACATGAATTCAAATTCTGTTTGCTTTTTGAATTTATCAAAAGAACATGGAAAAGTGATTGTGTTTCCTGCAATAATTGCTTTATTGTAATTTTCGGTTTCAGATGAAACAATTTTTTCAGGACCCTTTGTTGTAGTTTCCTTAGTAGTGGTTTCATCTTCATCGGTTGTATCATCACTTTCTGTTGACATTGTTGGATCAACCTGAGTTACATACATATTGTTTTTTGTATTGCTTACAGTCTTGAATTTCTTTGAAGCAAAATTAACGACAAGCGTAAGTGCAATTCCGATTACAATGCCTATAAAAGAAAATTTAAGACAAGCTGCTGCTTTTTTAGGCGTTTTTTTCTTTTTGGCTATGTAATAAATAATACCGACAAGTGGTATTAGCATTGACAAAATACATAAACCACCACTTTGAACATCTATTTCCGATTCTTGTGTTTCTCGGACAATCGGTTCATCTTTCTTTTCATTTACTGTGCCGGCTTTCTTTTGTTCTTCAAGCAATCGGACCATTTTTTCCATTTCGTTTTCTTGTTTGGATTCATTTGTTTCATTGTTATTCAAATTTTTATCGTCCATAATTTTTTCCTTTCAGTTAATAATTAATCTTCCGGTGATGGTATCGAATGTAAAAGTTCATATATATTTTCTTTTAAAGGGTTATCACCGGCTGTTATAGAAACAATTATTCCTATTAAAGAAATAACTGATAACACTACAAGTATTACTGTTCCTTGTTCTTGTACAATTTTTTTCACTTATATCCCCTCTTGTTTTTTATAAAATCATTTACATTTATAAATTAAAATGATAAACTTAACAAGGATACCAAGAGTAAAGTTTTCATGTACTAATCTCCTTTCAGAAAGGAGAAACTTATGAAAAACTATTTAAGTATTGTTTTAATTTACTTACAAATTGCTGTTGTGATAATTAAAACTTTACAATTATTTGTAATAAGATAATCAATTTTCCTTGAACTTGCCTAATATGGTTAATGCTTATTCTTCAAAAATAGCTCTTGGTATCTGTTCCATTACCAATTTAGCAAATTGTGTATTTACACTTATTGCTAAATAAGATAAACTTAATAAGGATACCAAGAGCATAATTTTCATGTACTTATCTCCTTTCAACTATTAAGAAAGGAATTATTTATTATGAAAGAATATTTAGAAGTAATCAGTAATTATTTAATGATAGCTACGATGATTATTACAATATTAAAATCAATATTGTAATTTAATGTGCCATATTCTTCAAAATAACTCTTGGTATCTGCTCTATTACCAACTTAGCAAATTGTGTATTTACACTCATTGCTAAATATGATAAACTAAATTTGGATACCAAGAGCATAGTTTTCATGTTGTTCTCTCCTTTCTGAAAGGAGAAAAATCTTTATGAAAAATAATTTTGAAATAATTGATATTTATATCAAAATATTTGTTTTAATCATAGCTTTAATGAAATATGTTATAAATTAATTAAATATTTTTGATATTAATAAGCTCTTAATTTGATCGTCGCCAAGATAAATAAAAGCGTACTCTTCAAAAATAACTCTTGGTATCTATGAGATTTTTCAACCTCTATATTATTTATCGCGAATATTTCAAAAAAATTTAAAAATAATCGAAATATTCACAAAAAGTTAATTGTTTTTTGTTTGCACCGTAAAAATGAGTAACGGCGCTATTTTTGTGCTATTTTTATGCAAATTTTGTGGCATCAACAACAATTTTTGTTGTGCTTGATTTGTAATGAGTACCATCCTTTAACAAATCTGCAACTGCTTGGTTTTCACAGTAGATTGTCGAGTTTGGTGCAATTGTATAAAAAGAATAAATATCAATACTTTTTCAATAAAATCTTCACAAAATACTATCATTCAAATTTATTATCGCGCATATAATTTTTAAATTTAAAAACAAAAAAGCCACAAGAAATAATCTTGTGGCTAAAATTTGCAAAAAAATAGAGCCAGATTAATCCGACTCTATCAAGTATATATCCGAAAACATATACCCCAATTAATTATATATATCCAAAAAAGTAAAAAGCCAAGTTTTATACTCGGCTGGTCCCCAATGTTAAAAACTTCGGGCAACTCTGTTATTCACATTATACGCCTTTTCTTACAAAAAATCAACAACTACGTACAGTAAATTATCAGTTGAAAATCATATATAGTATTTGACTTTTGATTTACAAAAAATTTATTTACAATAAAAAGAGACGACATAAGCCGTCTCTTTTGTGTTGTTATTTAGTCTTAACAATCTTTACGCTGGACCAAGAAGAATAAACCTTTTTGCCGTTTACAGTTTTGTAAGTTCTTACTCTTACGTAATACTTTTTCTTAGCTTTAAGCTTCTTTACGGTTGTTTTAGTAGTTTTCTGTTTCTTGATTGTAACAGTTTTCTTGTTCTTTTTGAACTTTTTGTCTGTTGCAACCTGTACTTGATAACCTTTTACACCGGATATTTTATTCCAAGTAACTGTTAATGCTTTCTTTGCAGCCTTTACCTTTTTGATTTTAGTTTTTTTAGGCTTTGATACCTTTACTACAGCTCTTGTAGGAGCCTGTGTAGGCACAGGAACAGGTGTTGTTGTAGCAGGAGCATTTGGTATTACACTCGGCTGAATCGGTGTCTGTGATGGCTGTGAAGGAGCAGCAGGCTTTGTAGTATGATCAGTTGGCTTTGTTGGTGCTACATAATTTGGATTAGCAGCGCCACATACTGAACAATTAGGAAGATTATTACCAAACGAATGATTTGTTTTACCGATTGATTCAATCATAGTTTCATTGCAACTAACACAATGATAAACCTTTTTACCTTCCTTTGTACAAGTCGGTTTAACGGTAACAGTACCGTTATCCCATTTATGGTCAAGTGCAGGAACAACCTTTTGTTCTACCAATACTGTTTTACATACAGAGCATACTGAACCCTCAGTTAATCCTGTAGAAGAACAAGTAGCTGGTACAGCAGCAATTGTAGTAGGCTTATGTCCTGTAGCCTTAATAACCTTTTGAGCAGAAATAACTTTATTACATACCGAGCAATGAGTACCGGCAGTGTATCCGTCAGTAGTGCAAGTAGCAGGAACTGCCTTGTCAACTACAACTGTGTGTTTATTATTTGGTGCAACAATATTTGTTTTGTATGAATCACCACAATTTGAGCAAGTATAAAGGTCGTATCCCTCAGATACACACGTTGCAGATACTGTTGTAAGAACATAGCTGTGATTTTTAGGATTTGTTTCACTACCCTTTTCAATCACTTTGTTACAAACAGTACAAACCGTATCACCGGTGTAGCCCTTTTTGGTACAAGTTGCTTCCTTTTTGTTTACGCCATATTTAGGAACGTGCTTACCGTTAGGTTCTACATAATTTGTTTTATACGAATAGCCACAATAAATACAAGTGTATTCATCATAACCCTGAGAAGTACAATTAGCACTTACGGTTGTGATTTTATACGTGTGGTCCTTTTTAGGAACTGGTGTTCCCTTTTTAAGTGTTTTACCACATACACTACAAACAGTATCGCCTGTATAGCCTTCCTCGGCACACGTAGAATCCTTTTTATTTTGAATTATAGCAGTATGTTCTGCCAATGGTAAAGTATCATATTTCTTAGCACCACAGTGCTTACAAGTATACTCTACTGTACCCTCTTTGATACAAGAAGCAGGTGTTCTGTTACTTTCCTGATAAAAATGATCTAACTCTTTAGTAGTTTCATAATTACAATTATCGTATGTAAATTTGATATAGCAGTTTGTACCAAACATATCCGAAAATGCGCCATTGGTTCTTATTTCGTAAAATCTTCCGTTAAGATAAGAGTAACTATAACCATATCTCTTATATACCGAATTAGCCTTAACACTGAGAGTAATGGTTACACCCTCAATTTTTGCTTCAGCCGGTAATACATCTGTCTTATCATTTACATTGGTAAGAGTTGCTACTTTCGTTTTGTCGTTATAACAGAAATTATAAGTCTTTACTTCATTCGTTTTATCATCATTAATTGTGAAGTAAAGAGATGTGCCATAATTTATGCCGTCTTTAACACTTGCAGCAAGGAGCTTCATTGTAATTGTTGGTGTTTGACCGTTTTGATTATCACAATTAAATTCCCAAAATCTACGGTCTTGTGTTTTATTCCATTTTAAATCATCTACACCGTCATATTTACTGGAATACAAACAATTCATAAGATTATTTTTAATATCATCGGTTGTTAATGTAATTTCATTAGAAGTATTATCACAATAAGTTCTTTCTAATGTACCATTATCAACAACCTCAGTCTTAATATTATGATTAAGTTTGTTTAATGAAACACCTTTAAAAGACTTCGACTTAAAATCATAATCCGTTGCGTTTCCGTCATAAATGTTAATTTTGCCGTTAGAAGTACATGTATTTGGTGTAACGTCAACATAAGTTTTAAACTGATGATTATTGCAATATTTTACAAGACAAAATCTTGAACCACAATCCTTACATACGAATTCAATTACGGTATCTTTATCACAAGTATAATTTTTGATTGTCCTCTTGTAATAATTATGAGAAGTCTTGGTGTTCTTTATAGCTTTACCGGTTTCAATTACACGGTTTTCCGTGAAATTAACAGTTTTATCAGTTGGGTTATCAAACTGGTCAACCTGAGTTTCTGTTGTGGTAAGTTTAACTGTTTTATCACCGGTATTACCGTTAAGGATACAATCTTTAATAGGACGTGCATTTTCTGTTATAATATCATCGTCAGTATAATATGCTGTTCTGTTTATAAAATAGCCAGCATAAGATACAGGGCTGAGATATTCATCACTTGTATACGATACATATTCATCAATATTTTTATATTTTAAATTGCAGTTGTTATCAGAAACTAAATCTTTTGACGAACCATTTTGTTTTTCGATTTTTGTCTTACTTATATTATAGGGATTGTAAAATTCAAAATAACTATAGCTGTTGTCGGGTGTAGTCACATACTTTTTTGTACCTGAAATAACAAGATTATCCATAAAGTCAAGAACAAACTGCTCTACAGACTTCCAACCCGGATCATTCCATGTTTCCTCATCTACGATATGCAATTTGACATATGGAGCTGTGTTGAGCATTTCAATATAGTAAAGCTGTGGTGCATCTCCACCAACCCAAGTTTTTTCATCTACACGTCCAAAATCTTTAGCTGACATAAGTTTGGTAGCTCCTGAACAGTCTGCTAAATAATATTTACCGTTGATTTTTAACACGTTCCATTCATGACCTATACTACCCATTATATAGCTTTCAATTCCTGCTATATTGCAAAAATAATTAACTAAGCTTGTAAATCCTGAACAGTATGCTTGTTTATGTATAAGAGCATAAGTAGCCCAGTTTGATGATTTAAAAAGGTCATCATATTCAATATTATTCCCAATCCAAGAAACAATAGAAGTAGCCTTTGCATAATCAGACTTATCATAAAGGTCCATTTCATCAAAAGCTCTGTTTATTGTTTTATAATATTCATTGATTTGTTCGGTTGTGTAGTCACCATTATCAACTCTTACTTGATAAAGGCAATCGCTCATGTAATTTGATTTAATAGGATATAATTTAACAGAATACGGTCCTGCAAGAGCCTGATCGTAAATACCATCATCCACAGTATTTGTCGGACCATGGCCTAAAGATATTACTAAAGGTTTATCATAATCTTGATCTGAACCATATCCACCATATCCGGACGTAATATAGCACACTAATCCATCAATTAATTCAGGCTTATTTTCCAATTTTAAATTAAGAGATTGAATGTATTTTTCCAATTCGTCATAATCTTTGAATACTGCTACTTTATTGTAGTCAATAGGATCAGAATTTGAATCATAAACATATTTAGAATAATTTGAAAAATCCGTATCAGCAAAAGCAGATACAGGTACAATTACAGTTGAAAATATCAATGCAAAAGCAAGTAAAAAACTCAACGTTTTCTTCATAATTTTTCGTTCCTTTCTATACTTAAATTATACCGCACGGAGTACATAGTGTCAATGTCGATATGAATAAGTTCGCATATGTTTTACAATTAAAAAAGAAAGAAAAAGCAGCAGAATTCCTGCTGCTTTTTAAGGTTTATTTTTAAATCTTTTTGCTAACTTAGCAATACCCAGAACTAATAAAGTTATAACGGCAATAGCTGCGAGCAAAATTACAAACCAAAAATCACCGGTAAAAAGAAAATATCTTTTATCGTTAATATAATGCTCAAATATCCACCAACAGTATAAGAATAAATACAAGGCAGTCATTATTTCATTAAAAGCCATGATGTACATTGATCTGTTTTTTATTTTAGAAATATTGCTACATCTTTTCTGACAATCAGCGCAACCACTATAATGTGATGAACTAAAATATGAATCTTTTTGTCTCTCTCCGATATCTTTTTTCCATTCAAACTTTCCGCACTGATGAAGAACTGTACGATTTGTAAGACGAGATATCATAAAAAACATTAAGAACATTAAATTTCCAATAATATGACCGCTTAGAACATATCTTCCCAAATTAACTTGAATAATAGAATTGACCAAATTTGTAAAAGTATTATTTTTGTAAATTGGATCTAAGAAAAACTGAATATATATTGCAAAAACAGCAACAACAATCGCAATCAAAATACTAAGAACCGTTAATAAATTTGGCAATAGACTGTTCAAATCTTCTTTTGCTTTAGTTAATTCCTTTGTTGTGCCAATTAATTCCTTTTTTGTTTCATTATATTTTTCTTCTGTATCCGAATACATAGACATTGCCTTTTCTTGGTCATTTGCAATATTTATGTATTTATTTTCCATTTGTTGAAAACTTGCATTGGTTGAAGATAAAGTTGTATTTTGTAACAAAGTAAAAAGTGATATTTTATTTTTAATGAAATTTATACATTGAACTACCGTATTATAGAAAATATCATTTTTATTAAAAAATTCTTCAAAATGTCTTAAATAGGTATCTGGTGAAAATTCATCATCGATTTTTATAAGATTATTACGATGGTTGCTCATATATAAAATGAAATATTTTTCTATTGTAATAGAATCAAAATAAAATTTAGAATTTTTATCAAAATTATTAAAAAATTTTTTTTCATCATCAGAAAATAAAAACAATGCAGATTTTGTATTTGAAAACAAAAGTTCAATATAATTTAAAAAAACATCATTTTCTTTGTCTGTTTTTTTATCCATAGTTATTACCTGTACAAATAATTAATCAGAATATTCTCCTCATCGGTTTTGTGTGATTCAACAAGTTCAATTAATGTATACAGTGATATTTCGGAATCGTAATTACAATTAGGATCTTTAATTAAATTCAGTACACATTGGCCAAGATCAGTTGAGTTAAATAAAACAAAATTAAAATATGTTTCTAATATCTTTCTTTCAAAAAATTTATCAATTAAAACCGACATACGACTTTTGTTAAAATATTGTGTCACTAATAACTTATCAATAACATCTTTAGGGCTGTAATCAAGTTTTAAATAATGAAATAATGACTTTTTAACATCACTGTGTAAATTTTGATCGTAGAAATAATCTACCGGAAAACCATTAAAATCGAATTCAATCCCAAAGCCACATTCTTTAACTATAATCTTATCAAAATCTGTAATCGGACAGAATTTTTTTATATTTTCTTCAGTAATTTCTAAGCTATTACATTTAAAAAAATCAACATAAAATTTCATTAAAGAAATAATAAGTATTTTTTGAATTTTTGTGCTTGTAAATGAATAATTCAATAATTCAATTGGTTGTTCAGGCATAATAAACATTTTACTATCTAATATAAATGTATTGATCTCTTTTTTTGAATAAGCAATAAAATTAATGACATCATACAGCGTAGATTTTAAAATTCTAAAAGAATTAGTTTTTTCAATGTCAATATTGCTCCTTTCAAATGAGTGTGTTGTTTCATTATTGTTTAAATAGCTAATATTACCTATGTTATTAAAACAATAATAGCTCTCATTAGATTTTACTCTATCACCCATAATTTGCCTTTCCCTTTCATTATCGCCTAATAATTCTATACTAATATTAATTATCATAACAAAAAACTCCTTCTTAATCAATAGAAATGTAAAAATTTGTAAAAAATTATATATAAAAAATATAAAATAATTATATCACCTGATAGTTATGAACATTGTAAATAAATGTTATTACTAAAAAAGGAGATGCCATCTTGACATCTCCTTGTTCTTACTCAAATACAGCATAGTAAACCGTATCTTCGGTTACTCTTTCTTTTCCGTCTTCAAATTCAACAAGTTCATTTGTTTCTTTATTTTTGGTCCAACCTTTAAAATCATGAAAGCCATTAGGAATCGGATAATCAGCATTATCTACATAAATGTATTCATTTGGTGCCGAAACGCTATCCCCTGCCGTTGCTCTTATTTTTTTCACAACTTTATCCTTATCCCAATAGAACGTAACAGTAATATTATTCTTTTTATATACATCACTTGAACCAAAGTCCAAAATCATTGTTCTGTCAGCTTTAATTGACTTTTTTATTTTAAACATACCTTTGTATTTTTCTGTAGCGTTTACACGAAATACACCGTTAGAGAGGTCAATTTTAACGACTTTTACGTTGATTTCAGAATCACTATCAATTAAATTCATTAAATTTGCCGTAAATTCAGATACAAATCTATTTTCATTTTCTTGATTTGATTCAACCGTTGTATCCATAAAGAATTTATCCATAGTTTGATATGTTGCTGTATTAATATTTTCTTCCAATTCATTAGTCCTTGTTATGTTTGTAACAACACTGAGAATACCACATAAGGATAATATCATTATAATAACAAGTCCAACCGAAATAATTGCGTTTTTCAATTTAAGTTACCCCCTATTAAGTATTTGATGTTGTACTTTCGTCCGGAATATAATCGGCAAAAGCTTTATCACTATCTGAATACGATACATTATTATTTTTATTACCATAATCAGATAGCAAGTCGGCAAAGAAACCGCCCATAGCAAATGTACCAATCATTATTAGTGCTACCAAAATAGCAATAATTGTTTTACCGGATTCACTAAAAATTATTTTCAAAGCAAATCACTCCTTATGTAACAGAATTAAAGACTGAGGCAAGTGCTTCGTTGAGCAAACCGTTTTTTGAAAAAAGCGAGAATACAATTCCCAATACGGCAAAACCTCCGATAATCTGTAATATGAAATCTCCGTATTCTTCAAATATATCTTTCAAAAACAATCCCCCCTACAATTGAGTCACTAATTTGAAAAGCAAGCCGATTAATCCCCCGATAAAGATAGTAAAAACAACAGCAAGTCCATATTCTTCAATAATTAAACGCATTGCTTTACCTCCTTATCGGGCATATCCTTCAATTTTTTGACTATTTGATATATTTAAAAATCTGAAGGAATATTTGTATTCAAGAACAACTTTAGCTGTGCCGCCGGTTGTTTTAGTGACTGTGAGTTTGTACTTATTTTTCTTGGCATCATTTTGTAACGCTTCAATAACTTTGTCGTTAGCATCGCTGTTTTCGATTTCGGTAACAGCAGTGCTATAAAAATTTCTTGCGTTTTGAATATCAACGCTCATTGAAATAACACCAATTGACACAACAAAAGCAATAATGATAAAAATGATTGAAGTATAAGATTTGATAACACTACTCATAGTTGTTTACCTCGCATTAATTATTCATATATGACATCAATCCCATTACAAGGACTGTCATATCAAGGAGAGCTTTGAATATACATATAAGCATAGGCATCATTTGATATGCCGAATAGCTTGCTATGGTATCTTCATTTGCCGTTCTTTCTGCCTTATCCATAAGAATATTTTGTTTATCAATAAGGTCGTTAATTTGCTCTCCACCGGCATCGTCACCTGTTTCGGTTATTGAATAAAGCATACACATAGCACCCTGAATTTCAGGAAAGTCAAAATCCGATAAAAAGTTTTGGTATGGCTTAATACTGTTAGGCTCTTTGTAGAAATCTTTAACAAGCTTTGTAAGATCAGGTCTTAATACTGCAGGTGCAGTATTAACACTCTTAGCAATAGCCACCTGAACATTATCTTGTTGCATAAGAAGTGCAACGTTCATAAGCCATTCAGGGAACGCTTTTGTAATTTCTTTGTTTGTTACTTTCTTTGCTGTTGAATGAGCAATAAGAGGTGCACAAATAAAGAAAATTGTCAGTGCAGCACCAAGAATAATTGTAATTTTAATTCCTCTTGAAATACCAAGAACAATCAGTAATATACCAATTATAGAAAACAATAAGCTTGATTTCATTTCAGAAACAAAGTCAAAATCTTTTGCATTAAAGTAGTTTCTTAATACCTGATAATCACTGTATTTAGTATTTTTAGCCAACCAGCTCTGAGATAATTTGTTTATAGCCATTACATACATACCCATACTTGCAATAATTGCAACGGTTGATGTAATTTGAACAAGATTATTGTGAATAATATCAAGTTCAGCCATTTGTCCTGTTCCAAGGATATAAAGAAGGAATACACAAAGTCCAACTGAGCATATAATTGAAATAGCAATATTTCTTCTTACAGTTGTCTTTTCTTTCTGGAACGAATGGTTTCTTTCATCCCACATATTTCTTTCTTTAAGAAGTAAATCAACCGGTCTACGAACATCACCACCGTTATTTTCAACAGCAATAAGGAAGTTGTGAACATTAACCATTCTTTCATTATGTTCATATTCATCCTCAATGATTGATAAAGCTTCTTTTGAAACATCACCGACAGAGTTGGAAAATTTAATATGATTTATTGCCTTTGCAATACAGTCACCCATTTTACCTTTGTCTTTTTCATATGACGTATATGTATCTTCAAGTGCATCAAGGATTTTTTCCTTACGTCTGAAAGAATATAAGAGAGTTTCAATATAATTTGCTACGTCATAAAATCGTTTACCTTCATACATTCCTTTTACAGAAGTAAGAATTATTGACGGTGTAAAGATAATTGCGGCAAGGACAATGACTCCGATAAGATAGAATTTGAGTTTAAACACCATACCGACTGCAACAGCAAGAATAACTGCAATAAGGTAATGCATAAGAATTTTCTTAAACGAATAATGATATCCGTATTTATTTACTTCCATCTGCAATTGATTGTAATCAAGCATTTTAAAAACATTTACTTTTTTCTTTTTTGGTAATGTTTTTATATTAGGATCAACGCCATATTGAAGATACTTTTCTCTTTTGTTGAAATCTTTTTTAACCTTTGTTTCTTTTTCAGCTTCACGTTTTTCAACAACTTTATTCTTTTGAGCAATCTGTTCGTTCTTCTTACGGATTTTATCCTGCTCTCTTGCATATTCTCTTTGCAATTGCTTTAATTTTTTCTGTTCGGCTTTTTCAAGACGTTCCTCTTGTTTCATCTTTTCAATTTTTGCTTTTAAAGCTTTTGCTTTTTCGATTTCTGCAATTTGGTCATCACAATCTTTGATTTTAGTTTCAAGACGTTCCTTTTTCTTTTCGATTTTTTCACGTTTATCCATTAATCTTTTTCTCCCTTCAAAATTTCGTTTAATCCCGAATAAGGATCAGTTATATCTACAAAGCTTAACCGCTTTAAAATATAGTCAGGAATTTTTGGTTTTTCTCCATTGTTGTTAATCATCTGTCCGTTTTCAACCATCATCACAATATTGTTTTTACCATTACTTCTATCAAAAAAGCAAACTTGATCAATATAACGATATGTATTGCCGTTTTCATCCTTCTTTTTACGAAGTAGTATTCCAATATTTACGAAAGAAAAAATATCATTTTCAAGTCTTTCGGCATCTCTGCTATCTCCCATCATGTTTTGGATACGGTCCGGAATTTTTCTTACATCATCAGTATGAAGTGTAGTAAAACCTGATACACCGGTTGACCAACATTCAAGAAGATATTTAACTTCTGTTGAACGTGCCTCAGAAAGCATAATCCATTGAGGGTTTTGACGAAGGCAAGCCTTAATAGCTGTACTGTATGTAAACATAGGCTCAAATACTTTCAATTCAACACAATCCTTGCCGGGATTAATTTCTCTGTAGTGTAATTCAGGGTTATCTTCGATTGTAATAACTCTATCCTCAGCATTAATAAATTGGGAAAAGAATTTTGCACATTCTGTTTTACCTACACCCGGTTCACCACAAAAGACAAAATTCATTTTTGCCTTAACGCAATTGGTTAGCAAACACAAAATATCTTCTGTAAAATATTTTTGCTCTAATGCTTTTTTAGGTGTAATTCTCATTACAGGTGGTGTTTTTCTTATGCATATTGATATACCGGATACTGCCGCAGATGAATGAACACACGATATACGAAGATTTCCTGTTTCTGCTTCAAGTAACGGTTTTTGTTTATTAAATTGCCTACTTTGCTTATTACCAACTCTGTGTACGAATTGCTTTACGAATAAGCTGTTTGAATCCTGCTGCTCTGTATTTCCAAATTCAAGTGCATCCTGTGTTTCTAACCATTCATCACATTTTTGTTTAAATGTTTCCGGTTCAACTCGATATTTACCCTTGTTTAAATCAGTAATCCACAAATCGTGACCGTCCATATTCAAGTTAATATCTGTGACATTTTCATCTGCAACATAACTCCATACCGGTCCGAAATCTTTAGGCTCTAAATCCCAATCACCAAGATTTTCTCTTTTAGATAAATAATCCTTTTGCATCTCATCTATAATCTGAGATTCTGTTTTCTCTTTCTTTTCTTCTATCAGAGTTACGATTTCTGTATTTTCTATATTCTCTAAATCATTATTTTTCTTACTAAAAATTCCCATATAAATTCACCCACAAAAATCATTTTCAAAGAAAAAGCCACACCTCGTCCATCAAGAAACAAGGTGTGGCACGTGTCTGTTCAAGACTTAAAACCTTTTCAAATCAATTTAATTAAGCTACTGCGTCAAACTTAACCTGATTGAAGAAGTTTGTTACAAGATCCTTGAACTTGCCCTTAATCTGGTCATCGCCAAGGATAAATGTTACGATAGCAATAAGAGCAACGATAGCAATTGCAACGATGATTACTGTACCGTATTCCTCGAAAATAGTTTTCATGTACTATATGTTCTCCTTTCATTAGATTTCCAATGCGGAAAGTAGTATTTTGTTTAGATGCATTGAATAGATATATGTTCAAGCCTGATATCATCAAAAAAGTGAATTATTTTTGCCCGAAGAGTAAATAACAATGTTTGTATAAACCCTTTAATTCAAGTATTTTTATGTAATATTCAGACTAAAACAGTCATAATAACGGCTTATCCAGCCTTTTGAACAGCTCGATTATTAGTGCTGTCACTTAAGATATCGCGCAAGAAAATTTTTTTCATAAAATCAAATACAAATCCTCAAAATATACATTCAAAACAGGTTTTATTTGATTTTTTATAATTTTCAATACGATATTTACGCCAGTGCGGTTTAACCTCACCATTTTCTATATCGCGCAACTTTTTTATTTTTAGAAAGGTTATAATCAAGCTCCAAATTTCTAACATTAAATGAGTGTTATTCACCTTCCACTTTATATATCGCGCAACTTTTTAAAATTTTTGAATATTAAATTTTTTTCATTTTTTATGTTTTTTGACACTTCTCAAAATGAGAGCCGTCAAACTTGCAATAAATGTAATTGAACATACAATCAGCAAAATTATGTTTCCTGTAAGTGTCATAACATTCCTCCTAACTGCTTCGTTCAATATATATATCGCGCAAGTTTTTTATTTTTAGAAAAATAAAAAAGCACCATAGAAAATCAAAATTCTATGGTGCTTTTTAGATTTACAAAAAAGTCTATTTAGTTTTTACATTTTTTACACTTGACCAAGCCGAGTAAACTTTTTTTCCGTTTACGGTCTTGTAAGTTCTTACTCTTACGTAATACTTTTTCTTAGCTTTAAGCTTCTTCACGGTTGTCTTAGTAGTTTTTTGCTTCTTGATTGTAACAGTTTTCTTGTTCTTTTTGAACTTTTTGTCTGTTGCAGCCTGTACTTGATAACCTTTTACGCCGGATACCTTCTTCCAAGTAACTGCTAATGCTTTCTTAGCAGCCTTTACCTTTTTAATTTTAGTTTTTTTGGGCTTTGACACTTTACGTGCCTTTGTTGGAGTAACAGTGCTTGTAGGAGCCTGTGTAGGCTGCGTAGGAGCAACTGTGTTGTTATTCGGTGTACTTGGTGTTACGCTTGGTTGAATAGGCTTAGTAGTCGGCTGTGACGGTTTTGTAGTCGGATTTGAAGGAACGGTAGGTGCTACATAATTTGGATTGTCAGCACCACAAACCAAACAATGAGGGCTATTGTTGCCAAAAGAATGTTCAAGTTTAGCAATCGTCAATGTTTTAGTTTTATTACAAATCAAGCAAGTATATGTAATCTTACCTTCCTTTGAGCAAGTAGCCTTTGTGGAAATTACGCCTTCATCCCATACATGAGAATCTGATTTAGGAATTACTGTCTGCTTAATTTCATAATCACAACCCTCTCTCATACACTTTTCACCGGCTGTTTTACCTTCACTGATGCATGTTGCTTCAACTGCCGGGAATTTTTTAATGTCATGACCGAGTGGATTAATAACATTCTGTTCTTTTATAATATTACCACATACTGAACAGTGAGAGCCGTCTGTAAGACCGGCTGTTGTGCAAGTAGCAGGATATCCTTTATCAATTACTTCAACGTGTTTTGTTTCATCAGGCTGTGTAAAATCACTCTTATATGTATCATTACATACTGAGCACTTGTGAAGTGTATACCCTTGTTCAAAACAATTAGGCTCTACAACGGTAGTTACATAAGTATGAGGAACTTTTTTAATAGCACTACCCTTTTCAATCGTTTTACCACAAGCAGTACATACAGTATCACCTGTGTATCCTTCTTCTGAGCAGGTAGCAGCCTTTTTATTCACATTGTATTTAAGAGTATGATTGTTTTCATCAACTGCTGTATAATCGCCCTTATATGAGTAATTACAGTTCTTACAAGTATAAATCGTATAACCTTGTTCTGTACAAGTTGGTTCAACTGTTTGTTTATCATAATCGTGAGCTGACTTTTCAATTGTACTTCCTTTTGAAATTACTGCATTACATACTGAGCATACAGTATCACCGGTGTAGCCTTCCTTTGAGCAAGTAGCATCAACTTTATTAATTACTGTAGGTGTGTGTTCTGCAAGAGGAAGTTCATCAGTATATGTATCACCACATCTTGAGCAAGTGTATGTTACATTACCCTTTTGTGTGCAAGTAGATTCATTTCTTGCTGTTTCAACATAATTATGTTCTGTTTCGGTAACTTTTTTATAATTACAGTTTTCATATTCTACTGAAATACAATCATTATATTCAGTTGAAATAAAGTTTTTATTATTCCTTAACAAATACCTTAATGTGCTTGTTGGTTCTTTAAAAGTAATTGTAATTGTTGCTTGATAATTTCCATCATCTCCATTTTCGGATGTAGAAAATTCTATATCTTTAGGATTATCAACCTTAAGTTCAAATAATGTTATTGCTTTACCGGTATCAGCAGAATAATATTGAAAACCAACATAGTCACCTTTTATATATTTATCAACTATAATTTGTTGATTTTCATCTATTTTTGCGTTAGTTGAACAAAATTGAAATGTGGCTTTAGTTGCTTTTATGTTATCAAACGAAACCTCAAAATCAAAATCGTGTTGATTTTGATAAACATCTTTGTTTTCAATTGATTTATTTTCTTCGTTTCCTTGTTCAATAGCATTTTTAATGTTTAAATAATAAGTATTTGTTTTGTTTTGGCATTCTTCTGTTTTTGACGTTATTTTACCAGTTTTTTTATCGACTACAACATTAGTCGTTGATAGTCTATGCCCCAAAGCAGGTCTATTACCAATTCCAAATTGTGCACCACATTCAATACAAGAATTATCTTTATCGTTATATGAATTGCCTTTACTATCAGTTAAAGTAATCTTACTTTCTTCCGTACAACTATTTGGTGTAATATTAATTAAAGAAAGTTTGCCAAAATTATCTCTTACTGTTCCGGGTGTATGATCGTATGTTTTTGGAATAGTTTTGCCCGGCGTTGTTACTGTCATTTTGCAAGTAGCACAAGTTTTTGTTGTGCTTGCTTCATGTCCTTCTTTTGAACAAGTAGGTGCAAGATAATCATCATTTGTTTTAGTTACCCAATCATGTTCTTCCTTTGTTAAATTTAACTCTGGATCTTCCCAACCGCAATTATCACAAACAGTATAATAAATTTCATATTTTAAATGCCAACCATATATAATTTTTATATATTCTTGTTCGGTTTCACTATCATATTTACGATTGTCTACTTCTAATGAATGTCTATAATGTTTTTTTGCACGTTCAGTAATTATATCCATATCATCAGGAAGATAATATTTTTGACTGGCCCAGTGTCCTTGATTTTTGTATCCTTCCTCTGTTTTTCCACAAAGTTTACACTTATCAACATAATGATTCTGACAATAATGTTTACCATCAATAACAACATCATGCCATTCATCAGTAATTGTTTCCCACTCATGTTGGCAATTTTCAGCCGCCAAAGCATTAATAGGTGTTATTGACAAAATCATTAAAGTAGCCAATGTGACCGCTAAAAATTTCTTCAATGTTTTCATAAGTTTTATCTCCTTTTCTATACTTTAATTATACCGCAGAGAGCAACAAGTGTCAACGTCGATATAATCAAATTCGCAGATGTTTTACAATTAAATAGTAAAAGAAAACAGCAGCAGAAATCCCTGCTGCTGTTTCTATTTTTCTTTCTGAATGAATGTAAAACTCAGGTCATTTCCGATTTACTTAATGATTAACTATATATGTATTGTAAACGCTTTCAAGCATTTTATCATCACAATAGCTATCAATTCCGTTATTATCAGTATAATTACTGATAAATTTCTTCATATCCTTAATTTCCTTTTCAGAAACAGTAAAATCATATTGTGGTTTAAGAGATGATTTTGCTTCACTGTTAAAATTAAGAATTTCTCTTAATTCATCACGTAAAGTTTGGTTGTTTCTCCACTTACTTCCTTCTTTTAAGCCACCGTCCTCATAAGGTACGAGTTCTTTTTTGCCGTTTTCAAAGTATTTTGCACTAATGAAACGGATTTCTTTACCGTTATCTTTTTGTTCACTTACCCAAAAAGTAATAGCTTCTGCGTGCATCTTAGGAGAATTAACAGTTACTTCCCTATTTTCACCATCTTCGGTCCATTTATATGAATCGTTGTGTTCATCATCCCAATAATAAATGTTATAAGTACAAGGTATCTTATAGAATTCATTATTAGCAGCATCCACATAGACTTCACCATTTTTCTTCAAATAATTTTCATCAATAGAATTTATTTGTTTAACAAATTCATCAATTGAAGTATAAGTTTTACCGGCAATAGTACCACTTTCAAATTCAAGTCCTGCACCGTTCTCATTATCAACAGTTAAACCTTTGATATGAGATTTTAAAGCTTTGTCAAATTCATTTTGATTTGAATAATTCTTTAAAGCAGTTACATTTTTCATTTCAGTACCATTTTGGGTATTTGAAGCAGTGAATTTTGTTGTTTGATTAAGAATAGCTGAAAAATCAAGTTTCTTTGCTTCGTCTAACGTATAGGTCTTATCATTATTCTCCATTTCAGGTAAACCAACCCAGTTGAGATAAAGAGTATAATGATTTTCAGAATTCTTTTCAGCATTCTTTTCCAAAAATGCTTTTAAGAGCTTATTCGCATAAAGTATATCTGAATACTTATAACTATGAGCAAAATCTCCATCGTAGTCTTTGAGGAAATATGAAGGTACATTTTCAAGTTCAATCCAATCCCAATCAATAGATTGGTCTGATTTTATATAGATTAAATGCTTATTATTGGTCAAGTCTCGTGACGAACCCCAACCTATTGCTTGATACTTAGATACATCACAATTTGAATCATCAGAAGCATCAATTAAATCACCGTTTTCGTTTAATTCATCCGGATCAACAGATAATGATTCCGAAGAAAACATATTTTGAATTGTAATAGGTTTGAATGCCGTTATATAATCAAGACTTAACATATTAGCTGCGCTTAAAGTAAATTGACCATCAGTAATTTTTACACTATCACCATAATCTCCGTCGCTTAATATTTCTTTGATTGAACAACCGTTTGTAAAATTATTTGACGGTAAATTCATATCAAATGTAACTTTTGGTGCATCTGATACAGTAATCATAGCATAGTAATAAGAATCGCCAAAATTGTTTTCAATATCAGATTGAGAATCACTGCTGTATAAATTACCAATAGTGTTATAAAAACCTCTGCCTAAATCAATAGTTATATTATTTTTTCCACTGATAGCAGTATTATTAGCTTCAAGACTATAATCATAACCTTTACGAGCTAATTCTCTTACAAAGGAATATACATTGCTGTTAACTTGATGATTAACAAAAACCTTATTATAAAACTCATATGACTTTTGGAATTCGTATCCGGTTTTTACAGTGCATCTGTCTATTTTGTTTTCCTCAAAAACATCTGACTGCTTTAAATATGTTTTATAGTTAGCATAAAACAGCAAATCATTAATATGTTCCTTAAAGAAAGTTTTATCTTCATCTTTTACATTAAATATCTTACAGAAAATATTTAATGCATCTGATTCAGAAATATTAGGGTTTTTAAGTTTTGTTAAGAAACTATTTCTTCCTGTACCGGAATGTTGTTCAATATAATAATACAACATAGTCGGAGTATAATATTTTACATCAACACTATAGTCATCATAAGACCAATTAGTATTTAATTTAAGGTCATTATATGATGAACTTACATCGCCATCTTTTCTTGTACTTATAGCCTTTTGTTCTGATCTGAACATATTGGAAAGATAACCAAGTCCATTAGTAGCAAATGTTTTATTATCATCTTTTTCGATTAAGATATTTTTATTTATCTTTTTAGCATCAGACAATTTAAGTACCGGATGTCCTTGAGCAGTTAACCAACCATCATTACTCCACTCAATACTTTTATTGAAAGTGTAATCAGCACCATTTCCATGTGTAATTGTACCTTCCAAAAATCTTTCATAATATCTATCAACTGTAATCTGACTTGAAGCTTCAATTTTATAATAATCAATATGAGGGAATAAAGATTTATCACTAATTCCAAGCTTTTTATTTGATGATGAAGAATTATTATTGATATCAAAAACAAGCGTTTCATTGTATTTTTTGTTTACTTTTTTCACATACAAATCAATTGTATGTTTATTGATATTATACTCGTAAGACTGAGATGTAGAATCTCTATTATCCAAATTGCCACAAGTAACATTATTTACACTTACTTTAATTGCATTTGAATTTTCACTTTTTTTGTTTAAATCATCTCTTGTAAACGATGTTACTTTTGTATAAGTATTGCCTTGATATACGGTATAATTACCTTTTGAATCAAGATCAGGAATCAATTCTTGGTTTTTATAATTTGGAGTATTAAGCTTGTCTGTAGGTTTACTATCATAATATAAATCAAACGAAGAAGTATTAAAATTATTACCGTTTTCAAATAATTTATCTTGATAATGAACATTAATAGTTGTAGGTGGAACAGTTTCCTTAACAGTAACTTTCACTAACAAATTGCCGTTCTTTGCTTGTTCACTAAAGCAATTTTTTACAGCAATATTATCAGGGAAATTGTCATAGCCAACACTTGAAGAAACGCCCAGATTATTTGACATATCATTGAAATTGCCAACGATATTAAAAGCATCAATTGTATGACCCAAACCATTATTTTTAGTTGTATCAACTAACTCCCAATTACCGTCTTCATTATTGCCAGATGTATATAATTTAATGTCAAGGTACTTATAAGTATCATTATTTTTGGGGTTATAATTTCCTAAATTTTCTAAGAAACTTGCTATCCAATGATTGCCTAAGTAATTTTCAGTCTCGTCTCCGTTACTTATCGGAATATTTATTGAATTCGTATATCCATCACTATTTGATGACAAATCAATAAAATCTGTTGATGATTGTGTATCATTATACGGATTAAATGTTTTCAATCCTTTTATAGTTGATTCAAACAGAGAACTATAACGTTCATTTTTATCAACGCCTTTAAAAGCATCTCCTAATGAAGTTAACGCATACTTTTTCATATAAGAATTAGCTTTGTTATCCAAATCATCGACAACAGATTGAGTTACAACAGTGCTTACCTCACAATTTTCAATAGGATTACCGTCTTCATCAACAAACTGATATCTTACTTTAGAAGCGTTATCCGCATAGAAAACAATATTTAAAGTTTTATCGTTTGTCGTTGTAAACTCACTAATATCTGTGAGGAAATAATCACATTTACCATTGGCATCAGAAATAGTTGCATTTACAGTAAGTTCATCTTCAAGAAGTTGAGCAAGTTCGGTATCGTCCTTTGCATTGTATTTCAATTGATAGTACGAATAAAACTTAGCATCAATTTCGGAACAAGAATGTTCCTTCTTTTCGCTCTCAGGTAAAGCAGCAGGTGTACTCAATGTAATTTTTGAAGTATCTATTCCATCCCAATCATAATTTGCATTATCATCTTTATCCATATAGAACAAAGAACCTTGTAAATTACTCTTGTTTTTTGAATTGTTGTAATAACCGTAAAGATTATTTTCATTTTCTGATAAAACAATTACATTGACAGTTGTATTTATCGGCGTTTCAACATCTTCTTTTTGATAGAACAAATAAATTGTTTCATTTTGAGAAAAAGTATGACTGTCGAATCCACTTAAATTCATAATATCTTTGTAACTTGAAGCATCATTAAGTGAATAGCCTTTAATTGAATACTTATATGATATTTTGCTACCATCAAAAATACAATCTGAGTTAGTGATAGATTTTTCAAATTGTTCATGTAAATTAAATTCGGTATTAACATTTACTGTTTTACTTGTAGTATTAGTAAGCGTATATTTTTTAGAATACGAATCAATTACAGCAAGCGAAGAAATAGTGTTACCATTCTTACTAAAATCATCATAATCCACAAGAACAACATCAAGATTTAAAGCGGAAACTTGTGTTTTTTTATAAAACAAATAAATTGTTTCATTTTTTGAGACTTTGTGATTTGTAAAATAATCGGAAGACAATTTACTTGTTGACAAATCATTAAGTGATGTTATTTTATTGCCATTAGCACTTGAATAATAATAACCTTTATATTTATACTGATTTGTCACATTATTATCACCGGTTATCTCATAATCTGTAGAAATGCTCAAATCTTTAATCAAATTATATGATTTACCATTGTATACTGTCATTGATGCATCCGTTTGGAATAAAGCACTTGAATCGTCAAGTTTATATCCGTTGCTTACAAATTTATCAATATCAACAAATTTAACGTTTAAATTCAGTGCTGCCTTTTTCTCATAGAATACATAAATTGTTTCGTTTGAAAGAATTTTGTGTGATTTAAAGAAATCATCATTTAATGATTTAGAATTGTTCAAATCATCAGTCGATACAATTGATTTGTTTTCATCATAAGCATCCGGATTATACAAAACATTGTTCGTATAATACTTTTGTGAGAATACATAAGAGTTAGTATCGTCAATTGGAATAGTATTTGTAATGCCAAACTGATTAACAAGGTCTATCGTCCTCAATTTAGAAGAGACACTTGAACGATTGTCAATTGACTTTGTGCTTTCTTTTAGAGATGTCAATTTATCAAAAGCAAAACCATTGTTTACAAATTCGGATAAATCCACACATTTTACAGTTACATTAACTTTTGAATTCTTTTGGTACAAAAGATATATCGTTTCGTTTTTAGTAACTTTATGATTTGTAAAATAAATGTCAGTATAAAAGCTTGTTGAATCATGCATTGCATCGGTATAATATTTGCCTTTGTATTTATAAATTTTTCCATCACTATGCGTATATGTATTTTTCAAACCAAGCATTTCAGAAATATTAATAACTGCATTTTGAAAAGATTTGTCTGCATCTTCAAAAGTTCTAAAAGTTGCTTTTGAATATAGTTTGTTAGCATTTTTGCTGCTTGAATCAATAGTGTCAGCATTCGTATAAATATTAGCTTTAATAGTGTTATATTCCTTTAATTTATTTACTTTTGAAATAACACCATTATTGTTAATAAAATCATCTAAATCGACAATTTTAACATCTATATTTACCTTTTGATTAACAATATATACTGCATAGTAAGTCTTGTTTTCTGTTAAGGCAACAGACTTGTTTTTTATATCATCAAGAGACAAATAATTATCATAATGCCATTTTGTTTCCTTAACGATAGGATTACCGGTATCATCATATACGATATTGCCGTTACTGTCAGTTTTATATACTACTGAATCAACAATCTTTTCAGCCCAGCCGACAAACATAACCGGATTATCTTCATTTATAAACTCTTTGTGATTGTGTTCGTCCGGCAAAGATATCTTTTCTGCTTTAAACGGATTTACTTCTTGTTTCTTATACTGTGCAACGATTGAATTTGAATCAAGTTTTGTGCTGTCATAGTCAGTAAGATTTGTTTTGTTATAAAAATCCACTGCTTCTTTAGCATCACAAACAAATGTTAAATCAGCATATAACTTGTAGCCACCGTACAAAATAGTGTTTTCATTTATTCTGATTTTTCCACCGTTTTTAAAAGAATTTGTGTCCTTTTTGTTTTTTAATGTTGCAGATGAATAATAGCATCCGTCATTTTCTATTGATGAATATTTTTCACTTTTAGAATGGCATTTTTCAAAGTGCTCTTTCCAAACTTCATCAGAAGGCAATGAAATATCACTGTCGGTTCTTACATTATCTTTTAACATAATGTTTTGACCACAATATGCACAATAAACGCTAATGCTGTATTTATTTGTAACATTATATTGTTTTACAAAAGTAGTATCATAATAGACATTTGTTTGCTTTACGCCGATTTCACCATCACGTCCTGTTCCAAGGTTGTTACTACCATTGAACCAACCAATTTCGTCATAATCAATAGAAGAAGTGTTAGAATGTGAATGTGACGGAACGTTCTTTGGTGTATCTCCCTTGTGAACAATTTCTGAGCTTAAATTTTCTGAATTAATGTTACACATATAATTTACATTACATACATAAGTCATTAATTTGAGATATTTAGTATGAGCCGTTACATAACGACCACAGTTTACGTAATCTCTTTCAGCCGTCTTTAAAAATGCGGCTGTGTTATAGTCATTGTTTGAAACGTTTTCTTTCCAAACAAGACGATATTGGCAATTTTTAATTGCATTAGTTTTAGAATTATTTTTAATAACTAACGATACCTTTTTGCCGGAATGAGTAACGTTATATTCACTACTACTTAAATCAGCCCAATTAGAGCCATCATACTTATATTGTACTTTAAAATTTTCTCTTAATGAATATTGACCATTAGCATTGCCGATTGATGAATTATTAAGAGTAAATTCAAAGAGATATCCGTTATAGACATCATCCCAGTTAGCCTCATAACATATTGCATTACCGGATGTCATTGAAAAAAGATTAGGTGTACGGCTGTAATTTTCAGGATAATTTGCAATTGCGTTGGTGGTAGTAAAAGTCAAATTTGTAACTTTTTTATCATAATTGGCACAATCATTAAGTATTTGTTCATAATAATCTTTGCAACCCTTAAAACAGTCATTATATTGTGTATAATACCAATCGTGCCAATAAAAAACATAAGACTTATTATTCTCAGTTACCTTGTAAGAAGCTTTGATTTCAGGTGCACGTTTAGCAAATTTCTTTTTTGCATTAATAAGATAATTTTCATTATTAGTACCACTATACTGACCATCATTGCCCCATCCTGTTCTTTTACCTTCTTCAATTTCCCAAATAATTGCTTGAGTTGCCATAAAATAGCAATTTGCATCTTTGGAATTATCTTTAAATTGAGGTAAGCCATAATATAATACCTTTCTTATCATATCAGACTTTTTAGAAGATAAATAGCTTGCTTTCTTCTTTAATGTTTCTGAATCATCAGCCGCAATATAGTCTTTAACTGTTACTATCCTGCTTTCATCAGAACTTGTATAACCGTTGTTTCTTGAAATTCTGTAAATAGGTACATATTTTGACTTTGGGTTTTCTTGATCTCCACTACCGTCTGTTATGTATTTTTTTAGCATTTCGGTTTTGACATCCTCGCTTGTATTATTTACACCTTTTGCGAATGAACGATTATACTTTGAGATTTTTTTTGAACCGTACAAAAATTGCCAACTCAAACCATATTTTCTACCTTTTACAACATCAATTTGCCCTGAGCCGGTGTTTGCAAAAGCAACCTTTGCAAAGTCTGCTACACCGCTTAAATTTGCACATGTCATCACTAATACTATTGTTAGAAAGGCTGCAATAGTACGTTTGAATACGAGATTAATAGATTTTTTCATAAGTCTATCCACTCCTAACATTTTTTAGTCCATTGGACTTTTGCTAACATAAGTGTTTCTGCACTTACAGTAACACTTCTTCTATATAATTTATCGCGCATATTTTTTAAAAATTTAGAAATGAATAAAAAATAAGGATGACCGGTAAAAGTCATCCTAAAAAAGCATAAAAGAGTGGTCAAAGCCACTCTCTTACACTTGATTGAGTCTTATTTTAGGTATAGTCACTTAGTAATGCTTACATATATAATAATGCAAAAATGTAATTTTATCAATATTAAAAATATCAAATAATAAGGACATTCACAGCAGGTATTGACAAAAAATCTTTGTCATCAGTTATAAAAATTGTTTTATTGATATTGTAATTATTTGTTAGTAAAAAATCAACTGGGTCCATTCTGTGCATTTCATATTGATCAATAAATGTATTTAAAAATTCGTTATCAATTGATGAATTTTTTATTATGTAATTTTGTAATTCAGCAGAAACACTCAATAATTTATTTTTTACATTTTTCCTTTCATCCAAATCTTTTCTAAAATTCTTTTTAGTATATTTTCTTTGATTTATATTATTCAATTTACAATATAGGTTATACTCCTTATTTTCAATTCCAAAATATAATTCTTGCAAATTTAATGTTGATACAGAAATAGTAAAACCATTGGCAATAATATTTTGAATTAAATTTGAGTATTTAATTGTTTTTTTATTATCGGGCAAATAGTATCCTGAATGTACAAAATATAGAATATTTGTATCTAATACAAAAACTGTTTCTTTATCGAATTTTGATATATCAAAATTATCAATTGAAATAATAGACATTTAATCATCCTTTTTAATATCAGCAAAAGATACCTCTTTGTTTTGGGTTTCTTTTTGCTTATCTGATAAATTGTAGTAATTGATAGCATTATTGTATGAATGCATATAAGTTGTTTTTCCTAATTCAGATAAATTAATTAATTGAAATTTATCATTATATTTTTCAGGACCTATCTCAATGATGTGTTTTGCAAAAGCATTATTAAAAAATAACGTTGTAAAAATTGAAATACCATTAAAATCAATAATAATTTTATCATTATTTTTTATTAAAGGTGAAATTAACTTATCAAGACATTCAGCATCGTTAGAAGAAAATGCAGTTTTTATATACTCACACGCTTTTATCATTGTAAAACACTCCTTTTCTCTTTATTCTTATAATACATATTCATAATCATTATCAGAAATAATATCCATTTCAAATAATGTGCCATAAAATTGATTATTAAGTTCAATAATATTTTTTCCTTTTTTTCTGCTGTATTCATATAAAATATTACCAGAACAGACTCTGATTCTTCCATCATTTGCTTGAACAAACGACTTTAACAATCCCAAGCCCAAGCCGCGAGGCACGCCAGCAATTGTACTGTTTCCATCTGTCATTGCCCATTCAAATGCTTCACGGTTTGACTCAATATTGTTAATTGTTGATATAACTTTTTGAGGTATGCCAACTCCTGTATCATAACACGAAAAATTATATATGTTTTTCTGCAATTTGAAATATTTAGTGCCTAAAACAATACCTTCGGAATGTTCTATTGCATTATTATACATTTCGCCTATTTTTGATATAAAAATTGCTGATAATTTATCAGACATTTTAACAGGTGCTTCTTTAGTAATCTCTGTTACAATCTTAAATACGTCATTAGATTGTTGAATAATATTTGATTCATCCTTTATTTGTTGACAATAATCATTATTAATTTCATGCTCTATATTTTCAAAAAAGCCAATCTTTTGAAAAAGATAAAATGTTTTAGGATTCATTTTTAAATATATTTTTTTATTGAATTTTTCAGATAAGAATGGTAATGTACTGAATAAAAACGCAAAATTCAAGCCTAATCTTTTCTCTATATTTAGCATTAAACAAATATCATCATCAATATTATTTATTTTGTTCTGTAATTCAGCAAATCTTTCAAATGACAATTTCTTAGATACAAATGAATCAGTAATTTCAATATATTTCAACAATTTTTCTCCTGCAAATAAATAATCATTTACAGAATACAATTATAATCTATATATAAAATAAATGCAAGTTATATTTAATATTTTGCAAAAATACCGTAGGAGAACTATCTCCTACGGTATCTTATCCTATTTAGTCTTAGCATTCTTAACACCGGACCAAGATGAGTAAACTTTCTTACCCTTTACAGTTTTGTAAGTTCTTACTCTTACGTAATACTTTTTCTTAGCTTTAAGCTTCTTTACGGTTGTTTTAGTAGTTTTCTGTTTCTTGATTGTAACAGTTTTCTTGTTCTTTTTGAACTTTTTGTCTGTTGCAACCTGTACTTGATAACCTTTTACACCGGATATTTTATTCCAAGTAACTGTTAATGCTTTCTTTGCAGCCTTTACCTTTTTGATTTTAGTTTTTTTAGGCTTTGATACCTTTACTACAGCTCTTGTAGGAGCCTGTGTAGGCACAGGAACAGGTGTTGTTGTAGCAGGAGCATTTGGTATTACACTCGGCTGAATCGGTGTCTGTGATGGCTGTGAAGGAGCAGCAGGCTTTGTAGTATGATCAGTTGGCTTTGTTGGTGCTACATAATTTGGATTAGCAGCGCCACATACTGAACAATTAGGAAGATTATTACCAAACGAATGATTTGTTTTACCGATTGATTCAATCATAGTTTCATTGCAACTAACACAATGATAAACCTTTTTACCTTCCTTTGTACAAGTCGGTTTAACGGTAACAGTACCGTTATCCCATTTATGGTCAAGTGCAGGAACAACCTTTTGTTCTACCAATACTGTTTTACATACAGAGCATACTGAACCCTCAGTTAATCCTGTAGAAGAACAAGTAGCTGGTACAGCAGCAATTGTAGTAGGCTTATGTCCTGTAGCCTTAATAACCTTTTGAGCAGAAATAACTTTATTACATACCGAGCAATGAGTACCGGCAGTGTATCCGTCAGTAGTGCAAGTAGCAGGAACTGCCTTGTCAACTACAACTGTGTGTTTATTATTTGGTGCAACAATATTTGTTTTGTATGAATCACCACAATTTGAGCAAGTATAAAGGTCGTATCCCTCAGATACACACGTTGCAGATACTGTTGTAAGAACATAGCTGTGATTTTTAGGATTTGTTTCACTACCCTTTTCAATCACTTTGTTACAAACAGTACAAACCGTATCACCGGTGTAGCCCTTTTTGGTACAAGTTGCTTCCTTTTTGTTTACGCCATATTTAGGAACGTGCTTACCGTTAGGTTCTACATAATTTGTTTTATACGAATAGCCACAATAAATACAAGTGTATTCATCATAACCCTGAGAAGTACAATTAGCACTTACGGTTGTGATTTTATACGTGTGGTCCTTTTTAGGAACTGGTGTTCCCTTTTTAAGTGTTTTACCACATACACTACAAACAGTATCGCCTGTATAGCCTTCCTCGGCACACGTAGAATCCTTTTTATTTTGAATTATAGCAGTATGTTCTGCCAATGGTAAAGTATCATATTTCTTAGCACCACAGTGCTTACAAGTATACTCTACTGTACCCTCTTTGATACAAGAAGCAGGTGTTCTGTTACTTTCCTGATAAAAATGATCTAACTCTTTAGTAGTTTCATAATTACAATTATCGTATGTAAATTTGATATAGCAGTTTGTACCAAACATATCCGAAAATGCGCCATTGGTTCTTATTTCGTAAAATCTTCCGTTAAGATAAGAGTAACTATAACCATATCTCTTATATACCGAATTAGCCTTAACACTGAGAGTAATGGTTACACCCTCAATTTTTGCTTCAGCCGGTAATACATCTGTCTTATCATTTACATTGGTAAGAGTTGCTACTTTCGTTTTGTCGTTATAACAGAAATTATAAGTCTTTACTTCATTCGTTTTATCATCATTAATTGTGAAGTAAAGAGATGTGCCATAATTTATGCCGTCTTTAACACTTGCAGCAAGGAGCTTCATTGTAATTGTTGGTGTTTGACCGTTTTGATTATCACAATTAAATTCCCAAAATCTACGGTCTTGTGTTTTATTCCATTTTAAATCATCTACACCGTCATATTTACTGGAATACAAACAATTCATAAGATTATTTTTAATATCATCGGTTGTTAATGTAATTTCATTAGAAGTATTATCACAATAAGTTCTTTCTAATGTACCATTATCAACAACCTCAGTCTTAATATTATGATTAAGTTTGTTTAATGAAACACCTTTAAAAGACTTCGACTTAAAATCATAATCCGTTGCGTTTCCGTCATAAATGTTAATTTTGCCGTTAGAAGTACATGTATTTGGTGTAACGTCAACATAAGTTTTAAACTGATGATTATTGCAATATTTTACAAGACAAAATCTTGAACCACAATCCTTACATACGAATTCAATTACGGTATCTTTATCACAAGTATAATTTTTGATTGTCCTCTTGTAATAATTATGAGAAGTCTTGGTGTTCTTTATAGCTTTACCGGTTTCAATTACACGGTTTTCCGTGAAATTAACAGTTTTATCAGTTGGGTTATCAAACTGGTCAACCTGAGTTTCTGTTGTGGTAAGTTTAACTGTTTTATCACCGGTATTACCGTTAAGGATACAATCTTTAATAGGACGTGCATTTTCTGTTATAATATCATCGTCAGTATAATATGCTGTTCTGTTTATAAAATAGCCAGCATAAGATACAGGGCTGAGATATTCATCACTTGTATACGATACATATTCATCAATATTTTTATATTTTAAATTGCAGTTGTTATCAGAAACTAAATCTTTTGACGAACCATTTTGTTTTTCGATTTTTGTCTTACTTATATTATAGGGATTGTAAAATTCAAAATAACTATAGCTGTTGTCGGGTGTAGTCACATACTTTTTTGTACCTGAAATAACAAGATTATCCATAAAGTCAAGAACAAACTGCTCTACAGACTTCCAACCCGGATCATTCCATGTTTCCTCATCTACGATATGCAATTTGACATATGGAGCTGTGTTGAGCATTTCAATATAGTAAAGCTGTGGTGCATCTCCACCAACCCAAGTTTTTTCATCTACACGTCCAAAATCTTTAGCTGACATAAGTTTGGTAGCTCCTGAACAGTCTGCTAAATAATATTTACCGTTGATTTTTAACACGTTCCATTCATGACCTATACTACCCATTATATAGCTTTCAATTCCTGCTATATTGCAAAAATAATTAACTAAGCTTGTAAATCCTGAACAGTATGCTTGTTTATGTATAAGAGCATAAGTAGCCCAGTTTGATGATTTAAAAAGGTCATCATATTCAATATTATTCCCAATCCAAGAAACAATAGAAGTAGCCTTTGCATAATCAGACTTATCATAAAGGTCCATTTCATCAAAAGCTCTGTTTATTGTTTTATAATATTCATTGATTTGTTCGGTTGTGTAGTCACCATTATCAACTCTTACTTGATAAAGGCAATCGCTCATGTAATTTGATTTAATAGGATATAATTTAACAGAATACGGTCCTGCAAGAGCCTGATCGTAAATACCATCATCCACAGTATTTGTCGGACCATGGCCTAAAGATATTACTAAAGGTTTATCATAATCTTGATCTGAACCATATCCACCATATCCGGACGTAATATAGCACACTAATCCATCAATTAATTCAGGCTTATTTTCCAATTTTAAATTAAGAGATTGAATGTATTTTTCCAATTCGTCATAATCTTTGAATACTGCTACTTTATTGTAGTCAATAGGATCAGAATTTGAATCATAAACATATTTAGAATAATTTGAAAAATCCGTATCAGCAAAAGCAGATACAGGTACAATTACAGTTGAAAATATCAATGCAAAAGCAAGTAAAAAACTCAACGTTTTCTTCATAATTTTTCGTTCCTTTCTATACTTAAATTATACCGCACGGAGTACATAGTGTCAATGTCGATATGAATAAGTTCGCATATGTTTTACAATTAAAAAAGAAAGAAAAAGCAGCAGAATTCCTGCTGCTTTTTAAGGTTTATTTTTAAATCTTTTTGCTAACTTAGCAATACCCAGAACTAATAAAGTTATAACGGCAATAGCTGCGAGCAAAATTACAAACCAAAAATCACCGGTAAAAAGAAAATATCTTTTATCGTTAATATAATGCTCAAATATCCACCAACAGTATAAGAATAAATACAAGGCAGTCATTATTTCATTAAAAGCCATGATGTACATTGATCTGTTTTTTATTTTAGAAATATTGCTACATCTTTTCTGACAATCAGCGCAACCACTATAATGTGATGAACTAAAATATGAATCTTTTTGTCTCTCTCCGATATCTTTTTTCCATTCAAACTTTCCGCACTGATGAAGAACTGTACGATTTGTAAGACGAGATATCATAAAAAACATTAAGAACATTAAATTTCCAATAATATGACCGCTTAGAACATATCTTCCCAAATTAACTTGAATAATAGAATTGACCAAATTTGTAAAAGTATTATTTTTGTAAATTGGATCTAAGAAAAACTGAATATATATTGCAAAAACAGCAACAACAATCGCAATCAAAATACTAAGAACCGTTAATAAATTTGGCAATAGACTGTTCAAATCTTCTTTTGCTTTAGTTAATTCCTTTGTTGTGCCAATTAATTCCTTTTTTGTTTCATTATATTTTTCTTCTGTATCCGAATACATAGACATTGCCTTTTCTTGGTCATTTGCAATATTTATGTATTTATTTTCCATTTGTTGAAAACTTGCATTGGTTGAAGATAAAGTTGTATTTTGTAACAAAGTAAAAAGTGATATTTTATTTTTAATGAAATTTATACATTGAACTACCGTATTATAGAAAATATCATTTTTATTAAAAAATTCTTCAAAATGTCTTAAATAGGTATCTGGTGAAAATTCATCATCGATTTTTATAAGATTATTACGATGGTTGCTCATATATAAAATGAAATATTTTTCTATTGTAATAGAATCAAAATAAAATTTAGAATTTTTATCAAAATTATTAAAAAATTTTTTTTCATCATCAGAAAATAAAAACAATGCAGATTTTGTATTTGAAAACAAAAGTTCAATATAATTTAAAAAAACATCATTTTCTTTGTCTGTTTTTTTATCCATAGTTATTACCTGTACAAATAATTAATCAGAATATTCTCCTCATCGGTTTTGTGTGATTCAACAAGTTCAATTAATGTATACAGTGATATTTCGGAATCGTAATTACAATTAGGATCTTTAATTAAATTCAGTACACATTGGCCAAGATCAGTTGAGTTAAATAAAACAAAATTAAAATATGTTTCTAATATCTTTCTTTCAAAAAATTTATCAATTAAAACCGACATACGACTTTTGTTAAAATATTGTGTCACTAATAACTTATCAATAACATCTTTAGGGCTGTAATCAAGTTTTAAATAATGAAATAATGACTTTTTAACATCACTGTGTAAATTTTGATCGTAGAAATAATCTACCGGAAAACCATTAAAATCGAATTCAATCCCAAAGCCACATTCTTTAACTATAATCTTATCAAAATCTGTAATCGGACAGAATTTTTTTATATTTTCTTCAGTAATTTCTAAGCTATTACATTTAAAAAAATCAACATAAAATTTCATTAAAGAAATAATAAGTATTTTTTGAATTTTTGTGCTTGTAAATGAATAATTCAATAATTCAATTGGTTGTTCAGGCATAATAAACATTTTACTATCTAATATAAATGTATTGATCTCTTTTTTTGAATAAGCAATAAAATTAATGACATCATACAGCGTAGATTTTAAAATTCTAAAAGAATTAGTTTTTTCAATGTCAATATTGCTCCTTTCAAATGAGTGTGTTGTTTCATTATTGTTTAAATAGCTAATATTACCTATGTTATTAAAACAATAATAGCTCTCATTAGATTTTACTCTATCACCCATAATTTGCCTTTCCCTTTCATTATCGCCTAATAATTCTATACTAATATTAATTATCATAACAAAAAACTCCTTCTTAATCAATAGAAATGTAAAAATTTGTAAAAAATTATATATAAAAAATATAAAATAATTATATCACCTGATAGTTATGAACATTGTAAATAAATGTTATTACTAAAAAAGGAGATGCCATCTTGACATCTCCTTGTTCTTACTCAAATACAGCATAGTAAACCGTATCTTCGGTTACTCTTTCTTTTCCGTCTTCAAATTCAACAAGTTCATTTGTTTCTTTATTTTTGGTCCAACCTTTAAAATCATGAAAGCCATTAGGAATCGGATAATCAGCATTATCTACATAAATGTATTCATTTGGTGCCGAAACGCTATCCCCTGCCGTTGCTCTTATTTTTTTCACAACTTTATCCTTATCCCAATAGAACGTAACAGTAATATTATTCTTTTTATATACATCACTTGAACCAAAGTCCAAAATCATTGTTCTGTCAGCTTTAATTGACTTTTTTATTTTAAACATACCTTTGTATTTTTCTGTAGCGTTTACACGAAATACACCGTTAGAGAGGTCAATTTTAACGACTTTTACGTTGATTTCAGAATCACTATCAATTAAATTCATTAAATTTGCCGTAAATTCAGATACAAATCTATTTTCATTTTCTTGATTTGATTCAACCGTTGTATCCATAAAGAATTTATCCATAGTTTGATATGTTGCTGTATTAATATTTTCTTCCAATTCATTAGTCCTTGTTATGTTTGTAACAACACTGAGAATACCACATAAGGATAATATCATTATAATAACAAGTCCAACCGAAATAATTGCGTTTTTCAATTTAAGTTACCCCCTATTAAGTATTTGATGTTGTACTTTCGTCCGGAATATAATCGGCAAAAGCTTTATCACTATCTGAATACGATACATTATTATTTTTATTACCATAATCAGATAGCAAGTCGGCAAAGAAACCGCCCATAGCAAATGTACCAATCATTATTAGTGCTACCAAAATAGCAATAATTGTTTTACCGGATTCACTAAAAATTATTTTCAAAGCAAATCACTCCTTATGTAACAGAATTAAAGACTGAGGCAAGTGCTTCGTTGAGCAAACCGTTTTTTGAAAAAAGCGAGAATACAATTCCCAATACGGCAAAACCTCCGATAATCTGTAATATGAAATCTCCGTATTCTTCAAATATATCTTTCAAAAACAATCCCCCCTACAATTGAGTCACTAATTTGAAAAGCAAGCCGATTAATCCCCCGATAAAGATAGTAAAAACAACAGCAAGTCCATATTCTTCAATAATTAAACGCATTGCTTTACCTCCTTATCGGGCATATCCTTCAATTTTTTGACTATTTGATATATTTAAAAATCTGAAGGAATATTTGTATTCAAGAACAACTTTAGCTGTGCCGCCGGTTGTTTTAGTGACTGTGAGTTTGTACTTATTTTTCTTGGCATCATTTTGTAACGCTTCAATAACTTTGTCGTTAGCATCGCTGTTTTCGATTTCGGTAACAGCAGTGCTATAAAAATTTCTTGCGTTTTGAATATCAACGCTCATTGAAATAACACCAATTGACACAACAAAAGCAATAATGATAAAAATGATTGAAGTATAAGATTTGATAACACTACTCATAGTTGTTTACCTCGCATTAATTATTCATATATGACATCAATCCCATTACAAGGACTGTCATATCAAGGAGAGCTTTGAATATACATATAAGCATAGGCATCATTTGATATGCCGAATAGCTTGCTATGGTATCTTCATTTGCCGTTCTTTCTGCCTTATCCATAAGAATATTTTGTTTATCAATAAGGTCGTTAATTTGCTCTCCACCGGCATCGTCACCTGTTTCGGTTATTGAATAAAGCATACACATAGCACCCTGAATTTCAGGAAAGTCAAAATCCGATAAAAAGTTTTGGTATGGCTTAATACTGTTAGGCTCTTTGTAGAAATCTTTAACAAGCTTTGTAAGATCAGGTCTTAATACTGCAGGTGCAGTATTAACACTCTTAGCAATAGCCACCTGAACATTATCTTGTTGCATAAGAAGTGCAACGTTCATAAGCCATTCAGGGAACGCTTTTGTAATTTCTTTGTTTGTTACTTTCTTTGCTGTTGAATGAGCAATAAGAGGTGCACAAATAAAGAAAATTGTCAGTGCAGCACCAAGAATAATTGTAATTTTAATTCCTCTTGAAATACCAAGAACAATCAGTAATATACCAATTATAGAAAACAATAAGCTTGATTTCATTTCAGAAACAAAGTCAAAATCTTTTGCATTAAAGTAGTTTCTTAATACCTGATAATCACTGTATTTAGTATTTTTAGCCAACCAGCTCTGAGATAATTTGTTTATAGCCATTACATACATACCCATACTTGCAATAATTGCAACGGTTGATGTAATTTGAACAAGATTATTGTGAATAATATCAAGTTCAGCCATTTGTCCTGTTCCAAGGATATAAAGAAGGAATACACAAAGTCCAACTGAGCATATAATTGAAATAGCAATATTTCTTCTTACAGTTGTCTTTTCTTTCTGGAACGAATGGTTTCTTTCATCCCACATATTTCTTTCTTTAAGAAGTAAATCAACCGGTCTACGAACATCACCACCGTTATTTTCAACAGCAATAAGGAAGTTGTGAACATTAACCATTCTTTCATTATGTTCATATTCATCCTCAATGATTGATAAAGCTTCTTTTGAAACATCACCGACAGAGTTGGAAAATTTAATATGATTTATTGCCTTTGCAATACAGTCACCCATTTTACCTTTGTCTTTTTCATATGACGTATATGTATCTTCAAGTGCATCAAGGATTTTTTCCTTACGTCTGAAAGAATATAAGAGAGTTTCAATATAATTTGCTACGTCATAAAATCGTTTACCTTCATACATTCCTTTTACAGAAGTAAGAATTATTGACGGTGTAAAGATAATTGCGGCAAGGACAATGACTCCGATAAGATAGAATTTGAGTTTAAACACCATACCGACTGCAACAGCAAGAATAACTGCAATAAGGTAATGCATAAGAATTTTCTTAAACGAATAATGATATCCGTATTTATTTACTTCCATCTGCAATTGATTGTAATCAAGCATTTTAAAAACATTTACTTTTTTCTTTTTTGGTAATGTTTTTATATTAGGATCAACGCCATATTGAAGATACTTTTCTCTTTTGTTGAAATCTTTTTTAACCTTTGTTTCTTTTTCAGCTTCACGTTTTTCAACAACTTTATTCTTTTGAGCAATCTGTTCGTTCTTCTTACGGATTTTATCCTGCTCTCTTGCATATTCTCTTTGCAATTGCTTTAATTTTTTCTGTTCGGCTTTTTCAAGACGTTCCTCTTGTTTCATCTTTTCAATTTTTGCTTTTAAAGCTTTTGCTTTTTCGATTTCTGCAATTTGGTCATCACAATCTTTGATTTTAGTTTCAAGACGTTCCTTTTTCTTTTCGATTTTTTCACGTTTATCCATTAATCTTTTTCTCCCTTCAAAATTTCGTTTAATCCCGAATAAGGATCAGTTATATCTACAAAGCTTAACCGCTTTAAAATATAGTCAGGAATTTTTGGTTTTTCTCCATTGTTGTTAATCATCTGTCCGTTTTCAACCATCATCACAATATTGTTTTTACCATTACTTCTATCAAAAAAGCAAACTTGATCAATATAACGATATGTATTGCCGTTTTCATCCTTCTTTTTACGAAGTAGTATTCCAATATTTACGAAAGAAAAAATATCATTTTCAAGTCTTTCGGCATCTCTGCTATCTCCCATCATGTTTTGGATACGGTCCGGAATTTTTCTTACATCATCAGTATGAAGTGTAGTAAAACCTGATACACCGGTTGACCAACATTCAAGAAGATATTTAACTTCTGTTGAACGTGCCTCAGAAAGCATAATCCATTGAGGGTTTTGACGAAGGCAAGCCTTAATAGCTGTACTGTATGTAAACATAGGCTCAAATACTTTCAATTCAACACAATCCTTGCCGGGATTAATTTCTCTGTAGTGTAATTCAGGGTTATCTTCGATTGTAATAACTCTATCCTCAGCATTAATAAATTGGGAAAAGAATTTTGCACATTCTGTTTTACCTACACCCGGTTCACCACAAAAGACAAAATTCATTTTTGCCTTAACGCAATTGGTTAGCAAACACAAAATATCTTCTGTAAAATATTTTTGCTCTAATGCTTTTTTAGGTGTAATTCTCATTACAGGTGGTGTTTTTCTTATGCATATTGATATACCGGATACTGCCGCAGATGAATGAACACACGATATACGAAGATTTCCTGTTTCTGCTTCAAGTAACGGTTTTTGTTTATTAAATTGCCTACTTTGCTTATTACCAACTCTGTGTACGAATTGCTTTACGAATAAGCTGTTTGAATCCTGCTGCTCTGTATTTCCAAATTCAAGTGCATCCTGTGTTTCTAACCATTCATCACATTTTTGTTTAAATGTTTCCGGTTCAACTCGATATTTACCCTTGTTTAAATCAGTAATCCACAAATCGTGACCGTCCATATTCAAGTTAATATCTGTGACATTTTCATCTGCAACATAACTCCATACCGGTCCGAAATCTTTAGGCTCTAAATCCCAATCACCAAGATTTTCTCTTTTAGATAAATAATCCTTTTGCATCTCATCTATAATCTGAGATTCTGTTTTCTCTTTCTTTTCTTCTATCAGAGTTACGATTTCTGTATTTTCTATATTCTCTAAATCATTATTTTTCTTACTAAAAATTCCCATATAAATTCACCCACAAAAATCATTTTCAAAGAAAAAGCCACACCTCGTCCATCAAGAAACAAGGTGTGGCACGTGTCTGTTCAAGACTTAAAACCTTTTCAAATCAATTTAATTAAGCTACTGCGTCAAACTTAACCTGATTGAAGAAGTTTGTTACAAGATCCTTGAACTTGCCCTTAATCTGGTCATCGCCAAGGATAAATGTTACGATAGCAATAAGAGCAACGATAGCAATTGCAACGATGATTACTGTACCGTATTCCTCGAAAATAGTTTTCATGTACTATATGTTCTCCTTTCATTAGATTTCCAATGCGGAAAGTAGTATTTTGTTTAGATGCATTGAATAGATATATGTTCAAGCCTGATATCATCAAAAAAGTGAATTATTTTTGCCCGAAGAGTAAATAACAATGTTTGTATAAACCCTTTAATTCAAGTATTTTTATGTAATATTCAGACTAAAACAGTCATAATAACGGCTTATCCAGCCTTTTGAACAGCTCGATTATTAGTGCTGTCACTTAAGATATCGCGCAAGAAAATTTTTTTCATAAAATCAAATACAAATCCTCAAAATATACATTCAAAACAGGTTTTATTTGATTTTTTATAATTTTCAATACGATATTTACGCCAGTGCGGTTTAACCTCACCATTTTCTATATCGCGCAACTTTTTTATTTTTAGAAAGGTTATAATCAAGCTCCAAATTTCTAACATTAAATGAGTGTTATTCACCTTCCACTTTATATATCGCGCAACTTTTTAAAATTTTTGAATATTAAATTTTTTTCATTTTTTATGTTTTTTGACACTTCTCAAAATGAGAGCCGTCAAACTTGCAATAAATGTAATTGAACATACAATCAGCAAAATTATGTTTCCTGTAAGTGTCATAACATTCCTCCTAACTGCTTCGTTCAATATATATATCGCGCAAGTTTTTTATTTTTAGAAAAATAAAAAAGCACCATAGAAAATCAAAATTCTATGGTGCTTTTTAGATTTACAAAAAAGTCTATTTAGTTTTTACATTTTTTACACTTGACCAAGCCGAGTAAACTTTTTTTCCGTTTACGGTCTTGTAAGTTCTTACTCTTACGTAATACTTTTTCTTAGCTTTAAGCTTCTTCACGGTTGTCTTAGTAGTTTTTTGCTTCTTGATTGTAACAGTTTTCTTGTTCTTTTTGAACTTTTTGTCTGTTGCAGCCTGTACTTGATAACCTTTTACGCCGGATACTTTGTTCCAAGTAACTGCCAATGCCTTCTTAGCAGCCTTTACCTTTTTAATTTTAGTCTTTTTTGGCTTTGATACCTTTACCGCTGCACTTGTAGGAGCCTGTGTAGGCTGTGAAGGAGATGTCGGTAACGGTTTAAATTCGGTATATGAATAATTGCAACGCTTGCAGGTGTAGTCTGTATATCCGTCATTAACGACACTTGTAATGTCATGTGTATGTGGAGAAACAGTTAGTGTAATTGCTGTTTCGGCATAGTCCTTTGAATTGTACTCTTGAGTACCAATTGGTGAGTAAAAGACATTGATTATATATGACTTTCCTTGTTCCAAATAGGCAATTGATTTTACATCATTAAAATACGGATTAAATAAGCCCCCACTTGACGATGCATTGACGCCATATTCATCTGTTATATCAATATAAGCACTTGGGTCATTATTATCAGTTCTTGTCTTGTAACCTGTTAAGGTAAATTCATAATAATTAGTGGTTGGAGCAGTAAACTTATAGTAAACAGTATCTTCCGAGATGTCATCATAATTACCAATATCACTATATTTCAGTGTCGCAGTTTTACTTTCATTTAGTGAAATTGAAGTAGCCGACTGAACAGAATTAATCGGCTCAGCAAGTGCAGTAGCGCTAATTCCCATAGCTGACATTGCCATAATAGAAGCAATACCAACCGATAATACTTTCTTAGCTAAACTCATAATTATTCCCCCTTGATAATTTTATCAATATGTTTGTTTGAATTGTCGATGCTTTTATCACAATCCTTTATGATTTCATCGAGTTCACTGATACGATTAATAATTTTTGTTCTTTCTTCTTTAGCCTGACGTTTAACTCTTTGAATAATCATTTTACCCAATCGTTCATTAACAATGGCCTTTCCTTTTTCTACATCCCACTTGTCTTCGGGGCAGCACTTTGCCTTTGCTTCAAAAATAGTAAAGTCATAGGAATTTTTAAGATTTTCATAACAGAAATCTTCGTCAACCTCGTCAACTAATTGAGCAACATCAAATAATTCTTTATCATCCGGCATAATCAACTTACCAACGATTGTTCTCTTTTCTTCATTTACGAAGAAGTTTGGTTTTGCAATTTTTAGCATAATTTTTATCTCCTTTTTTTTAAAAAATAGTGTAATATAATACAGTTCCAAAGTTTTTTATTGTTGCAACTATCTCAGACCTTTTAGAGTAGTGTAGTTATATATGGTTCTAAAACTTTTTGATTTGAAATTGCTTGCAACTTGAGCTTTTAGAGTAGTGTAGTTATATATGGTTCTAAAACCTCAAATTATTACGACTACATAATCTTATCAAACAGCTCTATTAAGTTCTGACGAATGCAAACCAACTAACTGCTTAATCTCGATTATTTCATTACTACCAAGCACAAAAATGCGTTTACCAGTAGTTTCAGGTAGCTAAGTCTACCCATATATACTAAATAGGCTTAACGATAAGTCTATCTGTATTAATATCTAATACCTTAACGGCATCTTGTTCCTCACAATTATATTTAATTCTCGACTGTTCGGATATTTGCCAATATCTACCTGAGAGGAATAAATATAAGTTGCCATCTTCTAATTCATGGATAACACCCACCTTTCCTTTTTGCATATCCGCAAATTTATGCAATTCTTTTTCTTGTTTCTTTTTATTTATCCTATTTTCTATTGGTTTCATAATAGCTGAAACAATGAATGGTCCAAAATATATCACCAAACAAATTATTCCTGTGTTTTCTGTAAATAGGCTAACAATTGAACATATTAGCAATCCAATTGATGCTTCAACATACGCAAATTTTCTTGATAATAATGCCATTAGCAAATATACAGGAACACCAATAAAAAATATTACTGCTGTATCTAAATGCATTTATTTTTTCCTCTTTTAAATGAAATTTACTACTCTTTGTCTTGCATTTCTCAAAACAAACAACGTTAAGAGTAGTGTAATTTACTACAGTACCAAAACGAGCCGTTAAGCCTTGCACTAAGTCAAATTCTTTTAGAGTAGTGTAATTTACTACAGTACCAAAACCTCAAATTAATTACACTATATAATCTTGTTAAGCAGCTCTATTGAGTTCTGACAAATGCAAACCAACTAACTGCTTAACCTTGATTATTTCATTACTACCAAACACAAAAATGTGTTTACCGGTAGCATCAGGCTGCTAAATCAGCCCTATTAAGTGGTGTGTCATAAGGGAATTGAACCCTTGACCCGCAGATTAAAAGTCTGTTGCTCTACCTACTGAGCTAATGACACATATGGTGGACCGTATAGGATTTGAACCCATGGTTTACCGGTTATGAGCCGGTTGCTTTACCTGCTAAGCTAACGGTCCGTTTGGCTCTCCATATTGGATTCGAACCAATGACATATAGATTAACAGTCTACCGTTCTACCTTCTGAACTAATGGAGAATATTTTGGAGCAGATAACGAGGTTTGAACTCGCACACCAACTGTGGAAAAGTTGTATGCTACCGATTACATTATATCTGCACATTTAATAATCGTGATACGGCAGATGTGCACTGTTCTGCCGTATCCATTTACTTTCAACCAATAGATCTCTTTACTTCCCGAATTGTGGGAGAAATACTGTCTATCAGCGTGTTAATGACGGTGATTAAATTCAGTAAAGTAATATGTACACTTTTGCTAAACTTCCTTTAAATCATTAGAAAAACTACGGAAAGGTCAGCAACCCTTCCAATACAAAAAGTCCTAACTTTTTTGATACTGTCTGTAAGGTTATTGATTTAGTGCATTCCAGCACACGGCAAAAACCAGCCAAGAAATATCTTATACCGTTGTGAAACTTCTTAGACCTTTCACTTGGACCCTGCAGTGGTGCTGATGGTGAGAGTCGAACTCACACGATGTTTCCACCAAGAGATTTTAAGTCTCTTCTGTCTGCCATTCCATCACATCAGCATATCTTATTGGCAATGGTAAGATTTGAACTTACATCCAAAAGTCGACGGAGGATCAAAAAAACAACTTTTGTGTTTTACCGTTAAACTACATTGTCACATTCCCGGATAATGTTTAATCAGCGTATCCGGGGATGCTGTATTTGTACTTAATTACTTATTGCGCTTACTCTTAATGCCTCTTACAATAAGAGCAATAATGCAAGCAACAAGAATTACAGCACAAATAATAACCATAACCATATTGAATGACATATATTTTTTCCTCCTAAATTATTTTTTATAAATAACTATCCGTAAAACCACATTCCTTTAGGTGTGTGGATGCACGGAGTATATTACTATTAACCTTTTTAAACCTTTTAGAGTAGTGTAATTTACTACAGTACCAAAACCTTGTTTTACCTTTGCTGTCCACATTTTCCTTTTAGAGTAGTGTAATCTACTACAGTACCAAAACTAAGCAACAACCTTGCCGTCGGAAATAATCCTTTTAGAGTAGTGTAATCTACTACAGTACCAAAACCTCAAATTAATTACACTGTATAATCTTGTCAAACAGCTCTATTAAGTTCTGACAAACGCAAACCAACTAACTGCTTAACCTTAATTATTTCATTCCTACCAAACACAAAAATGCGTTTACCGGTAGTTTTAGGTAGCTAAGTCTACCTATATCAACATTGCTGTCATGCAATATTTTTCTTTTTGGTTTTTCTTGCTGACTTTCTTTTTTCTTTTGCCTGACTGCAAGTAACCATGTTTACCTGTTCAGGTGCAACAATATTAAACTTTTCAAGTTCGGCAGAATGTTGTTTTAAAAAGTCATCATAAAGTTTGTTGCTTTTTTCTATATCATTAAGTGTCAATAGATTAAAAGCCGTATGAGCATCTCTTTGAAGAACATTACCGTCACTCATACCAAACCACCTGTTAGAAACAGGCATATCATAGAACTTACCGTCTGTATGATTGAATTCTGTTGCTTGACATTCCTTTTTAGTAATGATATTTACTTTACCACCGTGGCTGATGACTTTTCTTTTAAGAATTTCAACAAATTGTGAAGGAGATGCTTCTTTAATATGTAAACCAGCCTTTTTCTTTTCATCGGTGCTGTCGCCGACTTTTTGCTTACTCATTTGGGTTCTCTTAAAATCATTCTTTTGAATATTGATTTCATTGAAATACGGCAATAATTCATTCACAAGATTTTCGTCATAAAGCTTACGTTTTCTTGCATTAATACCTTCCAAATAAGCTTTTCTTTGGCTTAGTTTTCTGTAATGCTTTGAAAATCTCCAACGGAGCTTTGACTTGATGATTTTGTCTGGGTTATCAGGGTCAGGCGTTTCGTAAAAGCTCTTTGCCCTACCCTTTTCATCAAAATTATTTGGATTAGTAGCGCGCTTACTTCTATCCATTGCTCTTTCAATTTGTTTTATTTCATCATCAAACTCATAAGCATCAGGTGGAACTAAAGAAACTCTCTTTAATGTGTTTTCAGTGCAAATCCAACATTCATTTAAACTTATACCTACACCTGCCACACCAGTGCCAAGTGGATGTTTGACACAGTTATCTTTGTCTTTCCTTAACACAGGTTCACCTGTTATAGTAAACTGAACCGAATAGCTGTATTTTGTATTCTTCCAAATTCTTTTAATTCGGATAACATTAACATTTTCTTTGTTAAATACTTCCTTTTCGTATTGGGTTCTTGGTATTTTATATTTAATTATTTTGCCTACAGAAGGAATAACAAAAGCATTGTTATCTTTGAAAGAATTACCAACTGGGAATGCAATAGAGCTGACTGATTTTTTATTAAAAAAGCTTTTAAAATGGACTACACCGTTTTCCTTGAACTTTTTATCAAATGCTGACCAAATCGGTGCAGCAATAGAATATTTTCTCACTAATGAAGAGACAAAACATTTTCTTTTTACATTTCCGTTTTCATCGAGAATAGGAATTTTGTTACCATTTTTATCTCTTGCAAGTTTACCATTCTTTGTTTTGTAACAAGGTTTTGTGAAATAATCAATTTTGTCAAATATAGCTACATCGGATTTAAAACTTAAATCACTAAACCTGTATTCTTTCAAAAGTTCATAAATTTGCTTTTGATATTTTGATTTTTCTTTTTTCAAAGAAGAAATATCTTTTTTCAATTCTGCAATTACATTCTTGTATGAAGTGATTTCACATTTAGATATTTCGCCTTCATCAATAACTTTTTGACGGTTTATAATTTGTCTGTTGAAATTAGAAATAGCTTTATCAATATTATCAATTTGAATTTTTAATTCTTGATAATTTGTTTCTCTTACCATTTTGTTATATTTTTTTAGCTGATAAGAAATAAAATAATTTTGCATTTTTCTTACAAATTCAAAATACTTATCAAGATAAATTTTATCATCAGCATTAATTTCTAAGCCCATTGATAAAATATGTTGATTCTTTTTTTCTTTTTCTGGCACAGTAATTCCTCCTTTTTACTGCCTTACATTATATAAATCGCGAATATTTCAAAAAAATTTGTGATTTTTCTCAGTGTTTACAAAACATTAACAATTTCAGGCAGTTTGGAGGAGCACAACCTTGGCAATAACCTTATTAGCTATTTCCTTTTCTCTATCTTCGCTCAATTTTATAGGTCTTTCCATTTGTTTGACTTCACCGAAAATCATTTTTTCCGCAAAAAAGCGAGCAAAAAGAGCCTCATGAAATTTTTTGTATTGTCCTAAATAAACAGAATTTTTCTTGTAACAGATACTCACAATATAATAATTATTACGAAAAGCTGTGCCTTTAAAAAATTCACAATCATTTGCATTTGTTCTATTTTTTAAGTTTTCTTTATATGTAATAATTCTTAAATTTGATTTTTTATTGTTAAAAGGATTGTGGTCTATATGGTCCACAACTACTGAGCTTTTTCTGTCATTGATATCGTAATCTTCGGCAATACCCATAATGTATCTACTAAGTTGTCTTTGCCCCCTACATTTACCATCCTCAGCCGGATGGTCGTAGATTACTCTGCCGTTATAAATACGACATTTAACCATAAGGACTTTTGATAAATCTTCAGTATCAATATAGAATTTACCATTGATGTTTCCATTTACATCTTGTGTGTAAACTATTGTTGTTTCTTTATCAAGAATTTTAAACTTATTAAAGCTTGATCCCATTGTTTTTTTCTCCTTACATTATATAATCGCAAATATTTCAGAAAAATTTGAAAAAATCGTCAATATTCGCAAAAAGTTCGCAGAATGAAGAAAAAACGCAATAAAAAAGGCAGTAATATAAATTACTGCCCTCAAAACTATATTAGAGTAACCATCTTACAGCCGATTCAAATGCGGCAGCAGCTTTTTGACCAAAATCATCATTAGAGTTTGAATGTTGATATTCATCCAAAACTATACTTAAAACCTTAGCCTTTTGTTTATCCGACATTTTTTCGATTTGTTCAATAATTTCATTTTTTTCCATAGTAACAATCTCCTTATTTTTTGTAATCAATGTTTGTTATAAGTTCATTTTCACGTTTTTCTCTTGCAACAACGACAAAACGCTGACCTTTAACCTGATAAGAGCAAGTGTATAGCTCCATATAGTTGTCATATTCATCAAATATAACATCTGAAGTATAAATAAATTTATTTTTAAGCTTATCAAGTTGTTTCGTTTTGTTTTCAATAGAATTAACACTATTGCTATCAAGAGCATTACGTAATTGTTCACTGGTTTGTGCAAACTCAGTGCCGTTTGTATAATAAGCACCAACAACAATCCATTCTGATTTTCCGGATGAAGTTTCATAAGTAATCATTGAATTACTTTTTGCTTTATTAGGATTTTTGTATAAATCATGCAAAGTTCCAAATTGTGCATTATCTCTCATATTATGACCGTAAATGATTTTCAAATGAGATTTATCATTACATTGATAATCAAGGAATGCATTTCCGTAAAAACTATAATTTTTATAAAAATTATGTTTAAGATAAAATGTATTGTTTTTAGTTTGTGTAACCGGTGTATCAATATATGTATTAGGAATTGAAAGCCATCCTTTTACATCAGAATTAATTTTCTTTAAAGATTTAAAATTCAGTTTTTTCTTTGAAATAGACTTTTTATCTTCGTCAGTAGTTTTATCCTTAATTTGAGAAATTGTTGTGTTGTAATCATTTAACCGATTATGTTTGTATACCAAATAACTTCCGCTTACTATACCTATTAATATAGATATAATGAGTATCACAATTGCAATTTTAAACTTTTTGCTTTTCATATTGCACCAAAACCTCTTTTTTCTTATGTAAATAGACATTATCATGATTTTTGATATAGCTGAACAAATCATCTAAATCATTAATGGAAAAAGATTTATTTTGGTTATGATATTCTTGTTTATGCTTTTCAGCATTCGGCTCAATACGAGAATTTTTATGGTAAAGCTCAATTTTGTTTGCATCAAGGTCAAACTTCCAACCGGAGAAAGGTGTAAACACAAAAAACGTGTAACCAAAAAAGAAATAATTCCATCTTTCTTTGTCGCACAAACTGATAATATTATCTACTGCAATATCTAAATTATTTTTTTCAAGTTCAGTCAAAATATCACCTCATCATGGAACAATGGAAAAAGAAAGCATATTAGCAACAAAATATATAATAGAATATAGATTCCAAAAGAAATCCAACTGCAAATAATTCCTGCTTTTGCATATTTTCTTCCTTGAGTAGAAGTAATTGGCTTATTCTTATATAAGTAACCTGTAATAAGACCGGGTACTGCTAAAAGTACAAAAAAGAGCGATAGAATACCACATACCAATGAAGTGATTGACAAGCCGTCATTAGATGTATTTTCATTGTCCGAAACAGAACATGTGCTTTGTGAGTTGTTATTAACAGAACTTCCTTTTACTTCGACATATTGAGCATTATTCATGCCACTATTTTGTTGAGGTGGTGAATAGTAAACATCACCTTGATTTTCGTTATTTACACTGTTTTGGCTGTTAATTTGAGTATTTTTTTTAACATCCATTATGTTTTTCCTCCTTTCTTATCAAGCTGTTAAATTAAATAAATTTATGTCATCAGAATCATTTGAAAAAGTCAATTGACTCTCAGAATCAACATCGAATAAAGGCTTTTTGGCAATTTCACGATATACGCTTTCTTTACCTTTAAATAGCTGTCCTAATATGGCAACAAGGCAATTGACAACAATACAATTACCTCCCTGTTTATATAATTGTGTATCAGGAACAAATTCAGATGCTTTTTCTACGTCTTTATCCTCAAAACCAAACAATCTCCATACTTCTTTTGGCGTAAGATTTCTCAATTGTTTGTTTTCAAAAATAAGATTATCTTTTTGTACTGTTGTAATTGTATTACAGCAATTGGTTTTATTTTTTTCAAGCCGTTGTTCAGTAGAAGTGCCGGGTGTTTGATTTAGGCTATCAGAATTTCTTCCTCTCATAGCAACAATACATTTTAAGTTAGCCTTTGCAGCTCTAAGTGTCGGGCAAACATCAGGAAAATATCTTACCTCACTGTTATCAAAACCGTATGTATCATCAATGATAGTTGCACTGGGGCACTCTTTTTCCATCTTTTTTATAAGTGGTAATGCCGTTTCTTCTTTTACATAGTATTTTTTATCGACTTTATCTTCGAGAAATTCTTTTACTGAATAGCTTAAACCACAAGCTTGTGGAAATTCATAATAAGCATTTTCATCAAGAATAGATAACATAAAACATCTTTTTCTTGTTTGTGGAATACCATAATTTTTAGCATCCATATCTGTGTAAAAGTTTTTGTATCCTATAGAGCGAAGAAATGAAGTCCATTCAAAAAACAATGGAGCATTTTTTCCGTTATGGCATTCTCTTACATTCTCCATCAATAGAATTTGAGGTTTGTTATCACCACATTCTTTCAAAAGTCTTTCGACTTCCCATAATAGACTTGAACGAGTACCACTGTTTCTTTCCATACCTTCTTTCTTGCCGGCAATCGAAATATCAGTACAGGGATATGAATAAGTCATTATATATTCATATTTATCTTTATCTTTTATTTCCAAGTCGGATGCGATAAGATTTTGAATATCTGATGTTTTAAAATTTGTATTATGAACTGCGTTATAGCTTTTCATAGCATAATCATCAAATTCACAAACTTTCCAATGTTCAAAATCAACACCAAGTAATTCAAGTGCTTTAGCTTGACTTCCAATACCTGCAAAAAGCTCAATTAGTCTTACCGGTTTTGCGATTTTATAATCCACTTAATTCCACCCTTCCTATTAAAACTCAGACTTTTTTCAGTCGTTCTATATTATTAATCGCGAATATTTCAAAAAAATTTGCTGTTTTTGCCAAAATTCGCAAAATGTTAATAAAAAAGCCCCCGGTGCCGAAGCAATCCGGAGGACGAACTGGTTATTTTTTACCGATTTTAGCTACGCCTTTTTTAGACCAATTAGAATAATACTTAGTTTTACCAACCTTTTTGTATGTTCTTATTTGGATATAGTATTTCTTTTTCTTTTTTAATTTAGAAATTTTTTTAGAAGACGTAGATTTTTTAGATATTGTAATTGTTTTTGAAGACTTCATATTAGATTTAGTTGAATACCTAATTTGATAGCCTGTGACTTGTTTTTTCTGCTTTTTCCATTTAACGGTAACTGTCTTTCCTTTGACCGAAAGTCTTGAAATATTGATGCTTGCTGGTACAATTTTAAATGTTTTTGTAATAGTACCGGAATAATTACCTTTTAAAGTGATAATTACTGTACCTTTACCCACATTTTTATTATTTTTATATGTAACATCATAGTAACCTGATGAAATTTTATTACTGTTTGTATTATAAACAGTTACATATGGTGTTCTTGAATTACCGTTATATACAAATTTCGTTTTAGTTAAAGAAACATTTCTTATTCGGGGTATTACGGTAGTCGATATTGTTTCACCACATACCTTACACTTTTTAACTATTGCACCGTTAGTGCTTGTACTTGCCGGTATTATATTTTCGACTGTTGAATGTGAAGTATGTTTTGTAAATGAAACTGTTATAGTTTTCCCTGCATTTTGGTTAGCAGCATATTGAACATTAATTACGCCATAGTTGTTTCCCTGCTCTAACCGCATAATACTTTTAAGTACACCGTTTGAATTAGCTGAATTTACATTTATAATTCCGTTGTTTGTAATATATGATGCATTGTTTGCAAAAGGAGTATTATTAATAAACATAGAGCAACTGTAATCTGGAGTTGCCGGATAATATCCTGATATTCTTACTTCATAATATCCTGCATCTGCTGAATTAATTTTAAAATAAGAAAGTGAATTATCATTTGTAATTGTATATTTGTATGTTTTTGATTTTGAAAAATCAACTACTGTAGCATTATCCCAATCATAAATTGGATTATTAATATTTGCAGTTGTTCTAATTGTAAATTCAGAGGTCATTGAACCCTCATAATATTTTCCCTTGAAATTAACTGTTACTGTTGCATTACCGGGATGAACATTATTATTGTAAACAACTTCATAATTAGATTTACTAATAGCATTACCTTTTGCATCATATACAGTTACATCAGGTTTTATCTCATTACCTGTATACGGTGTAGAATTAGTTGATAGATGAATTGATGAAGGTCTTAAAATCACTTTATTATCTTCAAGAATAGCACCACAAGCATTACATCTAATACCATAAGAGCCATTTGTTTTTGGAGTTGCTTTTATAACTTGATATGAGCCTTTGTCATGATTTATACATTCAACGTTATAGCCAAGAGATTTGAAATAATTAAACGAATATCCGTTTGAATAACAATGAAATACACAATTTCGATTAATTTTGCTAAATGCGTTATTACCTATTGCATCGAGGTTTGATTTTACAGTAACATCAGAAAGTGAAGAGCAATAAGCAAATGCACTTTCGCCGATTGTATTAACAGTCTCAGGCAATTCAACATTTTGAATTTTGGAACAATTGTAAAAAGCATTTGCACCTATTGTCTCACAATTATTTGATAATTTTAATGTTTCAATATTCTTGCAACCTGAAAATGCACTTGAACCGATTGTTTTAACAGTATCAGGAATATCAATATTTTTGAGTGATTGACAATTATAAAATGCCGATGCCGAAATTGACTTAACAGTTTTAGGAATTGTTATAGCTTCAAGTGAAGTACAACCACTAAATAATCCAGACGGTATCGAAGTGAGTTTTGTTGGCAACTGGCAAGTTTTAAGATTTGTACATCCTTTAAAAGCTTCATTGTCAAGTATATAAACATTTTCCGGAACGATAATATTTAAGAGTGATTTGCAATCAGTAAATGCATTGCTGTTAATTACGTAAATATTATTTGGAATTGTTAACGAAGTTAGACTTGAACAACTTTTAAATACCGACTTAGATAAACTTCCAAGATTCGTTGAAATATGAATATTTCTAACATTCTTACATCCGTTAAATGCGGCCACACCTACTTTTTCAACAGTATTAGGCATATTTATACTTTTAATTGTTTTACAATTTTCAAATGCATTATTACCTATTTCTGTTAATGTTTTTGACAATTTTAAATCAGTTGCGTTAATACAACCATAAAAACATTTTTCCGGCACTACGCTTACACTGTCAGGAATCGTTATATTAGTAAGTGAAGAACAATTATAAAAAGCATATGTTCCCAATGTTGTAACCGAATCAGGTATACTAAAGTTAGATAAAGAGATACAATTATAAAATGCGTATGATAAAATTTGTGTTAGTGTTGTATTTGATTCAAAATTCATATTTGATAAATTGGTGCAACCATAAAATGCATATTTATCAATACATTCTACTTTTGCCGGAATTGTAATGTCTGTTAATCGTGAGCATCCATAAAACGTACTGTCATTAATTTGTGTAATGTTTTTTGATAATTTAACATAAGACAAATTAGCACAGTTTTTAAAGGCTCTTGAACCAATATCGGTAACAGTATCAGGCATTGTAATACTTATAACATTATTAACATCGTCTTTATCCAAAAAATTTGAAGGTATTGTTTCGACTCCGGTTTTAATATTTAGTCTACCTGACACCATAGTGTAGATTTTTTCTGTACTTTCTTCCGCAAATGCAGTTCCGCTTATAACAACAGTGCTAAGCATAACTGCCATTGCAAGTACAATTGACAATATTTTTTTCAATATAAATCATCCTTTCTAAATATTTTTGTATGAAAATAAGGCAAACAATAATGTTTACCTTATTTTCTAAACAATGTTTCTTTGCCGTACATTGTGAAACGTATTTGTTGTTTAAACCAAAAGTTTAGCAAGTTGAGTGAGCAAGACAATGCCAATGGCAACATAGCTGATAATAATACCGGCTTTTGCTTTTTTTAGACCATTTTCCGTTATTGCAGATTGTTTCTTATACTCGTATCCATAAATCAGACTTGGAATAGCAAATAAAACAATAAACAACGAAGCGATGCCAAAACCAAGTGCCATATTTGCCATTTTTTCTTTTGAAGCATCTTGCTCCTCGGTGTATTGTGCTGATTCTGTGACATATGTATTAGTAACATCTTTTCCGTCTGCTTCTACAGATGCATTTTCAACAGTTTCACCGACCTTATTATCTAAGTCCATATAAATTTCCTCCTTTTCTTTAATATTTGACTTGTTTTTAAAAAAAGTCTTTCTATATATTTATCGCGCAAGAAAATTTAAAATATTTTTGTAAATAAAAACTACATAATTGATAATTGCTCAATACTTACAACAGAACCACTAAATATAGTATTATATGAACCATTTACTGATGAAGGTATATATCCTCCCTGAACATAGAATTCGATAATATCTTTATTTTTCACAGCGTATTGATGATTTTCATCTGTGTGTCTATTAGACTTTTGGTCACATAGAATTGCATTGAACGACTGTCCTGATGAAAGTCTTATTTTATATTTAGTACCGATTGTAGAACCATAATACGAACCAAGAGCAATACAATAACAATCATCAACCATACGAATACCTGTTTTGGTATCTGTATAGCAATTCGGTCCGTTAAGTAGTTTATACTGTGGGCTTCCTGTTGCTGTTACGGCTGTGTAATATGCGTAAGTTTTACATTCACCTGATACATTAGGTAAACCATACTGGCTTAATGTTTTTACTTCAACTTCTTTAGAAAAGTCAGAATATACCTTTTTATTATCAATTTTTTTGTAACTTCTTACTTTATATGTATAAGAAGTTTCAGGCTGTAAATCAGTATCTTCATAAGTATTTTGATTAAAGTTTGCAACCAATTTATCATTTCTATATAACTCATAGCCTTCGGTATTTTCATTAGAGAACTGAAGCACTACTGATTTACCACTTATTTCCTTTATTTCAATTTTAGGCGTTTCTATATTTACTTTTACAGTTGACTGCGCAACAATAGTTTCCTGATTATTTATTAACTTGGTAAGAATAACTGTATATTCACTGTGTAATTTATCAAGATTAAATTCAAAACAGCAATTTGTAGTTATTTGTGTGCTATCAATTGCCGGTTTAACTACAAGTGAATCCATATTAATATCTGTATCAAAATCATCCTCATACAAACTGCAAGTTAATATTTGATTATCATAAATTGACGATGCATTAACTTTAATACTGTTGTTTAAATAATAGCATTGTAATGAATAATCATTTGAGGTTGGTGATAAATTTTGATTTTCTTTGCTTTCACTTGAATAATTTGTAATATTCAACAACGGCTCTATTTCATCTGCATAAGATACAACAGCAATGGTACATAAAGCTGTAAAACACATGATTGATATAATAATTGATAATATTTTTTTCAAAAAACAAATTTCCTTTCTATTATTTACTAAAACAAGACGAATATCTTTTTTTTGCATAATTAGTTTTACTGATATTCTTGTTTTTCACTATACCGCTTTTAAAATTACTGTATGTGGTATGAGTTCTTGCGCCGTCTTTAAATTCAACGATAATATCATTTGCTCCGTTATATTCAACAATTGTCATTTCCATACCACAAGAAGCAATGTTTGTTTCGCCGATTCTGCTTTTTGCCATATTGTTCCAAAAGCTTCTATTATATTTTGTTTTAACATTAGGATTTGCAACACTGCCTTTCCTAAAAGCACGATATGATGTTTTTGTTATAGTGCCATCTTCAAACTCAACGACAATATCATTAGCATTTTTGTATTCAATTATTTTCATCAACTGACCGTTATTTGCTTTTTGGCTTTGATTCAAATATAATCTTTTCAAATTTGGATTAAAAATGCTTCCTTTTTTAAATGAAGAATATCTTCTTCCGGTAACTATAGTGCCGTCCTCAAATTGAATATCAATGTTGTTAAGATTATGGCAGGCAATTACTTTCATTTTCTGACCGTAATTTGATATATTTTCCTCTCCCACCTTGTCGTAGTCGCTATAATTAGGGTTAGAAATATGGCCTTCTTTAAATCTTCTGTATGTTCGATGTTCAACAACAGTACCATCTTCAAATTCTACGTCAATATCAGTTGCACTTCGATATGCAACAATTCTCATTTTTTGACCTCGATTAGAAATATTTGTTTCATAAAGTCTATTTGGATAAGGCATTATAAACGCTCCTTTCAATATATAAATCGCAAATATTTCAGAAAAATTTGAAATTCTTCTCATAATTCGCAAATTATTAACAAAAAAAGGCATAAAAAAAGAGCAACCATAAAGGTTACTCTAAAAAAATATAAATATCTATTCGTAAAACCACATTCCTTTAGGTGTGTGGTAATTTACCGTAAGTGATATGATAAAGCAGAATCAAATGAAGAAGAAATGAAATGTGTTCTAATAGGAACATAATTAGTATTTTCTACAAAATGACCGTTATATATATTATATACCTCAACAGTAGCAAAGTGTTCTCTGAATAACTGTTTGCTTGTAGAATTATCCTTACTATTAACTGTTGTTGCAACAAAATATGTATATTCTGTACTTTTTGTTTTATTAGATGATGTATAATTTGTCATATCTTACGGATTGCAGTTTTTACAAGGCTCGTAACCATTGTTAATCAAACTGCTTCTTTTTCCTTTGTATTGTTTTTTATTTTTCTTACTCATTTGAGATATTGAACTACAACTTGGTTTGTGGAATTTTTTTGTATTGAGATTTACAATATATGTGTCCGTTATATCTTCATCAGTTGTTGTTGTATATTCTCCTGATGTAGAGTTATCGCCGGTTGCATAATTAATATTCACGCTGGGTTGAACATTGTAACAGAATACATTGAATGAAATACTTCTGCCATTATCTTCAACTGAATATCCTTCCATTTGCACACCATCGGCAAGAAGATTATCTTCCTCAAATATAGGTGTTACACGGTACATAACATGGTTGTTTGTGTTTTTAATATATTCAGCTACTTCGTTCTCAAAAGGCAGCATACCTTGAATATTAAGGTATCTCGTGCCTGTAATCAGATTCTTTTCATTAGCATTCTCACCTGTAAGTTGATAACCTATCAAATGACACCTGTTGTAAAGATATTTGCCGTCAATAAAATCATATTTAGCAAGATGCCAGCCTGTCGGTTTTACTGAGCCTATCTCCCCTCTTTTTTCTGTTGGCATTAAGTCTTTACCTATACAAGAAAAAGCCGTTGTACACCGTCCAAGACCGTCTAAACCACCATATATCTCAAATGATGATGTAGTAATCTCACTCTTTGTGAATTGTGGTACGTTATCGTTAATTTCAACATAAGGTGAACCATTGTATTCAGGTATCGAAGAAATATCAAAAGTCTGTTCTGTTGTCGTGCTACTTGTAATGTTATTTTTGCTACTTTTTTGACTGTTTGTAGTTGATACAGTATTAGATATACTTTGCTGTGTTGTATTATTAACTACATTAGCTGAACAACCAAACAGCAGCAGGAATGAAGTTAAAATCACAAGTATTTTGAATGTTAATTTTTTACACATTGCTAAAATCCTCAATTGAGTTTTGTTGCAAAATATCAGCAATAGCATATGCTAATTTGTTAATCTTCTCAGGAGCGCCTTCTACTTTTACCGCAAAACCAATTTCATTTTTTTGGGGCTTTAAAAGATTCGATTTTTTACAAGTGCAATCATATTTCTTTGCAAAAATAGTAAAATGATTATATATGTCATTAAGAAACGCTGTAGTTGATACCTCACTAAGCCCATATATTTTATAATACAAAAAATACAAATCACCGGTGCCTAATGGCTTAATATGATTATGTAATTTTTCTTTGATGTTTTTCTGTTCCATAATTTTCCTCTTATATTTTCTTGTGTTTATATTACACTGTTTTTATAAAAAAGTAAATATTTGTTTTTACCGTTGTGCACAATCTTTCTGAATTAATATATACTCATCAACAGATTTGTGGAAATACTCAATGCATTCTTCGATTGTTTTTCCGTGGAAATTGATTGAATCGACAATATTAATTATTTGACCTACAAACAGATTATCTTCTTTAGAAAAATGAATTTCTCCTGAATAACCTTTGTAGTGAACAATCGTCAATATATCCACCTTCTTTCCGTCATACAATTCTCACAAATTGATAATACAATAAGATATAATCATCTAAAAATTTAATATCATCATGGTAGTGACCAAATATCCATTTTGTAAAATGGACCGTATTTTTGATTTTTTCAAAATAATCTGTAAGTATATCTTCTTGATACAGTCCACAGCCTATAATATCTGCAATAGATTCTGGAGCACAATGAGATATTATGAAATCGACCTTATTGTTATTTTCTTTCAGATTATCTAACCCTCGTTGCATTTCTTCTTCATTTGGTAATTCTCTTTTCCACCAAGATATATTTTTTACCCTAAACATTTTACCGGATAAATTATATTCGTTATATACCTTAACGAAATTCTTTTCTGATTTATAATCATTTGGGTCAAGAATACCATCGCTTATATCGTGTGAAGAAGCACCACCAAAACAGAAGAATTTTTTTCCTTGTAATTCAAACACATATCCTCTTTCAAGATGATATACATTTTCTCTTATCTTATGTGCTTTACCGCCATGAAAATTGACTTCAGGGAATTCACTTTCAAGACGGTCATAATTTTCGTGGTTGCCATCCACAAAAAGAATAGTGAATGGCAACTTTGTAAGTTTGTTAAGTTCTTCTGTTTCTTTGCCATATGTATCATGCCATATACCAAAATCACCGCACACAATTACGTAATCGTCACGGTTCATATTTTTCTGTTCTGGAAAACAGTTTGGTTGAAATCTTCTCCAATCGCCGTGACAATCACCTGTTACATAAATCATATTTTTCTCCTGTATTATTTGTCAATATTTCCAGTAATAAAGTTATAATATGTTGTGCTAACAATAGTTCCATCCTTAAATTTCACTTTAATATCATTACAGCTATTATACTCGATAAGGGTTATTGTTTCGCCGTTTTTTGCAAAAGAAATTTTGCCAATATAAAGGTCCTTACTATCATCTATCATCTCATATTTTGCTTTCTCATATTCAAAAGAATCAATAAATTCGTCTTTAGTACAATTGTAATATTTAACTGCACTTTCCGCAATTTGATCAAATAATTCACTTGGGATTTTAATTATACAATATTTTTTGCTCCATTCATTTATAAAAGTAAAAGTAGAGATTACAGATGAGTCAAAATAGAATAATTTCACCTTAAGAAAATCATTGATAAAATTAATATAGTCATAATATTTAGATTTTTCACCAAGAGTTTCTTCGATTTCCTTACTTGATAATGGTAAGTATCTCATTTTTAAGAATGACTTAATTTTTGCGCAGCCGTATGTAATGCCTCTTACAATCCAAGACAAAGCAAATAAGATAATGAAAAAACTTACTACAAATATAAAAGAATATATAATGTTAGTAAATAGTCGTTCATATTTTAATGTATTAGTCCAAGTCTCACTTTCCTTAAAGTATTGATTATTAAGGAATATATTAAACAGTACAGATAAAGCAAAACTTATGATAATCATTCCGGCATCAAATACCTTATATATGCTAATTATCATTTTCAACAATCCAAAAACAGATTGTTTTTTCTCAAAATTGTATGTGTTATTCTTCATAATTATTTTCTCCTTTAGTTAATTTTTCTATAACAGAATCTAAATTATCACTTAATTTTTGTATTTCATTGTTAAATTCTTTAGTTAGTTTATAATCTTCAATCAAAAACCATGCTGAACAAACAACTACGATTACAAAAATTATAATCACAAAATATATCATAAGTTCAAATCCTTTTTGATAAGAAATTCATCAATTTCATCCTTTGACAATTGTCTTTTCTTTTTAATCAAATTAGCAAATTCTATAATCACTTTTTTGTTCTGTTCAATGATTTTAAGTGTTTCATTATAAAATAGCTTGCTTTTTTCAACTATTAAATCGTTAAAATCACTGTCAAGCATTGTTTTACTGTGTCTTGATTCTTTAGGGTGTGAAGAATTATTTTCTTCTAAAAGAATATATGCTTTTAAGAAATCAACACACTTTACAAAATCACTATCATTATATTTGTTACTGATTATAGAACCGGCACTAAATTCACCTAAAATAACTTCTTCTGCCGCCGCCCCTGCATAACATATAAGAATTAGATTTTTAACATCATCTTTTGTACAAATTTCTTTGCTATATGTTGTAACACAAGGACTTTTATCTTTAGATATATCAGCCTCAACGAAATATTCATTGCAAAACATGTGTGCAAGAAACGCATGCCCTGCTTCGTGTATGTAAACATAGTCGTATGAACTATCAATGATTTTTGCACTTGCTTTCTTATTATTTTCAGGCTTATATTTCAGCAAATTATAAAGGCTCTTAATACTAAAATTTAGTAACAAGCCAATACCAATACCCAAAATGAACAATTGTAAACGCAAATCCATTTTAGCATTCACCTACCCAATCAATCGGTACTTGACCGGTAGAAATAAGATATTCATTTACTTTTGAAAACGGCTTTGAACCAAAGAAACCTCTGTATGCCGATAATGGACTTGGATGTGCAGATTCAATAATAAAATGTTTATTTGTATCAATTAACTTTTTCTTATCTCTTGCATTTTTGCCCCAAAGAACAAATACAATAGGCTTTTCCTTATTGTTCAGTAGTTTAATGATACTGTCGGTAAAAGTATTCCAAATATCAGCCATTGAGTTAGGTCTACCCTCTATAACAGTTAAAGACGAGTTCAAAAGAAATACACCCTGCTTAGCCCAATCGGTCAAATCAGTATTAGTACGAAGTTCACCGCCAATATCATCTTGAAGTTCTTTAAAAATATTCTTTAATGAAGGTGGAATTTTCACACCGTTGTTGACGGAAAAAGCCAAACCGTTTGCCTGCCCTTCTTCGTGATATGGATCTTGACCTAAAATTACAACCTTAACATCATCATAAGAAGTTTTCATAAAAGCGTTATAAATATCAGCACTGTTTGGATAAATAACATTTTGTGATTTCATCTTATAATAAGTATTAAAAGCTTTGCCTGATTCAATCTTTGTTTGTTCGTCAAAATTATCAACCCAATTTTTTAAATTATTTTTATACATATCGTTTGACATAAAAAATCCTCGTACAGCCAAGAAAAATAATATCTTGGCTGTTTTTTTTGTTAGTTTTTGCCGTTTAACAAGCTGTCTGAATTAATAAGTGTACCATTTGAACCTGATACTTTAGGAAGTTCACCGTTCCACTTATTAGCAATTTCATAATCAATAAGGCTTTTATTAATTGATTTGTTAAGTTTTTCGTTTGCCTCAGCTTGTGCATCTGCTTTAACCTTTGTAGCCGCGGCTTCTGCCTCAGCAGCAATTTTTTTCTTTTCAGCCTCAGCCTGTGCTTTTACAACTGCCGACTGCTTATCTGTTTCAGCTTTCTTTAATTTCTGCTCTGCAACCTGCTTGTCCTCAATTGCCTTATTATATGCCTCAGAGAAATCAAAATTAATAATATTTACATCATTTACATAAATACCTTGAGCGTTAAGTTTTTTATTAATTTCATCTACAAGTTCTTTTGATACGTTACTTCTTGATGAAATACATTCTTCTGCTGTATATTTAGCTGTTACGGCTTTAAGGACCTCATTTACTGCCGGTGTTACCAAAACATCTTCATAGTTCTTACCGACATTTTTAATAATCGAATATGACATATTGGTATTAATACGATAACTTGTTGCTAACTTTGCCGATACAGTCTGCAAATCCTTTGTAGATGATTCTGTTTCAATTTCAAGTTTAACAATACGGTTATCAACCTTAGTTACCTTTTGCCAAGGCGCTTTAAAGTGTAAACCTTCCTGCAATACATTTGAACTAATTTTACCAAATGTTGATACAACACCTGTATGACCGGCTCTTACTTGTGTCATACTTGTTCCGATTAAAACAACAAAAAGAAACGCAATAACTCCGATGATTATCCATTTTTTTGTAAAACTTCCGTTGTTATGTACAACATACATCTCATCATTGTCCTCATCAAAATTGTTATAATATTTGTTTTGTTCTATCTTTCTCATAATTTTTCCTTTCTTTTTTAATTATTATTTTCTACTGCATTATCAGTAGTTGTTTCAGTATTAGTGGTACTCTGAGTTGTTTCTGTTGATTTTTCAGTTTTGGGAATATAAATCTTATACGAATATTCTTCATCACTTATAATTGTTTTTTCTTTAGACAAATACTTTTCAATATGTGGCTTATCCGTTGTATAAGAATAAGTAAGTTCACCTTCTATTGTTTGCTCAACGAAATCACCACTGTCATTGATATAAATACGAATGTAATATGTATCAGAATTTTCAGAAAAATCATTAACTTCTGATTTTTTTACATACGAACCGTCCTCAAACGGTAATAATTCATTAGAACTAACAAATTTCCCACCGACAATATGACCTTGTGAATAATATGGAGTAATTTCAGCTTTATTATCATCTTTTAATTCATAAAGGCCTAAACAACCCACAATAACCGCAGAAATAATGAATATAATTATCATTCCATCTAATAAATACGTACCAAAGTCGTTGTATTCATAATCTTCAATCGTTTTACTAATGATAAAAATAATCGCCAAAACGCCAATAATAATAGAAATTGCTATTCCTATTCCAATTAAAAATGTGTTCATATTTTTTTCTCCTTTTTTTAACCTATTTTAATAATCTTAACTTTTTTACCTTGAAGGCAATCAGAAAAAACGCAATGCACAGTCTTTTCAATATCTGTATCATTTGAATAACACATAATTGTATATCCTTCAGTTGTTCTTAGTTCTTTACAAATCAAGTTAGGCAATGCCATTTCATTAAGTATAATCAAAGCTTTTCTAAACTTTGATTTGTTTGTTGTGAAATATGTAATTTCTTGAATGCCAAATGTGAAAGAATTACGAATTTCAATTTTGTCAGTAATTTGATTTGTTTCTTTGTTTCTTTTGATTTCTAAGATTGTAGTTTCCATAAAAAATTCCTCCTATAATATGAAACTTTGACCCATTTTTTTTGAGCCTTCACTATATAAATCGCAAATATTTCGGAAAAATTTGAAATATTCTTAAATCTTCACAAATTGTTTACAAATAAAAAAAGCAGCAGATATATTTACCTGCTGCCTTTTATCTATTTTCCATTCTATCTTTTTTCTCATATATTTTTGCACCTTAATTTAATTCTTTTTGTCACTTCCGAACAATTCTTATATGAAATTTCATTATTATCTGAAATTGTCACAAAACAACATTCGGGGTCACAGCAATCAGATAGTGGCGTTGCTTCTCCTTCCAAGTCGTAAAACCAACGCTCAACATTATCATCACAAGAAGTTCCATGAATACAAAAATATTTATATTTTTTATCAAGATTTTGTATATCTTCTGCAACTTCTTGAAGTCTTTTGGCAGTAATGGCATATTCTTCATCAGAAAAATATTTTTCAGAAAATTTGATAATACAATCAGCCACTTTTTCTTTGTCTTTTGCAGAAAAAATACCTGAATTACATAAATCCCACATAATACGGTTAGTGAAACAATCAGAATCATTAATCTTATTGTTAAGCTTTTCCCAATTACCAATACCGATAAAACAAAAGAACAAATAAGAATTAATAGCTTCCGAATCGAAGCCGATCATTTTTCTTCTTTCACTTTCCGATATGTATTCACAAAGTAGTTTGTCACAAATAACAGGCACAAATATATAACTGTTTTGATATGATTTGATTTCTTCACCGTACCAATCTTTTTTAATGCCCCAAAGTTCAGTATAACTCATATTTTTATACCTCCAAACAATCGTATAATTTTTCAGTTCCGATAAAAGGAATTTTTCTTTCTTTATAAATATCAGTCCGTTCAACGTAAATATTCTGTGCAGCAGGAATATCATCATTTTAGAATGACTACTGCCAAGAAGAGTATTTACTATTATTCCTTCACAACCGTCAACATTTCTTTAATTGGTGTTAGTTTTTTTGCATATATAGAAACTGCAAAGCTTTCATTGTATGCAGCAATTTTCCATTCTGGCCAATTGCACTCAGCATCGTTTCTAATTCTTTTATAATCATCTGAATAGCCGGATTTTACACTTGGTGAAACTGTTTTGGTATTTGTCATATTAATTTTCTCCTTAATTATTTATAAATTTAATAAAATTTTAGTTACATATACTGTTACAGTAAACAGAATAATTCCAGTACAGCATACTGCAATAGACGTAATTAAAGGCATAATTCTTAACTCCTCACTTAATGCTTTGGCTTCCATCACACCATTTTTTCAGTCCGTCATATAGCAATCGGCATTTTAATTCTTCAGTAATTTCCTTAAATTTACATTCCTTATAAACCCTCATATAGTTATGACCATGATATGTAATAATACCAATATCATCTGGTACTAAATCCACTATTTTAGTAGCTAATTCTTTAGGTACAACATAATAATTTCTGTTACCACAAAAATTATGTCCGTGTGGGCTTTTAAAATCTTCAAATGTAATTTTTACTTCAAAGCAAGTAACACAAATACCTGTTTCTAAAACGGCATGTTGATAAAATACACACCCTTTGCAATATTTGCCGACTTCTTTTTGTCCTAATTTACAAGGCTCGTTATGTTTTAGTTTTCTGCAATCGTTTAATTCTTTAGTTGGAATATCCTCAAAACGAATGCTATCAACAATGCCGGTAGGAGTCCAAACCTCGTCAGCATATCTCAAAGTTCTCATTTGAGTATGCATTATAGGCTTAAAATAATGTGTTAATTTTTTCAGCGTTTTTGTAAGTTCTGTTTCCATAAGTTATTTTTCCATTTCTTTTCTTAAGCTATCTTTGATATAGTAATCAGAACCATATAACTTCTTGTTAAGTTCCAATAACTCAACTGCACTTTCACCAAAAGATTTCCAATCAATATCAGACTTATGATAATTAAGCTTACCCACTTTAAACAAATCAACATAATCGGCGTTTTTAAATAAATTTAATACACTTTCTGCATTAAGTACCGGTTCAGCAGATACCCATGTTTTAATACCTTTTGAATGAGCTGTTTTTAAAGCTGTTAATCTATCCGAAATCTTACCGGCATTAGGTTCATCAGGAGAAACATCTAAATTTGCCTGAACAGAATAACCTGCGTAGGTTACACCAAACCAATCATTACTATCAAGCAAATCAAAATCTCTCATTGCATCCTTGCCGTTTTTAGTAAGAATTTGAACATGATTGCCGGAATTTTTAATAATTTTAATAATTTCTCTTGTTGGTGTTGAATCATATCCAAGTGGATAAGGGTCACAAGTGAAGCATAAATGAATAGTTTTACCTGTTATTTTTTCTCTTTCTATTTGCTTTTTTACTTCGTTCACAATGTCTTTACGAGGTTCTACAAGGCTGTGAAAATCATCTTTTTTCTTATGCAACACATTTGGTGCGAAGCAGTAAAAACAGTTATGAGGACAGCCTGTGTAGATATTAATGGCATAATCGCCATATTCTTTTGCGGCACCTTTAGGTTCGTAAATCGGTTTCATTATTTTTCTCCTTTTCATTAAACAGACAAATGCTTTAAATTTTTAGCATACCTTTGTGCAAATTCAAACATTTTTGGTCGATTGAGCATAATTGCAATTTCTTCCGTAAAACCGGATTGCGTAACACCTACCAAATCACCTGAGCCACGCTGATAGAAATCTTGCTTTGCAATTTCAAAGCCGTCATTTGTTGAAACAAGAGCATTAAGTCGCTCATTATTGCCTTTATCTGAAATCAACAAACAATATGACTGCAAGTTGCTTCTGCCTACCCTGCCTCTAAGCTGATGTAAAGAAGCCAAGCCAAACATTTCAGCATTTGAAATAGCAATTACAGTTGCATTAGGAATATTAACGCCAACCTCAATAACAGTTGTTGAAACCAAAATTTGAATTTTATTATCTGAAAAATCATTCAAAATATTTGATTTGCTTTCAGCACTTGTTTTTCCGGTTAAACTTTGAATCTTAACAGAAGGATTTACTTCATCAAAAAAATCTTCAAGTTTTTCTGTTAATTGTTTTACGGAAAGAACGCTGCTTTTTCTTTTGGTATCCTTTTCAATTTTAGGAGCAACGACATAACATTGATGACCTTTTTTTATTTCCTCGTTTAAAAATTCAAAGCTACTTTCATAATCATTATCAATTATTGTTTTTACAGGAGATCTTCCTTTAGGCTTTTCTTTTATCGTATATACATTTATCCAATCACCGTAAAGTGTTGTTGCAAGGGTTCTTGGGATAGGTGTGGCAGTCATAGAAATTGAATGAACATTTTCTGTTGATTTATTTCTCAACTTTTCTCTTTGAGCTACGCCAAATTTATGTTCTTCATCCGTTACAATTAAAGCCAAATTGTTATATTCAATATCATCATTAAGAACTGAATGAGTTCCAACTATAATATCGTATTTGCCTTCATTGATTTCTTTCGTAATTTTTCTTTTTTCAGTAGCTTTAATGCTTGATGTTAAGAAAACGGTTTTAATTCCAAATGGTTCACATAATTCTTTTATGTTTTTATAATGTTGTTCTGCTAATACAGTAGTAGGAGCAACTAAAACAGATTGATAGCCTGATTTTGCCATTGTTGCCATAAGCATAACAGCTACAATAGTTTTGCCTGAACCGACATCACCTTGGACCAATGCTGTTTCGCAATTACCGGTTTTCATATTTGAAAGAATAGAATTAATCGTTTGCTTTTGGTCGTTAGTTAATTCATACGGCAGTTTTTCAGCAATTTCACTTACAATTTTTAAATTTTTAGGAATGAATGCTGTAGTTGTACAATTTCTATCTTTTTGTTTTGCAAGATTAATAGAATACTTCAACATTTTATTGAAGTCTACTGTTGAAAGTGCTCTTTTTAATCTTCTAAAAGTTGTAGGAAAATGAATTTCCTTATATGCTTCTTCCAAAGTCATAAGGTTACATTCTTTTCTTATGTACTCAGGAATCCATTCATCAAAATAATAAACATCAAGAATTTCTCTTAAATTTTTTCTGTAATCTTTGTAATTGAAATAGTCCGTGCTTGGTACTCCGACATACGCCGGAAAAATAGTCAAAGCCGTATTTTCATATTCAGTTGTTATATTAGGATTTGTTATAGAATAAATGTTATATTCTTCACTATAGTTCAAAGTTCCACATACATATATTGTTTTTCCGCATCTATTACGAAGAAAATCTATTATATCTTCTTGATCGAACCACATAACATTTACTCTTCTTTTTGTAAATTCATCAACACAACGACCCAAAGAATATTGAACATAGGTAGAGGCTCTACCAATATCAAAATCTTTAAGATGCAATTTTAAGCAAACTTCTTTATTCACACATTCAGGTTTTGCATATCGAAATTTCGTATAATCAATATATTTTTTAGGAAAGAAACTTATAATATCATCATCGTCTGCTTCTTTTGGCAACCTTTTCATAGAATATTTTAAAACATCAATTACATTTTCATGTTCTATAAACATTAACTATTTCCTCCTTTTTTAATTATAATTAAAATAATAATTTTTACACTAATAGCTCATCATATAACAGCCTATTAAAACAATTGCTATTAAGAATGCATTAACAAGCAAGGTCACGATAATTGATATTTTTGCAACAAACATAACAAAAGCAATAAAACTAATTAAAGAAAACATCATTACGGCAAAACATATTATTCCTTTTTTTGTAGGTCCAAACAAAACAAACAATACAAACATAACAGCTCCAAATAAAATTAAACCAATCATAAACAATCCTACAAATAATTCAGACACTTTTTAAACCTCCTTAAAATTAATTCTTGGATATTTTTTTAATATTAATTTCTTTTTGATGATATAGTCCTTTGTTTTCTTTCCTTTATCTTCTCTCATTTCGTATGTACCATCATTAAACAGTGTTACAACATCAGGTTTATAAGTCACCGCACGTTCTTTTGAGGTACTTCCACCTTCAACAAGTACAAGTGTTCCCTGCCATAAAAAGCCTGCGATTTCACCTGCCATAAGCATTCTTTTGTGGTCCAAATAATCATCAAGTTCTTTCTGCGATTGAAAATATAAGCCATCATACCAAATACATTTGTTTTTATATTTAGCACTTTTATTATTACATTTGCCAAGTACTTCTTTTTGATATTCCTCAGCAGTCATGTGTTCAAAAGTCAATATTGTCACGCCACCTTATTAAAATACATTAAAATCAAGTACCGGTACGGTAAAGAAAATAATATGTTGTTTCAACTTATCATTATTATCAATTTCAAATTCTGTAAGAATTGATTTAATTTCATCCGACTTGGTAAAATTAGTCACAGACAAAAACATTGTTTGACCTTTGTTGAGATAGATACCGTTTGAACTTAAAACGGTGCTCTCAATATTTAACGATTTGAATTTTTCTATTAAAATTTCTTTAAAATTATTTGGTATAATAATGTAATTTGCTACTTTGTTGTTATAATTTGTTATCATAATCTCTCCCTTATACAAACGTAATCTGTTCAGGCATATCCATCAACTCTTTAATTCTTTGATTTCCGATGTCAGCCCATTTTTGTAAATAATATTTACTTTTTGGATTTAAACATTTACCGAAATCAAATCCAATTGTTTTTCTTTTGTTTCTTATTGCAGCTAAATTTGTAGATGCAGAACCGCAAGTAAAGTCAACTACTAAATCACCGGGATTAGAATATGTACGAATAAGAAAATCCATAAGTCCTGCCGGCTTTTCTGTTTGATGAATAGCTTTGCTTGGATGGACTTTTTGAAATTCTATAAAGTCATTAATATAGAATATTTGATTTTCATAATCCAAGCCGTCAACATAAAATTCGACATCTTCATCAGCAATCGGAAAGCTTAATATATCAGTAGGATATTTTTCCATACATCCTTTTCTGTTATCATTAAGCTTAAAATCAGAATAGTTTGAATTAACTTTGTCTTGAGTATAATTACCTCTTGAATGTAAAGGTTGACCTATTGTAAATTGCGGATTGTATGTAGGTCTTTGTTCGTAAAATACAGCAATATTTTCATGCTGTCGTAATGGCATACTCGATGCATTAAGAAAACCTGATGTAAGTATTTTGTTCCAGCAATAGTCATATCGAAACATATCAATATTACTTGCACATAAATTAATATAAAACTTACCTTGCCCGAACAGAAGAATAGCTGTATTTGGTTTTCGTGCATAATCAATTGCTTCCCACATTTTGTGAAAAGGAATAGGTATATCGTATTTGTTCTTTGTGACTCCGTAAGGCAGGTCGGCAACAATCAGGTCAACCGAATGAGGTTCAAGTGCATATAGCCCTTCTGTGCCTTCCATATCATAAATTTTGTTAAATTCAAGCACTATAAGTATTTCCTCCGTCACTTAATAGTAGTTGTCCTGTTTTATATGCTTGATACAGCGTTTTTTTACCGTCAGTCAGATAAGGTAAGAATATTTCGTCAACTTCTACATTACCCGATTCAATAAATGCCATTTGTGCAAGAATCCAATCTCTTACATTGCGCCAAGCTGTTTTTTCAGCCTGTTCTCTGTCAACTTTAATTCTTTGTTTTTTAAATGTTTCAAGCACACCGTCTATATTTGCCGGCAAAATAAATGCTTGCGACTGATTACCGTTTACAAGCTTAAATGCAATTCCGGTAGGCTTACCGTTTTCATCATAATCAATCATAATCTGTCTTGCACCGTGTTTTGCAAGAGCACCCTGTATTTCTCCAATTGACTGGTAACAATCAATTTTTGTTGTATAGTTTTTAATAGGCATTGTAGTTATCTCCTTTTAATTAATTTCAAATAAATACTTCTTAATTCTATCTTCACCAATATCTTTAATTGCATTTTCTGCAATCTTTTCAGAGGTAAAATATACCTGCCCTGCTATTTTCCTTTTAGATACATCCATAATGCCAAGGTCGTTAGACTTTGTATTACAATAAATAAAATATTTGATTTGTAAATAATTTTCCCAATCAATATCCTTAGTATTATGTTCTAAGGCATATTTTTTCAGTTCTTGATATACTAATTGCTTTTGCTTTACAAATTCAGCTTCTTCTTTGGTGTTATAATAATTTCCAAATTTCCAACAGTTTTCATCGTAAAGCGTATCGTTTTCAACACTGCCGACAATATTTCCATCTTCAGCAATACTGTAATATATTTCGTTCATATGTTTTCTGCGACTTTTTTTACTTTTTTTAACCAAGTGAAGAAAAGTTTTCTTTTCTTTATCAGTTAAATTTTCTAATTCTACCTTGAATTCTTCCATAAGTTAGTCCTTTCTATAATTTTGCCTTTAATTCTTTGTTTCTTCTTCTTTTTTGAACGGCATTATATTTTTTGTAGGCGTTTTCTGTCGCATTTTTTACATCTGTTTTTACGATTTTAAATGTTTCAGATAAGCATCTTTCATTACAAGATTTTAAACACTGATTAATTTTAAACGATGTCTTTGTTTCACGGATTTCGATTGTTAATCGTTCATCATTCACAGTTGCACTAAAAATCATGCATTCGCCATCTTCCACATCGCTTATATAGCTTGCAACACAATTGTGTTGTTTTTTGCCTTCTGATACAAATTCATTATATCTTTCAAGCTTTTTATAGTTATCAGGCAGTTCTAAATACTTTAATGGTGTTTCAGGAATTTGTAATTTTTTTCTGCCTTGAGCTACTTTTTTGGCAGTTATCTTATCACAATAATAATCGTGAAGTTGAAGAATATTTCTTTTTCTTTCCTTTAAATTGATTTTTTCGCCAAGTTCTATCGCCATATCTATATAATCATCAATTATATAATAGTATGAATTATACCAGTCTATATCGCCTTTATCGTGAAACCTCTTTCTAAATATTGCTTTTAAATATTCTTCAGCACAACATTTTCGATTAGTTCTGACCGGCATAAGTTTATGATAATAATTGTCACACAAAAATGCATCTTCAAATAATAATGATATTTGCTCCGGTAAAATATATTTAGCCGCGCTACCTATCATATACAAATTCAAAAATTCAAGTTTGTTACTTTTGTTTGGGAAATTAACGATAGGAAATACATCATTCATGTATTCACTTTTACTGTGGTATTTTTGTAAATCGTTTAGTGCCAAAGTTGATTGATAATTTTCATTCAAAAAATCTTTGTAAAAATAATTTTTATATGTGCAAAATTGAAATATTAATTCTGCAATTTCGGGTGGAAAATCTAAAACTTTATGTATTGAAGACGGATAAAACTGTTTTGAATTTTTCTTTTGAGAATATATACTTCCGTCATTGTATATTAACATTAATTGTTCATTACCAATTTTTGTAGTTGTAGATATTTTAAGTTTTTTAAAACTTCCATCCCAATATAATTCAACCCATTGATAAGGTTGCACAGTTATTGCAATATAATCTGAAATTGTTATTTTAAGCCTTATAGTCCTTATTTTCAATTCCACATCGCCCGGATTTTTGCCTGTTTTATATATTTTTTCATAAGTTTCGGCAAATTGTTTTACAATATCATAATTATTATTAAAATATATATATTCAAAACTGGTAAATTTTCCGTTGAGACTATGTGATGAATTATAGAACAAGAAATTATCTTTATCCTTTCTTATAACATCCATAATTAAGTCGAACAAAATAATACATGGTGAAGCGTAATCAATAGGATATATGTATTTTTCGTTAATTTTTTTGATATATAAATTCAAGTTATCTTGAATTATTTTGTGTAAATTTAATTTTCCTATTATTCTCATAAAAAATCCTCCTAAAATTATGGAAAAGTTATTTATTTTTTTAACTCTTCACTATATAAATCGCAAATATTTCATTTTTTTTTGAAATATTTCGTAATTTTCACAAATTGTTTACAAACAGAAAAAGAACCACCAATTAAGGTAGTTCTTTTTTAACATTTTGGATGATTAATTGTAAATTCTGTTTACAACAATAGGTATTTTTCTCTTATGTGAAGATACATATAGCTTATCAGAAACGCAATCCAGTGCATAAATTTTCTTGTTATTATCTAAGATAATAATATTCGGGTGTTTGAAAACTTTACAATCTTTTTCAACCAAATAAACATTGTTGAGAAGATATTTATCAAAAACCTCTTGATATTTCTTATCTTTTTGAAAAATGGTTTTACTGTCAAAATACTGTCTATCATTAATGTTAGATGTATATTTTAATTCAGTATATTTGGTGATATAATCAGTAAGAATTTTGCATACAGCCTTAAAATCATCAACATTTGTTGTAATATACTTAAACCGCTCAACATAATTTTGCTCATTATAAGACAAAGACATTTCACCGGAATAATAAGAAGAATAAATATGACTTAATCGCCAAAGCAACGTAGTTATAACGGTCGAATTAAATTGTGTATTATCAATTTGTAAAGTAATTGAATATGTACCATTTGTTTCTTTGTTTAATTGAAAATTATATTTTTGTTTTTTCATAAATTAAAAATCCTTTCAATGTTTTTTATATTTTTTGACATTTTCCTTCTACTTATAATTACTACAATAGTATATTTGCATTGATAGTATCTTTTGTTTTAATAAAGTCTATTAATTTCCTTCTTTACGATTTCCCCTGTTGATTCATTTTTGTATGTATACAGCTCAGCTTGGATTATGTCACTCTTTTCCAAGTCAAAATATTTGTTATGAAACAAACTACCGTAACTGAAATTTTCAGTTGTATTAAATTCTTTACTGTAAACTGTTACATCCACATCATAATCATATATAACGCTTATACCTGTATATCTTGGCGTTTCTGATTTGCTTATTTCTGTAACTACAACATCAATATCTTGTTTGTATAGTTTTGTTCCTTCAGGAACTTGTGACATTTGGTTGAATATTCCTAAAAATATTACAAATAGCAGAAAGAATATTGTTAGCAAAGTAATTTTTACATTAAGCTTTTTGTTTTTTTGAGTTTCTGTCTCGTCAAAAATTATATTTTCTTTATTTTCTTTTAAAATTTTTGTACTTCTCATAAAAAACTTCCTTTTAAATTTCAAATTCTTCAAATTCAATCACAGCACTTGTTACGGCGCTTATAGGACCAATTTTAGACTTGATATAATTAATCAATTTGCCTTAATATTTTTTCAATGTTTTCTTTACTTCCGGTTACAATGTAATAACTTTGATTTCTGTTCTTTTTAAAGACCAATTTCCTATCAAATTTGTTTAATTGACTTAAATCTTTTCTACCTGTTGCAATTACATCTTTAATAACAACAGTATTTCCTAAAGTATCATCAATCTCATATTTGTATATATGGTCATTACTATATTCGTCCATATTAGGCAAATTCAATAATTTGACATTATTTTCATCATCGTAAAAAATATATTTGTTTTCTTTATTGTTTTTAATTTGATTTGAGATATCATTATTAGAATATGTAGCAATTATTGTTTCTTTAGGATTAACAATATCCCAATTGCCAAAATTAAAGATTATTGCCTTAATGCCTATAATCATTAGAAGTCCGATGATAAAAAGAATTAAAAACGCTCGTAATAATTCTGTAACTTCTTTTTTATCTATCTTTGACATATTCACCTTCTCCAATCAATCTGTCCGCTTTGCTCATTGATAATATCAGCAATTTCTTCAATGTTCATCGGAAGTGGTTTCCAATTGTATAAAACGCCGTTAGTAAACTTTGTTGAATCACCATTTTTTAAATCAGCTAAAGCATCGTAATAATCAAATCTATTTCCTTCGTATTTTACTTCCAAATGCAACGCCTTATTATTAAGAATATTAGAATAAAGAAGATAATGACCATCAATATGTCTTGGCAAGGTAACGCAAAAACCTGAACCAAAAAAGTCTCCTAAAATTTTACATAAGTCATAAGTGTAACATTTCATAATACTTGGCTTATTTTCCTGCTTTGTCTTTTTCAAAAATGTTTGTTTTGTATTTTTGTAATATTTACAATAGGATTCAGACTCTTTTAAAAGCAAGTTTTCCAACTTCTTATTGATTTCATCAACATTTTTCTGTTCAGGTGGCATTAAAGAAATTATCTTATCAATATCAACTTCTTCACAATCGTAATTAAGATTAAAGCCTACCTTGATTTTTTCTTGCTTCTCATCATTTTGATTTTCCAAAATAAGAATTCCTTGTGATTCAAGAGCTTCATCGTCCTTATCGATAATTCCAAGATTCTTTGCTCCGCCATAATAAGCAATGGTTTGATTTTTTTTAAGTAACATAATATTTTCCTCCGTATTATAATAATGGGTCAACATTTTTGTTGACTGTTTTTGATTTGTTTGTTTTTGTTATATCTTTAGCAATATTGCTGTAATTTTTAATAATTTCTTGACAGCTTTTTGCTAACTGACATGCTTTCAAATATGTATAAGTTTGTGTAAACTCTGTGCCACAAAAAAGCTTGTAAAAGATATTATCAGCGCTTCTTATTCTGTATTTTTTGATAATTTCCAATTCACAATTTTCCATATACCTCAGATAAGCATCATATTCATAGAATTTTTTAGAATCATCAAAGAGAATTGTTTCCAAAATCTTTGTATACGCCATAATATACGATTCTATATAAGCGTTTCTTTGACCATGTTTTTTATCAATTTTTTCCATACCACTTTTTTGATATGTGTTAAATAATGACGGTATATAGCATCTTTTAACCCAAACAGGAAAAGAATCAATCCATTGCTCACCAACCATATAATTGTATTCCGGTGGGAGCAAACATTCCAAATGATTAAGTATTTCTTTAGAACTAATTTTTTCCTTACCATTATTTGAAAGTTTTAATACATTAAGTCTTACCTGCTTAATATCCAACAGCAATTGCCAAAGTAAATTTTCCTCAGTGTGGTTTTTACTAATCAAATCTTATTTTTCCCCCTTATCATAAATACATTTGATATTTAAGATTGCAAAATACAAATTTGCAAACCAACCAAAAATTAATATAAATGTTAAAAAGTCTACATTGTTTTTTGCAATATCTAATGTTATAGAATTAGTAGAATACAGCATTGCTAAAATATTCATCACCAAAGCTAATTTGTTCAATAGTCAATCACCTCTCAATTAATCAAGACTATATGTAATTTCGGTGATGTTATCACCACACTGAATACCCATAGCGCGCATTTTGTTTCTTGCAATCTTTGCATTATTCTCAGTATTAAATATCCATAATGTGCCCTGTGGTGGCATCGGATGAACGCCTAAAAAGCCTTCAAGTTTTGATACATACTTGGGTACTTCTCGTGAGCCTTTTATCAACCAATTGACGTTTCCGGTTACAACTGTATAACCTTTGTTTTCTATATATAAACCTTCTTTCTCATAACACTCTCCATATTTTTTGTACATACCGATTGCTTTCTTCTACTGCAGGAAGAATTATTGTTGCACAATGTTTGTCGTCTTCTTTAAATTCCGAAATTGCTACAACTAAATTCTTGTCTGAATAACTATCTCCGTCAAGTGAAAAGATTTTTCCATTCTTAACGCCAAATAAGCCCCAAAAATGTGATTTATTTGCTAAATATGTAAGTAATGAATTATCTTTAACGTTTAACGAATTGTATTTTGCGACTGCATCAAAATAATCATTTAAAAGCATTACCCTCAAATAGACCTTATCTATTGACTTGTTTTTTACAACTTTGCTTAATGCAGGCAATGGTTTTGAAAAAAATTTAGTGTTATATTCCATATAATCCCCTCCTAAAATAGTCTCTATATAATTAATCGCAAATATTTCAAAAAAATTTGAAAATTTTCTCAGTTTTCGCAAATTGTTTACAAAAGAGTAAATCAAGGCATAAAAAAAGCCACCCTTCCGGTGGCTCTTTTTAGTTTGATTAAATTATGCAACATCCTCAATGTATTCTTCTGATTTTGATGTATACATGTTATGCAAATTTTTCTTAGCTTCCTGAATGCTCTCATTCATAAGTTTATCAAAAATTGCAACACCAATATCAGAAGCAAGTAACCAATCTTTTGATTCTTCAAAATTTTCCAAATACTTTTCAAACTCCTTTTGCATTTTCTTATCCATAAATTCCGTACCATGTTTATCAACAAAAATACGATATTTACGAATATCAATTGCACAAGCTTTTGTAACAGCATAAATAAGATTTTGAATAGACTGCATCTCATTTTTTGTAATAACGTTCTTCATAATTCTACCTCCTGTTGTGCTCACAACAAAATAACAAACTGAGCATAAATTTAATATGTCTGTTATTTTTTATTATGAAAAAACAAAAAGCAAATACCCAAAAGTATCTGCTCAAAATTTACTTTTATTAAATTTATAATAAAAAAAGGAACACACTTTTCTCAAAAAGTACATTCCTTGAATTTAAAATATATAAAATTAAATCATAAATAATAATTACTATACACTTAGTGTAGCGCAATATATTAAAACTGTCAAGGCCGTTAGAGGATTTTCTTAAGAGCCTCAATCTCCCTTATAATGAACTTTTGCCGTTCAGTATCATAATTATAAATATCAAGATTAAAACCGTTTCTAAGACCGATAAGTGACATCATCATAAGCAACGATGCTGTTTCCAATCTATAATTACCGGACGAAATTACAAATTGGTCACAGCCTCTTAATATTGTACATAGTCTTGGTATATTTTTTACTTTAATCTTATTAATTTTAGTCGTGTAATGTTCCATAATTTTCTCCTTTCTTAACAATGAATTTATTAACATCATTAAATCCAATTTGTTGTCCGCTTTCAGGTAGTTCTGCAAGATATATCAATGATTCATTGATTTTATCTAAAACCATTTGTGGCGGTGCGGCAGTTACAGCTCTATAAGCAGTTGAAAAAACATATATATCAAAATATTCTATTTTTGCTTTCAAAAAATCATTTAAAAAAGTTACATAATCAGTAATGTTATGAATTTCTAATTTGATAAATTCAGATTTGGTTAAAGGTATATATTGCATTTTCTTATATGACATTTTACTTAACTTTTTTTCTATTACTAAATCTTGAATTTTACTTTCAACCAATCTCAATACAAGTGCTGCTAATGATACAAAAAGAACACATACAAACCCAACAGCAATTTTTAGTGTAATTCTTTTATCAGGTGGAAAAGAATCATAATCAATTGGAGCAATAAAATTAAAACGAGCATAGCTACAAAGAACTATAATAATTGCCAATATAATATTAACAACTATGTATTTAAACTTTTTTGAATTAAATGTCTCTTTTAATTCAGAAAAAAAATCTTGTCTTTTGTTCTTCTTTATTTCCTTAAAGGTTTGTTTTAATTCTAAATTATTGTTAATTTCCGGAAAAATACAATATTCTTTAGTATTATTAACTTTCATTATTTTTCTCCTTTTCGATTATCGTAATTAACTTTTTACTGAAATTTTTGTTAATATTATTGCTGTCATTAAAAAGCCACTGTGTTTCTAAAAATTCATAGAATAACTCTGTTGATAACTCGTTGTAATGCTTATTACCATAGCCACCAGACAAAGGTTGGCTAAGATTAAAAGCTAATTGTTTTTTACAATTATGGTATTTGAGTCCACAGTTCTTGCATTGTAACAAATTGTTGCATAGCCAATCTGCAAAAGTCTCGACAGATAAATTTTGTATCTTTTTGAATTCTTTTTCGATTAATTGTCTGTAAATATTACCACATTTACAACGGCTACAATTAATGAGTGAAGTTTTTTGATTAGTTTTAGTACAAGTTTGTATGTAAACCGGATGGTCAAAACAATTAACATTACCATTATCAACACAAGAATAGAACGGACATAGTTTTGCCATATCTTCTTTAATCATTGATTTTCTCCTAAAACGCTTAAATCAAAACCTGATTTAACAAAATCTACAGCCATTTGATGATTAATACCATTGCCTAACTTTGCATAAATCGTATCCATATCTTTTGTTGAAAATGAAGTGTTGCAAATTTTGTTAAAATTTCTTGTATTATTATTGTAATATCTGTAAAGTGTTGGTTTTGATGAACTTCTTAATGCTGATGAACATTCCCTACTAAAATATTCACAAAGTTCAACATAGAAATCTTCGTCAGAAATGATATTATCCAAACAGATATAAACATTGAATTTTGGAATTAAAATCAGTTCATTATTGTAATTAATATAACTTTTTGGAAAGACAAGCATTGTCTTCCTTATTGAATCAAGCATCTGCATTAATTCTCACCCTCTGACCGCATTTATCACAGTATTTTGAATCTTTTCCAAGTAAGTTATTACATTCAGGACAAAATGCAATTTGAGCCTTTGGAAAGTTATATACCGTTGCTTGTACCGGTATCTGTTTTTGTACAGAATTTCTGTGAATACCATATGCACAAGTTTTTGTACAATCATCTTTATAAAAATTCTCACAGCCTGTACAATGTTCTAAATCTTTTTCTAAAACTTCTTCGTATGTCATAATAAAAATCTCCTTTTGTTTTTTGTTTCTATATAATTAATCGCAAATATTTTGAAAAAATTTGAAATATTGCTTAAAATTCGCAATTTATTAAAAAAGGTTACAGAAATTAATCTTTCACCATATAATTGTCAAAATCATATAAATAACTTTCCGTAAAACCACATTCCTTTACGGTGTGTGGTAGTTGACATTCTTTACCCATTAATTATTTTTCCTGTTTTTTTAGGGTAATCATATTGACTTTGATCAATTCTGACATCAAGCATTTCGATGCCTAAAGTTTTCTTTTTTGCATAAATAACTTTAACTTCATCGCCAATAGAAAAATGCGGATATCTTTCATCTAACGAGCCGTCAATTTTCTTTACATTATATATGCCTTTTAAATTGTATGAATGTTCATCATCAGAGTTAAGAACCTTAACAGAAAGTCTTACATTTGTGCTTGTAGATTCACTATCGTATCCAACAATCACGGCGGTTCCGGTTTGTCCGTTTTTTTTAAAATAATCGTTTGATTTTTTTACACATTTAAAAACAATTATACCAATTACAATTAACAAAACTATAATTGCCACAAATAATATTTTACCAATCGTACTCATCAAAACTTTTCTCCTCCTTTTTGCCATAAAGCCAATCGTTGTCAAAATAAACGAATACAAATACAACACCCAATATAAGCAAAGCATCAATTATCCAAAATACAGCTAAAACAGAATTGGCGTTTTTCAACATTGATTTTTTGACTTCTTTTGGACTTGTCTTGTTAAGGTAATATTTACGAACATAATCAATTTTGTTATTGTCAAGTTTACAATACACTACACCGGCAGAAGTCAATTCATAGACCTTAAATGATATTCTTTCGTCTGATGACAAGTAAATATAATTTCCACTTTCATAAGAATATTTACCTTTATAGTCTTTAGCACTTAAATACTTATATGGGAAATATTTTGATACATTTTCCGGTTTGTACTTATGATTATTAATTGTAATTTCATCACTTGACCTTGATTCACAATCCTTCGTATCCCATTCGTAATATGTTTCTGTATGTGAACTTGTATGAGTATTGCCATCAGCATCGGTATATGTATCTGTAACCACTCTTGTTTTCATTTCATATTTTTCTCTTTGATAATAAATATAAGAGTATTCGCCTGATATTATATCGTTCATAGCTACGGGTTTAGTACATACTACATTTGCCTTTGCAATTACTTTTCCTGCATTGGTATCAACCAAATGGTCAAACATATCTTGAGTATCACAGCACTGAATACGATTTACTTTGGAATTATGTTCGTCTACTTTGTTGATAATAGAAGAAGTTGTATATATGCCTATTCCAATTAGTAAAACAACAATTATTATTGAAACAAGAGCTTCACGCTTTGTTACCGTAAAGGTATCACAATCAATCAGTACATTATCGTTTTTATTTTTCAAAAACATCCCCTACTTCCGATACACTTTCATCAAACTGCAAATATTCCGAATCATTAATCATTTTATAATTTCCAAGGAAAAACTTATTTACCGGATTTCTACAATATTTTCGATAACTTTTCACTTGTTGGTTATAATCTTCTCTGTAATCAGATATTTTGTTTTCACAGGAAATAATTTCATTACTCAGCTTTTCATATTGCTTGTCAGCTTTAAGCGCAGGATATTGCTCAGAAATAGCATTAAGAACCGTAGATGCTTTATCAGTGCCGGAGGAGATTTCTTTCCTTGCTTCTGCAAAATCTGTCATAATGCCTTTTTCATAATCAGAGTATTTTTCAACAACCTGAGCAACCTGTTTGATTTTTCTGTTTCGAGTATCCATTTGAACATTAATTGACGATGCTGATTCAAAGATTTGTTCTTCCTTGTTTATTGCTGTTGTATTAATTGAAAGTTTTGTTAAGAAGAATGCTACTACAATAGCTACTATAATACCTAAAATAATAAACATTGTTTTCCAATTAATTTGTACTGTATTTTTATTATCCATAATTTTTAATTCCTTTCAGTTTTATAAATGTTTTTTCTGTATTCCATAGGTAACACAATATTGATGTATTCATCACTGAAATTGACATAAGAGCCTACTTTGGTGCCACGATATTTGAAATATAAGTGTGGCAATGTGGTCCAAAAATTAGGTTTAACGGCTAATTTTGTATTGCTACACACATAAGTGATTTTGTGTGGTTCACTGTACTTTTCGGAAAAGTCCAAAGTATTTTTTGACTCATTATATAAATTAATATGTTTCTGAATCAGTTTACCGTTTCGTTTTCTATGATAATAATTAGCATACAATTTCAGATTGTAAATATCATTAATGTTAGTATCAATAGGATCGTATATAACTTCATTTTTCACTTCAAACCATTTTGGTTCACATTTTTCAATCCACATAGACTTTTCATCACAGTTACCGTTCACAACTCTGTATACAAAATATATCAATCCTTCATATACAAACAGAAAAACTATATATATAATTGTTACGATTGGAATTTCGGTTAAAAAGTACATAAAAGCCGTTAATAATGCATTGATAATTAACAATATTAGAACATATAACATTTTATTTTTCCTTTCAGTTTAACTTGCTTGTAACTTGCTAAAAAGCATATATTTTCAACTATTTGGCTTTATTAATTGTTATTTTACTTGCCGGTAACTTGCTAATTTTTTATAAAATTATTTACTTTGAAATCACACTTGTTAAAATTGTGCTCATCGTCAGACATTTTAGGCTGTGGTAATTTGCAATAATATATAAATGTGAGAATAGATGAAATATTAAAAATCAGGAACAGTGCAGCAATCATAATGTTAATTTTCACGAGAAAAATCCTCCATCATGTTTTCTATATCTGTTTTGCAAAGCATCAACTTTTCACAAGATTTTTCATCAAAAACATACGGTACAAACACATTCAAAGTTTTTGTAATTCCATTGTAAAAAGTAGCAACAGCAATTTCAGACAAAAAATATTTGTTTTTATCAAAAGAAATAATATTTTTATTATCAAAATCAATTAAACCGTAGTAATCAGAATTAGTCATCAATTCATTGATTATTGAATTTCTGTTATCGTCTTCAATTTTATCAAAAATCAACTTATAGTCCTTAATATAAATCAAATAACAGTTTACTAAATCACAATCAAATTTATCAGACAAATCTTCTATAGTTGTAAATGGTTTATCATATAATTTTAATATTTTCTTTTTATCAATTTTGCGCCCACAATTCCAGCAATATGAAATATCTTTCACACAGTTTTTTGATTTAAAAATTCCGTTTAAATCTGCACCACAGATCTCACATTTACCATTTGGACCTATATAAGTTTGCCTTTCAAATGTCTTTACGGTTGGGAAATCTTTAATTGCCTCACCTATTTCAGTTCTCAATGTTCTAATTGTTTGATACATTTCATCGGGTGATGAATCTTGGTTAATATCCTTTGTTTCTTCTGCTATTAAATGATTAACTCTTTTAGCAGTTTCATATTTATTTAATAATTCATCCATTAATAACATATCTCCTTATTTTCAAACTATTTCGTTCAAAATTTTAACAAAATTATTAAATTTTTTTGTAGGAATTTTTCGTATTTTATCCTCAACACTATCTCCATACTTCAAATATTCAATAGCAAAACTTCCATACAAACTTTTTTCTTTTATAATTTCATTTATAATTTTTACAGTTAGTTCTCTGTCGGTTTTTGCAACCACCGAATAAGTTGCAAATCTTTTGCATATATTTTCGGTTAAATTCACAGAATTTTTCTTTATCTTTTCTCTGATATTTTCAATTTCTTTAATATATTCCTTTATTTCTTCCTGTTGCTTTTCGGAAACAATGCTGATAATATCATCAAGGTCATTTGCCAACAAATGCCTATATACAAATGTAAGGGTGATTTTGCTAAAAACAGAGTGAAGTTCAAAATATTCATCTAATTTTATTTTCAGCATAAATTCTCCACCATCTTTTTGTCCTATACGAAGTACCCAACCTTCACGGTTAGTATTTCTTTCTGTATGAGCGAGATAAAGAATATCAGAAAGATTTTTAAAAGAAAATGTTTGAGGAACAGGAAAGCCAAAATTATTTGCAATGATATGAGTTTCATCAAGTGAAAGAAGTTTTTCTGTTCTAAGGTCTCTTACGGCAATTAAATAAAGTGATTTTTCATTTCCATAATCTATTACAATTCTGTTTTCCGGATGTATAAGTTCAAAGATATAAGTATATCCTTCCTTTATTTCCTTTAAAAATTTCGGATATTTCTTTTTTAGAAGTTGTTCTGCCAATACAATCTGGTCATTTTCAAAAGAGCCATTTGTAGTGATAAGAGGTTTGTTCTTATAAAGTGAAACTATAATAGTAGAACCATCTTTTTTGTCGGTTGTATATACATAAGTGCTTTCACTCACAAGTTTTTTAATAATATCTTCTTTTGTTTCCGATACTTCGTTTACATTGAAGAATTTATCAAAGGGATATGAAACTATTGTCATTGTTTCACTATCTATTACTTTTCCTCTGCAAAGTTTTGCAAGATTATGAAATCCTGTCGTCCATATAACAGCATTGTATTTAAGACCTATTAGATTATCTTTATAAACAAAATTTATTGTAGAAAAAATTATAAAAAGATATTTCAATAAAAGTGAATCCGGCAGCATAGATAAATCACATTTTTGAACTCTTTCATCAGTAACATTGCACTTAACATTTGGATACAAAAGATTAAATATATTGATTTTAATGTTCGGAACATTCAGAGAAATAATGTAATTTTCAATTTCGTTTCTCTTATCTAAATTCACATCATTGTTTTCACAATATTTTTTCACTTTTTCTATTGCCGTATAATACGGATTAAAGGTTTGTGCTTTTATATTAAATTTTTTCTTAAAATAATTTATATATAAAAACATTTCAGTTATATATTTCATGTATTTCACTTTCCAATTCTTAAATTCCTAATTTTGAAACAGCTTGTTTACTTACAAATGCAAGAAGAACATCCCAAGCTAAATAGCCTCGAAATTTCATAATTAAATTTTCAATTGATATTTCAGATTTAAGAAAAATTCCTGATTGATTGTCTAAAACAATTTCCTCAAAAATATCCGAATAATTTCTAAACATTACATTTGTATTTTCTCTTGAAAGAATTAAAGTTGTTTTTTTACCTTTGCTATTTAAATGTTTACTACTTCTGAACCATACCTTTCTAATGTTTCATAAGAGATAAATCTTTTTGATTCATCTTTAAACATCATTTCGACAAATGCATTTGCAACCAAATCTGTTATATCAATATAATAAGCCATCTTAAGTTCCTTTCAGTTATCTGGATATTCTTCTTTCCATTCGGACACTATACAATTATCACAATGTAGCCCTTCACAATAATCACACAAATCTACATTATCCTTAGATGCAGAAACAAATATCCCTTTGAAATTCGGAATGTCAATAACTCTTTTGGGTGCCAACAATTCAAGAACCTTTTTCAAGTAACCTGTTGCATTAAAATCGCCAAAAATATCTGCTTCACCTACTTGTTCCCTTGTTTCTGAATCAAGTTTTCCCACTATAACAGAACCGCCGTTATCATCCGGTTCAAATTTTGGTCCATTTTGTTCAATTATATTTCCTTTACCATCCTTTGTGCAGTGACCTAAGTAAAAATTGCCTTTTTCTATAAAAATCAAAATAAACCCTCCTTATTTACATAGCACCATGATACCGGTGCTTTATTTAATTTTGCTTTCGGGCAATTGTCATAATAAATACCCTTCTTCAAACATTTATTTTCAAATTCACAATAACCATAATCACAAGGTCTTTTTTCATTCCATTTAGCAAACAGAAATCCATTTAATTCAATAGATTGTCTGAAAATTATCAAGTTGCTAATATGCCAAAAACATACTGATTTATCATTTCTATGACAATCTTTTTGAATGTAATCGCAGGTAAATTTGCCAAAAACTCTACCGTTAATAATATTATCAAAAAGAATAAAATCATCTTTGGTATAGTAGCAAAAGCTCACTATATCTTTTTTAGTTTTTGCCTTACCGCAGTACAAATAACAAGTGAACGGTGGCTCTAATTTTGGTTGACTTTTTCTTTCAATAAAGTTATTTTTCTTTTCACAAATAGAATTAGCTTCCAAGGGTTTCACATTAACTAATATGGATTGCAATATTATCACCTCTTATTTTTTAAAAACATTTTTGTACTTAAAATCAATGTTTTTTATATTTGAATTTTCAACTTTGTTTTCGAATTTTATAGAATCGTTATTATAAAAAACAAAGTTCACTAAACTTATTAGTAAAATAACAACCAAAAATATTAATAAAAATATCAGTAAAAAAACACCAAGCATTATATTTCACTCCCTTCAACCCATTCAAATACCCAAGCCGGCAAAAAGATATTATAATCTTTTAATGCTTGTAACCTTATATCCCTAACAGATAAAAAAACTTTATCTTGAATCAAAAGTTTAGCTGCTTCTTTCACTGCTTCGTCTCTCAGCATTCTGTTTTCACCAATTGCAACAGGATTGCAAACAATGTAATCAGCAAAAAAGTTTTGTATTTTTCTGTTAAATGGTGTATTTGTCATTTTTTGCCTCACATAATATTTTCCTCTTGACCATTCCAATCTAAAGCCTGTTCGCAGTTGTCACAATAACATTGTAGTTCTTCTATAACAAAACCATTTTCTCCGATAAAATTTTCATTAAAATCATCATTAACCTTTGTTACTATAAGTTTCTTACAATGAGGGCAATAGAATCTTTTGTAATTCATATCGCCACAAACAATATTTTTTGTAATAGGTTTTTTAGGTATGTTAAAATTTTTTCTGTTTTCACCCATTAAGCCAAATTCAACAAATTTCATTGCAAAAGCATCAAGTTCTTTTTTTATTTCACTTTTTTCTGTATCTGTTAAGGAATATTTATAATCGTCTAAATTGTTTAATATTTCCTGAGCCATTTTTGCATTGTTTTTAAGAATCATTAAATCATCATTTGCTAAATTTGACTTTCTTTTACAAGCAATCATATCAGGTTCACCAACAAGGCATACCTCATAAGGTTCTTTATTCATATATTTTTGCAAGAAACTTTTTAATCTCATAGAATGGTAAAGATCTTTAGGTTTTGCATTTTTACGATTACAACTTTTAATCATTCCGGTTGCAGCTTGAATTACTGCCCTCTCATTAAGACGAGCAATTTTTTCTTTGTTTTGTTTAATAAAATAAAAGAAAAAATAATTAAAGGCAAAATGATTACGCCAATTGCCATTGATTATAAAGTAAACAGTATGTAAAATTTCAAGGCATTCCAATCTACCCTTTTTAATGCCTTCAACAAAAAGACGAATATCCTTAATTGTGGTATGTTCACCGTTAGGTTGAATATATGTCTTGCTTATTGGCTTTTTGTTAGTAGTAATTTCTTTGAGTGTTGGCGCAACTAAAACAACCGTATCGACATCTGACTCTTCATCACTTAAATGGTAGTTTTGACTACCGATAAGAAAACAGCCAATAATATTTTGAGGATTATTAACAATTTCAGTTGCAAATCTGTTATGCCTTTCTAATGCTTTGCAAATATAATAATCTTTACTCAATATTGTTATTCTCCTTTACTTTTTCCATTTTGTAACCACAGTCAGGGCAATAATCACAGTTATAATTCCATTGTCCGCCCTTGTTACCGCAATTAGAACATTTGAAAAGTGGTTCGTCATCATCTTCTGTGGTAACATCAATCCAATAAGCATGTTTTTCTGTATCAACTGGTGGATATGTTTTAATTTCTGCATTGTCATCATTTAATTGTTTTTGTGCCAATTGAAAAGCAAACATATACCAATCAAGTATGTCTGTTTTTCTTTTGCCAATATCCTCCGAGTATGCGTCATATTCACCAATGTATTTAGCTAAGATTTTACGAGCCTCAGAACTTATACCGGTTACATCAGAAAAATCAGACAGAATATCATCATAAAATTCTTTCAAAACTTCCTCATTAGAATAAAAATCATAATCCCAATCCCTATAATCTTCTATTAATTCTTCAATTCCATACTTTTCTTTTATAAGTTCAAGGACATCTTCTTTTACAGCATCTTCATCATAAATGTAAAGAGGTCTGCTGTGGCAATTTATCTTTCCTTCAAAGTAGCCTACATCTCTTACCATATCACTAAATTTTTCGTAAGTCATATTGTAATAATTAGTAGCAGTCAGCTCACCTAAATCACCTGATATATGTAGTCTGCAATAATCTTCCTCAAAAAGAAATCTTATTCTGTATTCAGAAGATTTTGGGTTTTTAAAATCCAAAATTTTAATATTTCCGTAATCAGTTAATGTTGCCTTATGGTTTTCAAAGCATTTCTCAGCTCTTTTCACATCCATATTATTCCTTATTCCTTTCTACATAATCTTTGTATCTTTGACAATATTTGTTTGCCATACACTTGTAGCATTCTTTTACACTAAAACAATCATCACTACAGTAGTAATCATATTCCTTAACAAGCACAAGCCTGTCATTTGGTTCACACCAATCCATGTGCGTTTTGCCCGACTTATAATATTTGTCAAGTGCCGGTGCTCTGTGAGCTTCAAGGTCACAGAAGTTACTATCATCAAAATTATCTTCACTTACACTTAAAGCAAGTGTTTTAGCTTTACCTGCTGTTGTCGCAAAAACAATTTCAGCATTAAAACCTTCGTATTTGTTTTTCACTTCCCAAGCTTTCATTCGTCTACCTCCAACAATTCGGGGTTATCGTATATGTTGCCGATAATTTCACAATTGTCTACACAACCGTTAATTTGATAGTCTGCTATATTTTCACACCACGACCATAAAGCTTTTCCCTCAGAATCGTTAAAACAATATTCTTCTATGTTTAAGCGTAATTTGCCGCTATCCCAAGCAACTCTATAATAAGAGCTATTATCATAATCTGGCTTTAATATATCACCCTCAAATATCTTTTTGCCGTTCTTATCGGTCAAATTTGTATATTCGCCGACTGTTTCAGGTATTACTTCAATTAGAGTTGCCGTTGCATTGTTTACTAAACCGTTTAATAAAACACCTGCAACACCTACACAGATAAAGTATTTATCATGTTTTACAATCAAAGAACCGTAGACAAATCCGTCTTTAAAGTATCCAACACTATATTGCATATTTTCGTTGAATATGTAGTCTTCTTTACGAAGAGGTTTACCTCTATATAAATGTACTCTCATATCGTTTCCTCCTTAATTTTTAATCATCAACAATTTTTAAGTTTCATCGTCAGTATTTTTTTCATATTCATCTTTTGATATCATTTTTGCTTGAAAACCGTCTAAACCAAGAATACTACACACCTTTTCTTCCTTGATAGGTAAATCAATAGATACATAAAATACTGTTTCGTTATTAGTTGAATCTATAATTTCGTAATACCATTTTTCCAAATTATTGCCTCCTTAAACGGTAGTAACCTGTTTGTTATAATCCAATAACAATTCCGGGTTATCATAAATATTTCCGATTAAATTCATATTTTCCCACTCAGATTTATCATATTCAGTGAATGTGCAAATGCATTCGTCCTTACCGTCATGTTTTAGTATCCAACGGCAGTTATTTTCATCCCAAGATACAACAGTCCTTGTTACAGCAGCATTTGCGATTCCCCAACTATCATCACGCCACTCTAAAATGTCTCCATCAAAGATTCGAGTGTTATTAATATATTTACCGGTAAACTGACTTACAGTTTCAGGAATAACCTCAAATTTTTCAAAATCAATATTACCGTCATTAATGTTGGTTCTGCCGGAAGTAATATAATAATGTTTACATTGATGTACGATTGCTACAACAAGAGAACCATATATCCATCTTTTTGTATCAGTTGTCTTTCCTTTAAACAATATATCTATCATAATTTTCCTCACACATACATAATATTAAAGTAATAAGGCAGAGTAGATAATTCTGCCTTATATTTTTTACTTGAACAACGAAGATTGATTACCAACTGCGTTATTAGCATTTGCCTGTGTTTGTAGCTTTTTGCCAAGTAAGTATCTTTTTTGTTCTTTAACGCTCATTGACTTGTCATTCATATTACGTTTAAAGAAAGGACAGAATTTCTTTTTGCATACCAGTTCTTCAAGTGCTAAGCAACTGGCTATTCTTCCTTCTTTGCAATACATTGCACATTCTGTCATTGTTTCCGGTTCAATTTGTGAAAGTAAGATTCTTTCATTTACGTTTGGAATTTCCATAATATTTATTCTCCTTATACTTTTTGTGCTTGGCTCCAATAGCCAATAATTTTTGAATCATTTGTTACACATTTAACCCTTACATAACAAGGATTAGACATATTTTTCATTGTAATATTGTTTTTAGTGGTTGTTACAGTTCTTGCATTTGAAAAACTTTTATCATTTGAATACTGAACTTCATATGACTTGCAATTTTCTGTTTTCCAATATATTGAAACTGTACTACCACTTCGGCTAACGCCTTTTATAATTATCTCCGGTGCAGTGGTATGCTGTGAAAGTACCTTTTTGCCTTCTGCATAGAGTTTTTGTCCGTTTAATTCAATAAACGGTCTGATATAATAGTAAATGTATGTTGAATGAGGCAATTCTTTAAATGTGTACGTATTTTTATCAACCGTACTTATTAAATAAGCATCATTACCACTTTGATTACATCTAAAAATATCATACTTGACATTATCGTTATCTTTATCCCATTGAATAGAAATTGTTGACGATGTAGATACAATCAAATCTGTTTTATTAATCGTATTTGGTGCTGTTAAAACATTTACCTTAGTAGTTGATTGATAATGTTTTCCGATACCTTTAAGTTCAAAAATATTAATATCACCCGGTGTTAATGTATCTTTGTTAAACTTCACAGCATAATCTTTACCTTCTTCAAGTTTCATTCCGTTATATTCAATATCAAATTTATATTTACCGTTTGGATATGCTTTTGATGAAGTGATTCGTGCGTTTTTAATTGCAGCAGGCACAATCTTAAATTGTCCTTTTGCTTTACCAATAGCAAAGAGTTTGTTCTTATTAGTAAGTGTTACCGTGCCTGTGCCTACTTCTGTATCATCAATATAGTCAACAGTGTAATTTTCCATATTGATTTTTATACCGGCTTTTGTTTTTGCAACAAACTTAGGCTTTATTTGTTGTCCTGTGTACTCGTAAGATGCTTTATCAAAGTTAAAAGTATAATTATGTATATTTACATTATAAGACACAAAATAAGTAAACAAGCCTATTACGACAAGTAATATCAGTGCTACAATTGGTGTAGCGTAATTAATTCTTGTTGACTTCTTCAAGAACTTCACCTACCATTTCCGATAATTCAATATTCTCAACACAAGAAGTGTTTTCAGTATGCCCGCATTGTCTACAAACATATTTTCCGAAATAAGGATCATACGCCATTGTCCTGTTACATTTGGTACATATTTTGGTCATTAGTCAACTACCTCCATTAATCAAACTATCACAATTATTTTCTTCATCCGGTATGAATTCAGCTACTTCGTCAGCGCCATTGGTATCGTCTTTTTTTAGTGAACCCAACATACCAAACATAAAGTCATTAAATTTATTTTGCATTTCAGCATCCGATAATTCGGAATTAGATAGATCCTTCACAAGAGAAGTGATACCGCCTAAATTATTTTTTACAAGCTTTTTTGCAGCCTTTTTGGTCTTTCTGTCAACCTTTACCTTCTTACCGTCTAAAATGTCGTTTAAAACGTTTTCATTACCCATTCGTATTATTCTCCTTTAAAATGATTTTGGCTTTTTCCAAGCCATCTATTGCATTATGTATACTGTTAATTCTGCCAAGCAGTGATTCTATTTGGTCGGATACATCTTGAGCACTATCAGTTAGTCTATAACCTTTATTACAAGCAACGATAGGAATACCGTTAGTTCTCATATGATTAATCTGTTCTCTTATTTGCTGTGTACCCAACCTTGTGTGCAGACTTATTTCAGTAGAAGTAATATATTGGTCTTCTTTGATTAACTCTAATACTGCAAGTTCTTCTTTGGTATTGCATTTACTCTTGTAATCCAATGTTATTCCTCCTCATTTACATAATTAATTAGGTTATTTAATGAAATATTTTTACCATCCAATTTGAATTTATAACCATTTTTATTTTGAAGTTTTAAAATTCCAATCATCGGAATACACTTCTTATCATCAGTTGTAAAAACTGTTCTTTTTTCGTTGTTAATAATTTCAAAAAACATATTTTTTCACCACCCAATATATAAATCGCAAATATTTATGAAAAATTTGTAATTTTCCATAAAGTTCGCAGAATATTAACAAAATTATATTTTTAAAAATAAAAAAAGCCACCAAAAGGTGACTTTTTAGTATTATTTAGAAATAAGTTTAATGTTTTTAGAATTTAAAATCTTTTTTAGTTCATCAATATTACCTGAAATAAATTCATCATTATGAAAAACAAAAAACATTTTGCTGTTTGCCAAGTGCATATAAATATTATTATTTTTTTCAAAAGCAACATCAATTCTTTTGAGTTTATATCTATATGTCAAAGGCTTTCTTGAATTGTCCTTAATTACCATATCAATTGAATCATTATCAACCTCTATATAATGTGGAAAACTGTTCATCTTATTTTTAAACTGAGCGTTAACCTTAATTTTATGATTGAGGAATGGGTCAATAATAAGAAGATAAAAACCGATAATACCTAACACAAGGGCAAGAGGAAGATTAACTTTATCTTTCATATAGCCAAATACTGAGAATAGCATCAAACCTATACCGCCTAAAGCAAATACAAGTCTTGAAATCCAAAGTATCGGATCCATAAATACCTTTTGTGTCACTATAAATTCAATATCCTTTTTATTGATTATTGATTCGTATGTAATTTTATTTTGCATAAATTAAAATTCCTTTCTTACAAATTAATACTTTTTTTAGCCAATTCATCAGCCATCTCATTATAAACATCTCCTGAATGAGCTTTGACTTTCTTGAATTTAATGTTTGTTTTGCCCGAACAGAAATCAAAGAATTCCCTGTACCGACGAGTTACTTGCTTGTTAGCTTCCCACTCACCTGTACACCATTTTGCTATTCCCTCATAGTCGTGATAAATAACAACCTCTTTGATGTTATTTTGTACTGCAAAACTCATAGCCGACATTGCAGCATAAATCTCGCCTGTTACATTTTTTGATGTAACAATAGGTCCTGAAAGCTTAGAACAGATTTTAACAACATTATCTTTCCAAATAATAATTGCACCTGAGCCGCATTCAATCACATGATTACCGATTGCGGAGCCGTCTGTATAAGCAATTGCTCTTTCTTTATCAGGAATTTTACTGTTTTTTGATTTTTTCTTTTCAGTTTTAACTTTTTTGGCAGAAGGTTTGTCTTTCACATCAGCAAATATTTCGGCTTCCTCTAAAGTTGAACATTTTTTATATCTTGCTTTTGGAAAACCATTCACCTGTGAATTGCATTCATCCCAAGTGTTATAAACACCGGGTTTTCTGCCAACTTTTACAGCATAATACGCCATGTATAATTCTCCTTAAATTTTTTATTTTTTCTCGTTTGTGTTAATTGAAAATTTTTTGTGACACACAGGACATATAAGTTTTTTTCCTGCATAATAATCATTTACAACAGAACTTTTTCTTTGATAGTAATATACTTGACCACAATTTGAACAAGTAATTTTGTATTTTGCAGTTTGCACAGTGTATTTATCAAATTTCTTTTGCAATTCTGAATTTTTAGAAATATGTGCCGAGGGAATACAGCCAACGATTTCACAAATTTGTTTCCAAGTCTTGCTATGTCCTCTGTTTTTGTATTTCACTGCATCAACAGCGTGAGCATATTCGTGTCTTATTACATCGTAAAACTCATTTTCAGGACACTCAAAAACTAAATCATTAATTCCAATTTTAATTGGTTTTCCATTTTTGATGTAGCAATATCCACATTGAGAAACCCCAGTGAAGTGCACTAAATCAATATCACTTGTATCAATATTAAAAATTTGATCCAAACGATGATATTCATTAGCTATATCTTGTAAGTTGTACATATTTTCTCCTTTTTATTTTTATTTTTAAAAATTTTTCAGCCCTATATATTATAAATAACTATATATAATATCTATCCATATTATCTTCTTACTTACTTCCTATGTATCTTCTAAGAACCGATGCCAGAACCAGAGCGTACTGTGAAGAGAGGACAGAGTTTCCCCAAGGGCATTTGAAGAAACTCCTTTCCCTCTTCATTACAGTAAAAATGACAAAAACAGCTTATGCCGTCGCCGTCGCTAAACCGCTTGATCGGACACTTGACGAGTTGTTAGACCAATATCTAACCTGCCTCAATGGTATAGATCCCTCATTGTTGAGTGTTTCCACTCACCGGCAGTTCCCAGAACTCTATTGAATTCCATCCTCTTCCTTTTAACCATATCAACTTAGTTGACTTAGGCAACGGTACGGAAGAACTTCACCGCTCAGGACAGGGTTACTTGGTCAAGCCGCTTTCGCCCCGCCCCACCAATTTTATAGTTAAGCTTGGTGATACTCTTTTTGATTATTTTATTTCCCCAAAAAGCCATAAAAGGAACTGTATTGAATTTTTCCACTTACACTATATATATCACGCAATTTTTATTTTTTTAGAATTGTGATGAAATACAAGTGGGTATATTAGTTCTTTAACCTCATAGGAAGCACCATAAATAAGAATTTTTCGTTTGAATCATCATCCTTATTAGGAACAATAATGCTCGGAGAAACCGGTCCTGCAAGCTTGTATGTAACCTTACTGTGTTCAGGTGGGATATTATTTAATGCCTCTAAAAGATATTTAGCATTAAAACCGATAGTTACAGGTGTTTCTTGCATTGTTGTCTCAATATCAATTGTATCTTCGACCTCACCAAGTATGGATTTCGTTTTAATATTTAATTGATTACCGTCAAATTCACAACGAATCGGATTCTTTTGTGAACTTTCGATTATAGGTGCACAACAATTTATTGATTCGGCTGTGCTGTCAACATCAATTATTGTTTCAAAAACAAACTTGTTAGGAATGGCATTCTTATAATCAAATCTTTCGCCTTCAAGCAATCTGCTAAAGAAATCATATTCATCTGTTACGATATGGATATGATTGGCAGAGAGCGTTATATTGACGATTTTTTCTTCTGAATCGCTTATTTCTTTACTGATACATTTAATCGTTCTTTTAGGCACTGTGAAACTGTATGAACCTACAAAATCATTAAATAATCTGTATAAAGCTAAACGATAGCCGTCAAGAGCGTATGTAGTAAGACAACCATCCGAAAGTTCAAAGTTTAATCCTGTAGAAATAGGCTTTTGCTGACATTCATCAGCAGCAGCAAAAATTGGAACTGAAATCATTTTGAGAAAATCTTTTTCAGTAAGAGAAAAGTTTTCACCAGTTACTGCCGGAATCTCCGGGAAGTCTTCTGCGTTAATACCATTGATTTTAAATCTTGCCCTACCCGATTTAATTCTTACGAGGTTATTGTTTTCAAGAGCAAATTCAACCGTATTTCCTTTCACTTTTGAAAGAATATTATTGAGCATTGTTGCATCAACAATAATTGCTCCGGTGTCGCTTACCTCAGCAGTAATTGACTTTTTAATTCCAAGCTGTAAATCATAGCCTGTAATTGTAAGACAATTTTCCTTTGCTTCAAGAAGTAATCCTTTTAATGTTGGGATTGTTGCTTTTACGCTTGATGCCTTTGAAGCCGAGGCACAAGCACTTTTGATTATTTGAGTATCACATTTAAAATTCATAAAAATTTTCCTTTCTGACCTTTTGGTCCGTACATTATAGAAATCGCAAATATTTCAAAAAAATTTGAAATAAATCTCGATTTTAACAAAATATTTACATTTTTTAATAAAAAAGCCACCAAAAGGTGGCTTTTTGTTTTAATTAAATTAAAAAACTAAAAAACGGAACATAATTATTAATAAGTTCTGTTTTCTTGAAGATTGATTTTTTTACCGCAATGAGGGCAATAAACACCAATCTTTTCACATTCTTTTTTGTGTTCTTCTTTTAATTTATCATCAGTCAGTGTAACTAACGATAAAATTTTTGGAAGTTTTCCATATTTTAATCTGCAGAAAGCAAGTTTCATAGATGAACCTGATTTTAAATTTGATGTAATAGCTGTCGGAAATGTTTCTTCTTTCCATTTACCATTATCAAATATAAAATCTGTTGCATTAACATAGCTGAGTTCTTCTTGGCACTCAGGGCAATGTACGATTTGTGATTCGTAATTACTCTTATACCGGGTAAGCTTAGAAAAATCCACATAATACTTTGAACCTTTTTTGCACTGTGGTAACAAATAAATGTAAAAATAAGTAAAAATCATATATACATCACCGTAAGTTGACTTATGCAAACTAACAAATTCATAATCAATTGAATTATCGGTTAAGAAGTTTATTAATTCGTCATCATCACATACTTTGTCACCTTCTGCATCCATAAGCTCGTACTTGTGGATACCTTTGATAAACTCTTGAAATGAAACGCCTTTTTCTTTTGCGTTGAAAAATGCATTTAATTCAGAATAAACTGCTGATTGAATCATTTAATTTTCTCCTTCTTACACTTCACTTATAATCTTTGAAATTTGTTCATTGATGTCACTTGAATCTGTGTCAAGCCATTCTTTATAAATGATATCCAAGACACCATTCGTATTCAAAAGGCTTTTCTTTGCAAAGATACCAAAATTATCATAACAAACATCTTCAGCAACAAAAACAATTTCTTGTTTCCAACAAATCTCATATGCATGTTGAATTGCATAATTTGGATTTGTTTTCTGTTCTTCCTGAACCGATTTGATGAACTCGTAGAATTCTTTATTGAGTTTATCTTTAAATTTTTCTTCAAAATTGACAAGATAATCTAAATTCAAGTGTTTCAAGAATTCATCTCGCATCTGATTATAAATTTCTTTAAGTTTAGAAATTGCATCTGGACCAAACGCAGGAAGCACTTCATCCTTATAAACGGTTGCATCATATAAATTAATTAAATTTTTTATTGCTTTTCTTTCGGCATTAGATGAATGACTACCTATCCTATTCATAATTATTGATAATTCTTGCAAAAAAGGCATTTCTGAATTATCTGAACGAAGGTAAGCATCATTCAACTTTAAAATATCCTCATCCGTAAAAACAATATTTGACTTTTCCATAATATTTTCTCCTTCTTTGTTATCGACAACCGGCTTTGAGATTGATTTAATTCCGTCAGAAACGGATTTTAGTTCTTCCTCAGTTGCCGGTCGCATTTTAGTGTTTTTAAATTCACATGTAATCATATCATTTAATACCTCTAAGCTAATATAACTACTTGAAGGCAAAATAAGGTCATCACGCAAATTTTTAAACTTTGCAAAGTTGTTTTTTAAAAATTCTTTTTGATTATCTGTTAAACACTTAAAAACGGCTTTAACCGAATTAACCGAAAAATCATCAAAAAGAAGTATAAAATCGCAAAGATTAAATGTCACTTTTCCATATTTATCATATACAAAACAATCTTGTACTAAGTCGCATAATTTTTCTTCATTCATAAAATTTTCCTCCAAATAAGCAGCAAGCATAAGCCTGCTGCTTTTATCTTAATTTTTATTAATTATTTAAAACAATATCAAAATTTTCGATTATTGGTACTTCTTCTTGAAAGTAAGAAAAGCATCCGGTTTCCTCATCAAGAAATTTCATTACTGAAATAACATCTTTGTCTTTACAAATAAATTCAATATAAGAAGAAACAGCATCTCCTTTTATTTTAAATAAATCTGACAAAAAATGTTTTTGAATACATTTTTGAACAAATGTATTTACTTTTTCATTATCTGGGAAATGGAATATTTCCATACATGTAAATTGACTTGTTAATTCATCACAAGCAATTTGAAAAGCATCGCTAAAAATTGTTTTTGCAGAGCGATTTACTAATGGTTTTTCCATTGCTTTACCAAGAAGTGTTGCATCAAAATCAAAAAGTTCATCAGGAAAATAACCGGCATCACCTGTAAGCAAGCCAATAAATTCCTTTAAATCTTTAATGTTATCCGGATTGTATTTTGACATACAAATATCCTCCTATTTATCAAGATAATGTGATTTTGGACCTGTGTTGCCTTGATAAAAATGTTTTCTGCAAAGAGAAACATATTTTTCATTAGCACCCACAAGTACCTGCTCACCTTCTCTTATAATATTTCCGTCACTGTCGATACGAGCATTGCACTTAGCAGCTTTGCCACACCAACATACGGTTTTTAGCTCCTCAATTTCATCAGCCCAAGCTAACAGCCACTTACTGCCCTCAAATAAATTATTTTGAAAATCAGTTCGTAAACCGTAGCAAATAACCGGTACATTTAAGTCATCCACAATATGTGTGAAAAATTCAATTTCAGATTTATCACAAAACTGTGCCTCATCGACAATAATACAATCATAATCTTTAAGGCATATATCAGTTGCTTTAGTGAATTTTTCATATGTTTTAATAAGTCTTTCAACAGAAATGCATTCTTCTTCAAGACCTATTCTGCTGTGTAAAACGCCGATATCTCTTGTATCGGTTTCAGGCTTTACTAAAAGAGCCATTTGTCCTCTTTCAGAATAGTTATGAGCAACCATGAGAGCATTAGCAGTTTTAGAACTACCCATTGCACCATATCTGAAATATAACTTAGCCATTGTTATCCTCCGTTTCTTCTTGATATTGAGATACCATTCTTATAAGATATTTCATTCTTAAACTGTCATTAATCAGACTAAGCTTTTTAATGATTGTATTTGAAAGAATAGTTTCCAAATCTTCAAAATACTCTCTCAATGTTTTTAAAATACCCTCACAGGCTTTTTTGTCATTGAGTTGTTTCCTTATTTCATCAATGGCATCTTCATCGGTTTGTCCGATTTCAAGATTGTCGTTAAATTCATAACGGTCCATATTTTTTATAAACGCAACAAGTTGAATTGGAAGATAATTATTTTGCTCGGTTTTAAGTTCATCAACAAGTGAATCAGGTAACTGTTTAAAACCGATAGCATCAACATAATATGTGGATTTTATATTACCTTTTTCAAGAGTAATGATGTCACCTACTGATAAAGAGTGACCGTACCAACCAAGTGGCATAGGCATATCACTATTAAGCAAGCTATATAAAGAATTGCACAAGGAAAGTTGTTCAGATGATTTTGTCATATCAATATTATCTTCATATTTGTCACGATAAACTTGATAATAGTTTTCAGCTTTAATATCTGCTAAACCATTTTCAAGTTCATTAAATCCTGCAAATCGAAGATGACGGTTATCATCATTTTTTTTAAGTTGATAAATTGAGTAATACAAAGGGTAGTCAAACAATTCAGGAATGGTCCTGAAACATTTCATACAAGCATCACGGAGATTAATTTTTCCATTAGGGAAATATAAATCTCTTTCAACCTTTAATCCCGGTATTACTTCAACTGATTCAAGGTTTGATAACATAACATAACCTAACTCACCGTATTCAACACCCATAGGGCAACAGAAACCGAACATTTCAATATCTGAAACATTTCCGTGTTCATCCTTAATCAAATTGCCTTCGGTAATTAGCCATGTAGCCGCACCGGCAGGATAGAAGAATTTAACAATTACTGTTGCATCTCCTCTCTTTCCGTCTTGGCTTGCAATCGGATACTTTTCAAACAATTTGATTATTTCTTTAGTTATAAGTTTCATAGTAAACCTCCGTTTGCAGCAGGATTGCTCCTGCTGCTTAATAATTTCTTTTTTTTACAAAATATCTTCAATTGGAACAAAATCAAATTTATTTATTGAAATATCATCAATAAAATATGACAAATTAAATTTAGTAATTAACTCATCAATATCATTTAACTCTGATTCCAGAAGATATTGCAGAATTTCAATGATTCGTTTTTCAGAAACATAACTTTCGGTTTCAGGCACATTGCCTTTGCCAAGTTTTTCTTCCAAACTATCATGATCTTTAACATCAAAATTATATGTACCAATGTACTTAGGGTTATTTGTAATATAAACACCTTCTCCTGATTCTTCCGACATATAATACATCGTATAATCGGTTAAATATTTATCAAAAATTCTAACCCACATTAATAACATTGGATTCCAAGGGCTTGTAACACGAATAAGCAAACTACCATCATTTTGAATTTGCATATCTTCAAGATTGCCTCTTATTGATAAACTATTTAGTTCATCTTCAGTAAAGATTTCTGCATACTTAACAATATCTGTAAGTTCAACTGCATCTTTAAATCTAAAAAAGCAATAATCTTCATTTGAATCCCCATCTAATGATTTTTGACCCCAAGTGTTAATTAAATCATATAATTTTGACAATTCGTCTTTCTTGCCGGATACCTCAATATCCGTCACACACCAATTAGGCATTCTTTACTATCTCCTTTTCAATCATTTCTTTTTGGTAATTGTCAATATCTTCAATAGAAATCCATTCAGGCTTTTTTTCGTTAGGGAAACTATCGTAAAGTGCTCTCATATAAGCAATTTGAGTTTCCACATTACCACCCCAAAGGAATTTGTTATGACCGTTGCCATTACCTAAAAAGTAATTGCAATCTGTCTGCATTCTGCTAAGAAGTTGATACCTAAATGTTTCATCTGTTTTAAGAACTGATTTGTCAATAACCACTTCAGGTGATTTAACAAAAACCTTATAAAGTTTCTGATATGTTTCTTCATTAGTACCGTAGTACCAAGAAGAATTCTTTTCAAAGCAATATTTAATATATATTTCTTTAAAAAGAGGTAATTCATCAATATCTGTAAGTTCTGTTTTTCTCTTGCAGTTATTGATAATGTCAAAGAACTCTTTGCTGTTGCTTGACTCTTCAATTGCCTTTGCCACCTCTGTATCTTGTATAATGTCATATACAAACTGAAAACCTGAATTTGCATCAGGGTTAAAGTAGACATGTTCCAAAACACGGTTATTTGGTGATGTACTACGCCAAGAAAAAATATCAAAATTTATAAGTTTATCCATATCAGGGATAAATATTTGTGGCTCTTTTTTACCGTATTGCCAAAAAGAATCGCAAGTACCATAGACACTGGCAAGAGTGTAATTTTGAATACTACCTACTGTTGAATCAGCAAGACACTCACCAATATAAGCAATCGGAATATCAAGGTCTTTTTCCAATTCAATATCAAAAGGACCTCCACCGCCGTTTGCATAATCATAAAGACCGACAGATGTATTCTTTTCAATAGTAACAAAGCCAGCAATGTTATCATTTTTTGCATCATTAATATCAATCATCTGCTGTAATGTCATTTCAGTTAATACAGCAACACAACCGCCGTTATAAGAATTAAGTAATTCTTGATAAAGGTCGTACAAAAGTCCTGACTTGGTATTTCTGCATTCGCTTTCAAATACATCAAGAAAGTCATCTTTACTGTACCCCTGCTGATTAGCAAGCCAAAGAACAGATGATTTGTCGGAAATGTCATACAATTCATCATATCTGCCATAGCCGGATGGATAGATATCATTATCCTCATATCCATTTGCTTTATCGCCGGTATCAAGAAAGATATTGGTGCAAACTTTTTGTTTAAGAAAATGCTCAACAGGATAATTGATAATTACGTTGTCATAAAACCATTGAACAATATCTTCACACTTTTCGGTGTAGCCGTATTTGCTTGCTTTGAAATCATTAACAAATGTTTCAATCACATCACAAGAATATTCTTTATAAGCTTCTTTAACTTTATTATTCAAAGACTCAATTGGATCATCTGAAATTAAAATTTCATTAATCTGGTCGTTATTCAATTTATCCTCATTGTACGGATCATACAGATTATGAGATAACTCATAATGATATTTACTGTCTTTTTTTCTAATTAAAACATCCTCATAATCTTTGAGAAAAGCTCTAATTTTACTTTCAAGTAATGTCATTACTTTTTCCTCCTATTTAAGCAACTTTTTCTTTTACTTCACAATTTTCTTTGATATACTCGGCAATCTGTTCAGCATCCTTAATAGCCTTAAAAAGTTCATCAGGTTTATTTTTAAGTGTTTCAATCCACGATTGAACATAAGCCAAATGATTGTTGGTATTTGATTCAGAAGCCGGTAAACCGTAATCGCAAGCAATTAACGAGGCAGCAATTTCTACCCTTAATTCTTCTCTTGCATACTCTTCCGAACCAAACCCTGTGCTCATATCTCTTGCAAGTCTGCTTGAATGTCCTGTCGAGTGGCAAAGTTCATGAAGTTGAGTAGTACAATACTCATATTCATTTTTAAAATTCTTCATTGGTGGTACAACTACCGTATCCATTGAAGGTGAATAATAAGCATCATTACCCTCTTCCTTGTACTTTACACCCAAGTTAGAAATCAATGTATCAATGAAATCTAATCGGGTGATTTGAGGCATTTCGTGCTTTTCAGCAGCAGGCATACCTTCAATACAACTTTCGTGGAAAACATGAAATGTCATTGAACACCAAATAAAATCTTTTTCGGTATATTTACCGTCTTTGATTGCCTGTCTGTATTCAGTAATTGTATATTTCTTTTTTTCCTCAGTGTTATATAAGTACCAATGTTCAACCGGTACTGATTTACTGCCCTTAACAAGATGCCATTTTTCGTTTGGATGGTACTTTCCATCTCTATCTGCAATCTGATTAAAAGTACACCAACGGTTTCCTTCCAAATTTTCTGACTGCATAATAAAAGAAAGCAAAATAGCATTAATACCATTGTACTTTCTGTGAGTAATACCGTTTTCAGGCATTCCCTCCACATACCAACCGTACTCAAACGGTATCCTGTTACTTTCAAGTGCCTCAATGTACTTGTCAATTAACAGTTGCCTTGTCGGATTTAATTTTGTTTTTCCCATAATTACTACCTCCTGTCGTTGCTCTACGACTGAATACCTGATGAGCATAAAGTAATTTGCAAGTATTCATTAAAATGGAAAAAATATATAAAAAAACAGAAGTAAAAATATACTTCTGCTGAAAATAAAAAAACACCGATAAACTCTTAACTCGTGGTTAATAAATTTATCGGTGTGCTGTATAAAATTTATATAAAAAAACAGCAGTATTTTCCTAAAGAATATACTACTGAATATTACAAAATATAAAATTAAAACATAAATAATTACTATCATTATAGTAACGCAAACATCAACTAATGTCAATAGATTTCCTGCTGCAAATAACAAAAAAAGAACACCACCGAAGTGATGTTCTTTTTGTAAGAATTAACTTATTTCCTCCACATATGACCACGACTGTGATAATTCTTTGTATTCTACAAATTTGCTTGTATTTTTATCCTACATATTCACAAAATTCCACATAATACTTAACAGGCAAACTTTTCTTTTGTTTGATCTTCTCCTCTCTGATTTGTTGAGTGAGAGCTTTGATGTTTTCCCGATAACGATTTGTAGTGTCGATAACCGTCTTAGACCGTAAATCCGTTCTGCAAAGAGGGCAATGACTGTTGTAAATATACTTTTTGTTTATTTTAGATTTGCAATTAGGGCAAGTTATTAACTCAGCCTTGAAACTGCTGCAATCTGTTTTTTTGACATACTCGTTTAGTTTTTCTTTTTCTTTAATCAAACGAGTCTCTAATGTTTGAAGTTTCTTCGTAGTTTTTACTTGAGATGTATCATAAAAAGCAAAAGTAGGATTGTATTTTCTGTTCCAAACATTAAATGAGTCTGATGCCACCTGTTCGGCAGCATCAAAACTATCATAAATTTTACCCGGAGCATATTCCTTGATAGGCATAATATCATTACCCATATTAGGAAACTCCTCTAAATCAGCTTCATGTCGGATTTTTGAGCGAATAGAAGCATATGCTTTTTTCAAGCTTTTCTCACTCAAATCATCCATAACAAATGAACCACCGATCCAACTCATAAATTATTCCTCCTAAATTTTTAATTACCTTTTATTTTGTAAATAACGGTAGCTGAAACGATTTCACACAATATCCGTATGTATTTGAAAGCCAATCTGCAATACAATCAAGTGTTTTGTCATGATCTTTCAAGTCTACATCGGGATACAAGTAATTAAATGTTTCTTCGTCAATTGACGCATTTTCCGGTAAGTTGAGATGATTGATTTCATCAAGATAATCTAAATCCCACTTGATTGCCTCAACACGAATGATGAGACTTCCACCTTCTGCCATCAACATTAACCGTTATTTCGTTCTCTAAGAAACTTTTGATAAGCAAACTCATCATACGTGTAGCAAGAACTTAAATATGCATCGTAATGGCTTTTCAGCATTACAGCAAGCTGTTTTGCTTGTTCCCAAGTCATGCCAACCCTTACAATTGTATCAGGTTTATACTCATATGTAGGAACAATCAATCCTTCCTTGGTTTCTCTGCCCGGACCGCATTCACAAGAAATGATAATATCAAGTTTATCGCTTGAAGCACCGGCAATTTTTAAAACCCTTGCCTGAGCCATACCGTCAGTACGAACCTTTTTATCTTTTGCCTTTTGAGCACTAAGACCACCCGGATATGAACGCACAGGCATTGCATATTTATATTCTTTACCATCCTTTTCAGAACGTTTTCTACGCTCGACAGCTTCATTTGCAACATCATTCTTCAATTGTCTTGAAAGAATGTCTTCTGCAAGCACAAGAGCCTTTTCAACTTCAAGATAAAAATCAACTGAGCCGTTAGGTACTCGTTTCATACTTGCATCACAATTTGCAAATGAAAATCTGAACCTGTTTATACGAAACGCATCCGGATAGATTTTCAAAAGTGAAGCTTTGTTGTTCTTAACACTTTTGTTGTAGAACTCTACTACAGTTGTAATAGGAGTTACTCTCTCAAAATATTCAGCCATAACTTATTTCTCCTTAATCTTATTTTTATCCATTTTATAGCCACAAAAAGGACAATACGGATAAAAATCACTTTCATTGTCAACACAAATAATATTTTCACGTTTTGAATCAAAACAATTAGAACATTTAGCTGTTACATATCCGACATCACTATATAATACTATCCAATGTGCATGTTTTTCTGTATCAACAGTCGGCATACTTTTTATATCAGAAAGTTTGATAAAATAATCATGCCTTGGAAATGCTCCATACTCAGTTTGAAATGAATATTGTTTCTTTTTTAGTAGCTTTTTTCTATCAATAAAATCAGACATCAATTATTCTCCTTATTAAGTTCTTTTTGAAACTCTCTCATAAAATCTAAAACTGATGTTGTGAGAGTCGGTACAAATAAGATGTCATTTTCAGATAATGCATTAAGAATACAGTTAAAACCTTCGTCTGAATGCATAATTTCTTGAATAACCATCTCGTAATCATCTTTGTACCAACCTTCAGGATACTGTTCAGGATTAGTTTCAGATGCTTCACGATACACAAAAATATAATCGTTTTTAGTGCCTTGAAGTATCAAATTTTCCAAAGCTAAATCAACAATATCTCTTACATCTTGTGATACTATTGTTCCATCTTCGTTATGTCTTATCTTATATGTTTGTTCTAACATAAAACACCTCTTAATCTTCCCAACCGTAAACTTCACGAATAGCAACTCCAACACTGTCGGTATATTTATCAATATCCTCTTGTGTGAAGGTGTTATCGTAAATTTTATCTTTGAATTCTTCAATTTCATCTTCATAAATACTTGTCTTGAAGGTTCTGTAAAGATAATGGTTACTTCCGTCATGATGTGAACAGTCGCATCTTAAATCATTGTTTTCATCAATATACCATTTTGCATAATCGCAATCAGTATAAAGACAATCAACAACCTTACCGGATTCAATAGTTTTGTATCCTGTTACTGTACCGTTCCATCTGCCGATTTTACCAATTATGATAATAGGCAAATCAAAAATAATGTTGCTAAGTTTACGACACATATCATCGAAAGGAATATCATTTAGTTCATACATTTTCTCTTGGAGTTCCGATTCAGAATATCCCGGATAATAGTAACTAAAATTATCTTTCCAATCATCAAAGTTCAAATCAGAAGGATAATTACTCCAAAGAATATGTTCTTTATGTTTAACAGTTGTATTAGCCATAATAAACCTCCAATTAATAATCTTCCGGCAAATAGCATTCTCTTTTCATTGTTTTAATATCTTGAAGCTCAGCAACAATTACACTGCCAAAGCCGTAATCATCAGTTGCAATATCATCCGGACCAAGATAAAGAATCGAATACTCATTGTAATTGTCGTTGTCAATTGCAATAACCTCAACTGTTTCATTGTCTTTGAATGTATCAAACGCATCTTCAAGTGCTTTATCAAGGTTATCATAACTTGCTGTGGTAGTAGACTCACCACTATTTCGTTCATACTTATCTTTCCAAGACTGAACACAGAAAGAATAATCATTTTGAGGATAATATTTCTTATATGCATCAATAAGAACTTTATCTTCTAATACATCTTCCTTAGTAAATCTGATGTGACTGTGTTTGTTTAAAACTCCTTTGACATTGCCATAATGAAGTTCATATGCTAAACGATTAATGATTTGTTCTTGTGCTTTTGGTTCATCCGAAAACGCATCAATAAGCTGAATAAGTTTATCTTGGAAATCAAAATATTTATCACCAAAAACAAGCTTTTGAATATCCTTTACTCTGTTTTTTGAACTTCTGTAAATGTAAGCAACATCAGAATTTGGATCATTTATGCTATCAATAGTTTCAACAGCTCTGACTGTATATTCCAAACCATCCCAATCCAGTGTAACAAAGAATGGAAAATTAGGAAGTGGTTCTTGTAATATAGTAGCATCTTCAACACTACAATCAAGTTTTAGAGCACCAAGTTCTCTTTGATTTTTTACTTTGGCAATCATAACAAAAGAATCACTATTAACTTCATCATCAAGAGTAATGTGATCCATTTTTGCAACAATTGAATTAAATAATTCATTGTTGAGAACTGACATACCTCTTTTGATGTATGTTTCAGGATTACTTTCTTCTCTGATGCCGATAAATTCACAATCAGGCTTAAACACCTTGAAGTTTTTTTCAGCAAGTTCTTCATTGATTGCTTCAACCAATACACAACTGAAATTTTCATTACCTTCTTTTGTGTATGTAACCATATAATTTTTGTTAGTCATAATATACCTCCTACCCTGCTGCTTGACTTTTGGCAGCAGGGATTAAATTAAATTTTTTTAATTTTATTCTTTTGAAAATTTGTTATTTACAAGTGCTTCAAGCATCCTGTAACCGTTATCATTAGCGAGAATGCCAAACCAATTTAATGAATCAATTTCAAGTTCGTCAACATCCACTCCAACTTCTTCATCAAAAATCAGATGAATAGGTTTATCAGTTTTGTTTTGAACAGATGCAATAAAATCATAATCATGACCTGTTGTTTTGATTTGAAGATAATCATCACGCAGAATTGTTGGTTCTGAAAATGATTTATCATCAATAATGATTTTATCTTCGTATTCGTCATAATAAATTGGTTTGTTACTATTCTTTCGATGTTCGTCAACAGCAGTGTTGTCATAGTTTCCAAAAGAAATTTTATCAACTTTCAATTTTTTTAGTGTTTCAATAAGTAATTTATTGTCACTAAAAACACTTGGGAAATCAATACATTCTCTGCCTAAAACCTGTGACAGCCTATAACGATAACAAATAATCTTTGATATGCCAGATTCTTCTTCATCTGTATTATCAATAATTTTTTCAATTTCCGGATAATAAAGGAAATCTTCAAAATCATTATTGAGAAATTCCTCATAGCAAGGATAAATTTCACCGTTGGCAAAGCCATATTCTTCAACATATTCATCAAATGACATATTTTTTGTTGAATCTTCGCATTCGTGAAGGTTCTTATTAGACTCATCATTTTCATAAAGAGCCTCGGTTTGTGTCATTGTTATGTCATCAATATGTTGATTAATCCAGCAACGCTTAAATATTTCGTAAGCCCTCTCCTCGTTTGAAAGGTCCGGGCTTATCCTCACATCTATTGGATCATAAACTCTCATTTGAATGTTCCTCCTTAATCATCCAAACTCATAACAAATTTACGAGCTTTTTCTAATGCTTGACTCATTGCAGTATTTTGCTGTAATGTTTCTCTTGATATACCCAAAGCTTCAAGAGTATCATCAACACATCCGGTGTATCCATATTCATAGTTTTGTAACTCGTATACAAACATATCATAGATATATCCTTCGCCTGTTGTGTCTTCCTTAATAGCTTTTTGGTGTTCTTCACGATGACGGTTAAGCATTTCATTAAATGCTTTTACATCCTTTTTACGGATGAGTACACCACATCCTAATGAAGCAAGTTGCTTTCCGAAATAATCATCAGAATTTTCATCAAATGATAAATTCCATTCTTCAACAACTTTTCTAAATTGTTCATCACTGAAAGCAGCTTTAATAGGAAAAGCATTAGTTTCCGCCATTTGTTTGTCTTTTAACTCTTTATATGAATTACTCATATTTACCTCCATAAAAAAATCCACTGAATTATATATAACTCAATGGATTTTTCTTTTTGTTATTATTTTTTGTTATGCTTTATCATACTCGTCTAAAAGACCAAGATATGCAAAAGCATATTCGTCAAAGTAATGACCTTCTTTGCCTAAATCGTGAAGGTCATCAATTATTTGATTTTGTTCTCCTTCAAGTATTCCACGGTAAGCACAACCCAAGTAATCATTTTCCAAATCAGAAATAGACATTTTTTTAAGCCATTCATTTTCACTTATTGAGAATAGTAGACACAAAGAAACGAACGTCATCCATTGCACGGTCATTTGTCCTCTTTGGATTAAGTTTATAAGCGTTATAATCCCATCTATAAGTTAAAAACTCATGAATGGCATTTGTACAACATGGAGCAAAGAATATTTGGTCATTAAGCAAGGCATCTTGGACTTGTTGAATACCACAAAGTATAGTGTCGTTAGCTCTAATGAGCCCATATTCTCCATGATTTAAGATCGTCTGTATAAAAGATGCAGCAGACGGCCCTATAATGATGGCCTTAATAGGTCTGTTTCCAACAAATTCTTTCAGGGCACTATAATATTCCTGATCAGTTAACTGAATCCCTTTTTCTCTGGACGAATAGTAGTATTCGCTAATACGATACCACTTATCACCATGTTTACCCCAAAGTCCAAGCGAAAATGGATTAACAGTTCCGTAATTACAGGAAACATAATATTCTTTGAAAGTATCAGGCATACAAACAACATGATGATCTATGTCAAACATTGAATATATCAAATCGTCTGCACTCTCATAAGGTTTTTCATCTAATATAGTGTCTTTATTCTTTGCATTTTGAAGAATACGTTCCAATTCTTTGATAGAAACAGAAATCTCATTATTCCCCTGTTTGAATCGTATTGTATTGTTATTAATTCTGTATTTCATACTTTTTTCTTCTTAAACTTTTAAAAAATAACAGTGTACAGCATTATTAATACTGCGTGAATATATTAAAAAACGACCAATTTAAAGTTTGAATTAGTCGTGTTATAAAAACTTATATTTTAATTATATCATAAATGCATTAGAACCATCATTAAATGTGGATTCCTTATATATTTTAGTTAAATAACTTTTAACTCATATCTTTTGTGACAAAAACCATATTTATCAGTGATATAATCTGAAACTTCGTCATCTCTTCCTTTAAATTTATTTGGTATTTTAATACTTGTCGGAAGAGAAAAAAGATCATTTTCATTTACATCTTATCATACTCATCCAAAAGTCCAAGATATGCAAAAGCATATTCGTCAAAGTAATGACCGTCTTTGCCTAAGTCTTTGAGGTCATCAACAATTTGTTCTTCTTCTCTTTCAAGCATTTGACGGTAAGCTCTACCGCTTGAATCATTGCTTGTTGATTCATAAATAAAATTTTCTTTGAGCCATGAGTGAAGCCCATTAAGCCAATCATCAAAATTGCATAAATCGGTTTTAATTTGTTTGTAAATCAAATTACATAATTCCTTGTCCGATTTCCAAAGCTTGGCATCACCGTAAGCTGTACAATAAATATGATTATTGCACTCAACAACTCTGTAAGCCGAGAGTGTTTTAAATAAAATATGGAAAAGCATTTTGCTGACATAATAGTCTAAACACTCTTCATCAGTATCTCGGTCATATCTATCAACAAGGTTTAAAGCCATATCATAATCAAAAGCATCAGCCACATCCGGTGTGATTTTACTAAGAATATCTGCTGAATTTGCGATAAACCAACAGATAGCAGCAAGGTCACTGTAATTTTCAAATGGCTCACCATTTGAAAGATTCGGTGGAATTTTGCCACTTAAAATATCAGGGTTACGCTTTTCTTCAAATTCCTTGAAGTAATAATCATCGTGATAGGCTTCTAATCTGTCAATAACTGTTGCCAAATTATAAAACTCATCAGACTCAATATCACCCCAGTTTGCTGAATTATCATCAACAAGTTTAAAGACTTTGTTGCCGTCTTCATCCTTGTCAATTTTTAATTCAAAATCTTCGCTTTCAATAATCATCAATGCAATTCTGTATGCAGTGTATGTAATAGGTTGTGTCATTTCACAACTCCTCCTTAATTATTATTTGGGTCAATTAACATATCAACAAGTGTTTTGTATTCACTTTCACTAACATATCCTGCGCCATACAGATGAAGTTCCTTTATCCATTGATAGATAAATTCATCCAAATCATCTTCGTATGTGCACACCCAATGTTCTTTTGTAAACTTTTTAAAAGCCTTGATATGTTTTTTGATAAAATCAGTCCAAGCACAAGTTGAATTTGCCACAGATAATACTTGAACATTATTATTAAGATAATTGAGAAAACGATAATAATATTTATCATCTTCACGGTTTAGATCTTTTTCAGATACATAATCCAAACCGACAAAAGCATCAAATACATTATCGTAAAACTCAATATAATCATTATGTCCTGATAACAAGTCAGAAGGTGTCAAATGTTTTTCATCAACAGTAGAATGTTTTTCATCAACATTTAACAATTTATCATTCATTGAGTTAAGAAAATCAGCAGCACATTTCAATGCATTGCTACCGGAATATACACGAATCCCATTATCTCTTAGCAGATTTTCTACTGCTTTAAGGCTGTGACTCATCTGTTTAGATTCCTTATCATCTTTTTCTTTATAAAGATTGATAAATATAACTTTATCCGGTCTTTTATGAGAATCATCAACTACTTCAGCAATACTGTAAACGCCTTTAATTCCATTTGTTATACAATATACAACATAGTCAGATTCTTCTCTTTCTTTGACCTCTCTTAGTCGGTCTTTTTCACTCCAATTTTTTACAATAGGATTGTAATAATTGCAATGTAGCATTTTCTGAAATTCATTTCTCCATTTCCATCCGGAACACGTTCCGCCTAAAAACACTTTTAAAACTTTATCTTTTGCCATAGTGATTTCCTCCAAAATTCAACAAGAAAGCATATCATATACTTCTTATGTTTCATATCTGATTATATGAATATGTTTATTATGTTTTTTTACTTCATCTGTGCATTTGTACGACTTTTTAATTTGACCATGTACTAAGTAGCAATCGCCACCGTACATAGGTCCTAAATAGCCTTTGATAATCGGCTGATTATCAAGTTCTTCACGCTTACACAAAAAGCCTTTATTTCGTTTTTCGGTCAAATCCTCAGAATAGCCATTAATAACATTTTTTAACTTAAGCGTTGGATAACTTAAGATAAGACCATCTAACTCTCCGCCAACAAACTGATAAAGGTAATGAGTTCTTAAATTTTCTATTGACATTCCAGTTTGTACCCCTTTCTGTGAAATATAACTTCACCAATAAGTGAATAGCCCAAATCAATTGGTGTGATAGTTTCATCTGTGTCTTCTGTATCTTCTGCATCTTCTGTGTCTTCAAACACATCTTTATGTGCATCAAGAACAAAAGCAATGTCATCATCAGACCAGCCGGCTTCAATCATACGGTGAAGTGTATCCTCAATTGCAGACAGAATGTCTGTCTGTTCAGGCGTACTGATATAGAAATGTTCTCTATAGTAATCGGAACTCATAATAAATTTGTTTATTTGTTCACCATCAGATAAAAGTTTTGAAATCATTTCAATCTTTTTTTCTGAACGAAGGCAAATACGCTTTAATGTTTCTGTAGCCATAATATATAATCTTCCTTAATGGCTTATATTAGATTGCTTCTTTATACGCCTTAACAAGATATTGTTTTAATGCAGTTAATCTTACTTGCTTCACATTTTTTTCAACTGCTCTTTTATATACGGCTTTACTGCCAACAAGGGTCATCTTTTTTGATGCTCTTGTAACTGCTGTATACATAAGGTTTCGTTGAAGCATACACATTTGTTCACTTCCTACCGGCATAATAACTGATGGAAATTCCGAACCTTGGGATTTATGAATTGTAATTGCATAAGCAAGTGCAAATTTTAAATCTCTTAATTCAGAAACTGTATACGAAATAATGTGATTATAGAAGTCTATATCGACAGACAACTTATTATCCTCATCACGATAAATATCTTTGATAAGTCCAATATCACCGTTTTTAGATAATTTATTATTTTTCTGACAAATAACCTTATCCCCGATATGGAATTTATAGTTATTTATTGTGAAAGTAATATCGCCGTCTTCTATCGGATTAACTAATTTTTGAATAGCATTATTAAGGGTTTCCTGACAATAATCTCCTCTTGTTTTCATTGGTGTTATGATTTGAACAGCCATAATATTATTTTTGTATTTGGCAAATTCATTTTTAAAAATTTCAACACAATCATCTTTGATTGTATTTGATTTTACAAAATCAAAATCATTACCAAGAGTAAGAGAAGAATTACCTTTTAAAATATTCAATGCGTTTTTAATGATCAATGAATCTTCGGCTTGCCTATGGATTACATCAAGTTTTGTGGTAGGAATAACTTCAGAAAGAATACAATCTTCAAGAATGTTTCCAGCACCGACACTTGGTAACTGATTAGGATCGCCTAAGAATACAAATTTAGCATTATCATTTTTAGTATTTTTAAAAATGAGTGAAAGCAATTTTGCATCTGTCATTGACATTTCATCAATAAAAATGATTTTTTCTTCTATTTCCTGACCAACTGAACCGTCTTCATCAATAAGAAGTTTTGAATGGACCGTCTGTGCATTGTGCATAGTAGCCTCACTCATTCTTTGTGCAGCTCTGCCTGTCGGTGCAAGTAAGAGAATGTCTTCATCCTCACATTTGAATATTTTTTCGTAGGTTCTTATTGCCGTTTTAAGTACAGTTGTTTTACCTGTACCTGCTGAACCTGTGATAATTGAAAAATTGTTTTCCATTACCATTTTTACTGCTATTTCTTGCTTTTCTGCAAGAGAGATACCAAATTCTTTTTCGGTTTCATTAATAGCAGCTTTAATTTTACTTACGCTGATTTTGTCCTTTGGTCTAAGAAGTGTTTTTATGATACTTTCTGAAATTATATTTTCAGTTTCATAATTAAACTTTGAATAAATGATTAATTTATTGTTTGCTTTACGCAGTACAATTTCTTGATCGTTGTTCATTTTTCTTAGAGTTTTCTTTAAATCATCAAGTGAGCATTTTCTCTGTACGCCCTTATTAAGAAGATTTAATGTTACTGTAACAAATTCATCGTAAGGATAGTACATATGTCCTCGTGAACCTATAAGTTCACTTAAAACATAATTTACTGCTGCTCTTATGCGGTCATAACATATCAAATCCGAGCCAAAATCAATTGCCATTCTATTTAATTTATAGAAAGTAACATTACCGGACATAATAAAAGGATTCTCCTTTATAGCTTCAAAAGAAAATCCTAATTTGTTCAGTATTTTTGGTTGTATTTGGTATTTGGAAATAATTTCAAACATTTCAGGAGATACTAATTGTGATTGCGCACTTTCGGTTATCTTCTTTGCTTTCTTTTCAGATCTGATTACTGCGAATACAGCATCATAATCTTTAGCTTGCTTGAATACATCTTTTCCATATGCTTTATAAAGTGCTTCAGCGTACTTTTTACCTATACCAGCAATATTTTCTTTAAGATATTTAATAATATCTTCTTTTTCATTGATATAAAGCGTACACAGTTGAACATTTAACTGTCTTCCGTATTTTTTATCCTCAATGATTGTGCCTTTATATTGATAGGTATATTGGTCTTGTGGAAGATTATAGCCTTTAGCAGTAATTCTGCCTCCTTCTTCCACAAGCTTAATTGTTTGAATGGAAAAACCATTGTTATCATAGATTGTGTACGAATGTGTACCGACCAATGTTACAGTTTCTTCCATTTATTACACCTCTCTTTCTTATAGTTTCTTATATTTGAACCTATATAGTAAATAAGAGTGTGTTGAATATTTTGTTCTCATAAAATACCTCCTGTCGTTGCCCTTACGACTGAACTTTTCACTGAGCATAAATTTTTATGTGAAAGTTCTTATGAAAACAAAAAAAGCCGACTAAATTTGTATACACAAAATTAATCGGCTATTGTTTATTAAATTAATAAAAGTCAGCTATCGCAAATTGCAATAACTGACTTAATATACTATAAAATTAAATAATAATAATTACTATTGTTATAGTAACGCAAATAAGAATTAATGTCAAGGTTTTTAATATTGATATTCGTCATAAAGCCAATCTTTATTGACAATGTATCCTTTAATGCCTCTTATCTTAGTGACGGTTTGGTATGTACGAAGTAAAGTTATACTTCTGCTTACCGCAGTAGGAGTTATTCCTAATTCTTTGGCGATGTCAGCTTGCTTTGCTTCACATTTATACAAATGATTTGAACCAAACCAATCTCTCCAATTCTTTGGAATTTCGTCAATAGTATTAAGCGGTACTGAATGGTCAACAAAATATTTTAAAACGGCAAATTCTGTTTTTGTGAAATATTCCTCTAATTTTTCATACTTAGTCATTGAATATTTTCTCCTTTACTTTTCCTGTTATTTTTCACTGCTTTAAGAAATTGAGCATTGAACATTTCTTCAGCATATAGATTGTTAAATTTAACAGTGTCTTCTTTAGACAGTTCTATTACTCTTTTGCCAATGCATTTAATATTTTGTATTGAAATAATAATTTCATCTAAAGGGCAGTTGGTATTTCTGTGAATATCCTCTTTGATGAAATCTTTTGTAATTTTCACAAAGGATTCATCAATTTTGGTACTATCACATCGAGTATGACCTTTCCAAATTTTGTTGTCAAACAAAGCATCATACTCAATTAAATATTCGTTTAAGCTAATTTTTTTACACGTCAAAACTGTCTCCTTTCCGACATATTAAGCTCATTATTACGTTCTTGTTTTACGGTAATCAAGCGAGATAAAGTTTTATGACGCAATTTTACAGCATCCACGGTATAAGAAATAATATCCCTTTTATCGACTGCATCTTCGTAACTTGTTTTAGCTTTAGCTCTCTTATATTTTCTTACATTCACTTTTGCAATTGATAACATTGATGTTAAAAACGAATATTGATTGCTTGTAATAGCAAGCATTTTTCCTACTTTGTTTAATTCCTGCTCAGTTTCAATCTGACACGGAATATCAAAAATAAATGTATCATTTAAAATTTGAGCTAAATCCATAGGACTAAAGCTTAATAAGTCATTAATGTTTAAATTTTGTTCCAAAAAAATATCCTCCTTTTTTCAGATACTATCCTTTAAGTAGTCCGAACCCTTTGTTTTTATTTCTTCTGTAAACAACATTAACATTACCGTCAGGGTCGTTAAAAACAAAGAAATCTCTGCCGAGAACTTCCATTTCGTCAATTGCCTCATCAACAGTAATAGGTTCTACACAAATATTTTTTACCTTCGTAATTCTATCAGAACTCATACCGTATTTTTCAAAATCATCCATAGACACTTCATCGGAAGTAATCTGTTCAGCAGCA